>Ga0070737_10000701_pt1 | contig 62859 bp, 50 predicted proteins | sample Coa_R1_10_FD_66438 | JGI IMG/M metagenome (GOLD analysis project Ga0070737, IMG submission 66438) | Surface soil microbial communities from Centralia Pennsylvania, which are recovering from an underground coalmine fire - Coalmine... | ecosystem: Environmental > Terrestrial > Soil > Unclassified...
GACAAGCGCGCAGCGCTTGGCGGGTGAGGGGGGACGTTGCGGGCCTCGATGGCCGAGGCCGTCATTGCTCCACCGGGTGCGGATTCGGATTGAACGCCGGTTGCACCGTGTTGTTGATGTTCACGGGCGTACCGTTCTTCAACTTCAACTGGCCACTGGTGACGACCACGTCACCCGCCTTGACGCCGGACAACACCGCCACCTGATCGCCGCGGGTCGGCCCGACGGTGACCACCACTTGCTGCACGTAATGCGACGGACCGGACTTGGTGTTTTTGGTGTCCGCCTTCGGGGCGCCCTTCTTCGGGTCCGCTTGCTTGGCATCGGCACTGCTCGCGGGCGGATCGCCTTGGTGCACCACGAACACGGTGTCGCCGTACGGCGCGTACGCGATCGCCGTCTGCGGCAGGGTCAGGTAACGCTGCTCGCTGCCGGAATCCACCGCGACCTTCGTGAACATGCCGGGCACCAGCAGCTTGTCGGGGTTCGGCACGGTAGCCTCGACGCCGACGTTGCGGGTCGCAAGATCAACCTTGGGATCGGTCGCAGTGACCGTGCCCGTGAACGTCTTGCCCTTTAGGCCATCAGCGCTGATTTCGACCTTGCTGCCGATCCGCATCTGGTCCAACGACGACTGCGGCACGGTGAAGTCGACGTACACCGGATCGAGCTGCTGCAGCGTGACCACGCTGTTCCCGACGTTGATGTATTGACCGGGTGTCGCTGTGATGATGCCGACGCGGCCCGCAAACGGCGCGCGCAGCGTCTTCTTGTCGACCAGCGCCTGCTGCGCGGCGACATTCGCCTGCGCACTTTTCAGGTTCGCCATGTCGGTGTCGTATTGCGCCTTGCTGATCGCCTGGACCTCGAGCTGCGCCTTGGAGCGCTTCGCGGTCAGCGCAGCGAGCTGCTCGGCCGCCTGCAGCGACGCCAGTTGCGCGCGGTCCTGGGCGTCGACCAGCTTCATCAGGATCTGGCCTTTCTTGACGTCGGCGCCGGATTTCACGTCCACGTTCTCGACCAGGCCCGCGACGTCGAAGGCGAGATCGGTGCCGTGCACGGCGCGCACGTTGCCGAAGGCTTCGACATGTGGTTGCCACGACTGGTACTCGGCGGTCATGGTGCTGATCGTCTGCGGCGGATTGGCCATCGACGCCATGAACTTGCCGATATAAATGCCCTTGATGGTGTTCCAGGCGACCAGCGCCCCGAACAGTATCAACAGTGCAACGATCACGATGATCAGGCGCTTGCGCAACTTCGGCCGCGCGGGCAACACGTAAGTATTCATGGATTGATGCCTGATTGCTTGGTGGCTTCGGAGATCTGGATGCTCGTCATTTCTGCGATCGTCCCTGATCGCCGCGGTCGGAGACCTGCATGGTGGTTGAGAGCGGTTGCGCCGATGCGGCATCAGAACGGCCATCCCTTGCCTGACTTCCTGGCAAGCCTTGCCATCCACCACCGAGCGCCGCATACAACGCGGCGGTGTCGGCAAGGCGCGAGGTACGGGCGGCGATTTCGGCGATGCGTGCCTGCTGGTACTGGCGCTCGGCGGACAGCAGGGTCAGGTAATCGACGGCGCCCACGCGGTACTGGGTTCGGGTCAGCGACAACAGCTTTTGCGCGTCTTTCTCGGCCGTGCTCTGCGCCTGCAGGGATTGCGCGTCGTAATCGAGCGCCTGCAAGGTGTCGGCGACGTTCTGGAAAGCAACCAGTACGGCCTGCTGCCAATTGGCGAGCGCCATGTCCATGCCGGCCTCGGCGGCGCGCTTCTGGTGGAGCAACTGGCCACCGTGGAACAGCGGCTGCAGCAAACCGAGTCCCAGCGACCAGCCCCCGCTGCCGGCGGCAAACAGGCCGGACGTGGTGAGCGCGGTGCTGGCGAGGCTGCCGTTCAAGCTGAGCTTGGGCAGCATGTCGGCGGTGGCGACCCCGACCGCGGCGGTCGCCGCGTGCAACTCGGCCGACGCGGCGCGGATGTCCGGACGCTGCGCGACCAGCGTCGATGGCAGGCTCACCGGGATATCCGTGGGCAGCGTGACCTGCTCCAGCGTGACCGGCTGCAGCTTCAGTTGCGCGGGCGTGACGCCGAGATACGTCGCGAGCTGGTTCTGCGTCACCGCCAGTTGCTTTTCGAGCGGCGGCAGCGTCGCTTCGGTGGACGCGAGTTGCGAGCGCACCGCGAGCGTGTCGGACAATGATTTCGCGCCGATCGCCTGCTGCTTCTGCGCGATGTCGAGTTCCTGCTTCAGCGAGTCCACGATCTCGTGCGTGGCCTTGACCTGCTCACGCAGCGAAGCTTCCTGCAGCGAAGCCGTGACGACGTTCGCCGCCAGCGCGAGATAGATCGCATCGAGTTGCGCGCGCTGCACGTCCGCCTGGGCCTGCTGCGTCTCGATGCCGCGGCGCACGCCACCGAAGATGTCGAACACGTAGCCGACGCTCACGCCCGCGTTGTAGACGTTGTACGGCCCGAGCGCCTGGCCGGTGCCGGTCTGTGCGGCGGACTGCTTGGCGCGGGTGGCGCCGAGGCTTGCGTCGAGCGACGGGAACAGGCTGCCGCGCGCGGCCTTCGCCGTTTCCTCGGCCTGGCGCAACGCGGCTTCGGCGGCGGCTATCGAGGGACTGTGCTGGAATGCCTGCCGGACGCGCCGATCCAGTTCGGCGTTGCCGAACGTGGTCCACCAGCGTTGCGGGACGTTTTCGCCCTCAAGGAAATGCTGCGCATCGCCGCCCGCCGTCCCGGCCGAAGCCGTCGACGACGGCAGCGGCGCCGACGTGTAGCGATCCACGCGCGGCGCAGCCGGCTCGCGGAAATTCGGGCCGACGGCGCAGCCGGCCAGCATCGAAACCGCGATCACCACCGCCGTCCGCCGTACGGCGGACTTCAATTGGGTCTTGGGCTGCGTCATTCAGGCTCGTCACCGGTTTGAAGCGTTTGTCGGAAGCCGCCAAAACGGCAGCTCACATAATTGAACCGCGCGGTATTGTATTTAGCGTTGATGCATTGTGCAAGTGCAGCAATCGAACCGAAAGGGCCGAATGTCATGACTTTGCACGTGACACGTGTCAGCGCGTTTCGATGACATGACGAATCACGCGTGCGGAATTCGACATCGATCGCGCGGGACAGTGCGCGCTGGGGGACGACCGCAAGCCTTTGTGTGAATTCAGGTTGCGAACGGCCGTGAAGCCACCCGGTGCGGCTCTGCGAGATACGCTTCGCTCTGCATTTCGATCAGGCGGCTTTCCGTGCGCGCGAAATCTCCGCGCAGGCGCTTGCCGTCGTACAGCTCCACGACCGGCGTCTGCGCCGTCACCGCAAGTTTCACCCGGCGGTCGTACAACTCGTCGACGAGGTGCACGAAGCGCTGCGCGGCATCCTCGTTGAATGGGGTGAATTGCGGCAGCCGCGAAATCAGGATCGCGGGCCAGGTCTGGGCGAGCTCGATGTAATCGGCCGAACCGTAGGGGCCGTCGCACAGTGCCGCAAAATCGAACCACGCCGCCTGCGCGCACACGCGATGTGCGTGCAAGGCGCGATCGTTGACCGCAAGCTCGACGTCTTCCTTTATTGCGCCCTGCGCCAGTTCATCGAACAGCCGCGCAAGCGCGGCTTCCGCGCGCGCGTCATCCGGCGTGAGATACACCGGCGCGCGGGTGAACGCACGCAGGCGCCAGTCGTGCGGCGACGCCAGTTCGAGGACCTCGCAATGCTGTTCGAGCAAGGTGATCGCAGGCACGAAACGTTCACGCTGAAGACCGTTCCGGTACAGATCGCGCGGCGGCGTGTTGGAAGTTGCCACCAGCGCGACACCACGGTCGAACAGTGCGCGCAGCAGGCCATACAGGATCATGGCGTCGCCGATGTCGGTCACCATGAACTCGTCGAGGCAAAGCACCCGCGCGCGCGCCGCGATGTCCGCGGCAACGCGCGGCAGCGGATCCCGCACGTCGCCGAGCGCACGCAATCCTGCGTGCACGTCCAGCATGAAGCGATGGAAATGCACGCGCAGCACTATGCTCTCCGGCAATGACGCGGCGAATTGGTCCATCAGCATCGTCTTGCCGCGGCCGACCGCACCCCACAGATACAGGCCGCGGATTTCAGCGGGACCGCTCACGCGTGCGCGCAAGCGCGCCAGGATGCTGGGCGGGGGCGCCAGCAGGGCTTCGTGGAGGCGATCGAATGCGGCCAGCGCCGCTCGCTGTGACGGATCATCCTGCCAGCGGCCCGCAACAATGCCAAGCGCGTAGAGTGCGCTGGGCAAAGCGGCACCAGCGGGCGTCGGTGTATCAAATGCAGGGTTGTTGTTCTGATGCTCCAATCGAAGCTGCTGTTGTGGAAAGTCAGGCCACGGAAGGCCGTTCTGGTCTTCACGACCTTGAGGCAATTCCGAACACGAGTTTGGGCGAAGCGGCGATCAGGGACGATCGCACAATAATGGCGGCAGCCAAGCACGCACGGCGTTCTTCACCGCGCCACGCAGATCCATCAGCCGCCGATGGAAGAAGTGCCCGGTCTCGGGCATCCGGATCAGGGTCGGCTTCGGATCGAGCTTTTCGATCCAGTCGAACACGCCCTGCGGATCGACGACCTCGTCGTCTTCCCCCTGCACCACCAGCCACGGACTGGTCGGCATCGCCAATTCGGTGACCTCGTAGCGGCCGACCGGCGGCGCCACCGTGATCAGCACATCCGCGCCGAGCGAGCGCGCACAGCGGAGCGCAATGTAGCTGCCGAAGGAAAATCCGGCCAGCCACAATGCATCGCCCGGGCGCACCTGGCGCACCCACTGCGCCACGGTCACCAGGTCGCCGCTTTCGCCGTCACCGTTATCGAACGTCCCGGTGGACGCGCCGATGCCGCGGAAGTTGAAGCGCACCGTGGCAAGTCCCGATTCCCGGAGCGACCGCTCCAGCATCGTGACCACCTTGTTGCGCATCGTGCCGCCTTGCTGCGGATTGGGGTGGCAGATCACGACCGTGCCCGCGCGGGCGTGTTCCGGTTCCGGCACGGCGGTCGCCACTTCCAGCGTGCCGGCGGGACCCGGCAGCGCGAAGTGCGCGGCCGCGTCCGGGAAAACCGCGGGGCTGGGCGGCAGGGGATCGCTCATCGGCGCCATCATATAAGGAAGCCGGGGCGAAACGGGCGGTGGCGCCGGCATGCTTCCGCGGCGGAATGGTCGATCCGGCACGGCCCCGTTCGTCGTTCGGGTGGAGGCGCCAACCGGCGCATCGCAGACAGGAGAAAACCATGTCCTACATCGACGGCTTCGTGATCGCCGTACCCAGCGCCAACAAGTCGGCATTCATCGAGATGGCCCGGAAAGCCGACCCCATCTTCATCGAGTACGGCGCCATCCGGGTATTCGAATGCTGGGGCGATGATGTCCCGGTGGGCAAGCTCACGGATTTCCGGCGCGCCGTGCAGGCCACGGACGAGGAAACGGTGGTGTTCTCGTGGATCGAGTGGCCGGACAAGGCCACGCGCGACGCGGGCATGGCCAAGGTCATGCAGGATCCCCGGATGAATCCCGACAGCTTCAAGGCCATCTTCGACGGCAAACGGATGATCTTTGGCGGGTTCGCGCCGGTGATCGAACTGGGCCCGGGCGCGTAAGCGAATGCGCGTGCCGCTGCGTTGACCACGCAGCGCGAACCGCGCGCGCATGGGAAGCATAAGATGGACTGCCGTTCTGGAAGCGTGCAAGTCCAACGTGAACCACCTCGCCCATGCCCTGCTCGCCGATGCCGGCGGCATCGAGTTCGCGCTGGGCAGCGCGCTGGGAGACTTCGTGCGTGGTCGTCCCGATCCCGCGTGGCCCGCGGCGCGCCAGGCGGGCCTGCGCTTCCACCGCGCGATCGACCAGTACACCGACATCCATCCGCAGGTGGTCGCCGCGCGCACCTTGTTCGATGCACCGTTGCGCCGGTATGCGGGCATCGTGCTGGACGTATGGTTCGACCATTTGCTGGTTCGCGGCTGGCGCCGCTGCAGCGTGGATGAATCGCTCGCCGATTTTTCGCGGCGCTGGCTCGCGCTGCTGGATGCGCGCGCGGCAGACCTGCCGGATTCGCTGTGCGCGTTCCTCGCGTGGATGCACGCACACCAGCTACCCGAGGGCTACGGTGATGACGAAACGCTCGACCTGGTTTTCCATGCGCTCGCGCAGCGGCTGTCGCGCCCCTCGCCCATCGGCGACGCCCTGCCCGTGCTGCGGGCGCGCTCGATCGTCCTGCAACGGCATTTCGACGCGTTCTTCCCGGACCTCAAGGCCTACGCGGCCGGCTTGCGCGCCACGTTGCTGATTTGATGCCTAGCCGGCCGCGGCGGGTCGCGGCATGTCCGTCGGCTCCGTGCGACTGGCAATCACCGCGCGCCAGCCGAACCAGCCGGCGAGACCCGCTGCCGCGGCCGAGACGACACCGATCACGCCCAGCGATGCGCCGAGTGCGCGCAACCCATCCAGCGCGCTCGCGACGGTGACGTCGCCGAACCGCCACACTGCGGTATCGACGAAGTTCTTGCCCTTGTAGCGGATCTCGCGCTCAGCGCGCGTATACAGAGCGTCCGAAGCCGGCTTGGTGACGCCGTAGGCGAAACTGCGCGTCACGATCAGCATCAGCGGAACCAGCTCGATCGCCACGCCGGCGATGCCGAACCGGGCCGTGCCGAAGAAGGCCACCGCCAGCAGCATCACCACGTTCACGACAGCCGGCAAGACCAGGCCGGAAACGATGCCGAAGCGCGGCAGCATCCAGCGCGTCAAGCCGACCTGCAGCAGCATTTCAATAAGATTGACCGCGAAATCGATGTGTCCATAGAACGCGGTGCGTGCGGCGGCCTGCGCGAAATGCGCCTTGGCGTAATCGGCAACCAGCGCGTACGCGAGCGTGCCCACACCGTCCGAGAACAGCATCAGCAATGCCATCCGGCGCAGGAACGGATCAAAGAGGGTCGCCCGCAGGCCCGCCAGCAGAGACCCGCCGATCGGCGGCGGCCCGGCGGCGCCTGCATGGCGGGTGGATGACAGATAAAGCATCAAGCCGAGCGCCACGAGCAGCAGGATGGCAGACACCGCAAGCAGCGGCGCGACACCGATCCGTACCACCAGCAGCGTCGTCAACGCCGGGCCGGCCAACGCGCCGAGTGCGCCACCCAGCGCGATCATGGGAAACACGCGCCGCGCCGTCGCGGTGTCGAACAGGTCGGCCATCAGGCTCCAGAACAGCGACACCACGAACAGGTTGAATACGCTGACCCAGATGAAGAATCCGGTGCCGAGCATGCGTGCGCCGATGCGCGCCTGCGCCGCGAAAAGCGGCATGAACCCGACCAGGCACGCGATGAAGAAGCCGTAGCTCCAGCCCAGCACCGCCCGCCGCGGCAGGTGCGCGCTCAGCCAACCGAACACGGGCGTGATCGCGAGCATCGCGAGGAAGGTGCCGGTATAGAACCACGGCAGCGCGGCCGAGCCGGTCGCGCCGGCCAGCTGGTCGCGCACCGGCCGGATCACGTAGTACGCGGCGAGCACGCAGAAGAACGCGAGGGCGGCCAGGCCAACCGCGCGTCGATCGTCGCCACGCGCGTTCGGTCGCCAAACATTCTGTGAGCCAGTCAATGAATGCCTGTTCGAAGCGGCTGTTGTGGAAAGTCAGGCCATGGACGGCCGTTCTGATGCTTCGTCAACTTGGTGCGCGCATGCTTGGCCCACAGCCTCGGTACGCGGCGATCAGGGACGATCGCACAAAAGTGGCGGCAGCGGGCAACCCAGCACCGCACACACCACGCGCAACATCTCCGATTCCGCCACCGTCACCTTGCCGTCGGCCGCGATGGCGGTGGTGAGCGCGCGCACCGTCAACTGCTTGCCTTCCGGCGTCAGGCGCGCGAGCGCCGCCAGCGCACGATCCAGCCCGGCCTGCCAGTCATCCGGCACGGCGTACATGATCGAGGCGTTCGGCAACGCTTCCTGCATCGCGGCCTGGAAGGCGCGCTGCGCGGTTTCGTCGTCGTCGTTCCCGAAATGCGCGACCAGCGCGACGAGGTCGCGCAATTCGTCCTGGGCGGCGGCAAGCTTCAGCGTGCCCGGCTTGAAACTCGCCGAAGGATCGAGCGCCGCGACGACCTGCGCCTGCACCAGTTTCGCGAGGCAGTATTCATCCAGGTCGACGTCACCGCCGGCGTGGATGATCGCGTCCAGCGTCGTCACGAAACTGGCGATTTGCGGACGCGGCCGGCGCTTCAGTGCCGGAAACGCGAGCTGCGCCAACGGCAGGCGCAGCATCGGGTGCAGGTCGCCCATCTGTGTCGCGAGGCTCCGCGTCGCATCCGCCAGCGAGGCGTCGAACGCCTGCGAAACGGTGTCGACCTGCTGCGCCATCAGGTCTGGATGGTCGGAGATCGCCAGCGCGAACACGATCGCGAGCGCGCCGCGCGGGTCGTGCGCGGCCGCAGCCAACGTGGCCGGAATGTGCGCGTGCAGGTCGCTCGCGGCCTGATAGTGATTGATGCCGGGTGAGCCGACCTGCGCGGAAACCGCCGCTGCCGTGATCGCGACCTCCGCGCCGCGGGTCGGGACCACGCCGCCGATGGCGCCCCCGCGTGCCTGACCGGGAGCTGCCGGCGGCGTGCTGCGGATGTCCGCATCGCCGTCGACGCGCGCGAAATCGTGCACGGCCCTTTCCCATGGGTGCAGGTCGGCGTGCAGGTCGATATGGTTCGGATCGCCGCCCGCCGCAAGCCACTGCTTGACGTAGGCGTCCAGTTCCTCGGGCTTGAAGCCGGGTTCGAGCGCCTGGATGCGTTCGATGATCGGCGGGTGGGTCGCGAACAACGAACTCGCCTCGGCGTCGCCGAACAGCATGTGGCGCACCTCGTCGCGGCGCGGCGCCTGCAGCGCCGAACCTTCCTCGAACACGGCGATTTTCTTCAGTGCCCCGGCGATTCCCGACGTCTGGCGCGTGAACTGCACCGCCGAGGCGTCCGCCAGCGACTCACGTTGGCGCGACACCGCGGCCTGGATCAGCCGTCCGAAGAATACCCCGATCGCGCCGATCGCAAGCAGCGCGAGCCCCGCCAGCGCGACCTGGCCGCTGCTGCCGCGTCCACGTCCGCCGCGCCCATCGTTGTCACCGACGCCCCAGAATCCGCCCCACATCAGGAAGCGGCCGATGACCCAGATCACCATGATCCCGAACAGGAGCCCCATCAGGCGGATGTTGAGGCGCATGTCGCCGTTCAACACGTGGCTGAACTCGTGCGCGATCACGCCCTGCAACTCGTCACGGTTCAATTTGTCGAGGCAGCCCTGCGTCACGCATACCACTGCGTCGGTCGGCGTGTAGCCTGCGGCGAAGGCGTTGATCGCGGCTTCGTTCTGCATCACGTAGATTTCGGGCACCGGCACGCCGGAGGCGATTGCAACTTCCTCGATCACGTTGCGCAGGCGCCGCCACTGTGGGTTGTTGGTGTCGGCGGGCACCTGCACCGCGTGCATCTCGCGCGCGACCGCCGCGCCCCCGCCGGCGAGACTGGCGACACGGTACGCCGAGCACAGGCCGATCAGAACCACGACCGCGACCGCGATGCCGATCAGCGGCCCCGGCCGGAAGCCAACCAGGAAAAATGCACAGACCACATCGACCGCGATCACGATCGCGAGCACCGCCAGCGCGAACAGCAGCACCAGCATGCGGCTCGAGTGGCGGACCTTGGCCTCGCGGGCGAAGAAATCCATGTCGGAGCGGGATTGGGGGCTAGGGGCTGGGGAAAGGCTCGACCTCGCCGACTCCGCGAAGTGGAACCACAAAGTTATCGATCAGCAAATCACGGAACGTCCATGGCTGGAGGTCAACATCCAGATTCACGAACCCAGCCCCCAGTTCCCCGCCCGACTCACGCGAAGGAAACCTTCGGCACTTCGCGCTTCGCCGGATCGTCGATTGCCAGCTGTTCGGCCGGCGTGAACCCGAACGGCCCCGCGATGAGGGTGGACGGAAACACCTGGACCTTGTTGTTGTAGTTCATCACCGAATCGTTGTAAGCCTGTCGCGCGAAGGCGACGCGGTTTTCGGTCGAGGTGAGTTCTTCCGACAACTGCATCATGTTCTGGTTGGCCTTCAGGTCCGGATACGCCTCGCTGACCGCGAACAAGCGGCCCAGCGCCTGGGTGAGCTGGTTCTCGCTGCCGGACAGTTGCTTCATCGCGTTGGGGTCGCCGGGCTGCGCCTTGGCGGCGGCGAGGCCGGTCACGGCCGCGGCGCGCGCCTGCGTGACCGCTTCGAGCGTTTCGCGTTCGTGCGAAATATAGCCCTTGGCGGTCTCGACCAGGTTTGGAATCAGGTCATGGCGGCGGGTAAGCTGGACGTCGATCTGCGCGAATGCGTTCTTGTACGCGTTGCGCGAGGTGACCAACCCGTTGTAGATCGCGATCAGGTAAATCACAATGATGGCGATGATGATCAGGACGATGATCCAACCAATCATTGTCGTGTCCTCTTTTGAAATTCCGATGTTGCTTGACCGACGCTCGTGCTCAACCACAGCGCCATACTTCCACAACCCCGAAACGCCCGCTACGCGGCCGTTTCTGCCCCCTTGACTCAAGGGGGCAAGCATCCCGGCATTATTCCCGGCGTAACAATTGGCCGGGCTGAACAGTGCGGCGATCGCGGATGATCGCACAAAAATTGAGCATAAGCATGCGAGTATCCGTTTTCTGTGCAGGGCTGACCTGCGTCCTCCTTTCAACCATCACCCTGGCTGCTCCACGCGTCCAAACCCACGGCAATCCGGTTCCACCCGAACCGACGGTGGTGCACACCGGGATGCACCAGGCAGCGCTTCCCGCGGCGCGGGTCGACGCGGCCATCAGGGATTACGACCATTGGCTCGACCAGCTCGCCGCGGAAAACCGTACCGCCGGCCTTGCCACGGCCGTCGTGATCGATGGCAAGGTGCGTTTCGAACGCACGATTGGTTACGCCGATGCCAACACGGGCGAGCAGATCCAGCCGGACACCGTTTTCCGGCTGGCCTCGCTGTCCAAGGCGTTCGCCACGGCCGTCACCGGATTGCTGGTGCGCCAAGGCTATCTGACGTGGGATACGCGTCTCGCGACGGTGCTGCCGTTCTTCAAGTTGCGCGATGCCAACGCTTCTCAGGAAGCGACCGTGCGCGACATCCTGAGCCAGAGCATCGGGCTGCCGCAGCATGCCTATGACAACCTGATGTCGGACGGCGTGCCATACCAGGAACTTGAACGCAAGCTCGCCACGGTGCCAATGACCTGCGACCCCGGCGACTGCTACGGCTACCAGAACGTCGCCTTCTCGCTGATCGGCGACGTGATCCACGCCAAGACCGGACAGTTTTTCATCCAGCTCGTCGACCGTTACCTGTTCATGCCGCTCGGGATGACCACCGCGAGCTACGGGCGCGACGGTCTCGAGGGTAGCCGCAGCTGGGCGCGCCCGCACTATCAGCACGGCAAGGAATGGATCGCCTACGAACCCAACGACAACTTCTACGTACCGCCCGCCGCCGGCGTCAATGCCAGCATCCGCGACATGGAGCAGTGGCTCATCGCGCAGATGGGCGGGCGTCCGATGGTGCTGCCCGCTTCGCTCCTCGAAGTGCTGCACGCGCCGATCATCGCGACGCCGAGCGAACGGATGTTTTCGAACTGGCGGCGCGCGCGCGTCAAGAAGGCATGGTATGCGCTGGGTTGGCGCGTGTACGACTACGCGGGGCACACGCTGATTTTCCATGCAGGCGCGGTGAAGGGCTACCGCTCGATGATCGGGTTCTTTCCCGAATACCACGCCGGCGTCGTGGTGTTGTGGAACTGCGAGAGCAACACACCCGCAGGATTAATGCCGGAGCTGTTCGATGCCTTGCTCGGGCTGCCGCACGAAGATTGGGCGGGGCTGGACCGGGCCGAACATTCGGCGAAGGAAAGGTCGCGGCACACGCGGCGAGCGAGGCGCAAGCGCTGATTGCGGAGCGATCTCGCTCGCTGCGCGAGCGAGATCGCGCGCACGCGCCCTGCAAAATCTGCTCAGTGCAGGCGATCTGCTTGAAATCGGGCATTCGATGCCTCTGCAAGCAACCGTCCTTGGTGCGGCTTCGCCCGGCTCTCCTTGGCCTGCACTACTCGCAAGCAGCCATCCATGGTGCGGCTACACCGGCGCAGCCAAAGGCTGCGCTGTTTCACCCACCAAACTTGAAATCGAGGCGCCGCTGCAGAACCGCCGAGACGGGCTCGCCGTCCTTCAGCGCCGGCTCGTACTTGGACAGCTCGACGGCGCGGATCGCGGCCTGGTCGAACACGCGGCGCGGCGATGAGCTGACGATGTGCGCATCGGTCACGCCGCCGGTCGAGGTAACCGTGAACTGGACCACGACATAACCCGAGGTCTGGTTGCGCGCGGCCTCCACCGGGTACTCCGCTGCGACGGCTTGCACCACCTGTGCACCACGGGTCACCCCCACCGGTTTCGGCGGAGGTGGCGGAGCGGCTTTCGCCACCGGCGCAGCCTTGGTCTCCGCCGCCTTGTGCGCGGCCAGCTTCGCTGCGGCTGCCTGCTCGGCCGCCGCCCTGGCCGCCGCCTGTTGGGCAGCCGCAAGTTCCTCCGCCTGCTTTGCTTTCTGCTGGGTCTTTTGCTGCGCCTCCAGTTGCTGGCGGACCTGCAATTTCTGCTGGGCATCCAGTTTCGAACGCAGCAGGGTCAGCGTGTAGTTGGTGGGGTCCGCCTTGGCCAGGACGTCGATCTCGCGATTGGCTTCGGGGAAATTGTTCTGCGAAATCGCCTTCTCGACATCGGGCACGCTGAAGGGGAACGTTTCCCGCAGAGCGTCCCGCGCGACCTGGTTCTTCGGATCCTTGGCCAGCACGGCTTCGTAATATTCCATCGCGTTGTCGCCGGCGGGCGCCACGAGCCGATGCTGGGCATAAGCCTCCCGGGCCTCCGAAAGCAGGTCAGGCACACTCATCCCCGCCAGCTTGGCCTGCGCCGCGACCTGTACTTGCGCCGATGAAGCTGCAGCGGGTGCGGAGGCCGGCAGCTCCGCAGGTGCCGACGCGGCCGGTTTGGTGTGGACCACTGCGGGAGCCTTGGACGCGGTCGGACTCTGCCCCTTGCCGCACGCGGCGAGCAGGAGCGCGATGCCGGCGACGATGGCCAGCCCGCGCATCGTACCCGCAAAAGGAAAACCTGATCCGGAATGACTGGAACCAAGAGTGATCATGCGCCCACCTGTGTACGTAAGATCCGGTCACGAGGCATGCACGAATCATTCCATCCCCAGTGCAATGTCCCGGCGCGGAAAAGATTGCTCCAGCGCTCGGTGGCAGGGTGTGACGGATTCGACATTAAAGAACGCCTGATCCGTCGTTGGGATGTTTGCTCGATCCATGTCGCCGCGCCCCCATAGCCTCCGAGGCCACGTCGTCCTGATCGAGACGAGGTCACGGACGCTGCCACGCCACGCCGACATGGACCGCGAACATCGATCGCGGTTTTCCCGGCAGGATCGTGACCGATCGGGCGGATGCCGGCCCGGAAACGGAAAGCCCCGGCAGAACCGGGGCCAACACCTTTACGGTTTTGCCTGCATCCCCGTGCTGGGCGTCACGGGGAGGGCAGGCTTGTCATTATGGTGTCGAAGAAAACGAACAACCCTCGAACTCAGGTTGCCTACTTCTTCTTTGCACGCTTGGTCGTGCGCTTCGTCTTGCTGGCGCGCGCCGTCTTGGCCATCACGGCCTTCTTCGCAGTGCGCTTGCGCGCGGTCTTCTTGCCCGCGCGTTTGCGGGCCGGCTTCTTCGAGGCTTTCCGCGCCGTCTTGCGCGCGGTCTTGCGGGCCGTGGCGGTTTTCGCCTTGGCCGATTTGCGGGTGCTCTTCTTGGCCGCCTTCTTGGCGGGTTTCCTTGCAGCTTTCTTGGTAGCCATGGTTCGTCTCAGCTCCTCATCGGTTGGCAGTGGTTGCCCAGTGAACGCATGCAGAAACGCCTCGCACAAAAGATCGCTGTTCGTGGCGTGCCGCAGGTTGGACACTTGACGACGTGTACGTTCGTCGGAAAGAAGCCGGAGTACATGCAGCGGAATCGAAACGGTGATCTTCCGAACCTTTTCGGATTTCAGACCGTGTGCGACGTATGGCTTGATGTACTTGGCAGTCGGCATGTTTCCGTCTTGCGACATGTCGTCGGGCGGAAAGCTAGCCCCAAGCAATCATGCTGTCAATCGGTTTTTTGCGGCGAATGAAGCCCTTGCGATCGCGTGCGCCGCGCCAGCCGGGCCGGCCGCGTGCACGTTTCCGTCGGGACTTGCACGCGTGAAAGGACGTTTAGACGTCCACATGAAAATATTCCACGCAACGCCCATGCACGCGCAGACCCGCAAGAACACTGGCTTGCGCGGCCGGCAGGCCTCACGCGACGGCGAATTCGGCGCATGCACGCGGTGCGCGTCGCACCCCGCGTGCGGGGCGGCGCGGGGACACCGCCTCAGGCTGAACGACGGGCAAATCCGCCAGCAAAAAATTTACGCGCGATGCAGCGGATTCCTGCGCAGGCAGGGTCGATTTCGAACGCTGCGCGCCGTCGTCACTCCTCGTGCTCGATCAGTTCCGCGTAGTCGTCGGGACCGAGCAGCGCGTCCAATTCTTCCGGATCGTCGAGCTTCACCACGAACAACCAGCCGTCACCGTACGCATCCTCGTTGATCGTTTCCGGCTTGTCTGTAAGTCCCTCGTTTACCTCGGTGACTTCCCCGCTGACCGGCGCGTAGACGTCCGAGGCAGCTTTCACCGACTCGACCACTGCGCACCCGGCGCCCGCCTCGACCTTGTCACCAACCTTGGGAAGCTCGACATAGACGAGATCGCCGAGCAATCCCTGCGCGTGATCGGAGATGCCGACACGCGCCTGCCCGTTGTCCTCGACACGCACCCACTCGTGCGATTTCTGGAACTTGAGGTCACCGGGGATATCGCTCATGGCACTGTCCTTGGTTGGTCGGGAAAGAAGATTTTAGCCACAACTTCGATGGAAACAGGAGCGACACAAAGTGCTGAGCAAGGCTCTCGCGGGGGACGTCGTGACAAATTCCGTTCGTGCTGAGCCCTTCGACGAACCCAGGACAGGCTTGTCAAAGCACGGACGGAACCGGATGTTCTCAAGCCCATGACTTGCCTGCCGCTCATCCTTCGACTTCGCTCCGCTACACCCAGGGCGAACGGCTGTCGAGCTAAATACCCTCACACGCCTTCCCGTCACGCACGAACGGATATTTCACCGCGCGCAGTGGCAACTGGCGACCGCGAATGTCTACCCTCAATCCCCCACGCGCGCCCGCCGGCACCCGTGCGAACCCGATCGCCTTGCCCAGCGTGGGCGAAAAGATGCCGGACAGCATCTCACCATCGCCTAGCTGGGTGATCACGCGCTGGCCGTGGCGCAGCACGCCCTTGTCGTCCAGCACCACGCCGATCAATTCGCGCGGCACGCCGCCGGCCTTCTGCTTTTCCAGCGCCGCGCGGCCGATGAAGTCGCGGCCTTCGTCCAGCGACACCGTCCAGGCCAGGCCGGCTTCCCACGGCGTGACGTCCTCGTCCATATCCTGCCCGTACAGGTTCATGCCGGCTTCGAGACGGAGCGTGTCGCGCGCGCCGAGCCCTGCCGCGTGCACACCCGTCGCGGCGAGCGCATTCCAAAGTGCCACTGCGTGCTGTTCGGGCACGATGATCTCGAACCCGTCTTCGCCGGTGTAACCGGTGCGTGCGATGAACAGCGGCATGCCGCCCGGACCGCGCGCCTCGGCGGCGACGAACTTGCCGAGTTTCTCCACGCGTTCGCGGTCGCCGGCATCGATCAGCCCCAGCACCTTGCCGCGCGCCTTCGGTCCCTGCACCGCGATCATCGCAAGATCGGGGCGCTCGCTGACCTTCACGTCGAACGCAGCGGCCTGCTTTTCGAGCCACGCCAGATCCTTGTCGCGGGTCGCCGCATTCACGACCATGCGAAACCGATCCTCGTCCAGAAAGTAGGTGATCAGGTCGTCGATCACGCCGCCATGCTCGTTGAGCATGCACGAATACAGCGCCTTGCCGGGTTTCTTCAGCTTGCCGATGTCGTTGGCGAGCAAGTGCCTCAGGAACTCTCGGCAACGCGCACCGCGCAGGTCGACCACGGTCATGTGCGACACGTCGAACATCCCCGCATCGCGCCGCACCGCATGGTGTTCCTCGATCTGCGAACCATAATTGAGCGGCATGTCCCAACCGCCGAAGTCGACCATCTTCGCGCCCGCGGCGCGGTGGGTGGCGTTGAGGATGGTGTGTTGGGTCACGGCAAGGGCCCGCTTTGGAAACGCATATTATCGCTGGTGACCGCTACACTTGCGCGCATGAACCGGACCCCGACGACGCCCGGCCTGGTCGAGTGGCTGCCGCTTGCGGAAACCGGTGAGAACGTGCTGCGCTTCACCGGGGACTGGACGCTGCCCTACTTCGCCCAACTCGAAGCGCAACTCGACGCGCTGAAACCGCGCCTGCCGGAGACACCGGACGTCGATTTCAATGACGTCGGCCGGGTCGACACCGCGGGCGCGGGACTGATCGCGGTGGCGCTGGGCCCCCGCTCGTTGCAGTGGCTGGCCGAGCACGACCGGGACGTGCCGCAGCAACTGCGCGGCCTGCTCGACACCGTGAGCGAAGCGGTCGCGGAAATCTATGCGCACCCGCCGCGGCCACGGCCCAATTTTGGCTTCGTGGACATGCTGGCCGACATCGGCCGGAACGTCGTCCATATCGGAAAGCTCGGGGCCAAGCTGCTGGCTTTCGTCGGCATGACCCTGGAAACGCTGGTTCGCACGGTCTGGCGGCCCTGGCGCTGGCGCATCACGTCGCTGATCGCGCACATGGAGCAAACCGGCCTGCACGCAGTGCCGATCGTGGTGCTGCTGTCGTTCCTGATCGGCGCCGTGATCGCGTTCCTCGGCGCCACCGCACTGCAGCGCTATGGCGCGACGGTCTTCACGGTGGATCTGGTTTCGTACGCGTTCCTGCGCGAACTCGGCGTGCTGCTGACCGCAATCATCCTGGCCGGCCGCACCGCCAGCGCGTTTACCGCGCAGATCGGCTCCATGAAGGTCGGAGAAGAAGTCGACGCGATGCGCACCATGGGACTCGATCCCGTGGAGCTGCTGGTGCTGCCACGGGTGCTGGCACTGATGATCGTGACGCCGCTGTTGACCTTCCTCGCGATCCTTGCCGGCGTGGTCGGCGGCGCGCTGGTGTGCTGGTTCGCGCTCAACATCACGCCGACGATGTTCATTTCGGTATTCCAGACCGACACGCCGCTGCGCTACCTGTGGCTGGGACTGGCCAAGGCGCCGATCTTCGCGTTCCTGATCGCGGTGATCGGCTGCCTCGAAGGTTTCAAGGTGAAGGGCAGCGCGCAGTCGGTGGGCGAGCGCACCACGTCGAGCGTGGTGCAATCGATATTCCTCGTGATCGTGGTGGACGCGCTGGCCGCGCTGTTTTACATGGAGATGGGCTGGTGACCATCGCCGTTGCCGCGAAGCAGCGCGAAACGCTCGTCGAGGTGCGCGGGCTCCGCAGCCAGTTCGGCGATCAGGTGGTGCACGAGAATCTCGACCTCGACGTTTATCGTGGCGAGATCCTGGGCGTGGTCGGCGGTTCTGGCAGCGGCAAGTCGGTGCTGCTGCGCACGATCCTGGGCCTGCGCCGGCCGGACGCCGGCAGCGTCAGGTTGTTCGGCGAAAACCTGCACGGCCTGCCGGAAAGCCAGCGGGTTGCGGTCGAGAGCCGCTGCGGCGTGTTGTTCCAGAACGGCGCGCTGTTTTCGTCGCTGACCGTGAGCGAGAACGTGCGGGTGCCGCTGATGGAACACACGCAGTTGTCGCTGCACGATGCGCTGCGCGTGGCAGCGCTCAAGATCGCGCTGGCTGACCTGCCGCCGGAGGCCCGCCACAAGTTTCCTGCGGAACTTTCAGGCGGCATGGTCAAGCGCGCGGGACTGGCGCGCGCATTGGCGCTGGACCCCGACATCGTGTTTCTCGACGAACCGACTTCGGGTCTCGATCCGATCGCCGCGGCGTCGTTCGACCAGTTGATCCGCACGCTGCGCGACGCGCTGGGGCTGACGGTGTTCATGATCACCCACGACCTCGATTCGCTGCACGCCATCTGCGATCGCGTCGCGGTGCTCGCGCACAAGCGTGTGATCGTGGCCGATTCGCTGGACAAGGTGGAGCGCTTCGACGACCCTTGGATACGCGAATACTTCCAGGGACCGCGTGGCCGCGCGGCGGAATCGATCCGCGCGTTGGGGTGAGGAACGGATGAAGCAGCAACGTCATGAACCCGGATTTTCAGCCGCCTCGAGTCGAGAGGGCGGTTCGCCCGCGCCGCAAGCTGCGAACGGGGGTGGGAGAGGTATGGTGCGGGTTTCAGGGACACCGCGCGGTGCTTCGTACGACATTTCGTACCGTCCGGCTCCCGCCAGGAGGTAACGATGGAAACCAAGGCTCACCACGTCCTGATCGGTGCCTTCACCCTGTTGGTGGTGGCGCTGGTCGTGCTGTTCGCGTTGTGGCTGGGCAAGACCAGCCTGAACAAGCAGTACCACTATTACGACATCGTGTTCACGGAGGCGGTCACCGGCCTGTCCAAGGGCAGCCCCGTGCAGTACAACGGCATCCAGGTCGGCGAGGTCAGCCACCTGAAGCTCGATCCGACCGATCCGCGCAAGGTGATCGCGCGCATTCAGGTCTCCGCCGACACGCCGATCAAGATGGATACCCGCGCCAAGCTCGGGCTGCTGGGGCTCACCGGCGTCGCGTTCGTCCAACTGACCGGCGGCGCGCCATCCAGCAAACCCCTGATGCCCACTCCCAGCGATCCGGTGCCGGTGATCAAGTCGGAGACTTCGGCGTTGAGCGCGCTGCTTTCCTCGGGCAGCGACGTGGTCACCTCGATCAACGGCATCCTCGACCGCTTGAGCCAGATCATGTCCGAGCAGAACGTGGGCCGCATCAACCATACGCTCGAGAACATCAACCAGACCACCACGGCGCTCGCCGCCGAACGCGACGACCTGCGCACCCTGATCCAGCAGGCCGCCGCAGCGTCGAAGGAACTCAACCAGACGCTGGCGGGCGTCAAGCACCTGGTGAACGGCCCTGCCGACAAGACCCTGCAAAGCGCGCAGGCGGCGATGGCGTCGTTGCAGCAAAGCACGCAGACCCTCAATCGGTTGCTGACCGACAACGAGGGCTCGCTGCAGTCGGGCATGCGCGGGCTCGGCCAGATCGGCCCGACCCTGCGCGAACTGCGCGCCACCGTGCGCGACATCCACCAGCTCACCAGCAAGCTGCAAGCCAATCCGGCCGGTTACCTGCTGGGACGGGACCAACCCACCGAGTTCACGCCCAAGCAGCACTGATGAACTCTCAAGAATCACAGCAGTACCGCACTCCCCTGCCCCCTTGAGTAAAGGGGGCAGAAACCAATGCCGCACATTGGTTTCGGGGGTTGTGGAGGTATGACGATGCAGCGCAAGGACGGATGCTGGCAAACTCAATCATTTACTCCAAGTCATCCCGACAAGGCGCACCCATGACCCTGCCAAGATCCACGTTCGCCGCCGCGTGCACGCTCGCATTGTGCGTCGTCGTCACCCTGCTCGCCGCCTGCTCGGTGCTGCCGGCGCGCGAACCCGTGCAGATCTGGCAGCCCGAAGAAGGTGTCGCCGCAACTGCCGGCAAACCTGCGGCCGATTTCAGCCTGCAGGTGGACACTCCCAACACGAGCGGTCCGCTCGACGGAACAGGAATCGTGGTGATGCCCGAGCCCGGCCAGGTCAGCACCTACAAGGGCGCGCGCTGGAGCGAATCGCCTGCGTTCCTGGTGCGGCATCGTCTGGTCGACGCGTTCATGGCGGCGAAGTTGCAGGCGGTCACTACGGACGACGACCGCTTCGCATCCGACTACACCCTCTCTGGCGATCTGCGTGCGTTCCAGTCGGAATACCAATCGGGATCGCCCGTCGTGGTGGTGCGTTTCGACGCGCAACTGCGGCGGAGCGGATCGCGCAACCTGCTCGCGACCCGCAGCTTCGTGATCAAGCAGGATCCGTCGGGTGTCGACGTTCCGCAGATCGTCGCTGCGTTCGGTGCAGCCGACGACGCCCTCGCGCAGCAAGTCGTGGCATGGACGATCGACGTCGCCCAACGCGACAAGTCGACGCAACCCGCAGACGCGGGCGGCAATGCATCGCAGCGGAACCGATGACCGAGGTGCTTCCGCTCGCGTTGCGGGGTCGTTTACGTTTCGCCATACCACCCGCCCCACGCTGGCGCGCAGGACGGGCGTTTGACCCACAGGCTGGGTGGCAAGCCTAGGCTGACAGCGCGAGGGCGTAACCGGCGCGCTCGACGCCGGCCTTCGGACCCGGATCAATAAAATAGCGGGTCTTGAGAAAGCCCGCGATCCTGGAACCGCGCAGTTGCTCCGGCTCAAACGCGAAGCGGTGCGCGAAGGCGGTTGCGGGAATCGGGTTGTCGCGCGCGTCAGCGAGTCCTCGCGGCAATACCTCTTTCTCCAGCTCTTCGAACAGACGAAGGCGCAAGGCTACCACCGGGTGGTTTCGTACCAACGGATAGCTGGTGGGCGGCGCGAATTCTTCGAAGCCGTAACAACGTATGTAGAACTGCGCATGCCGCGGATGTACCCCGATGACGATATCGGTCGAACCGGTATGCAATCCGAAGTAAATGGCCCAGCGCATCATGCTGAACAGGGCGCCGACACCGCGTGCAGCAGACCGGCGACGGTCCGCCAGCATTCCTACCTCGAGCAGGCGGCGGCCGTCTCGCCGCAGCGCATCCAGATAGGCCGCATAGACACTATCCAGCGCCAGCCCCGAGGCATTGTCGCGGACCAGTGTCATCGTATAACCGACGTCCGGCCCTTCCGGCCCCCATATCACGCATGCATGCTCTCCCACGGCGGTGGGGACGGCATGGATGCCAAACGGATTTTCGTCGATGAGTCCCAACTCTGAATAGCGGTCATAGACCAACCCCCAGGCCGATTCCACCTGCTGAAGGCTTGTCGCGCAAGAGCACGGGGGTTCGCTGCTGCGCAACGCCGGGCGCGTCAGACGCGCAGTGATGTCGATGATGATGGTCTCAGGCAGTTCTACCGATGTAATTGCGTTCATGTTTCAGTCGCCGGTTCGCGGAACGTTGTTGAAAGGCATGCCGCTCCCTTTGACGACATGGACGTGAACGCCGCATTGCAGAAGCCGATCGGGACGGACCCGTCGGTGCTGCAATGGACGCGGCATCGGAACCCGGCCCGCCATGCGGCGAGGCCAGTCAAGCAAAAAGTGTTGCGAGCGATGGATGACCATCGCTCGTGCGATCGCGCGCAATCCCACGGCGCGTGCCGCGGCAAGCGCGAGAGCGTCAAGTTGGGAATCCCACGCGAGCGGACCCGAAGACAAGCCGCCGCGAACGGCTAACATGTCGACCGCCGGTACCGTTGGGCCGCGATGCTGCCGCGGATGAATCCCGCAATGCTGGACCCCTGGATCCGGCCCGGATTGGCAGTTGTCGGAAACCGTCATTTGGCTGAGCGACAAAACCTGATCGGGTGCACTCCCCATTCCCATTCCCTTGGTCGTTCAGCGCACGTTCCCCTGAAGGCTCGGCATTGTGTAACGTGTGCGGAGTGGATGTGTGAAATGTTTGCTATGAATAGGCAATTCGTTCTCACTTTTTTGTGAACTGTGTTCCAGATGTGGCGGATCGCAGAAAATTTTTCGGAGTGTGATTGCTGGCGCTTGACACTCTGCTGATTCATGCCTGAGTCAGCATTCCGGCCATTGCGTCAGCGCACGTTCAGGTCGTGGTCCAATACGTGCGCTCCCATTCACGACAAAGCTCTGACCCGTATTCAGGATTGCAGCGATCATTGATCGTCACCCCGTTTGGCGAGGCAACGTCCGGAGTACTTGCTCAAAGGCACGCGCGGGGCCGGTCCGCGAGGTTGTCGTCGCCGGATGCCTGCGTACGAGACGTGTACTCCCGCGTTCTGGCAGACCAAGTCGGACCTTGCAGCGGGAGCGGCCGGGGGCGACCGGATATCCATCTGATCCGTGATTTTGTTCCCGACAAGACTGGATTTTGGTGCGCGCCTTTCCCTCACGTATAGTGGCTCTGCGCGAGCTCATTGCCGGACACACAAAGCGCTCTAATCGGCCGGGAATACCCCGGCCTGATTGTCGGCATTTGGCTGAACGAGTCGCATAGAGAGGGCGGGTCGTGGACCGGGACATCAAAGCAGGCTTGTTGCGTGCCGGCATCGCCGCACCCTCGGCTGACAATTCGCAGCCATGGCGGTTTGCATGGCGCGGCGACGACCTGGATCTTCGAATCGATGCGGAGCGCAGCGGCTACGTATCCGACACGCGATATGTGCTCAGCGACCTGGCGGCCGGCGCCTGTCTCGAAAACATCATCGTGCGCGGCCGATCGCTCGGCTATGCAGCGGACCTGCAGCTCTTTCCGCAGCACGACGACGCGCTGTGGTTTGCCCGACTCCACTGGCGCCGCGATCCCGAGTCCATCCCACGCGAGCCCCTCGCGAGTGCGATCGAGCAGCGCCACACCGACCGGCGTTTCCCATGGCGTGGTCCGATCAATTCTGATACGCAGGCGCGCCTCACCGCCCAAACCGAGATGATCGCGGGGCAGCGGCTTTGGTGGCCACGAACATCGAGGGAGAGGAAAACCACGTTGAGCGTCATCCGACAGGCCGAGACGCTGCGCTTCAGGAGCCCGACGCTGCACGCGGAACTGTTTTCGAGCGTCCGTTTTTCCGCGGGCTGGCATGCCACCTGCGAGGAAGGTCTGGCTCCAGCGGCGCTCGCCGTGGAGCCGCCTATGCGCCCGATCTTCCAGGCCATGCGGCGTCCCGCGGTAATGCGCATGCTCAATCGCTTGGGCGCGGCGGCGATGTTGGGGTGGCGCTCGGCCTGGCTGCCGATTCGGTTGTCCCCCGGACTCTGCCTCATCGTGATTTCATCCACGTCACGCTCCGATGTGCTCGCGGGCGGTCGCGCCCTGCAGCGCGTGTGGCTGCAAGCCACCCTAGACGGGTTGTCGGTACAGCCGTACGCAGCGGCGGGCGTACTCGGCCTGGGGTTCGTGCCCGTGGAACCGGCGTACCGGCAGCCGCTCTCGCGCATGCGTGCGACCCTCAACGACTTGTGCGCGCCGGGATATGGGATCGTGTTTCTGCGCCTTGGCCATGCGCGGTCCGCACCGCGCGCCCGCAGCGGGCGGCGGTCGCTCGAAAGTTTCGGCGATTTCCAATAGGGCGCGATGTCAGGTGGCGCGATCGCCTTCAGGCGAATGCCCGGCGCTCGAAGGTTCGATCAAAGCTTCAGGGAGACAAGCACCTTCGACGCCTTCGGTTGCTGCCCGATTCAAGCCGGCAGCGGCGGCGACCCGACACCCTCTGTGTCGAGATCTTTTACAAAAACGGCTTGCGGTCGCTTCGACCTGACAAAACCTTTTCTATCAAACCTTTATAGTGATTATGCCCTGTCGACCACCGGCTGCGCCGTGTTTTGTACCTGCTATTGGGCCCTCGAATCAGGCTTCCCGGTTCGTTCGCCGCCTCTCGCTCGGCGGGCTGTCGGGATACCTTACAAAAACTTCAAAAATCAACCCCTAATGGATGGTAAATTATATTGAATACAAACACTTATTTACATGGCACGCTTGATGCTACCAAACCCGTGGGCAACTGTCACTCGCGTGCCAGCGCCGGATTCCCAAACACCACTATCTGAACGGATTCAGTGAAGGAGAAAAGCATGTTTACGAAGAAGAGCTTAGGGGTCGCACTGGTCGCCGCACTGGCACTGGGCGCGAGCGGAGTCGCATCTGCGACGATCGTCAATGTGGACGGCGTCACTTGGAATACAGCCAGCCCATTCGACCTGACCATCCAGTCGCTCAACCTCCGCGAAACCAGTGTTTCGGGCGTGGGTGACGTGTTGCACGGTTACGGGCAGATCGGCTCGATCAACGGCAACAACAACTTTTGCATGGGTTGCGACCTGACGTTCACGTTCCAGTACACGGTGGCGAACATCACCGGAAACCAGGTCGCTTTCGACAACGGCAGCTTCCAGTTCTACGTTCAGGGCGCCGGCACCTTCAGCTTTGGCAATCCGGGCTCCGTCGGCGGCACACCATGGGTCACCCTGAGCGGCCATACCGCTCCGAACACCGCCTTTGTGTACCCCGACGGGCAGCTCTACGCCTTGGTCAGCGGTACTGTCAGCCATCCGACATCGGGCTCCACCGGAACCGGGCTGGTGGACGTGACAGGAGGTCCGGCGGCGTTCTGGCTCAACAGCAACAGTGTTCCCGACGGTATCGGCGGATTTGCGGACTTCAGCCTCAATTCGTCGTTCCTGACGTTCCCGGCTAGAGGGTGCGGGTCAACGCCCACTACCAACTTGGACAACATCTGCAGCTATCCAATCGAGGGGAACGGCTCGCTGGTCGGTAGGACTGCGGTTCCCGAGCCGGGCGAGATAGGTCTGTTGGGCCTTGGCTTGGGCTTCCTGGGCTTCCTGATCCAGCGGCGTCGCAAACAGGCTGACCGCAAGGCGTAAGGCAATCGCCTTAGGCACGCGGTTTGATGATCGATGGCGCCGCTTTCCGAAGCGGCGCCATTTTTATGCGCGTTGTTTTCGCCGGACTGCTTCCCCCGCAATCGGCCTACACCGGCACTCGCCGGTTTTCCTCTTCTCCCGGAGAGGGGGATTCATGCCGGAGCGTCGCGGCCAAGTCACAACCGCGATCCCAGTCTTGTGCCCCGCTGCATGCCGGTGTTACGGTCCCCGACTCGACAATAGATTCAGGCGCCCCGCTGGACGCAGGACCCCCAATATGTCTGAAGCACCGGCCGCTGTTGCACCAGCCACACCCGAACCGTTCGACTACGCAACCGCATTCAGCCGTACCATCGGCTGGATCACCAGGGCCGAGCAGGCGAAGCTTCGTTCCAAGCGCGTCGCGATTGCAGGTCTTGGCGGTGTCGGCGGCAGCCATCTATTGACCCTGACCCGGCTCGGCATCCAGTCGTTCAACCTGGCGGACCTCGACCGCTTCGGCGTTGAAAATTTCAACCGGCAGGCCGGCGCGTTCCAATCGACCGTGGGCCAGCCCAAGGTCGACGTGGTGTCCCGGATGGCACGGGACATCGACCCGGACCTCGATATCAACAAGTTCCCCGGCGGCGTCACCTTCGACAACATGGAGCAGTTCCTGTCGGGGGTGGACCTGTATGTCGACGGACTGGACTTTTTCGTACTAGACATCCGCGCCAAGCTGTTCGCCCTGTGTGCCGAGCGTGGCATTCCGGCGATCACCGCGGCGCCATTGGGCATGGGCGCTGCCGTGCTGGCGTTCCTGCCGGGCCACATGACCTTCGAAGAATATTTCAGGCTGGAAGGCAGGCCGACGAACGAACAACTGCTGCGCTTCATGGTGGGATTGGCACCCGCCGTGCTCCACCAGCCCTACCTGGTCGATCCGTCTGCCGTGGACCTGGCCCACCATCGGGGACCGTCCACGCCGATGGCGTGCGAAATCTGCGCCGGAATAGCCGGGGTCCAGGCTTTGAAGATCCTGCTCGGGAGGGGCAAGGTGCTCGCGGCACCTCACGGCCTGCACTTCGACGCCTATCGCAACAAGCTCGTGCACACGTGGCGGCCAGGCGGCAACGACAACCCGCTGCAACGACTTATCCTGTCCATGGCACGCCGTCGTTTCATGCGCAAGTAAACCTCCTCTCCCCGACAGCTTCACGGTTGGGAGAGGGTTTCTCGAGCATCGCGGTGCATCGCGACGAGTAACTCCCCGTCGCCCCGTGCGATAGCGCTCAAAGAGGCGGTTCGACCGGATACGCCGGGGCGGTGTCCAGCGCCGACGCACACACTTCCGCGAGTTCCAGGAGGCGCAAGTCGGAACCCGGCGCGCCCACGAACTGCATGCCGATCGGCATGCCATCGGGCAACCTGCCCATCGGGATGCTGACCGCCGGACAGGCAGAGAGACTCGCGAACGCGGTGAGGTCCGCCTGCGACGCCGGGACCGGCGCATCGATTGGGAACGCGCCCTGCGGCGTGGTCGGCATCACCAGTACGTCCACGCGCGAGAACACCCGGCGCGCCTTCAGCACCGCGAAATCCAGCATGCGGTCCGCGATCACGTAATCCGCCGCGGACTTGCGCGCCGCGAAATCGAGCATTCGGCGGAAGTCTTCCGACACCGGATGCGCCGTGTCGGCGAGATCATCCGCGAAAGTGTTGCGCATCTCGGCTTCCATCAGCAGCAGGCCCGCGCGGCGCATCTTCTGGAACGGCCAGTCGGAGAAGTCCAGCATCTGCCGGTCGGCCAGTTGCCGCTCGAGCTTCGCGAGTGCGGCGCCAAAGACATCGATCACCGCAGGTTCCACGCCAATCGCGGCGAGGTCCGGCAGCACGCCGCACCGCAACTGGTTCGGATTCCAGTCCGGCGGTTGCAGCGCAACCCGGCGGCGGCGCGAACGCGGATCGTCGGCGTCATAACCGGCCAGTACCTGCAGCATCACCACCAGATCGCCGACGCTGCGGCCGAGGATGCCGACAGCATCCAGTCGCCGCGCCGCCGGCACCAGCCCGCGCACGGAAATCTCGCCATGGGTCGGCTTGAGTGCGAACACGCCGCAGTAACTCGCGGGAATGCGGATGGACCCCAGCGTGTCCGAACCGATGGCCACGGGCACCAGCCCCGCTGCGACCGCGGCCGCGGAACCACCGGACGAACCGCCGGCCACGCGGTTCACGTCGAATGGATTGCGGGTGGTGCCGAAATGCGGATTGCGCGTGGCGGCGCCCAGCGCGCCCTCATCGAGATTGGTCTTGCCGAGCAACACCGCGCCGGCCGCGCGCAGCCGCGCGACCGCGTGTGCGTCGTTGCGGGCGACGTGGGCGGCGCGCGACGGCAGGCCTGCGCGCGTCGGGTAGCCCGCTACGTCGAAGTTGTCCTTGATGGCCACCGGAATCCCGTCGAGCCTGCCGATCGGGCCTTCGCGTCGACGCCGCTGCGCACTGACGGCCTGGTCGCGGACGATGTCGGGGCGCACGTCCACGAACGCGTGCAAAGCGGGATCGCATCGCTCGATCGCGGCAAGGCAGGCGTCGCCCAGCGCTTCCGGCGTGGTGCGGCCCGCCGCCAGCCAGTGAAGGCATTGCCAGACGCCACCTTGCCGCAGCGCTTCCGTCCCCAGATGTCCTTCCTCGATCGCGCCCATGCATCCCTCCTGAGTGACCGATTATGCGGGTTTGCCGCGTGTCCGGGAACCCAAGACAATGAACGGTCTGGGACGGACTGCGACCGGGAGCCGCCATGAGCGAACGCGAAACGATGGAGTACGACGTGGTCGTGGTCGGGGCCGGGCCGGCGGGGCTGGCGTTCGCGATCCGCCTGAAGCAGCTCAAGCCCGACGTGCGCGTGTGCGTGATCGAGAAGGCCTCGACCGTGGGTGCGCACATTCTTTCGGGGGCGGTCATCGAGCCTGCGCCGCTGGATGAATTACTGCCGGGCTGGCGCGACCACCCGCCGCCGATTTGTGTTCCTGCCACGCACGACGAGTTCCTGCTGCTGCGCGACGCGACGCGCGCTTTGAAGCTCCCCACGCCGCCGCAGATGAACAATCACGGCAATTTCATCGTCAGCCTGGGCGCGCTGTGCGCGTGGCTGGCGCCGCAAGCCGAAGCACTGGGCGTCGATGTGTTCCCCGGCTTCGCGGCTGCCGACGCCGTATTCGACGAGAAGGGCGCCGTCGCCGGCGTGCGCATCGGCGACATGGGCGTCGCGAAGGACGGTTCACACAAGCCGGGTTACACCCCAGGCATCGACATCCTCGCGAAGCTCACGGTGCTGGCCGAAGGCTGCCGCGGCAGCGTCAGCAAGACGTTGATCGCGAAATACGGGCTCGACAAAAACTGCGATCCGCAAACCTACGGCATCGGCCTCAAGGAACTCTGGCAAGTGCCCGCCGGCCGCGTGCAGCCGGGCCGCGTTACCCACACGGTCGGCTGGCCGCTCGACGATCGCACCTATGGCGGCAGTTTCATCTATCACCTCGACAAGGACCGCATCGCGATCGGTTTCGTCGCCGGTCTCGATTATTCCGATCCGCTGTTCCGGCCATGGGAAGCCTTCCAGCAACTGAAGCATCACGCGCGCATCAAGCCGCTGCTGGAAGGCGGCCAGATCGTGTCGGTCGGCGCGCGCGCCTTGATCGAAGGCGGGCTGCAATCATTGCCGAATGTCGAAATGCCCGGTGCTATCCTGATCGGCGACGCGGCCGGCTTGATGAACGTCCCGAAGATCAAGGGCACGCATCAGGCGATCCGGTCCGGAATGCTGGCGGCGGAGCATTTCGCGGAGAAGCAATCCGGTGCGGGATTCGATGCGCGCCTGCGCGCCTCGCCCATCGCGAAGGAACTGCACAAGGTGCGCAACATCCGCTCGGGCTTCCATGGCGGCCTGTGGCGCGGATTGCTCAATGCCGCTTGGGAAACCGCCGTGGCAGGCCTGTCGCCGTGGACGCTGAAGAACCATGCCGACTGGTCTTCACTCGAAAAGCTCGACCCGCCGGCGACCAAGCAAAACCGTCCCGGCCCTAACGCGAAGTCGCCCCGCGAACGCGGCTGGATCGAACGCACCCTGCCGCCGCGCGACCGGCTGGCTTCCGTGTACTTCGCGGCGACGGAACACGACGAGGACCAGCCGGTGCACCTGCACGTCGCCGACACCAGTATTTGCGTCGAACGCTGCACGGTCGAGTACGGCAACCCCTGCCAGCGGTTCTGCCCCGCAAACGTATACGAAATGGTGGATGACATCGGTACGGACGGAAACAAGGCGTTGCGCCTGCAGATCAACGCCGCCAACTGCGTGCACTGCAAGACCTGCGACATCAAGGACCCCTACGAGATCATTACCTGGGTGACGCCGGAAGGCGGCTCGGGACCGAATTACCAGAACCTTTGAAACGGGACTCGGGACTCGGGACTCGGGACTCGGGACTCGGGACTCGGGAAAAGCGTACCGCCCATTCTGTAGTTGAGACGAACGCATGACACGCATCGCCCTCGTTACCGCGCCCGCGGCGCGCGGCACTGACTACGACATGCCGCCGTTGCTGGCCGCCATGCGACAGGCCGGCGCGGATGCGCACGAGGTCGACTGGGACGACGACGCCATCGATTGGCCGGAATTCGATCTCGTGCTGCTGCGCTCCACCTGGGACTACTTCGAGCGCCTGCCGGAATTCCTGGCGTGGGCAGAGCGGGTATCGGAGCAGACGCGCCTCTTGAATCCGCTCGACGTGATCCGCTGGAACACCGACAAGCACTACCTCGCTGATCTCGAACGCGCCGGCGTGCCGGTGGTGCCGAGCACGTTTATCGAACCGCGCGAGAATGCACACCATGCTGTTGATCAGTTTCTTGCGCAATATGGCCCCCTCACCCCAACCCTCTCCCCACGGGGGAGAGGGGGCAAAAACGATATTGTGGTCAAACCCGCGGTCGGCGCAGGCTCGCGCGATGCGCAGCGCCATGCTCGCGATGATCGCGCCGCGATCGTGGCGCATGTGGAACGGCTGCTCGATGCAAAACGAAGTGTCTTGCTGCAACCCTACCTCGATCGCGTGGACCAGCACGGCGAAACCGCGCTGCTGTTTTTCGACGGCGTCTTCACCCACGCGATCCGCAAGGGGCCGCTGCTGAAGCGCGGCGCGGGCGCCACGACTGGGCTCTTTGCAAAGGAAACCATCGAGCCGCGCACACCTTCTGCGGATGAAATTGCCGTCGCGCAACACGCCGTTGCCGCCATTCCGTTCGAACAACCCTTGCTGTATGCCCGCGTCGATTTGATCCACGACGACGATGGCTCGCCGCGGCTGCTGGAACTGGAACTGGTCGAGCCTTCGGTTTTCGTGGGCTATGCGGATGGTGCGGCGGAACGCTTTGCGCAAGCAATCGTTCAACGTGCGGACCTCGAAAAACCCATCGCCACCCGGCGCTGCGCGCCACCCTCCCCTTGAAGGAGAGGGCTGCGGCGTCACCTATGCGCTGGCAACCGCGGCTCTTCTCCTCCTCGAAGGTGGAGGACGGAGGGGACGGGTCACCAGCCGCGCCCATCGGGCGCGACACGCCACCATGGCGCGTCCATGAACAACGCAACGAATACGCCCGAACGCCCACCCCTGCCCCGCAACGTGCGCCTGCTGATCGGGATGCGCGCGGTGCGCAGCATCGGCCAGGGCGCGATGGTGGCGTCGTTCACGCTGTACCTGCATGCGCTCGGCTGGAGTGGCACGGCGATCGGCGCGGTACTGATGGGCGCGTTGCTGATCGGCACGGTACTGACCATGATCATCGGACCGTTGAGCGATCGCGGCGGCCGACGAGCCTTCCTGTTCGGCTACGACCTCGCGCAGGCGGTGGCCGCAGCCGTCGCGATGTTCACGACGACGCCGTGGATCCTGGTCCTCGCCGCGGTGGTCGGGGCATTCGGTCGCGGCGCGAACGGTTCCGCGGGCGCATTTTCGCCCGTCGAGCAGGCGTGGCTTGCGATCGAGTTGCCGATGCACCGCCGCGGCAGCATCTTCAGCATCAACAGCGCGGTCGGCTTCGCGGGCATGGGCATCGGTGCATTGCTGGCGGCGGTGCCGGCGTGGTGGCTCGGCCACGCGATGAGCGCGAGCGACTATCGTTGGCTGTTCGTGTTGCCGCTTGCAGGTTCGCTTGGCGCCTGCGCGCTGTTGTGGCTGGCGCGCGACCCGAAGGTGGAAGCGTTACGCGATCGCCGCGATGCAGCCTCCACCCGCCTCCGGGCCGAGGAAAACAGGCTGCTGGCCAGACTGGTGCTGGCCAATTCATTGAACGGGCTCGGCATCGGCCTGATCGGTCCGCTGATCGCCTACTGGTTCGCGATCAAGTTCCACCGCGGGCTGATGGAGATCGGCCCGGGCATCGCGCTGGGCCTGATCGCCGGCGCGGGCGGCTCCTTCCTGGCGGGCTGGATCGCACGCCGCCGCGGCATCATGAGCGCGGTTCTCTGGATGCGCGGCGTCGGCGTCGCCCTGCTGGTCGCGATGCCACTGGTGCCGTGGTTCTGGCCGGCCATGGCGCTGTACATCGTGCGGGGCGTGTCGAACCGCGGCACCGGCGGGGTGCGCCAGGCGCTGGCGGCCGGTTTGACGCGGGTCGAGCGTCGCGGCCTCGCCAGCAGCCTGCAGAACATCTCGATCCAGTTGCCGCGTGCGATCGGCCCGGTGATCGGCGGCTTCCTGTTTCACAAGGGCTACCTCACGCTGCCGTTCCTGCTCGGCGCTGCGCTGCAGCTCGGCTACCTCGTTCTGTACGCGCGCTTCTTCAGCCATACCGAAGCGGCAAGGGTGCGCGAAACGTAGTCAGTTACAATGACGTCAGGCAACCGTAGATAGCTGCATGCTTTCCCTTCTCCCTCCGGGAGAAGGTGGCGCGAAGCGCCGGATGAGGGTTCGGTCTGCGACAGCAGCGGTGATTCCCCATCGGCAAGTGCGTACCCTCACCCGCCCCTGACGGGGCACCCTCTCCCGGAGGGAGAGGGAACGCCTTCGGCGTGACTCTGGAGCCGACGCCAAGCTGTGTGGCACTTGGTGTTTGCCGGTCACGCGAACTCAATGTTGTGGATTTCTAATGAAAATACTGGTCGGTTACAAGCGCGTCGTCGATTTCAACGTGCGCATCCAGGTGAAGCCCGACGGAACGGGTGTGGTCACCGACGGCGTGAAGCTGTCGCCCAATCCGTTCGACGACATCGCGCTGGAAGAGGCCTTGCGGCTGCGCGAAAAGGGCATCGCCGAGGAAGTGGTGATCGCGACGATCGCGCCCGCCGACGCGCAGGCGCACCTGCGCAACGGCCTCGCGATGGGGGGCAACCGCGCGATCCATGTGGTCACGCCGGATCCCGTTCAGCCGCTCGCCGCCGCGCGCACGTTCCTGAAGCTGATCGAGAAGGAACAGCCGGGCCTCGTGATCCTGGGCAAGCAGGCGATCGACGACGACTGCAACCAGACCGGACAGATGCTGGCAGCGCTGTGGGACCGCCCGCAAGCAACGTTCGCGTCGAAGCTGGACATTTCCGGCGAAAAAGCCACGGTGACGCGCGAGGTCGACGCGGGTCTCGAAACCATCGAAGTCGACCTGCCCGCCGTCGTGACCACCGATCTGCGCCTCAACGAGCCGCGATTCATCAAGCTTCCGGACATCATGAAGGCCAAGTCCAAGAAGATCGACACCATCGAGCTGTCATCGCTCGGCATCGAGCACGGCGGCGAGATCAGGACGACGCATTACGCCCCGCCGCCCAAGCGTTCGCGCGGCGTAATGGTGAAGGACGTGGCCGAATTGGTCGGCATGTTGAAGCAGAAAGGGTTGGTGTAGTCCTTCCCCCAGCGGGGGAAGGTGCCGAAGGCGGATGGGGGCATCTCGGAACGGCCAAACGCCAGTCGGAAGCACCCCCACCCCAGCCCTCCCCCGCTGGGGGAGGGAGCAACAGGACCATTTGAAATGATGAGCAAAATCCTGATCATCGCCGAACATCTCAACGGCCAACTCAATACCTCGACCGCACGCTGCGTCACCTGCGCGCGGGAACTGAAACCCGACGCCATCGACGTGCTGGTGCTGGCCGACGCGCCCGATGCCGTTGCCGCGGAGGCGGCGAAGCTGGACGGCATCTCGAAGGTGCTGACCGTCGCGCGTGCCGAGAACGCGCACGCCTTGGCTGCAGTGCTCGCACCGCAGATCGCCGCCGCAACGAAAAATGGCTACAGCCACGTGCTGTTCCCGTCGACCACCTTCGGGAAGGACGTCGCTCCGCGCGTGGCCGCGCTGCTGGGCGTCGGCCAGGTCAGCGACATCATGTCGGTGTCCGGCAGCCATACCTTCATGCGCCCGATCTACGCCGGCAATGCGATCGTCACCGTCGAGGCGCCTGCCGACGCGATCGTGGTCGGCACCGTGCGCACTGCATCCTGGCCGACGGTCGGCGACGGCAGCAGCGCCGCGCCGATCGAAGCGCTGTCGCTCGACGCAGCGATTCCTTCGCACACCCGCTTCGTCGAACTGAAGCAGGCGTCCAGCGAACGCCCCGACCTGCAAAGCGCAGCGAAAGTGGTGTCGGGCGGTCGCGGGTTGGGCTCGAAGGAGAACTTCGACATCATCTACAAGCTTGCCGACAAGCTGCACGCGGCGGCCGGCGCCTCGCGCGCCGCGGTGGACGCAGGCTACTGTCCCAACGACATGCAGGTCGGCCAGACCGGCAAGATCATCGCACCCGAGCTGTACATCGCGATCGGCATCTCCGGCGCGATCCAGCACCTCACCGGCATCAAGGACGCCGGCACCATCGTCGCGATCAACAAGGATGCCGACGCGCCGATCTTCGAAGTCGCCGACATAGGCCTTGTCGGTGACCTGTTCAAGCTCGTGCCGGAGCTGGAAAGCACCATTTGACCGGACAATCGGCGATTGCCGATCGGCTACAATTTGGCCGTTTTCAGATCCGGACCCGGCATGTCGAACGACGCTCCACTTTGGACCCCCAGTGCCGAGCGCAGGGAAGCGACCAACCTGCACCGCTTTGTGCGCTTCGTACGTGAAGCCACCGGCAACGAAGACATCGGCAGCTACGCGCCCCTGTACGATTTTTCAATCAGGCACCCCGCACGCTTCTGGCAACTGGTCTGGGAATTCTGCGGGGTGCGCGCCAGCGGCGATTTCGAACCGGCCCTGGTCGACGGCGACAGGATGCCGGGCGCGACGTGGTTTCCCGACGTCAAACTCAATTTCGCGCAGAACCTGCTGCGCTTCAAGGATGAAAGGCCCGCGCTGATCTTCCGCAACGAGTGGGGACACAAGCGCGACATCACCTACGCACAACTGCACGCGATGGTCGGGCGCGTCGCCCACGGGCTGAAGCAGGCCGGCGTGGAAAAGGGCGACCGCGTCGCGGGATTCCTGCCCAACCTGCCCGAAACGATCATCGCGATGCTGGCGACAGCATCGCTCGGCGCCACGTGGTCGTCGGCGTCACCGGATTTCGGCGTCAATGGCATCGTCGATCGTTTCGGTCAGATCGAACCGAAGGTGTTGTTCTGCGCCGACGCCTACGCCTATGGCGGCAAGCGCCACGACTGCCTCGGCAAGGTGCGCGACGTACTGGCCGCGATTCCGTCGATCGAACGTTGCGTGGTGATCCCGTACTCCGGTGAGTCGCTGCAACTCGATGGATTGCGCGGCGCCATCACATGGGATGATTTCGTGGGCAGCGAGGATCATCCGCCAGAATTCGTGGCGACGCCTTTCAACCACCCGCTGTACATCATGTATTCCTCGGGCACGACCGGAAAGCCCAAGTGCATCGTGCACGGCGCCGGCGGCACGCTGCTGCAGCACCTCAAGGAACTGGTGCTGCACACGGACCTGAAGCGCGAGGACCACATCTTCTATTACACGACCTGCGGCTGGATGATGTGGAACTGGCTGGTGTCCAGCCTCGCGGTCGGCGCGGCGGTGGTGCTTTACGACGGCTCGCCCACATATCCCGACGGCAACGCGCTGTGGAACCTTGCGGACGAGGTCGGCATTTCCATCTTCGGCACCAGCGCCAAGTGGATCGATGCCACTGCAAAGATGGGCTTGAAGCCGCGCGAGACCCACAAGCTGCACGCGCTGAAGACCATCTTGTCGACCGGATCGCCGCTCGCGCCGGAAAGTTTCGACTACGTCTACCGCGACGTGAAGGAACGCGTGCTGCTTGCGTCGATTTCAGGCGGCACCGACATCGTTTCCTGCTTCGCGCTGGGCAACCCGGTGCTGCCGGTGTGGCGCGGCGAGCTGCAGTGCCGCGGACTCGGGATGAAAGTCGAGATCCTGGACGATGCGGGCAAGCCGGTGCGCGAACAGCCGGGCGAGCTTGCCTGCACCGCATCGTTCCCGTCGATGCCGGTGTATTTCTGGAACGATCCGGACGGCGAGAAATACCGCGCGGCATACTTTTCGAGAGTGCCCGGCGTGTGGTGCCACGGCGACCGCGCCGAGCTGACGAGGCACGAAGGCATCATCATCTACGGCCGTTCCGATGCGACCTTGAACCCGGGCGGCGTGCGCATCGGCACCGCGGAGATCTACCGGCAGGTCGAGCAACTGCCCGAAGTCTTGGAGTCGGTCGCCGTCGGCCAGCGCTGGCAGGGTGACGAGCGGATCGTGCTGTTCGTGCGCCTGCGCGACGGCGTGCAACTCGACGACGCGCTGCGCGATCGCATTTGCACACAGATCCGCGACAACACCACCGCGCGCCACGTGCCAGCGAAAATCCTGCAAGTGGCCGACATTCCACGCACCATCTCAGGCAAGATTTCCGAACTCGCCGTGCGCGCGGTGATCCATGGCGAGGCCGTCAAAAACACCGATGCGCTGGCGAATCCGCAGGCACTCGACCTGTATGCTGCCCTGCGCGAGGCACTCGCGAGCTGAGCGAGGGACTCGCGAGCTGAGCGTACGATCAAACAAGGCGGAGATCGACACCATGCTGATCCCGGTCATCCTGAGTGGCGGCAGCGGCACCCGTCTCTGGCCGCTCTCCCGCAAGAACTATCCAAAACAGTTTCTCGCGTTGAGCGGCGATTCCTCGCTGTTCCAGCAAGCGGTCGCGCGTACGCGCAAGCTCGCGGGTGTCGCAGCCCCCATCGTGGTTTGCAGCGAGGACCACCGGTTCCTGGTCGCTGAGCAGTTACGCGAACTGAACATGGAGGGTGCCTCCATCCTGCTGGAGCCCTTGGCGCGCAACACGGCCCCGGCCATTGCACTCGCCGCATGGCAGGCGCAGAAAACGCATCCGGACGCCACGTTGCTGGTGCTGCCGGCTGATCACCTGATCGGTGACACGGCCAGCTTTGCGAGTGCCGTCGACAAGGCTTTGCCATTGGCCGAACAAGACTGGTTGGTCACTTTCGGGATCCGGCCGGAAAGTCCCGCAACGGGCTTCGGCTATATCAAGCGCGCCGAGCCGCTCGACAACGCCGGTTTCCGCGTCGGCCAATTCATCGAGAAGCCGGACGCCGCGACGGCGAAGCGCTACGTCGACGCCGGCGATTACGAATGGAATTCGGGGATGTTCCTGTTCAAGGCATCGCGCTATCTCGACGAACTGCAGCAGCACGCACCGGCGATGCACGCGGCAAGCAAGGCCGCCTTCGCAAAGGCGAAGAGCGACCTGGACTTCGTACGCATCGACAGGGAAGCGTTCACCGCATCGCCGGACAACTCGATCGACTACGCGGTGATGGAAAAGACGACGCGCGCGGTAGTGGTGCCGGTGAGCTGCGCGTGGAGCGACATCGGTTCCTGGGATGCGCTGTGGGCCGCGTCCGATCGCGACCGCGACGGCAACCGGCTGGAAGGTGACGTGATCGCCATCGACAGCCGCAACTGTTTCGTGCGCGGTACCGATCGGCGGCTGGTCGCGGCGCTCGGCCTCGAGGACATCGTGATCGTCGACACACCCGACGCGGTGCTGGTCGCGCCCCGCGCGCGCGTGCAGGACGTCAAGCGGCTGGTGGACAAGATCAAGTCGGCCGGAAGGCAGGAACACATGTTTCACCGCAAGGTGTACCGGCCGTGGGGCAGCTACGATTCCATCGATATGGGGCCACGCTTCCAGGTGAAGCGCATCATCGTCAAACCCGGCGCCGCCCTCAGCCTGCAAAAACACCACCATCGCGCCGAACACTGGGTGATCGTCTCGGGAACCGCCGAGGTGACCCGCAACGACGAAGTGTTCCTGCTGGCGGAAAACGAAAGCACCTTCCTGCCGCTCGGCGCCGTGCATCGCCTGCGCAATCCCGGCAAAACGCCGCTGGAATTGATCGAAGTGCAGTCGGGCAGCTATCTCGGCGAAGATGACATCGTGCGGCTGGAGGATGTTTACGGCAGGGCGTGACGGTTCAGCGGCTGCTGATTCCGCAGAATGATTGATGGGTTTTTCCGCATGGCCGCAGACGCTCCGTGCGTCACCGGATCCGCACTGCGTCGGCTTCGATCTCTGCCTTCGAAAAGGTCGCCAGTGTCGATTGCGTTTCCGCTGCTGTTTACGAGCATCGTAACCTGCATCAACGGACTCGCCGATGCACTCAGCTCAAATATCGCGTGATTGCTCGAGCTGCTCTCCACATCGATAGCAAAGCCTGTCAACCAGTCTGGCGGCCACAGAACATCGGGACACAGAGGGTCGCGAGGCGCGCAGTCGGCATTAAAAAGGTTTCATTTTGCCGTTACGCAACGCATACTCCCAATTGGAAAATTATTTGAGAAGCCACGAAGGAGATCCACCATGAAAGTGCTCATCCTCGGTGGCGACGGCTTCTGCGGCTGGCCCACAGCGCTGCACCTGTCCGCGCAAGGACACGAAGTTGCCATCGTGGACAACCTCTCGCGCCGCAACATCGACAACGAGCTGGAGACCAACTCGCTGACGCCAATTCGTCCGATGAGCGAGCGCTTGCGCGCATGGAAGGAGATTTCCGGACGCGACATCGCTTTCCACAATTTCAACGTCGCGGTGAATTACCAGCGTCTGCTGGATCTGTTGAACGCCTGGCAGCCGCACGCGATGGTGCACTTCGCGGAGCAGCGCGCGGCACCCTATTCGATGAAGAGCAGTTGGCACAAGCGCTACACGGTCAACAACAATCTGAACGCCACCAACAACGTGCTGGCGGCGGTGGTCGAGAGCGGGCAGGACATCCACATCGCTCACCTGGGCACGATGGGCGTCTACGGCTACGGCACCGCCGGCATGAAGATTCCCGAGGGCTATCTCAAGGTCAAGCTCGAGACGGATGACGGAACGCTGGTCGAAAACGAAATCCTGTATCCAGCCAATCCCGGCAGCATCTATCACATGACCAAGACGCAGGACCAGTTGCTCTTCTATTACTACAACAAGAACGACAAGGTACGCGTGACCGATCTGCACCAGGGCATCGTGTGGGGCACGCAGACTGAACAGACCAAGCTGGACGAGCGCCTGATCAACCGGTTCGATTACGACGGCGACTACGGCACCGTGCTCAACCGCTTCCTGATGCAGGCCGCGATCGGCTACCCTTTGACCGTGCATGGCACGGGCGGACAGACCCGCGCTTTCATCCATCTCCAGGATACGGTCCGCTGCATCCAGTTGGCGCTGGAGAACCCGCCCGTGAAGGGCGAGCGCGTACAGATCTTCAACCAGATGACCGAATGCCACCGCGTGCGCGACCTGGCCAGGCTGGTCGCCGAGCGCACCGGCGTGGAAGTGGACCATATTCCCAATCCGCGCAACGAGGACAACGAGAACGATCTGCATGTGGTCAACGATCGCTTCCTGCACCTGGGTCTCGACCCGATCACGCTCAACAGCGGGTTGCTCGAGGAAGTCACCGAGATCACGCGCAGGTACGCCGACCGGTGCGATCGCAGCAAGATTCCGTGCGTGTCGTACTGGAGCACGCAAGCGCCCGGTTACCGCAGCAGCAAACGCGCGAAGGCGCCGTCGCACTGAACGTGTTGCCAACTAGTGCGGTGTCCCGCAAGAAATTTCCATTGTCATTCCGGGGCCCGCACCAGCTTCACGGCGCGGGAACCCGACTGCGGAGGCAAGGACGCCGGAGCGAAGATCGGCGCAGCCGATGGCCCGAAGGGCGAGCCGCAGGATGCGGCGAGTTTATCCATCTGCCATTGCGGAAATCAGCAGCTGGATTGACTCGCGCCATCCATGGCGCTCGCCCTGAGGGCCGCCTTCGGCGTTCGCGTTGGCAATCCTGCCAATGGAGTCGGATCTCGCCTGCTTCGCAGGCTCGTCCGGAATGACAAGTTGTTTTTCGGGACTCCGCTCTAGCCATACCCTGTTCGCGCACCGTACCGCTCAGTCCAGCCGCAACGCGCGTTTGGCGTGAAACGCGACAGTCGACAGGAACAGCAGTCCCAACAGCAACAGGAACACCACGCGATCGATCACGCTGGCGGCGATGATCGCCGCCGTGTCGATGTGGTGAAGCTGTTCGCTGAAATAAAGAAAGGTTTCGCGGATGCCGATCGCACCCGGGGTCAAGGCCACGAACAGCGAAAAGTTTGCCGCGCCGGTATAGGTGACCGCCTGCCACGGGCGCACTCCCGGGTCCACGTAATACAACTCGAACCCATACACGGCCACCTGCACGCAGGCTTGCAGCAGGGTCGCCAACAGCAGCACGCATACACTCCGAACGTTCAGATCCAGCGCCGTCGCGCGCTCCGCGGAACGACCGGCGTACCATCGGACCACGGCCACTGCGGCCGATCCCGCAACCGCCAGCCCCAGGCACGTCTGCCACCAGGGACGGCTCGCGATCAGCAACATGAATGCACTGACCACGGCATAGCATGCGTAATACAGGAGAGAAGCGAGCAAATAACGCTTCATGCCGAGCCCGTGCTGCTTTTTCATGTAGAGCCCGCGCACCACCAGCCCGCCTTGCCCCGGCACGAAGAAATTCACAAGCGTGGAATAAGCCGTCAAGAGGCCGAGTTCTCCGAAAGCGAGCGGAACCCGGCACAGGCGCAGCGTCGCCTGGACCGTCAGCGCCAGCGCCGCGAACCATCCGACGTAGAGCAGCAACAAGCCCGTCACGACCCACAGTGGTGTTTGTCCGAGCTCACGGAGCAGTTCCGGATGTTTCGCCACATAGACCGCAAACGCGACAATCGTCGCGGCGAGGACCGCAACGCGCAGCGCGGGGCGCCATACACCCCTCACACCGACATACCGCGCAGGTACCTGCCAGCATTCGCGACATACTGATACCGGGCGGCAATCGCGAAATACAATCTCCATCCGACGCACCGCCGGAGGTCGCCGTGAAACTCATCGTCATGATCCCCTGCCTGAACGAGGAGCGCACGTTGCCGCTGGTCCTCGCGAGCATCCCCCGGTTCATCGAGGGCGTCGACAGCGTCGAGATCCTCATCATCGACGACGGCTGCACCGACCGAACGGTAGAAGTCGCAAGACGACTGGGAGTGCTCCATTTCGTGCATCACCTGAAAAACCAGGGATTGAGCCGGTCCTTTCGCGACGGCCTGATGCGCGCGCTGGAACTCGGCGCGGACATCATCGCGCTGACCGATGGCGACAACCAGTACAAACAGGAGCGCATCCCAGAGTTGATCCGGCCCATCCTCGAAGGCAAGGCCGACGCAGTCATCGCCGACCGGGACACGCAAAATATCGAACATTTCTCCCCAACCAAGAAGTTCCTGCAGAAATTCGGAACCTGGGTGCTGAACCGGGCCGCCGGTACGAGAGTACCGGACGCCACCAGCGGCTTTCGCGCGTACAGCCGCAAGGCCGCGATGCAATTGAATGTCATCGCCGAGTACAGCTTCGCGACCGAAACCACGATCCAGGCCGCGCACAAGCATCACGCCCTGGGATACGTGACCATCCCGACCAATCGAAAGCTGCGCGAATCGCGCCAGTTCAAGTCCAACTGGCAGCACGTGCGCCGTTCGGCCGTCACGATCGCACGGTCTTTCATCATGTACCGGCCCTACGCGGTCTTTCTCAGCCTCGGGTTCATCCTGCTGATTCTCGGTCTCGCCCCTTTCGTCCACGTGTTGTGGAAGGCAGCTACCGTTCACGATTACCTGATCTTCGGTCCGCACCACATCCGCTCGCTCATCGTGGGTGCGGTCCTGCTGGTCGCCGCGTTCATCTCGTTCACGCTGGGAATCGTCGCCGACCTGGTCCGGATCAACAGAGTATTGCTTGAAGACGTGCTTGAACAAGTCAAACTCGGCCGCTTGCAACCACCTGCCGACATCGAGAAGGCCATTACTCACGAAGCGACTGCAGCCGCAAGGTTCGACCGCTCAGCAATGTAACGAGCGTTCGGTGTCCGTTTTACGCAAACCCACGGGCGCGGGCAGCGGCCGTCATGATCCTGCGCGCCAATACGCAGCAAGCGGCCGTGAGAATGGCCATTCCGGTGATCGTGACAGGGAACAGATAACGGAAGTTGGCATCGCTCGCCAGCAGCAGGATCGGCACCGCGTAGCCTACCGAGAGGATCACATACGCAACGATCAGACGCGAACGCCACAAGCAGAGCGACGCCGCCAGCCCCAGCAGAAAAATGTAGGCTGCGCGCGCGGCAAGCCCATCGAACAATCCCAGCGCCGCGTGGAATGCCGACAACATGGCGAGGCGGCGGTGATTAAAGGTCATGCGGGCGGCGGGGAAAGGAGCAGGAATATCGGAACGTCCCAGTTGCCGCGCTTCCAAGGGTCCGCCCAGCCCCAGCGCATACCAGGCAAAGCGTCCATTGACGCGCAGGAAGATGACCGGGTGGTCCGTCATGAGATGGAGATACGCACGCATGACCCTCCTCGTGGACAATCCTTCCCACGGCCCGCCGAGTTGGGGACACATATATCCAGCACTGTAACAATCCGGGCCCAACGGTTGCCGCAACTGCGGGTTGGCCTGGACGCGCGGGTCCACGACTGCGTGGACGACAGGATCAGGGGTCGATCGCGACGCAGCGAGCAGCCGCAGGGCCGGTCCCTCCGGCGCCGAATCGCGCTGGTAGGCGGTGTGCTCGTACGCGCGTGCCGCGCCTACGCTCAACACGGTCACCAACAAGATTCCGGCCACGGCCTGCGCGGACCGCCTGGCACCCCACTGGCCGCGTATCGCCCAGTAAAACAGGATCGCCAATGGAATCGACGCGGTGAGTGCGTTGTAACGAATCAGCGACATCATCACCACTGCGATTCCCACCCAAAACGCACGCCAGCCTAGGCTGATCGCGTCATCGACGATCATCGCCACGATCACCAACGCACAAGTCGCGACGATGGTGTCCGACGACTGGAACACCGACATGTTCATGCTGATGGGCGACAGCACCATCACGAGCGTGAAAAGCAGCAGCCAGAGCGATCGTCGGCCGATCAAGGCGCGCCCGACCAGGAACAGCGAGACATTGAACGCGAACGCCTGGACGAGAATGTACAGGCCCGCCTCGTGGGTCAGCCAGTAGAACGGAACGTTGATGATCGTGTTGAAGATGGGCCAGTGCGAAGTGACTATGTATTCCCTGAGATGATGCGGCCAGCCGTTGACGACGAACTGGCGCGCCCAAGCCCATTGCTGCGAACTGTCGAAGAAGAACCATCCCGGATACAGCGAGAACGTCACCACCAGCGCGGTCAGGAAACAGATCCAGAGGCTCCACCGCTCGGCGTTGGCTGCGGAGAATCCGATCCAGCGCCGCACCCTTGCGGATCCGGGCACCACCGATCTCCCGTCGTCCGGTTCACATGCAGGGCTGGACGTTGCCACGGATGCATACCTGCCGGTCACCTCCGGACGCAGCCGGTCCGCCGCCATGGGCCTGGCGCCAACATCGTCGACTTCTGGACGCCCCGTCACTGTACGGACACCGTGATATGGGTCGGGCAGATCATCTCTTTCCCGTCGATCCGATAATAGAGGGTGATGCCATAGTCCCCCACGGGAATCCCGGGCAAGTACGCGGCTACCTGAAACCCGGATCGCGCAAAGGCGGGATTGTGCAAGACCGCCGCAACGTCCGGACGATCGCCACCCGTGTGAGCCTGCACGTAGAAATCCTTCGCGCCGACGAGAACCAGAGACACCACCGCCGGAACCTTGCCGGTCGCCTTGTCGCCCGCCCAGCCCTTGAAGCTGGCGGAACCCTGGTGATCAATCGCCGCGTCCCGCGCGATCGTGTTGTTCACCAGATCGACACTGCAACTCGCCCCAGCGGGCTGCGCGCCCGAAAACATGCCAGCCCGAACCGCGGTGAACACGTCGACAGACTGCGCCGCGCCCCCGCCGGTGGCCTGCGCCGCCAATACGTTTCCTCCGACAACCAGCAAGACGAGGGGAAGCACCACCCGCATTGCCCGCCGTGACAGGCACCGTGCAAATTGCGCTTGATTCCGTTTGCGACCGTTGCCGACATATCGGGCATACCCTGGGCAGGTCGTCAACTCTTCACCGCATTGGTCTTGTCTCCCCATTTACGCAGCCGTCCGCCGCCGGTCGATCTCCTGCAACCGCGCGGTGACCGCAGCACCGCACACCGCTCTCGAGTTGGAACGGCGAATGCTCGCCGCCGCTGCCGCACCGATGCGGTGCGCGAATTCGCGATCATCGAATACCTGCTTCATCAGGCGCGCTGCATGGCCGATATCAGGATCAGCCCAGTGCTGTCCCTGCCAGTACGGATATTCGCCGTCGCGCACTGCGATCAATTTGCAATCGACCAGCAGGCTGTTGTCGCGATTCATGAAATCGAGATTGCCGGAATACCCAGTCGCGATCACCGGCTTGCCGAGATACATACACTCCGCCATCCCGAGCCCGAAGCCCTCGGAACGGTGCAGCGACACATAGCAATCCGCCACATTCTGCAATCCGAACATTTCCTCGCGCGACAGGAATCCGTCGCGGATCTCGATGCGCGGATCGTCGGCGACGCTGCGCTTGAGCGCTTCCAGCTTGTCCGGAAACCGGTTTCCGTTGGTCGACTTCACCAGCAGCCGTACACCCGAGGCGCTGTCCTCAAACGCGCGGCGAAATGCGGCGATCACGGCTTCCGGATTCTTTCGCGCGATGAAGCTGTTGAAGTCATAGCTGAACAGGAAAACGAACTCGTCCGGCGGCAAGCCGAACTGCACGCGATCCATGCCGGCCGGCACCTCGAATTCGATTGCCTTGGGCATGCGCAGCACCGGCTTGTCGGTACACGCTGCAATCGCCTCACGCACGAAATTCGTGGGCACCCACACTTCGTCCACGAGGCCGAACGCGCCGTGCCAGTCGCGCGGGAACTTTTCCAATTCCCACACCCAAAACCCGATGTTGTGGTGGCCCGCAAAGGCCTCCCGGCCCAGCACATCACGGGCGATCTGCATCTGGTCGGCATTGATGAAGAACACGTTGTCGGCGTAACGCAGGGTGTCGGAAAAGTGCCGCTCCATCGAGTGGTCCTGCTCGCGACTGGCCGCACCCACATCGAAGTTGAAGATCAGGAAAGGGTGGCCGGATTGCTCAAGTGCCCGCGCATAGGAACGCACGTTCTCGGCGATGCCGAACTCGCCGCACGCGTATCCGAGCATGTTCAAACCGGGACTCACCAAGGATGCGCTCGGCGCACGTCGCTGCCGCAACTTGCGGACCCCGGCAGGAAACGGCAGCGGCGGCAGCGGCATGCCGACCGCGGCGTGTGCCCGCCGGCGCAGGGCCAGTCGCCAGGACAGCGGAATGCGCGCGTACAGCCGCGCCAGCCCGCCATGCTGCTTTCCCCACCCCAGCACCCGCAGCACTGCCCCGCCCACACGTTTGCGCACGCGCCAACCCGCATGCGGCGCCGCGGGCCGGAACTGCTTCCGGATGGGCTGAATGTAGGCGCCGGCAAGTCCCATGTCGGCTGCCGCGTTGTCGATATACCACCGAATAAAGGTTTCCCGTCCCTCGGTCGTGTACAGGTTGAACAATTCGCGGAGTTCTCCGCGCATCCTCCAGATTTCGTACATCACGTGGCTGATCGGAAGCCTTGGCACTTCCGGGAGCTCCGGACAGGCGCGGTTGAACAGACTACGGTCCATTTGCAATGGATGGGGTTCGGGACGTTCGGCATTGATGTCGAAATGGCGACCGTAGGCTCTTCGCAGCGCCGGCGCAATCTTTTCGCCGTCGGGAAAGTGACCGTATGCATACGGCTTCAGCGCATGTCGTGGCTGACCGTTCTCGCGCAGCTTGCCCAAGTACTCATCGTAAAGCGGGCGCAGCCCGCCGATATTGCCGGCATCGAAACGGTTCTGGTGCTTGGAATAGATGCCCGGCTGGCCGAGATGCACACCGGAAAAGTGAGCGAATACCAGCGGCACGCCATTGGTTCGATATGCGCCGTCTGCCGTGCGCGTGACTGGCCGCGACGCAAGGTTCCAATACGCCACGTTGTAACCGTCGTGGCGAAGCACCTCTACGTCCGGGAAAAGCGCCGGCGCCATGTCCATCCACTTCTGGTCGGTGAACAGGCCGGCTTCCAGATCTACGATGCAATCGAACTCCAGCTTGCGTGACCACCAGTCGATCAGCGCACCGCTTCGCGGGTGCGCGGCACTGATCGCGATAAAGCCGCAGTTGTACACGCCGGTGCGCATCAGCGACAGTTCGGTTGGGAATCGTCCATCGTCCGGCAGCGGTTCGTTGAGATGCGGGGTCAGTACGACAAGCTTGCCGTCCGCAAAAGCCTGCGCGGCTTCATCCAGTGGGCGCAATACGTAAATGTCGGGATCCAGATACACCAGACCTGCTTCTGGATGATGCATCCTCAGCCACTCGAACATGTACGGCTTGACAGCCGTATTCAGTTCCATGATGTCGTAGCGAAACACGAATGCGTCGAAATCCGGCAGCCCGAGTTGGTCGATCGTGACCGTTTCGAACAGATCCGTGTCCAGCGCCGGATCGTCGGCTCGCTCGTCGACAAGGCACAGGTAGCGTTTGGATTCCGGATGCTGCGCTGCCACCGACTGCATCAGCGTCAGTGCGTATGCAAGGTAATTGCGCGAGGCAATGGTGAAGAATACGAGGGAATTCACCGCGCGCGCTCCGCATCAGCTTGGTTCATTGGATCAGATACCCCGCCGCCATCGAACATTGGCGACCCATCGGTTCGCGGGGCCTGGGCTCCGTCACAAATACCGACCCTACAACACCGCGGCTGGCGCAGCCGAAGCACACTTACCGCGATTGCGAGTCATCCCGCCAACGCGGGCAGTGCCACAAACGCAAATGAACCTGCTGAGCAGACGAAGGCGGCGCCGACGAGCAGAGCTAAGCTTCGCTTGGGCAACTGCGCTGGTCTTGCTCCCAACAGCAAAGCAATCATGGGCAGTATGGCGAACAGATACCTACCTTGCGCCTGCAACTCGGCCGTCCAACTCAATAACAATGAACTCGCAAGGACCAGAACGGCGCCACCCATCACAACGGCCGTCAAAGCGATCCACTGCTCAGGTACATTTTTTTGTAGGGAATACAGCAGAAGAAGAACTAACAAACCTACAATGACATACAGCAAGTGATGTAACCAGTTTGGCGCCGAGATAGTCATGTAACCATAAATGCCGAAGGCACTAGCCAAGCTGGTGGCTGCCCAGTGGTACTGGGAGAAAGCAACGTCAAACAGTGAGACACCTCGCGCCGCGAGATCAATTGTCGGATACCCTTTTCCTTGCACAATAACCGAGGGCTTGAATTCCGGCGCAGCCCGAGCCTCCTCGACCGCCTGTATTCGTTCGGCCTTCTGCGCTGGCCAACCATTGACATGTATATCCCATGCAACTCGAGGCGCCGCAACAACGATACACAGCAACGTGAAAGATACCAAACGTGCAAAAACCGCACGCTTCTCCTCATCCCGCCAGCAACGCCAAACAAAAAATACGAACCCGCCTGCGGCGAAAGCGATGCCCGCCAGCTCAAAAGGCACGTGCCATCCAGAAATGCGCGGCACACTCTTTACAAATACGCTTGTACCGACCAACAATGCTCCAATTATCTCTAGCACAACCGTGTGCAATCGCAATCTCAAATGCGTGACGGCGAGCCAAAGCAGGAATACGAGCACGACCGGCAAATAATTCGCCTTGGAAACCAATATCAGTCCGATGCAAAGTGCCGCTACCCATAAGGCTGGATTTCGCGTGTCGCCAGATTCCAGAAATGCTCCGAGTCCGCCCTTCTCATTAGAAATAAGTCCCGCTGCAATCATGGACAAAGCCAATGGAAAAGCATCTGAGTTAAAATACGAAAATATGTACCATATTTGCGGAGATAGCAACATGACTGAAAGCACAAAAGCCCATCGACGGTTATAAACCGCAAAAATGCACAGGACTCCCCAAATCCCAAATTGAAAGAAACGGCAAGCCAGCAAATTATTAGATGTAAGCGTTCTTAATTCGCCGGTTGACTTCGCCGCGATCTCATAAACAACATCCAACCCAGACAAATATGAAGTCCCCCATACCGAAGTTGAGGGAGCCGTTGCGGGATCACCTACCGCAGGCGGTAGCCAGTGATTCACATAGTAGTCATATGCTCCCAAATGTGAGAACTCATCCGGATGAACTGATTTTGCTGTAGGACTCGCAATCAACATGGCAAGTATCAATCCAGATGCTAAGGTCATACACGCGACCACCATCCACTGAAAACGGACCTTTGAAACCACTGCCCAGCCCAATACGAATAGGATTACTGCAATTTCGGCGGCCGCTATGGCGCTGCTTCTCAAAATATGCTGTGCGCCAGCGGCCCTCGGCAACAGCACGAGTACGATAAATGCAGCACCCCATAGGCCGACCATCATGACTGGCAATACCAGACGACCGTATTTTATGGAGATTGCAGCCGCAAAATTGGTTGTTTTCACGTTGTCCACGGTGCATTGTCTCTGTGTGCAATCGCTCGTCTCGGTATGTGCGAATCCATATTCCAAGCGTACAAAGTTGAATTTACCCGGCTCCGCTTGAATCTGAACGAACCCAGCGAATTTCGTATGAGCTCAAGTGAGGTCGCGTGATTTTGCTGGTAAACGCTCTCGTCGCAAGCTTTCTATCAACTCCAACACGCCACCAACTATAGCGCCAGACAAGGTCATCGCGAAGATGCCGAATGATAAGGCGAGCGCCTTCTCGCCGGATATCCCGAGGAAGCCCAGGCACCCCACAAGTGCACCTTCACGCAGCCCGATGCCCCCGACTGATACCGGGATTAGAACCGCAAGCGAAACCACGCCAAGAATCCATGCCCAGTCAGCCAAGGGTAAGTGGATAGCCAAATTATCCGCGAGCAACACAAACATGCACATGCCGAGCAACTGAAATACTAAGCCCAATCCCAAGCTTGCCGCGAGACGTTGAGGGGATTGCCCGAACTCGCGCCAAGCCTCAATTGCGCGCCGAAGCGATCGACCAACATGTTCCAAGCGTGTATGGTCCAAGCGCGCGATAACCCGCAACACAGTATTTCGCATCGGCGCAAGATTGAGAGCAAAAATACCCAACGCACAGATAAATATCAGCGAAGCGAAGAATGGCGCCAACCCCTTGGGCAACCGTCTTGTGGAGAATGCAATGCCAGCGCCGGCGACGACCAGCAATGAGATAGTTCCGATGATGCGATCCAGCAAGACAGTAGCTGCGAGCCGCTCGGCGTCTGCCTGGCCTTTTGCCAAACGCCATGCCTTCACCACTTCGCCAGCCAGTTGGCCAGGTAACGCGATTGCGTAAAACTGTCCGACGAGGGTTAGGCCGAGCAAGCGCGTATAACGAAAGCGATTTGCGAACAGCTTCCAACGCATGGCGGCGACCGGCCATGAAGCCACCATTAGTGCAAGTCCACCCATTAACCAAGGCCAGCGGTAACGCGCGAGCGCCATACCGATAGCATACGGGTCGAGACGCCAAACGAGCAGCGCCACGAGCAGCAACCCAAAAAGCGCTTTCAGTACGATGCGCATGAGGTCAATGAATGCCGCTCTCGCAGCAGAAACGCTGTAAGCAGAGCGTTGCTGGAAAACTTACGCCGTGTACTGGCGCCCAAAAAATCATTGTCGTCGCATCCATCGCTGCCCCACTCGCCGCATCGCGAGATCGAAACGATACGCCCAGCGAGTTAACAGTCCGAAGCGGGCAAGCTGGTGGGCATAATTAACGTAATTGCGCGATCGGCTCGATTCTGCGCCAGAGTGCACGCGATAAAACAGGCGCGGCTTGCTCAGGAAAGTGCACCGACCCGAATTGCGCAATTCCAGCAGGTGGATTACGTCCGAACCAGGCCAAGCTGGGTCGGGGAAAGGCAGTACGAGCAGACGTTGGCGCCTATACAGCACTCCCGCCCGTGTCGCAAAGGAGCCGAGCAACGGCCACCAAGGTGGCGGGCGACGCGGCACCAAGTGCCCAAGGAGCCGGGCAAGCCACGCGAGTGGTGCCGCATTGCTGTCAAGGCCCGTAATTACAAGATCACAGTCCACCGTCAATGCCACCTGCACTTGCTCGAAATAGTCGCTCTCCACGGGCCGGTCGTCTGCATCGAGTAGCTGCACCCACTCGCCACGAGCCTCGCGCGCGAGGCGGTTGTAGGCAGAAGCGATACCTGAATTGCGCTCATTTGCAAGCACACGCACCGGCGCAGCAATAGAGGACGTGGCGGCGAAGGAACTCAGTCGAGCCAAGGAGTCGTCGTTGGATCCGTCATCAAGAAACACGATCTCGAAAGGCGGTGGGGTAAGATCGCGGAGGCATGCGAACATTTCGTCGAGGAACGCAGCAGAGTTGAATACTGGTATGCACAGCGAGACGTCAGCCATGATTGCCGGCGGTTGCACGCAGTGTGGTCGACCTGCCGCAGATCGCGTCGACGCCAACCTGTAAGGGGTAAGTGGCGAGGCCAAGTAATCCGGTATTGCTGATCCCGCGCCCAGTCAAGTATCCGAGCGAACTTCCAATTAACGGCGTGTGCGCCAAGCGCACCTCAACGTGTTGGAATCCAGCACGATGCAATGTGCTATCAAGGCTAACGCGATCGAAATGGAACAAGTGCCGGGGAAGGTAGTATCCAAAATAATGCTTGCCAAAAACACGCGCCCAAACACTGCGTCGGTTTGGCACCTCAATGAACAAATGGCCATCTGGACGGAGCGCAGCGGCGAACACTTGAAGCAGTCGCAGCGGTTCAGGATGATGTTCCAGCACGTGGCGCAGGAAGATGGCATCGTATTGGCTTGGGCTCGCGTGCCAAGCAGCATTCGACTGATAAACGACATCTGCTCCCAGGTGAACCAAGCCAGGTGGCGCGGCATTGTGAAAGTCCACCGCCGTCACATTAACCTTGCACTTACGGCTGCGACCCATACGGAGCAAGCCTCGCACGAGCGCGCCATCACCGCAGCCGTAATCGAGTGTCGAGAACGTCGCGTTTTGCACTGCCGTCGTCGCGCCGAGTTGTCCATCGAGGTAGCGGTCGATAACATGATCGCGCAATCGCTGCGCAAAACCGTCCATACGGGGAAAATCGGCGGTACTGCGCTCCTCATACAACTTGGGCAGCTCCTCTTCAAGAGGGCGTGGATTCGTGATGCCAATTCCGCAGCTGAGACATTCATCGACGCCGTAGATGCCCGTATGAGATTCGTAATCAGGCGCGATAAGCAATCGACGCAGGCTCTTACTGCCGCAGACAGGGCAATGATTCAGCGTCTCGGTTTGCAGCATCAGTTGACCCTCGCGGTCAACGACGCACCTAATGGTGAAATTGCTAGCAGCGCCTGCAAAGCCATGCGGTGGTCACGCTGATGCGCCGCATGCTCGCAGCTCAATCGATCCCAAAACGCCACATTTATGCCTGCCGCCGGATTTGGCTTCAGGGTACCTTCTGCGAACCATTGCCCAATTGGAACCGCGAATCCCTGCTTGCTCCGCGTCAGGATCTCCGCAGGTAGCAGCGGGGCAGCCACTTTGCGCAGCAGGTACTTGGTGGTGCTGCCGCGAAGCTTCATGTCCGCCGGCAAGTGACGCACGAATTCCACCAGATCAGAGTCGAGGAACGGCGCCCGCACTTCAAGCGAATTCAACATGCTGGCACGGTCGACTTTAACCAGAATGTCGTCCTGCAGGTAAAGACGAATGTAAAACGCAATCGTCCGCTCGATCGGGTCATTGGATGCGCAGCCCTCCCAAGCATCGATTGCCTCGCTGAACACATCCTCGGGATTTAGCGGCGCGTTGAACAATTCGTCGAGTTCGCTCGGCGCGAGCGGGGCCATCCACACCGGCAGCCAGAGGTTCGATGGAAAGTCGAGCCCACGCAGGGTACGTTTCAAGCGGAAATCGAAGCTCATGTAACGGTGCGACACTGGCAAACGCGCCGCCACCAGTTCGATGGCGCGATGGACGGGTCGGGGAATACACTTCGAGTACGCGCGCGCGTAGCGCAGCGCACGAAACGGGTCGTAACCGGCAAAAAGTTCGTCCGCGCCATCGCCCCCCAGTGCCACGGTCACCTGACGTCGGGCATGCTGGCAAAGCAGGAAAGTCGGCAACAGTGAGGAATCGGCGATCGGCTCGTCCCAGCGCGCCGCGATCTGGGGCAACAAATCGAGTGCCCGCTGGATCGACAATGTTTCGACCTGATGATTGGCACCGATGTGCTTCGCAACCAGACGCGCATAGTGGGTCTCGTCGAAGGTCGCCTCCTCGAAACCTATGGAGAACGTCTTGAGGCGTCCAATACCAGCCTGGCGGAGCGCGAGCGCGGCCACCATGGACGAATCGATGCCGCCGGAGAGGAAGCAACCCACCGGGACGTCGGCGATGAGGCGACGCGCCACCGCCCTATCGAGTCGCGCGGCAAGTTCTTCGCTCCAGCGCTGCTCGGCATTGGCTGGAGGCTCCTCGAAGGGTTCCGGCTGATACTCCCAGTAGCGCGCAATGCGCACCGTGTGATCGCGAAGCTCAAGGCTGAGATTGTGGCCGGCCGGCAGTTTTTGCACGCCGTCGAAAAATGTGAGCGGCGCCGGCACATACCCGTAAGCGAAATATTTCTGAAGCGCGCGCCGCGACAGCGCGGTGGGAACAGCCGGGTGCTCACGGAGTGCGGTCAGTTCGGAGGCGAATACAAACGTGTCATCACGGTGATACCAAAACAACGGTTTCTTCCCAAACCGGTCGCGCGAGAAGAACACGCGGTGTTGAACGCGGTCGTAAAGCGCAAACGCCCACATGCCGTTGAGGTGGTTGGGCAGATCCTCGCCCCAGCGCCGCCAGCCGTGCAACAGAACCTCGGTATCGGAATGATCAGTGATAAAGCGGGCGCCGAGTTTCGTGAGTTCCTCGCGTAGCTCGCGGAAATTGTAGATCTGGCCGTTGAAGACGACAGTCAGCGCGCCGTCGGCCGTCGTCATCGGCTGCCGGCCACCCTCGATATCGAGAATGGCCAGGCGGCGGAAACCAAAATGCACACGCTCATCGGAAACGATCAGGGAGCCATCATCGTCGGGGCCCCGGTGCACGATGCGGGCAGCCATCCGTTCGAGTACGGCGCGGTCGCCTGCGCCGATGAAACCGGCAATGCCGCACATGATCAGGCCCTATCCGCGGCACGGACGACCCGCGCGACCCTGTACACCGGTTTACCCTGGGATTCGTGATACGTGCGATTGAGCATTTCCGCCAGCAAACCCATCAATATGCTCATCATGCCTGTCGCACCCAAAAACACACACAGCAATGGCAGCGGGGTCTGAACGAATGCGGTGCCGTAGAACCCTTTCAACACGACAGCCCAAACGCCTGCGAGGAACCCAAGCATGATACTGAGCAGTCCGAAACCCCCGAACACGTAGATGGGTTTTCCCGCGTAGCGAAACAGAAACTTCACCACCAGAAGGTCAAGCACCACCTTGATGATGCGCTCGAGCCCGTATTTCGATTCACCGTGCAGACGGGGATGGTGCGTGACCGGAATCTCGGTGACGCGCGCGCCGTTCCATGCCGCATAGATCGGCACGAAACGGTGCATCTCGCCATACAGCTTCACGCCTTCCAGCACGTCGCGCCGATAGGCCTTGAGCGAGCATCCGTAGTCGTGGAGATGCACGCCCGAAACGCGCGAGATCAAGCCATTGGCGAGCCGGCTCGGCAGATTCCGCTTGATCGCGTGATCCTGCCTATCCTTGCGCCAGCCGGAGACCACGTCGAAGCCTTCATCGAGCTTCGCCAGCAATGTTGCGATATCCGCGGGGTCGTTCTGCAGGTCTCCGTCCATCGGCACGATGATGTCGCCACGGGCATGATCCATGCCCGCCATCATCGCCGCGGTCTGGCCATAATTGCGCGCGAAGTGCACTACGGTGACGCGCGCATCCTCGCTTGCAACCGCATCCAGCCGCGCAGATGAACCATCCCGGCTTCCATCGTCAACGAGCACCAACTCCCACGATAGTCCAAGCTGATCCATTGCCGCACAAATTTTGTCGTATAGCGGGGCGATGTTATCAACTTCATTAAATATGGGGACAGTTATGGTCAACCGCGGATTATCACGGTGATCTGTCAAATCCACGTGCTGAACCTCGCCTTGAAAAGTCATGCTCGAATTGTGCCGTCGCATCAATCCTGGACCGGTCGAACGATAAGCGTTGTTTTCATCCATGCACCCTGCGCATAACGGTACCTCATTCGTCCTGATATTCAGCCAACCAAGGCTCCGCACTCTTCGCATCATTGCACAACGAGTCGCGTTGCCAATCCGGTTGCCACATTGAAATTACCCGGGTTCACAGCATACAGCCTATAGATTCCCGGCTGGACCCCTGCAAGCGACGCTGTAAGGCGGTAACCGCTTCTTGCCATGCTGGCGGCGCCCAATGCATCCACGACATCCGGCCGCGGTACGCCCGTGATCGCGGACGCGTAGTAGCCTCGCGAATTGTCTTTCAGAACGATCGCGAATTGCCCCGCAGCATGTCCACTGCCATCACCGGCCCACCCTGTAAATGTGACGATCGACTCACGGGGCACTTGCGCGAAATCCGTCGCGGGCTGGCCGTTGACAGTATCGAGCGAGCACTGCACGCCTCCCGGCCGCAGCTCAAGAACATGGTCTGACGCCGCAAAACTCGTGAAAGTATGGGGAGCCGCGCGCATTCCGAAATACGGATCGTCAGGATCAAGATTCGGGTTATGGAACGGATCCCTGCCAAGAAGGTCAGGGTGCTTGCGAAACAACAGCTCGCGTTCCCTGTCCAGACGCGCCAACTTTTTGGCGTCATGGGTGTCCTTCCCACGACTCAGTGATTCGTAGTGGAGCAACGTGATGCCTGGACAGACGATCTGGAACAAGCCGTTCTTGTGCAACCTGAAGCACAGGTCTATGTCGTTGTAGGCAACGGCAAGACTTTCATCGAATCCACCGATTTTCTCGAACTTGCTGCGTTCGACCATCATGCAGGCACCGGTCACGGCCAGCCAGTCGTACTCCAGCAGGTTGCGATGGAAGTATCCCGAATGCGCGGCATCCATGCTCACAAAAGCATGGCTAGGTCCGCACCGAAGGTTGATGACGCCGCTGTGTTGAACCGTGTACCGCTCCGGATACAGCAGCTTGGCTCCCACCGCGCCAACGTGCGGCAGCTGCGCATATCCACCCATCCAGTCCAGCCACTGCTCTGATAGAACTTCCGTGTCATCGTTCAGAAAAACCAGAATGTCACCCTTGGCGTGCCGGACACCAAGGTTGTTGATTTCCGAATAATTGAACGGGACGTCATGGTCCAGCACGACAACCTGCTTCGCCGCACGCAAATCGGCCAGATAGTCCAAGGTTGCCGCATCGGTCGAACCGTTGTTGATCACCACCACTTCAAATTTGCGGTAAGCGGTCTTCTTGAAGATGCTGTCGATGCAGGTTTTCAGGACGGCGCCGTTGTTCTTGCTGGGGATGATGATGGAAAACAGTGGCTCGTCCTTGAGGAAATAGTGCGTACGGAAGTATCCCGGTAGTCCGGGCACGGGGACGAGTTCTCCCGCCAATCCGCGCCGGTGAAGGGCGTCTTCACGGGCGCGCCTGCTGGCGTCGATGGCGTAGGGCTTGGCTTGCAGATCGGATGCGCAGGACTCGGGAATGATGCGCCAGTGATAGAGCACCTTGGGAATGTGCGAGATCCGGCTGGTACGCTCGGTGATCCGCAACACCAAGTCCCAGTCCTGACTGCCGTCGTATTCACTCCGCAATCCCCCGACTTCGAGCACCAGGGATCGCCTGACACAAGAGACATGGCACGTGTACATCGTGCTCATCAACGTGTCGGGTGACCAGTCCGGCTTGAAGAAGGGGTCGCGGAAACTGCCATCGACATCCAGCTTGTCTTCGTCACTATAGAGAAAATCCGGATCGTCACGATCGATGCACAAGGCAAGCTCGTACAGGCAATCGACGGTCAACTCGTCGTCGTGATCCAGGAACACAATGAAATCGCCATGCGCGCGTTCGATACCCGCGTTGGTGGCGCCAGAGATGCCCTTGTTTTCCTCGAGCCTGATGACGGTGATCTGTGGGTCGTCGAGATCATCCAATACTTGTCGCGTCTGAGGAGATGGACTGTGGTCATCGACCAGAATCAGTTCCCAGTTGGTGTACCACTGCGATTCGACCGATGCGATCATGCGCATCAGCAACTCGGGGTCGGTGTCATAGACGGGAACGACCACCGAGAACGAGACTAGCCGCGACAGCGATCGGAGCGTCCTGTCCATTGCGGCCGAATCCAGGGCGGGCGGCGCGTAGGTATACCCAGGCCGTGGCAATGGCTCGTCACCCGTCGGCATCAATGGTCGCCGAAGTGGCACGGCCGCTCGTTCGGCGGTGGCTCGATTCCTGAGGAAGTGGATGCGCGCCGGGGTGCGCCAGGGGGTGACGACCCACCATCCGGCTTTCATGGCCTGGCGCAGCAGTTTTCGCATCGGCGGTGGGACGTGGAACAACACCGACCGGACGCGAACGAACGCCCGCCACAGGGTACTGGCGTGGATTAGGGCAAGCTCCCCGGTCGCAGCGGTTTCGGCTGCATGCGCCTGCCTGTGCGCGGCGCGCCACATCGCATTGTTCGCCTGCAGATCGGCATTCAGCGTCCGAGCGAATTCCAGCTCGTTTCGCAACTCCGCCATGGATTTTGCGAGCACGGAGATTTCCTGCTGGGATACGCGTATTTCTTGCTGAGCTGCGCGTTCGCGCTCGCCTGCAGCCGCCAAATCTGCGTTGAGGCGTTCTGCTGTGGCCGTCAAATTTCGTTCAAGTTCGGTGCTGTGGGTCTGCAAAGCCTCCACTTGCCGCAAGAGATTGCCATGAATATCAGATAATTGATTGGCAAGCAGATCCGACAAGGAAAACATCAGCGCTCCCAAGACGCTTTCGACAGGCCGTAGAATGCAGCGCATCTGAATGGATGTAGGCCCATCGGAAGCAGTCAAACCACCTACATCCAGTTCGATCCATGGGTCATCATCGTTGGATACAAACCAGACACCAGCTCGACCGAGATGGTCCACAAGATACTGGTTTACCCCACGCACACGATCGCGAAAATCGACCATGGCTTCCCCATTGATTTGCACTTCGCGCAAATTAAATGCACCGGGAGAGTTGGACGGGTCGAACCTCACGCACACCGGAGCGATACCGGATGGAAGCGTGGCCTCGTAGCGAACGAAATCCGGCGTGGAGCGCACCGACATGGAAACTGAACGCTCCTCTAGGTACGTGCTGTCTTCGTCACGCCAGTAAAGTGTGGCCGAGTCCAGTATCGATTCGCCTAGTCCTATCCCGGTGATCGGCGTGCGCCCCCCGCTATTAGAGCCACGAACAGCGGCCGGTCCCGCCACACCATATCCGTGCTCAACCCCGATGTCCCGAAGGAGCCGGACCGTATCGCCGTATAACCGTGGTCCCAGTTTTCCGTCCATGGACGCGGCTGATATCTTCTCGAGTTTATCCGGGAGTGCGCGTGAATCGCTTCCAAAAGAACGCAACTTCGTATCTACAACACTCGCAGCTTTTGCGACGCTCGCCTCATCCACACCTAAGGCGAGCCAACGGCATAGCTGCCGTGTTGTTTCTTCCGGATTGGCGATCATCCCTTCGTAACTTACGCGAAAACAGGTCGCTTCCTCCAGGAAGTACGCCGCTGCCAACGTGGAAAGAGCTGCAATGCGAATGTTGTGCTCGTCCGAAAAGCGCTGGTTCACGCGAGCATTTGAAGCCACAATCGCGCCCAAGTCCCGCTGCACCCATACGCACCGTACGCGATATCCCAGATGCCGGAGCGCGGACGCCCACAGTGGCAACACAAAGCAGAAACGCGGATCCTTCAAACCAATGAGTTGTGAATTCCCAAACTCTTCTTCAAGGAACTTTTGGCACTCCTGCTGAAATCCACTCACGCAGGAACCGGAAAAATCATCCCGCAAAGGTAAAAAGTCAAAATCAGCGTACCTTCTGCCAAAACGTTCGAACACGCGGTCGTTCAGCTCGTTTAGACTCTGCAGCTCAAAAAAAATGGGGTTATGTTTGTAAACGGACGGATCAACAAAGCGATCCTCCCGTCCAAAATCGATGCCACACTCGCGCAGGACATGGCTGACAACGGAAGTGCCACTTCGCGGCGCGCCGACGACCAGTACCACATCTTTCTTTCCGACTCGCAGTTCCGGCGGTTCTCGCATTGTCATTACCGTGCCTGCCGCCCTGCATTTTCCATGTTGCCGTAACCTACAAGCACCTTTGCGTCGGGGGCATCAGTTCCCTCAAACAACTCCCAACCGCATACTGGATCTTCCGCAATATCGAACAGCCCGGCGTAGCGACGGTTGGTACGTGTCGTCTCCACACGAAACATGAGAGCATCGACGATTCGGTGCAAAAAGCCGTCTCCATTGCGCGTAGCCCCCATGCAACCAGCATTCAAGAAATAAGCCCCCGGCAGCATCAACGCCCGAAACCGGAACGCCACTCGTATCCGCGCGCGGGCAGGCACATAGATGATGCCTTCACCCTCCGCATGTGAGTCCGTCCCGTAAAGCTCGACGCCGCTGATGGATTTGATCATCATGCCGAAGTGAACTTGTGCTGCGCTGCGATCGAAGTCCACGTCGTACGTGTAGATGTAGGCGCAGCCTGGTACGAGCACGTTCACGTCATTGCCATGAATATTCTGTATCCGCAAGGAATGAATTCGGATGCCATGCGACTCGAACTCGACTGTGCTCTTCGGCGTGAGGTTGGAGTCGTATCGTTCCGTATCGACCATGTCGTTGTGAAGGATCCCACCGACCGGCGGGGACACTTCAGTCCAATCGTCCGCTGATATACCAACAGGACTGGCTATGGACTTGATCTCGCTCAAAACCTCCTGGTAGCGCTGTGGAGGTGCATATATCAGTTTTTGGTAAAACGCAATGACTTCCTTGGGTCGCCCTACGAGCAGGTTGCGGCCATGCTCCATCAAAACCGCGCGATTGCAAAGTTGCAGGACGGATTGAGCAGCATGCGAGACAAAAAGGACTGTCGCCCCTGCGTCACGAATCTGGTCGATCCGCGCGAAGCATTTGCGCTGGAATGCCTCATCGCCAACAGAAAGCGCTTCATCGATGACCAGGACGTCAGGCGAAACGTTGATGGCGACGGCAAACGCCAGCCGCACGTACATGCCACTCGAGTACGTTTTGACCGGCTGATCGATGAAATCGCCGATTTCGGCAAAGTCGAGAATGGCGTCGTAGCGGTCGCGCAATTCGTCGTCGGACAAGCCGTACAGCAAACCACTCAGGCGAACGTTTTCCTTGCCCGTGAATTCCGGATTGAACCCTGCACCGAGTTCGAGCAAGGCGGCGATGCGGCCTTTGACTGCGACGCTGCCCAGCGTTGGTGTCAACGTGCCACAGATCATCTGCAGCAGGGTCGATTTGCCGGAGCCGTTGCGCCCGACGATGCCAACCGTTTCACCACGATGCACGTCGAAGGTGACGTCGCGCAGTGCCCAGAACTCATGGAAATACGCACGCGAATGACGCCGTACCGCGCGCTGCACGCGCGGCAGGACCATCTGCTTCAAGCGATCGGCTGGCTGCGAATAGATTTCATATCGCTTGGACAAGCCTTCGACGCGGATGCTGAAATCCTCAGACGACATCGGCAAAGCCCTTGCGCGTCTGCTCGAACCATGCGAAAGCAACCCACGCGAACAAGGTTGCTATCAAGACGTAAAGGCCCAGATGATCCCAGCGCGGCAGTTTTCCCCATATCAAAACGTCCTGCGAGGCCTGGGCAATGACGGTAAGCGGATTCAGGTACACGAACACGCGATATCGCGCCGGGATCAGCGACATGGGATAAAGGATCGGCGCGAGGAACATCAAGGCCATGGTCATGATGGCGACGAGTTGCTTGAGATCGCGAAAAAAAACGCCAAGCGATGCAAGCAGCCACACCGCACCGGCGACGAAAGGCAGGAAACAGGCAACCACGATGGGAAAGAACACGACCGTCCACGGGATGTGTCCCATGATGAACGGCGAGATCACCAGCAGCACGATGGTGGAAACAAACAAATGAAACAGTCCGGATCCGATGACACTCCAGCTCAGGGTCTCGAGTGGAAAGACGACCCGCTTGACGAAATTGGTGTTGTCGATGATGACGGTAGTGGCGCGATTGGCGCATTCGGCGAAGAACGTGTTGATGTTCAAACCAGCAAACAGCACGATCGCGTATTGAAACTGATTGGACGTCTGGTTGCCCCATCGCGATTTGAAGATCACCCCGAACACGAAGGTATAGATGACCAGTATCAGAAGCGGATTGAAGAAAGACCACATCAGGCCCGCAAACGATCCGCGATAGCGGCTGATCACGTCGCGCTTGGCCATCTGTACGACCAGCACGAAATGTCGCTTCAAAGCGACATAAGGCGACAAGGGATCGATCAGGCGGTAGGCAGTCGTCATGACAGGCGTGCGCTCCGTACCGCACGGCATGGATGGAAACGGCGGCGGATTATCGTGCAGTTCGGCTGACTGCCGATTGTACCGGCGGGGGGTGCACCCTACGCCAGCGCACGGTCGAGTTCATCACGCAGGTCGCCGACGTCTTCGACGCCGACCGAAAGCCGGATCAGGCTGTCGCTGATCCCCAGCCGCTTGCGGTTGGCGGGCGGCACCGAGGCGTGGGTCATGATGGCGGGGTGCTCGATGAGGCTTTCCACGCCGCCCAAAGACTCTGCGAGACCGAACAGGTGACAGCGTTCCAGCATGCTGCGCGCTTTCTTCAAGCCGCCCTTCAGCTCGATGGTGACGATGCCGCCGCCGCCGTGCATCTGGCGCCGCGCCAGCGCGTGTTGCGGATGCGATTTCAGGCCCGGGTAGATCACGCGCTCGACGGCGGGATGCTTCTCCAGCCACTTTGCGAGTTCCAGCGCGTTGGCACAATGCGCCTGCATGCGCAGCGCGAGGGTCTTGAGGCCGCGCAACGCAAGGAAACTGTCGAACGGGCCCGCCACCGCACCGACCGAGTTCTGCAGGAAGGCCATGCGTTCGGCGAGGTCCTTGTCGGACACGACCGCCATGCCGCCGACCATGTCGGAATGACCGTTGAGGTACTTGGTGGCCGAATGCACCACGATGTCGGCGCCGAATTCCAGCGGGCGCTGCACCATCGGCGAACAGAAGGTGTTGTCCACCACCATCAGCAGGTCATGCTGCTTCGCGAATTTCCCCACCTTGGCGAGATCGACCAGCTTCAGCATCGGATTGGTCGGCGTCTCCGCCCAGATCATCCGCGTGTTGGGCTTCAGCGCGGCTTTCAGTGCCGCCGTATCGTTCAAATCGATGAAACTAAAGTCGAGGCCGGCACTTCGCCGGCGCACGCGTTCGAACAACCGGTAGCTGCCGCCGTACAGGTCGTCCATCGCGATGACGTGGCTGCCCGAGTCGACGAGCTCCAGCACTGTCGCGATCGCCGCCATGCCCGACGCGAACGCGAAACCTGCGATGCCCCCCTCGAGATCGGTGACGCAACGCTCATAGGCGAACCGGGTCGGATTGTGCGTGCGCGAATATTCGAAACCCTTGTGCTTGCCGGGGCTGGCCTGCACGTAGGTCGAGGTCTGGTAGATCGGCGTCATGATCGCGCCGGTCGAAGGATCGGGCGACTGGCCGGCGTGGATCGCGCGTGTTGCGAGGCCAAGGTTTGAATGATCTTTTTTGTTTTGCATGGCTCAATGTAAACCCAGGTACTTGAGAATATGACGCGCCAAGGCGTCATCGATCTCTCGATGTCTCGGAATGGGCTGCTTCTGCCCTGTCTTGGGATTGCCACCGGATGTCGTGGCGAGCGCCGTGGCGCAGCAACTTGCACTCAGCTTCATTCAGCCTGCGCAACAATTCTTCGCGCTTCACAGCGCGATATCCATCACCTGGTAATCCGGTGGCACGTCGTCCAGCAGCATCTCGCGGTAGGCGTCGCGCAGATTCTCCTCGAGTTCTTCGAGAGTCTCGCCCTGGCTCATGATTTCCGGATGGTTGACCACCTTGCCGAGCCAGAATTTCTCGCTCTTCCAGCACACGATATTCAAGGTCGCGTTCATGTCAGCACCTCACGATAGCCATTCTAGCGTCCACCCCACTCACGCCTGCCATGGGTCGAGCAACCCCACGCCCGCCGCTTGGAAATCTGCCGTGTTGCGCGTCACCACGATGAGTCCGTGGACCAGCGCGGTGGCGGCGATCAACGCGTCTCCGTCGGCCATCCGATTCGGCACATGCAGGCGCGCGCACTGCAACGCCACGGCCACGTCCACTGACAGCACACGCTCCGCGAACGCAGGCAGCACCTGCCCCTCCAGCCAATGGCGCAAGGCGGCACCCTGCTTCTTGTCACGACGTTCGATCTGCAACACGCCGGTCTCGATTTCCAGGACCGTGATTACCGAGACGAAGAGGTTTGCGGGCGGCACGCCACCCGCCCAAGCCTTCACTCCCGGATCGGCGTGTGGTTTGCGCAGTTCGGAGATGACATTGGTGTCGAGCAGGTACACCGGTCAGAACTTCAAGCGACGACGGACACTCTCGCGCAGGCGCGGTGGTTCGAATGTGATTGCGGCGCCTTCTTTCATGGCCAGAAGCTTGACGATATCCGGTTGTTTGCCGACGAGCTTGCGATAGTCCTCAATGCTCAACAACACATGCGCAGGGCGCCCGCGGTCGGTGATGAACACGGGTCCGCGCCGGGCGGCCTTTTTGGCGCCCCCGGCATCCTGGTTGAACTCACGGCTGGAGATTGTGGTGGTCATGGCAGCATTCCATTGATCAAGTAGAAACGTTACTACATATACTCGGTTCGTTCAACCACTGCCGCGCATGGCCATCGTGAAACACTATATCCACGGGGCCCAGCAACTTGCCGTCATATCGCAAAGCGCCGAATGATATTGATGCTCCCTTCAAGTCTTCGCCGAAGATTCCGCCGGCCGTCAGGCGGCTTCTCCAAGGAGAAAGGATTCGAGCCTCACGCCACGCGCCGCCGCAGGTAGTTCAACAGGTCGATACGGGTGATGAGCCCGAGGAATTTGTCGCCGTCCATCACGATCGCGACGCGGCCGTGCTCGAATACCGGCAGCAGTTCCTCGATCGAAGCCTTGACGTCGAGCGTCTGCAGTTTGGTGATCATCGCGGTCGAAACCGCATCGAGGAAGCGCTTCTCGTCGCCATAGACGTGCAACAGCAGGTCCGATTCGTCGATGATGCCGACGATCTTTTCGCCGTCCATCACCGGCAGTTGCGAGACGTCGTACAGCTTCATGCGGTTGTAGGCGGTCACCAGAAGGTCGGTCGGTGACGCGACAACCGTGTCGCGCTGCGCGTACGGCCGCAGGATCAGATCGCGCAGATCTCCGGTCGGCTGGCGATCGAGGAAGCCGTTGTCCAGCATCCAGTAATCGTTGTAGAGCTTGGACAG
>Ga0070737_10000704_pt1 | contig 62761 bp, 60 predicted proteins | sample Coa_R1_10_FD_66438 | JGI IMG/M metagenome (GOLD analysis project Ga0070737, IMG submission 66438) | Surface soil microbial communities from Centralia Pennsylvania, which are recovering from an underground coalmine fire - Coalmine... | ecosystem: Environmental > Terrestrial > Soil > Unclassified...
GGGGGCACGCGGGGAGCTTTTGTCCGCCTCACGAGGACAAAGGTTCCCCGCCCCCAGCCGAAGGGGCCGGCCGGGCCGTCAGACGAGCACGAGATCGACGTAGCCGTCGGCGATCTGCTCGGGGGTGAGCGCCCCGCGGGGTCGGTACCACTGGGCGGTGTGGTTGACCATGCCGAGCAGCGCGAGCAGCGGCAGCGGGGAGGACGGGTCTCCGATTCCGGCGTCCGCCAGCACGCCCGCGACGAGACGCTCGAACTGCTTGCGCGAGGCCCGCACCCCGCGCCAGCGCTCGCCGGTCTCGATCCGATGGCGTTCCTGCTGGAAGACGAGCATGTGGTCGCGGTGCGCACACACGTGCGCGACCCACAGCCGCACGAGCGCGCGCAGCCGCTCGCCCGGATCCTCCCCCGCCCGCTCGTCGCACAGCTCCCGCGCGCGGGCGAGCAGCGGCTCCATCAGCTGATCGCAGATCGCCCGCAGCAGCTGCTCCTTGGCGCCGACGTAGTGGTAGAGCGCGCCCGTCGCTTGACCGGTCGCGCGCGCGAGGGCGGCCATCGTCGTCTCGTCGTAGCCGTGCGCCGCGAATTCGTGGGCGGCCGCGGCGACGAGCGCGTCGTGGCGGCGGTCGTAGCGCTCGCGGAGCGCCGGGCGGGTCGGGGGCGCGGCGGCCATCGGCCCCGCGACTGTACCGAATGAAGGTTCGAATTTCGAACGGCAATTCGGTAGAGTCGGGACGCAGCCCCCCGATTCGCACCGAAAGGCCCGCCGCCCATGGACTTCGACTTCGACGACGAGACAGCGCTGTTGCAGCGCACCGTGCGGGAGTTCGCCCGCGACGTGGTCGCCCCCGCCGCCGGGGAGCTCGACCGCGCCCATTCCTTCCCCTACGAGATCGTCGCCCAGATGGCCGAGCTCGGCTGGATGGGGATCCCGTTCCCCGAGGAGGTGGGCGGCGCCGGCGGCACCGCGTTGCAGTACGCGATCGCCGTCGAGGAGCTCACCCGCGCGGACTCGTCGGTTGCGATCACGATGTGCGCCCACACCTCGCTCGGCACCCAGCCGATCTACCTGTTCGGCACGCCCGAGCAGAAGCGGGAGTGGCTGCCGCGGCTGTGCTCCGGCGAGATCCTCGGCGCGTTCGGGCTCACCGAGCCCGAGGCGGGCTCGGACGCCGGCAACGTCCGCACGCGCGCCCGGCTCGACGGCGGCGAGTGGGTGATCGACGGCGCCAAGCAGTTCATCACGAACGCCGGCACCGACATCTCGGGCGTCGTCTGCATCACCGCCCGGACCAGCGAGAACTCCGACGGTCCGGAGATCTCGAACCTGATCGTGCCGAGCGGCACCCCCGGCTACGAGCCCGGGGAGCCGTACCGCAAGATGGGCTGGAACGCCTCGGACACGCGGCCGCTGTCGTTCACCGACTGCCGCGTCCCGGGAGAGAACCTGCTCGGGCGGCGCGGCGCGGGCTTCAAGCAGTTCCTGCAGGTGCTCGACATCGGCCGCATCGGCGTCGCGGCGATGGGCGTCGGCCTCGCGCAGGGCGCGCTCGACGAGGCGCTCGCCTATGCGAAGGAGCGCCGGGCGTTCGGCCGTCCGATCGCGAAGTTCCAGACGATCCAGGCCAAGCTCGCCGACCTCGCGACCGAGATCGAGGCCGCGCGCCTGCTCACCTACCGCGCCGCCTGGCTCAAGGACGAGCGCAAGCCGTTCGGGCTCACCGCCGCACAGGCGAAGCTCAAGACCGGCCGGCTGGCGGTGCGTGCGACCGAGGAGGCCGTCCAGATCCACGGCGGCTACGGGTTCATCGAGGAGTACCCGGTGTGCCGCTTCTACCGGGACGCGAAGATCCTCACGATCGGCGAGGGAACCGACGAGGTGCAGCAGATGGTGATCGCCCGGGCGCTCGGAGCCTGAGGAGCCGGACGCCACGCGCACGCCCGCCACGCACACCCGCCCCGCGCACGCCCACATCGAAACCACGAGCGCCACGCCACGATGTTCGACACCGTCCTGATCGCCAACCGCGGCGAGATCGCCCGGAGGGTGATCCGCACGCTCGATCGGCTCGGCATCGCCTCGGTCGCGGTCTACACCGACGCCGACCGCGACGCCCCGCACGTGCGGGAGGCGACGGTCGCCACGCGGGTGCCGAGCTATCTCGATCTCGAGGCGATCATCGCGGCCGCGACCTCGGGTCCGCTCCCGGCCCGGGCGCTTCATCCCGGTTACGGCTTCCTCTCGGAGAATCCGGAGCTCAGCCGCGCCTGCGCGGAGGCGGGGATCGCGTTCCTCGGTCCCCCGCCCGAGGCGGTCGCTCTCATGGGCGACAAGCTCGCCGCCAAGCAGGCCGCCGCGCAGGCGGGCGTGCCGACGGTGCCGACGTACACCGAGGAGCAGGCGCGCGCGGCGAGCGCCGACGCCTACCCGCTGCTCGTCAAGGCGGCCGCCGGCGGAGGCGGCCGCGGGATGCGCGTCGTCCATACGCCCGACGAGCTCGACGCGGCCCTGGCGTCCGCGCGCCGGGAGGCGCGGGCGGGCTTCGGCGACGACCGCGTGTTCATCGAGCGTTTCATCCCTCGGGCCCGCCACCTCGAGGTCCAGGTGATCGCCGACGCTCACGGGACGGTGCTCCACCTCGGCGAGCGCGAGTGCTCGCTGCAGCGCCGCCACCAGAAGCTGCTGGAGGAGGCCCCCTCCCCCGTCGTCTCCCCCGCGCTCCGCGCCCGGCTCGGCGCCGAGGCGGCGTCGCTCGCCGCGGCCGCGGGCTACGTCGGCGCGGGCACGGTCGAGTTCATCGCCGACGCCGACGACCCTGAGCGCCACTGGTTCCTCGAGGTGAACGCCCGCCTGCAGGTCGAGCATCCGGTCACCGAGCTCGTCACCGGCCTCGATCTCGTCGAGCTCCAGCTCCGCGTCGCCGCCGGCGAACGCCTCGGGATCGCCCAGGAGGACGTCGCGCTGCGCGGCCACGCGATCGAGGTGCGGGTCACGGCCGAGGACCCCGACCGCGGCTTCCTGCCGACCGCCGGGCGGGTGCTCGCCTACGCGCGCCCGGGTCCCGGGCGGTTGCCGCAGGTCCGGATCGACGACGGGATCGAGACCGGCAGCGTGATCGACACGAGCTACGACTCGCTGCTCGGGAAGGTCATCGCCCACGGCGAGGACCGGCCGGCGGCGCTGCGCCGCCTCGAGCGGGCGCTTGCGCAGACGACGATCCTCGGCGTGACGACGACCGTCGGCTATCTCCGGCAGCTGCTCGCGAGGCCCGAGGTGCGCGCCGGGGAGCTCGACACCGGCCTCGTGGAGAGGCTCGGCCCGCTCCAGGGCCCGATGGACGAGGCGGCGGTCGCGAGCGCGGCGGGGATGCTGATCGTCGCCGACGCGGCCGCCGACGCGGCGCGGGACGACGACCCGTTCGCGCGCCGCGACGGATGGCGCATCGGCGGGCGGCGCGCCGGCTCGCACTGGCGGTTGGCCGTCGGCGGCGGTGAGCCGCTCGAGGTCGACGTCCCGGCCGAGCACGCCGCGACGGCCCGCCGAATCGCGCCCGGGCGCTTCGCCGTCGCAGGCCGCGGCGAGTGGCTGCTCGCCCCCGACGGCGACGGCTGGTGGATCGGTCATGGGGGCTATGCATGGCCGGTGCGCCGGGTATCCGCCGCCCGGAGCGCCGCCGGCGCGGTTGACGGGCAGCTGCGCGCCCCGATGCCCGGCCAGGTGCTCCAGGTGCTCGCCGCCGTTGGCGACGCGGTGAATGGCGGGGATCCGATCGTCGTGATCGAGTCGATGAAGATGGAGCTGACGCTCGCCGCGCCCGACGACGGCACGCTCGCCGAGCTCACCGTCGGACCGGGTGACGCGGTCGTCCTCGACCAGCCGCTCGCGCGCGTGGAGAGCCGGGCCTCATGACCGTCCTGCGCAGCGCCGCCAACCCCGGCTCGGAGGAGTTCCGGGCGAACCTCGAGGCCAACCGCGCGCTTGTCGAGGATCTCCGCGCGACGCAGGCGCGGCTCGCGCTCGGCGGCGGGGAGCGGGCGCGCGAGCGCCATCTCGCTCGCGGCAAGCTGCTGCCGCGCGACCGCGTCGACAGGCTGCTCGATCCGGGCGCCCCGTTCCTCGAGCTCTCCCCGCTCGCCGCGCTCGGCCTCTACGACGACGCCGCCCCCGGGGCGGGGATCATCACCGGAATCGGCCGCGTCGCCGGCCGGGAGTGCGTGATCGTCGCCAACGACGCGACGGTCAAGGGCGGCACCTACTACCCGATGACGGTCAAGAAGCACCTGCGCGCGCAGGAGATCGCCCTGCAGAACCGGCTGCCGTGCATCTACCTCGTCGACTCCGGCGGCGCCTTCTTGCCCGAGCAGGCCGACGTCTTCCCCGACCGCGAGCACTTCGGGCGGATCTTCTTCAACCAGGCGACGATGTCCGCGCGCGGAATCCCGCAGATCGCGGCGGTGCTCGGCTCCTGCACGGCGGGCGGCGCATACGTGCCGGCGATGAGCGACGAGACCGTGATCGTCCGTGAGCAGGGGACGATCTTCCTCGGAGGACCCCCGCTCGTGAAGGCGGCGACCGGCGAGACGGTGACCGCCGAGGAGCTCGGCGGCGGCGACCTGCACGCCCGGCGCTCCGGCGTCGCCGACCATCTCGCCGACGATGACGCCCATGCGCTGGAGATCGTGCGGGAGATCGTCGCGACGCTCGGCCCCCGACCGGCCGGGACGCCGCCATGGGAGCGGATCGCCTCGGAGCCGCCCGCGGTCGACCCCGAGGGGCTGCTCGGCGTCGTCTCCGCCGACGTGCGGCGGCCCTACGACGTGCGCGAGGTGATCGCGCGGATCGTCGACGGCTCGCGGCTGCACGAGTTCAAGGAGCTCTACGGCTCGACGCTCGTCACCGGCATGGCCCATATCCACGGCCACCCGGTCGGGATCCTCGCCAACAACGGGATCCTGTTCTCCGAGTCCGCGCTCAAGGGGGCGCATTTCATCGAGCTCTGCGACCAGCGCCGCATCCCGCTCATCTTCCTGCAGAACATCACCGGGTTCATGGTCGGTCGCGACTACGAGGCCGGCGGGATCGCGAAGCACGGCGCGAAGCTCGTCACCGCGGTCTCGACCGCGCGGGTGCCGAAGCTCACGGTCATCATCGGCGGCTCATTCGGCGCGGGCAACTACGGGATGTGCGGCCGAGCGTTCTCGCCGCGACTGCTCTGGATGTGGCCCGGCGCGCGGATCTCGGTGATGGGCGGCGACCAGGCCGCGACCGTGATGACCGAGGTCGGCCAGGAGGAGACGGGAGCGCGCCTGCGCGAGCTCTACGAGGAGCAGGGCCGCCCCTACTACGCGACGGCCCGGCTGTGGGACGACGGCGTGATCGACCCGCGCGAGACCCGTGACGTGCTCGGGCTCGCGCTGTCGGCGGCCGCGAGCGCGCCGCTCGACGACGTCCGCTACGGCGTCTTTCGGATGTAGCGTGGCCTCCGGCGGGTCGGGGCCGTTGAGGCCGGAGCGGAAAGGTTCCCCGCCTTGAGACCGGTGAACCCGGAGACCGGGACTCAGCCCGAGACCGGCCCCTCGACCGGACGCCGCGGCGCGGGCGCCTGCCCGTGACCGCGCGCGGCGGAGATCTCGAAATCGCGGCTGCGGATGAGGCCGAGCACGAGCACCGCGCTCACGAACATGAGGACGGCGCCGACGAGGAACACGTCATCCAGGCCGCTTGTGAAGCCGCCGCGGATCGCATGGCCGACGGCGGCACGCACCGACGGCGGGACATGGCCGGCGCCGGTGCGCGCGCCCTGGCCCTGCGCGACCGCGTGGGCGATCGCGCCGTCCGTCCGCGCCGGCAGGCCGCTCACGCCGCGCAGGAGCGACTCGATGTGGACGCTCACCGAGTGGCTGAAGAGCGCCCCGAGGCCGGCGATGCCAGTCGCGATCCCGACCTGACGGAAGGTCGAGTTCGTGCCCGAGGCCATGCCCGCGCGGGCGGGCTCGACGACGCCGATCGCGGTCGAGGCCAACGGCGGGTTGATGAGCCCGACCCCGATCCCGGAGACGATGAAGCCTGGGATCAGGTGCTCCCAGTGCGAGCCCGGACCGAGGCCGCGCATGAGCAACAGGCCCGCGCCGACGAGCGCGAGCCCGGGGGCGATGAGCAGGCGGATCGGCACGTGCGCGGTGAGTCGGCCGGCCGCGGCGGAGCTCAGCATGATCCCGCCCGAGAGCACGAGGAAGCGCAGGCCGGTCTGGAGCGCCGAGTAGCGCAGCACGTCCTGGAGGTAGAGCGTGAGGTAGAGGAACAGGGCGAAGAAACCGGCCGACAGCGAGAACGCCGCGATCGAGCCACCGACGAACGTCGGCTTGCGGAACAGCCGCAGGTCGAACATCGCCCGGTCGCGACCGAGCAGCTCGACGACGAGGAACGCGACGAAGCCGGCCGCCGCCGCGGCGAGGAGCGCGACGATGTACGTCGATCCCCATCCCTTCGCGTCGGCCTTGATGAGCGCGAGCACGAGCGCGCCGAGCGCCCCGCTGAACGTGATCACGCCGAGCGGGTCGATGCGGCGCTCGCCCTCCTGGCGGGACTCCTGCACCCGCAGCCCGGTGAGGACGAGCGCGGCGACGCCGATCGGCACGTTGACGAGGAAGATCCAGCGCCACGAGAGGCCCGACGTGAGCGCGCCGCCGACGACCGGCCCGACGGCGGTCGCCAGGCCGGTGACCGCGCCCCACACGCCGAACGCGGTCCCGCGCTCGCGGCCGCGAAAGGCATTTCCGAGCAGCGCGAGCGAGGTCGAGAACATCGCGGCGCCGCCGATGCCCTGGGCGCCGCGGAACAGGTTGAGCATGAGCGGGGACTGGGCAAGGCCCGACCCGAGCGAGCTGCCGGTGAACACGATCAGCCCGATCGCGAACAGCCGCCGCCGGCCGAACAGGTCCGCGAGCGAGCCGGTCGTGAGCAGCAGGACCGCGAGCACGAGCGCGTAGGCGTCGATCACCCACTGCAGGTCGGAGAAGCTCGCGCCGAGCGAGGTCTGGATGTCCGGCAGCGCGACGTTCACGATCGTGACGTCGAGCAGCAGCATGAACGTCGCCACGCACACCGCGATCAACGTCCACCACTTGCGATCCATTGCCACCGCCTTCCTTCGGACCGGGATCTCCGGAGAGCCTACTGTCCCCGTGGCGCCGACCCACGGCGGCCCTCGCCGCCGCACTCGGCGCTCGCCGTCCGCGCCCGGGCCGAAGATGTGCCGGTGCACACGATCCACGTCGCGGCGGGCGCTCTGTCCGACGGCCAGGGCCTGAGGCAACTCGGCGAGCTCGGGCTGGCGTTCGCGCTCTCCTCGCTGATCGGCCTGGAGCGCGAGTGGCGCCAGAAGTCGGCCGGGCTGCGCACGCACACGCTCGTCGGGTTCGGGGCGGCGCTCATCCTGCTTGTCAGCAAGTACGGGTTCGGCGACGTGATCAACGGCTCGAGCGTCGTGCTCGACCCCTCGCGGATCGCCGCGCAGATCGTCTCGGGTCTCGGCTTCATCGGCGGCGGCCTGATCTTCGTCCGCGGAGACATCGTCCGCGGCCTGACGACCGCCGCGACCGTCTGGTTCACCGCGGCGGTGGGCATGGCGTGCGGCGCCGGGCTCGCGATCCTCGCGCTCGTGGCGACCGGGGGCTACCTCGTGACCGCGCTCCTCTACCGCGTGCTCGCCGAGCGGCTGCCGCGCGCCGGGGGCGTGCGTTACGGCGTGCGGGTCGTCTACGAGGACGGGCGGGGCATCCTGCGCGAGGTGCTCGCGGCCTGCACCGGGCATGGCTTCACGATCGCGCGGGTGGGCGCGCACCGGCTGGAGCAGCTCGCGGCCGGGCAGCCGGCCGTCGCGGTCACGCTCGAGCTGGGCCCCGAGCCGACGCGCCGGCGGGTCGAGGAGCTCGCCGCCCATCTCAGCGAGATCGACGGCGTCCACGACGTGAGCGCGCGGGACCTCAGCGACGAGACGGAATGATCGGGGCTGCGGCCGCCGGGGGCAGCTCCCGGCGCACGAGCTCGGCGACCGGTACCCCGCGCGGGTGCAGCGAGGCGGCGCAGGCCGCCCACTCCTCGGGTCCGAGCGCCCGGAACGCGGCACGCACCATTCGCAGGTACTCGGCGTGGATGACCGCCCGGCCCGCGTGTACCGCGGTCGCGAAGCGCGCCCGTCCCGCCGCCGAGCCGCGGTAGGCCCAAACCCGCAGTCCGCGCGCCTCCGGGAGGATCCGGTCGGTCACCTCGACGCGCTCGTAGTTGCGCTCCCGGCGGTCGAGGGCGGCGAGGCCGGCCGCCTCGACCGGCAGGCAGACCCCGTTGACGGCGGCGCCCGGCGCGGAATCGGGCTCGATGTCGAGGAAGCAGACGGAGACCGCCGGCCGGGCCCCGCCGGGCTCCAGGTAGCACTTGTATCCGGGAATGTCGACCGCGTTGTCCATCGCGACCCCCCACCGCCGCCGCACGCCGCGCAGCTCGGCGACGAACCCCTCCCGGCGCCGCCGGCGGGAGGGTACGGGACCGCCCATCGCCAGCGACCCATAGCCGAACACGTAGTCACGCATTCCCTCATGATGCCCCGACCGCGATGCTCGACCCCTCGACCGAACGTCCAGACCGCTCAGCAGACGCTCATGGAAGCGCGCGCGGACTGACGAGAGGAGCGGAAAGCCCCCACGGACGGGGCCGGGACCACACACGACCAGGCGGGTTCTCCGATGAACAAGCTGCGTCTCTACCAGGCCGCGTCCGCGCTCGCCGCCATCGCCACGGTCGCGATCGCGTCGGGAGCCGGCTGGAAGTTCTAGTCCACGCGGAGGTCGCGGGCGCCGTCAGCAGCGCGCCGGCGCCCGCGCCGACCTCCCCGCGCCGATGTCCGCCCGCTCCCCCCGTCCGCCTCTACTGCGCCGCCGTCTTCGTGGGCGGGCTCGTCCTCGCGGGCTTGCCCTGCCGGCGGCCCACCTCGGCTGGATCGTCCACGATCCGCTGCGCTTCGCGCTTCTCTTCGCCGGCGTCCTGCTCGGTGAGATGCTCCCGATCCGCATCCCGCGGCGGGGCGGCGAGGACTACGAGGAGCCCACGCTGTCCGGGGCGTTCGCGCTGGCGCTGCTCATCACCGGCGGGCTCGGCCCCGCGCTCGTCGCCCAGGGCGTCGCCTCGATCGTCCAGGACGTCGGCGCGCGCAAGCCCGGCTGGCGGGTGCGCTTCAACCTCGGCCAGTACTTCGCGGCGATGCTCGCCGCCTGGCTCGTGATCCGGGCCTTCGCGGTCGACCCCCGGCTTGACATCCTGCACCCGATCTCCAGCGGCCAACTGCCCGCGATGCTCGCCGGGTCGGTCGTGTTCGCGCTCGTCAACCGCATCGTCGTCGGGATCGCCGTCGCCCTCTACCAGGGCGTCAGCGTCCGCGCCCACTTCCGCGAGAACGGCGTGTTCGGCCTGCTCACCGGCTCGATCATCCTGCTCACCGCGCCGATCGTGCTCGCGGCCGCCACCTACTCGGTGGCGATCGTGCCGCTCTGTCTGGCGCCGATCGTCGCCATGTACAACTCGATCTCCCAGTCGGCCCGCTCCGAGCACCTCGCCCGCCACGACTCGCTCACCGGCCTGCCGAACCGGATGTTCTTCCAGCAGACGGCCGAGAGCATCCTCGAGATCCGGCCCGACCGCGGATGTGTCCTGCTGCTCGACCTCGACCGCTTCAAGGACGTCAACGACACGCTCGGACATCGCGTCGGCGACCTGCTGCTCTCCCGGGTCGCGGTCCGCCTCCGCGAGGTCGTCGGCCACAGCGGCGAGATCGCCCGCCTCGGCGGCGACGAGTTCGGATGATCGCGCCGGGCTTGAGCCGCGAGCAGGCGCGTGAGCTCGGCCGGTCGATCGCCGACTCGCTGCGCGACTCCTTTCAGCTCGAGGCGTTCGTCGTCGACGTCCAGGCGAGCGTCGGGATCGCGCTCTTCCCCGACCACGGCAGCGACATCGAGACGCTCCTGCAGAAGGCCGACGTGGCGATGTACCGCGCGAAGGAGTCGAGCGCCGACGTCGAGTTCTACGACGAGCGCCACGACCACCACAGCCCGAGCAAGCTCGCGCTCACCGGCGAGCTCCGCGCCGCCGTCCCCGGCCCGCAGCTCGTCGTCTGGTACCAGCCACAGCTCGACCTCCACAGCGGCCTCGTCACCGACGCGGAGGCGCTCGTGCGCTGGGAGCATCCCGGGCGCGGCCGGCTCGCGCCCGAGGCGTTCCTCCGCATGGCCGAGCAGACGAGCCTGATCAAGCCGCTCACCCAGCACGTGCTGCGCTCCTCGCTCGCCCAGGTCGCGGCCTGGCGCCGGCTCGGGCTGGAGCCGACGGTCGCGGTCAACGTCTCCACGCGCTCGCTCGTCGACCGGGACTTCACCGCGCTCGTGATGTCCGCGCTCGACGATGCCGACGTGCCACCGAGCTCGCTGCGGCTCGAGGTCACCGAGAGCGCGCTCATGGCCGACCCGACGACCGCCCACGCGGTGCTGCACGAGCTCGACGCCCTCGGCGTCAAGATCGCTATCGACGACTTCGGGACCGGCTACTCCTCGCTTGCCTACCTCGCCGACCTCCCCGTCTCGGAGGTGAAGATCGACCGCTCGTTCGTCGCGCGGATGGACGCTCACGTCAAGGACAGCATCATCGTCAGCTCGACGATCGACCTCGCCCACCACCTCGGGCTGCGTGCGGTCGCGGAGGGCGTGGAAGACCTCGAGCAGCTCCGCAGGCTCAGGACGCTCGGCTGCGACGTCGCGCAGGGTTACGCGATCGCGCCGCCGATGGGCGCGGCCGCGGCGACGCGGTTCCTGCTCGGCCCGCACGCCGAGCGCTCGGAGACGGGCGCCGTCGCGCAACCCGGGGCCACGGCCCCCGCGATCCCCGCGCTCGCCTCCGAGTGGGCGCCGGAGACCGCGCCGTGGTCCTGATCGCCCTCGCGCTGCTCTGCGTGGCGACGGTGCCGCTCACCGGCGGCAGCCTCGCGCGACTCGCGGAGGTTCGCCCGCGCGGCCTGTGGGTCCCGCTGCTCGCGCTCGCCGTGCAGGTGGTGATCACGGTCGTCGCGCCGACCGGAAGCATGGCGCTGCACCGCGGCCTGCACATCGCCACCTACGCGCTCATCGGGGTCTTCCTGTGGGCGAACCGCCGGCTTGCGGGGATGCGGCTGCTCGCGCTCGGGGTCGCGTGCAACGCCGCCGCGATCGTCGCCAACCTCGGCGTGATGCCGGCCTCGCCCGCCGCCGAGCGCCTCGCGCGGCTCACGCTGCGCGCCGGGTTCGACAACTCCGCACCGGTCGCGCACGCACATCTCGCCTGGCTCGGGGACATCATCCCCTGGCCGGGGCCGCTCCCGAACGTCCTGTCGGTCGGCGATCTGCTCATCTTCGCCGGCATGCTCGGGCTCCTGCACCGCAGCTGCCGCTCGCGCAACGGGCGCGCCGCCGGGGAAACGGTCGGACCGGCCGATGGCGAGCCCTCGGCCGGGCCGAGGGCGTTTGACGGCCCGTCGCCCCCGGGTAGGTCGCAGTGGCCGTGGCCGGCTCCGATGCAGACGACGATCTCGCAACGCCGGCGTTCGGCAACGAACGCCCGTTCTCGGTCGGCATCGAGGAGGAGCTGTTCCTCGTCGACCGGCTCAGCGGGACGCTGATCAACACCTCCGGGGCGGTCGTCGAATGCCTCGGGGAGGTCGCGGGCGACGTCGCACGCGAGCTCCACGCCTGCCAGGTCGAGCTCATCAGCCCGGTCTGCGGAACCGCGAGCGAGGCGACGGACGCGCTTCGGCGGCTGCGGCGGGCGCTGCTCGACACGGGCGTCGGGCTGCTCGCCGCCGGCACCCACCCGAGCGCCGCGGAGGGCAGCGCGGAGATCACCGACCGGAGCCGCTACGAGCGGATCCGCGAGCTGCTCGGCGACGCCGTGCTCACCCCGGTGAGCGGGCTGCACGTCCACGTCGGGATGCCGGATGCCGACGCGGCGATCCGCGCCTACAACGGGCTGCGCGAGCATCTGCCGCTCCTGCAGGCGCTGTCGGCCAACTCGCCGTTCCGCCACGGCCGAGACACCGGCCTTGCCTCCGCGCGCGAGGTGACCCTCCGCGGCTGGCCTCGCTCCGGCGTTCCACGCGCGCTGGAGAGCTTCGAGGATTTCTGCGCGCTCGCGCGCCTCATGACCCGCGCCGCCGGCGTCCCGGACTACACCTGGTTCTGGTGGAAGCTGCGCCCGCACCCGCGACTCGGCACGGTCGAGGTGCGCTCGCTCGACGTCCAGGCCCGGCTCGAGGACACGGCCGCGCTCGCCGCACTCGTCCGCTGCCTCGCCCACCATCACGCCGCGCACGACGCGTCGACCCGATCCCCACCGGAGGTGATCGAGGAGGGGCTGTTCCGCGCGGCGCGGTACGGGATGCGGGCCGAGCTGCCGGATGCGCGCGGCGACCTGCGCCCGCTCGCCGGCACGCTCGAGCGGGTGCTTGAGCTGTGCGCGGAGAGCGCCGCGGAGCTCGGCTGCGCCGCCGAGCTGGAGGCGGTGCGACGGCTCGCGGCCGATGGCGGCGGCGCGGAGCGTCAGCGGGCGATGTACGGCGTCGCCGGCATGGAGAGCCTGCTCCGCGCGCTCGTCGCGCTCACGGCCGAGTCGGAGGCTCCGGCTCGAGCGTCGGATCGGTGAGCGCCCGCAGGTTCTCCTGGGCGCGGCGCAGGAGGCGCGAGACCTGCATCTGCGAGCAGCCCATCCGCTCCGCGATCTCACTCTGCTTCAGGTCACCGTCGATGCGCAGCTCGAGCGCCTGGCGCTCCAGGTGCGGCAGCCGCGTGATCGCGGCCGACAGCGACAACTTGGCCTCGACGAGCTCATAGCCCTCCTCGCCGGAGCCGAGCCCATCACCGAGCGTCTGAGGCTCCTCGGCCCCGCCCCCCGGAGCCGGCGCGTCGAGCGAAACGGAGTAGTGGGCGCTTCCGGCCTCGAGGCCGGTGACGACATCCTCGAGATCGAGCTCCAGGTACTGGGCGAGCTCCTCGACGTTCGGCGTGCGACCGGTGTCGGCCGCCAGGCGCGAGGAGGCGCGATCGACGCGCAGCGCCATCTCCTGGGCGCCGCGCGGCACATGCGCCGACCAGCCCGTGTTGCGGAAGTAGCGCTTGAGCTCGCCGAGGATCGTCGGGATCGCGTACGAGGAGAAGCGCACGCCGCGACTTGGATCGAAGCGGTCGACGGCGCCGAGCAGGCCCACGTAGGCGACCTGTACGAGATCCTCGAACGGTTCGTGCGGGTTCGTGTAGCGACCGGCGAGCCGGCGGGCGAGCGGGCGGAAGCGCTCGAACAGCTCGTCTCGCGCAGCTCGGTCGCGGTCGCGCTGCCACCGGAGGGCAAGGACATTCATTCGGTCCGCGCGCGGCGGCGCGGCGCTGGTGCTCCTGGACATCTGATCTCCTGCGTCGGGGTCGCGAACGGGCCGAGGCCCGCGCGAGACGGACAGGGCTCAGGGTCGACTACCCCCGGGTGGGCCGCGCACACATCGCTCCCGGACGCCGGACGGCCGGTATCTGTCCGCGCCCTCCGCAGGCGTCGGCGGCGCGGGGGCGCGGCGGCGCCAACTCCGGCGGGCGGCGGCGCCAGGTTCGGCGGCGCGGCGGCGCCAACTTCGGCGGCGCGGCGGCGCCAGGTTCGGCGGGCGGCGGCGTCAGGTCCGGCGGGCGGCGGCGCGGGCGCGCGCGGCGTCCGCGATCCGCTCGACGAGCCCCGTGAAGCCGATCCCGGCGGCCTCGGCCGCCAGCGGCGTGGGCCCCGTCTCGGTGAGGCCGGGGATCGTGTTCACCTCGAGGATCTGCACCGCGCCGGACGGTTCGAGGATGAGGTCGACGCGCGCGATGTCGCGGGTGCCGAGCGTCCGGCAGGCGATGAGCGCCGCCTGCTCGACCGCGCCGCGTTCGGTCTCGGTCAGCTCGGCGGGCGCATCGAGCCGAGTCGCGTCGAAGTCGTAGTGCGCCTCGTAGTCGTAGACCTCCGAGGCTCCGACGATCTCGACGATCGGCAGCACCTCGTAGGCGATCGGCCCGGCCCGGTCCTCGGGGCCGCCGAGCACCGTGACCGCGAGTTCGCGGCCGGTCACGTGCCGCTCGACGAGGATCTCGTCGTCGTAGGCGACGGCGCCGAGCACGGCGGTTCGCAGCTGCTCAGGCCGCGCGACGAACTTGATCCCGAACGAGGAACCCTGCCGGGCGGGCTTGACGAGCACCGGCGCGCCGAGTCGCGCCATCACGTCGTCGAACAATGTCGCGGCGCCGAGGTCCTGGAAGGCGTGGCGGCTGAACGCGTGGAACGCGGGGGTCTGAAGGCGGGCACGGCGGAGCAGTCGCTTGGTGAGGATCTTGTCGAGGCAGAGCGCGCTCGCGAGGCTGTCCGAGCCGGTGTACGGAACGTCGATCAGCTCGAGCAGCGCCTGCAGCGAGCCGTCCTCACCGCTTTGGCCGTGCGCGACGATGAACACGAACTCCGGCGCGAGCTCGCGCACACGCTCGATCACCGTGTGATCGATCTCGATCTCCGCGAGCTCCTGGCCGGAGGGACGCAGCGCCGCCATCACCCGCCGCGCGCCCCGCAGGCTCACCTCCCGCTCGATCGAGGTCCCGCCTCGCGCGATCGCGATCGGCCGGGCGCTCACCGCGGGTGGCCGCTCCCGCGAGTCCGGGCGGGCCGCGCGGCGTGGACGCTCGTCACTTGCCCCCACCCCGCATCGCGAGCAGGTTGCTCTCGAACGTGCGCGTCGTCCGCCGGCGCTCCGCGTGCTCGCCGAGCGCGAGCTCGATGAGCTCGTCCATCAGATCCGGAAACGGCAGCCCGGCGGGCTCGAACAGGTAGAACGCGAACGATCCGGGGATCGTGTTCGGTTCGTTGACGAACAGCCGCTGCTGGTCGTCGAGCAGCAGGTCGACGCGGCTCACGCCGGCGCCACCGATCGCGGCGAACGTGCGCCGGGCGAGATCCTGCGCGGCGGCGGTGAGCTCGTCCCCGATCGGCGCCGGGATGAGCCGCCGAGCCGAGCTCATGCCGGCGTCCTTCGCGCCCGTCGCCGTCTCGGCGCCGCCGGTCTTGTCCGCGCCGGCGTCCTTCGCGTCGCCGCGCAGGTACTTGTCCTGGAAGGAGAGGAAGCCTCCCTGGCCCGCGACCGGCTGCTCGCAGAGCGACACCCGCGGCTCGACGCCCGGGCGGCCAAGCACCGCGCAGTTGATCTCCCGCCCGCCCTCGACGGCCGGCTCGATGAGCGCGAGCCGGTCGAGCTCGAAGCAGAGCTCGAGCGCCTCCGCAAGCTCGGGCTCGTCCGCGCAGCGGCGCACGCCGACGCTTGAGCCGAGCGATGCCGGCTTCGCGTAGACGGGCAGGCCGAAGCGCGCGCGCACCCGCTCGATCACCTCCGCGACACCGGCCTGCTCGTACTCCTCGCGCGGCAGCGTGATGTCCTCGAGCACGGGGATGCCGGCGGCACGCAGGATCGCCTTCGTCCTCGCCTTGTTCATCGCGAGCACCGCCGCCTCGAGCGTCGGGCCGGCGTACGGGATGTCCGCCAGCTCGAGCGCGCCCTGCAGGCACCCGTCCTCCCCCTGGGTGCCGTGCGTCGCCGGGATCACGACGTCGAGCCGGGCCGGGACCTGTTCGGCGCCCCCGCCCGCGCGGTCGCGCCCGCCGCCGCCGAAGATGCCGCGCCGGCGCTCCCCGGAGGGGGCGGCGTCGGGGGCCGGTCGCAGCGCGCCGGTCGAGAGGTCGAGCGCCACCGGAACGGCGTCGAGCGTGTCGGCGGTGTAGGTCGCGACCTCGCGCAGCCGCGGGCCCGTGAACCAGCGGCCGTCGCGGTCGATGTAGAGCGGGACCGGCTCGTGGCGCTCGGAGAGCGCCTCGCACGCCTGCAGTCCGGTGATGATGGAGACGTCGTGCTCAACGGAGCGACCGCCGAACACGACCCCGACGCGGAGTCCACGGGGGGGCACGGCGCGGGAGTGTATTCGCCCGTCCGCACCCGGCCGGCGCGGCGCTCAGCCTCCGTCCTCGGCGTACATGTCGGGCAGGTCGTTCTCGAACAGGATCACGTCGCCCGAGCGCGTGAGCCCGCGCAGGACCTCGGTCGCCGCGCCGATGTCGCGCACGACCGTGACCGCTCCGGAGTCGAAGCCCTCCTGCGCGAGACCGGCCGCGATCGGGCGGGTGCGCTCCGGGCCGACCAGGATGACCCGGTCGCAGGCGGCCGCCGCCTGGCGCCCGAAGCGCTGGTTGAGCTCGGCCTCCTCGGAGCCGAGCTCGACCATCCCCGGGGTGACGAGAATGCGGCGCTGCGCCGGATGGGCGCGCAGCACCTCGAGCGCCGCCTCGGCCCCTGCCGGGTTGGAGTTGTATGCATCGTCGATGACGACGATCCCGGCCCCCGGGTTGCGGATCGGCTGCAGCCGGTGCTCGGGCGGGTGCACCCGGCCCAGGCCGCGCGCGATCTCCTCGATCGACATCCCGCACACGTGCCCGACGGCGGCCGCGGCGAGCAGGTTGCGGACGTTGTGGCGGCCGAGCAGCCCGGCGCGGGCGGCGACGCGCCGCTCGCCGATCACGAGCTCGAAATGCGTCTCGCCTTCGGCCAGCTCGATCCGCTCCGCGCGCACGTCGGCGTCGGGGCTCTCGATCCCGAAGAACAGCGTGTCGACGCTCACCCGGCCGGCGATCTCCACGCAGCGCGGGTCGTCGGCGTTCGTGACCAGGTGCCCGTTCTCCGGCAGTGCGAGCGCAAGCTCGGCCTTCGCGTCGGCGATCGCCTCGATCGTGCCCATCCGCTCCAGGTGCACGGGGCCGATCGCGGTGAGCACGCCGATCTCCGGATGCACGAGCTCGCAGAGCTCGGCGATGTCGCCGGCGCGGTACATCCCCATCTCGACGACGAACGCCCGATGCCGGTCGGTGAGATGCTCGTTGATCGTGCGGATCACGCCGAGATACGAGTTGAAGCTCGCCGGCGTGATGAGCGTCGCCATCGCCTCCTCGAGCACCGCTCCGATGCACACCTTCGACGTCGTCTTGCCGTAGCTGCCGGTGATCCCGACGACCCGCGGCGCGATCCGCGAGAGCTTCTCCTTCGCGGCGGCCTCGAAGCGCGCGTTCACCCGCCGCTGCACCGGCTCAAGCGCCCGGTTGGCGGCGCACATCAGCCAGGGCGCCCCGCACACACAGGCAAGGACGAGCACCGTCGCGACCGCGAACGGAACGTCGGACGCGAGCACGGCCGAAACGACGATCCCGGCCACCCCAAGCGCCGCCGGCGCCCCCAGCGCCAGCGCCCACAGCCTTCGAGCGCGCGCGGTGAGCACGAGCGGCTTGAGCTCCGCCCGCGGCGAGCGCCGGAGCTGGAGCGTGGCGAGCGCCGCGGCGATCACGGCATAGCCGGCAAGCTCGATCCAGTGATGGGCGCGGGCGGCGGAGAACGGAGCCACGACGAGCGCCGCCAGGAGCGCCGCCACATCGAGCGCCGGCGCGACCTCGCCGCGGCGCCGCAGCCACAGCAGGAGCCGCGCGTTCTCGTAGTGCTCGAGCTGAAGCAGGTGCAGGGACCGCCGCGAGCGCGTGTGGTAGCGCCAGCCCGCCGCCAGACAGGCGAGGAGCGCTCCGATCGAGCCGATGCTCATCGGGCGGCGGCGGGGCCTCGAGCCGATTGGTTCGCCGCCGCCGCCGTCGGCGCGGGACCGAGGAAGTGGCGCACCACCCGCGCGAATCGCTGCGGCTGCTCCGCGTAGGAAAAATGCCCAGCGCCCTCGAACACGACGAGCCCCGCGTCGGGGATGAGGCGCTCCATCGTCTCGCCGTCGCGCAGCGGCGTGTCGGCGTCGTGCTCGCCCCAGATGAGGAGCGTCGAGGCCCGCACGCGAGGCAGGAGCGGGGTGAGATCGGCGGCGACGAGCCGGTTGAACGTCGGCCGCAGGGCCTCGTCGGTCGCGGCGTAGTCGGCGGAGGCGGTACGCCCGACGAGGCGCCGGCCGAGCGCGCGGCCGCCCGGCCCGAGGCGGTTCAGCACGTGCTTGGCGAGCTTGGCCATCGCCACCCGGCGATACCAGCGCCACGTCCGCGGCGCGCGGACGCCGGCGGCGTCGACGAGCACGAGCCTGTCGACGAGCTCCGGGTGGTGGGCGGCGAGATGGATCGCGACCCGGCCGCCGTGGCTGTGGCCGACGATCGACACGCGCGAGAGCCCGAGCGAGCCCAGCAGCGCCCGGACCCAGTCGGAGTAGTCCTCGACCCCCCAGGGTCGGGGCGGCGGGCCGGCCTGCCCGAACCCGGGGAGATCGACGGCATGGACCGAGCAGCTCGGCGCGAGCGCGCTCACGATCGATCCGACGGCCTCGATCGAGGCCCCCCATCCGTGCAGCACGAGCACGTCGGGGCCGGCGCCGGCGCTGCGGCACCGGGTGGCGATTCCCTGGACGTCGAGGACCTGATCCATCAGGGGCGGAAGGGTACCGGCGCCCTCAGCATCCCCCGACGGGGCGCGTGCCACGTGAGAGCGATGAGCGACTCGCTGATCGCCGAAACGGTGACGGTGACGGGGCCGCCGGCCATCTGCGCTCGCGGCGGCGCTCGAACGGCCGCGGCCTCGGCGGCCCGCTCAGCGGATCGCCTCGGCGACGGTCACGATCACGTCGACGCACGCCTGCACGTCGAGCGCGGTCGCGTCGAGCGTGACGTGGTACAGCGCGGGATCGTCGATATCGACGTCATAGAACTCGCGCATGTAGTCGGCGTGGTAGCGATCGAGCCGGCGCATCGCGGCGCGCGCCTCCTCCTCACTGAGGCTCCCGAGCTCCATCGCGATCCGCATGCGGCGCTCCGTCGGGCCGGTGAGCCGCACCCGGAGCACGCGCGGATCCTCGCGCAGCGCTGCCACCGATCCGCGACCGAGGATGACTCCCTCCCCCGTGGCTGCCTGCTCGAGGACGGCGGCCTCGGCGGCCCGACGGAAATCCTCCGGCGAGACGGTCTCCGGCGGCGGCCCGACCGGCGCCCCCGGGTCGATGCCGCGAAACGAGCTGAGGATCCGCTCGAGGAAGCTCCGTCCCTCCGGCTCCCACTGGTGGTGGGCCTCCTCGACGGAGACGTCGAGCGCACCCGCGACTCGGTGGGTGAGCACCCGATCGACGAACGGGACGCCGAGCCGCTGCGCGAGCTCGGGACCGATCAGGCCCCCGCGCGCCCCGTAGGCCGCGGAGATCGCCACGACGGTCATCGTCTGCTCCGGAAGGGGGCTCTCGGGTGCACGGGCACACTTTCCCAGAATGTCCGCCGACGAAGGTGCCGATCGGCCGAAACGGCCCCGGCGCGCGGTGTCGCACCCGGGCGGCGTGTCGCGCCCGGGCGGCGGTGCGGCGCCTGGGCGGCGGTGCGGCGCCTGAGAAGCGGAGCGCGCCTGGCCGGCGATGCGGTGTGATCGACGCGGAGCACCGCGTGTGGCCGATCCCGCCGGGAGGCCCGGGAGGATCGGCCACAGGGGCGGTGACCCGGAGGCGGTCAGATCAGACCGTCAGCGGTCGCGCTCGGCCTCAGCCGTTGACCGGCGTGTACGCGCGCTCGTTCGTGCGCTCGCTGGCCGGGGTCCGCAGCTCGAAGGCGTGCACGACGCGCTCCGTGCGGAGCTCGTGGAGTGCCAGTCCGGCGAGCGCGAGCGCGACGAAGCCGATGCCCGACGCGAACCCGAGCCATGTGACGGTGGCGCCGGCGAACACGAGGCTCGCCACGATCGTCCACGCGCCGAGGATGGCGATCGCCCCGTCGAGCGAGCGCTGCGCGAGCCCACGGCCCGGAACGGCCGCGGCGAGCGACAGGCCGACCGCGACGATGCCCGCGACGAACATCAGCCACATGAACGTCGGCGTCCCCCAGGCCATCGAGGCGACGACGGTGAACGCGCCGGCGAGCGTGAGGGCTGCGTTGGTGAGGAAGCGAGAGTTCATTGATACCTCCTTGGGTCCGGCCACGGTCTCCATGGCCGCGGCGGACGAACGCGCGAGCCGCTTCGTGTCGGTGTCGATCTCGGCGTTCGTCATGTGATCGAGTATAGCTCAGCCTGAGCGCTCGGGCCTATGTATCGGTCTGATGTCTCTGTGCGACCCATCACTCTGTTGCGCTTGGGCGCCCGAACCGCGATACTCGCGAGCCGTGAGCCCCGCTCCCGACGTCCTCAACCAGACCGCGCGGATCGTGCTTGCGATGGTCGCCGAGGGCCACACGACCGGCTACGCGATCAAGGCCGAGATCGAGCGCTCCACCCGGCTGTTCTGGGGCGCCAGCGTCGGCGGCATCTACCCTGAGCTGAGGCGCCTCGTGGCGGCCGGGCTCGTCGCCGTGCGCGACGATCCACGCGGGCAGACGCGCCGGCACTGCTACTCGATCACCGACGAGGGCCGGGCGGCGCTGCACGCGTGGCTGACCGACGGGTCCGAGCCACTGTTCGAGATGCGCAACGAGGCGCTCCTGCGTCTGCGCTTCGCGGCGGTGCTCGGTCCCGAGGACCGGGTCACGCTCGTCCGCCGGCTGCGCGCGCTGCACGACGAACGTTGCCGACTGCTCGAGGAGCGGCTCGACGAGGGCGCGTTCGACGACGTCTACGACCGGATGACGGCCGAGTACGCGCTCGGCCTCAACCGCTGGGCCGCCGGCTGGGCGGCCGCCGCCGAGGCGCGCGTCGCGCGGGAGTGACCCGGGCGGGCCTCACCTCATCGCGCGGTAGCGGCGGATGAGCGCGTTCGTCGAGCTGTCGTGGCGGAGCTCGGGCTCCTCGACGGCCTCAAGCTCCGGGATGATCCGCTGGGCGAGCGCCTTGCCGAGCTCGACGCCCCACTGATCGAAGGAGTCGATCGACCAGATCACGCCCTGCGTGAACACGCTGTGCTCGTAGAGGGCGACGAGCGCCCCGAGCGTGCGCGGCGTGAGCTCCTCGGCGAGGATCGTGTTCGTCGGCCGGTTGCCCTCCATGACGCGGTGCGGCACGACCGCCTCGTCGGACCCCTCCTCCCGGACCTGCTGCTCGGTCTTGCCGAACGCGAGCGCCTCCGCCTGGGCGAAGACGTTCGACATGAGCAGGTCATGATGGTTCCCGATCGGGTTGAGCGAGCGGGCGAAGCCGATCAGGTCGACCGGAATGAGCTTCGTGCCCTGATGGATGAGCTGGTAGAAGCTGTGCTGGCCGTTCGTTCCCGGCTCGCCCCAGAAGATCGCGCCGGTCTGGTAGTCGACGTGGCGGCCGTCGAGCGTGACGTGCTTGCCGTTCGACTCCATCGTGAGCTGCTGCAGGTAGGCGGGGAAGCGGCTCAGGTACTGCTCGTAGGGCATGACACCGACCGTCTGGGCGCCGAAGAAGTCCCCGTACCAGACGCAGAGCAGCCCCATGATCACCGGCAGGTTGCGCTCGAGCGGAGCGGTGCGGAAGTGCTCATCGAGCTCGTGCATGCCGGCGAGCATCTCCGAGAAGTTCTCCGGGCCGATCGCGATCATCGTCGACAGGCCGATCGCCGAGTCCATCGAGTAGCGCCCGCCCACCCAGTCCCAGAAGCCGAACATGTTGTCGGTGTCGATCCCGAACTCGGCGACCTTCTCGGCGTTCGTGGAGACGGCGACGAAGTGCCTGGCGATCGCCGCCTCGTCCCCGAGCGCGTCGAGCGTCCAGGCGCGCGCGGTCCGCGCGTTCGTCATCGTCTCGAGGGTCGTGAACGTCTTCGAGGAGACGATGAAGAGCGTCTGCGCGGGATCGAGATCGCGCGTCTTCTCCGCGAAGTCGGTCGAGTCGACGTTCGAAACGAAGCGCAGCGTGAGCCCGCGGTCGGCGTAGTGCCTGAGCGCCTCGTAGGCCATCACCGGCCCGAGGTCCGAGCCCCCGATCCCGATGTTGACGATGTTCGTGATCGGCTCGCCGGTATGCCCGCGCCAGGTCCGGGCGCGGATCTGGTCGGCGAACGCCTTCATCCGATCGAGCGTCTCGTGCACCTCCGCCACGACATCGGTGCCCTCGACGACGAGCGTCGATCCCTTCGGCATCCGCAGCGCGACGTGCAGCACCGAGCGGTTCTCGGAGACGTTGATGCGCTCGCCGGCGAACATCGCGTCCCGCCGGCCCTCCAGATCGGACTCGCGCGCCAGCCTGGCCAGCAGCTCCATCGTCTCCGCCGTGATCCGGTTCTTCGAGTAGTCGAGGAACAGGCCCGCCCCCTCCGCCGTGAACGCCGGATCGCCCCGGCTGAGGTCGCGGTCGAACAGCTCCCGAAGCGTCGTCGAGGCGATCTGCTCGTGGTGGGCGGCAAGCGCGGCCCACGCGGGGCGCTCACGCAGCGGCGGGGTCGTCGTCTCGGTGCTCATCGGCCCTCCTGATCTGGTCGGTGCTCCTCACCCTACTTCCCGCTCACGCCGATGCCCTGACCGCGGCGGCGCGGCCTCACGAGCAGCTGATCGAGATGCCGTCGAGCCGCCAGCTGCCTCCGTCGCGCACGGTCCGCGCCGTGCCGGAGCACCGCTGAGGACCGCTGCGCTGCACCGAGGTCGTCTGAAGCGCCACGGTCGTCGTCCCGGATCCCGTGCCGCCGACCACCCGGGTCCGATGGAAGGTGATCGAGCGGACCGGGCTCATCTCACGCTGGAACGCCGCGTAGCCGCCGAGCTGGTTCTGCATGTTCGGATCGGCGAGCGACCAGGCCAGCGCGTATCGGTGCGCCGCCGCGGCCGTGTAAAAGCGCCGCACGGTGGCGACGGGCGTCGTCGCCGCGTCGCTCGCGGCGCCGCGGCGCGCCGAGGGTCCTGCAGGGCCGCCCGGGGGTCCTCCGTGGCCGGCCGGGGGCCCTCCGTGGGGGTGCGGCTTGACCGCACCGCCGTGCGGGCCGGAGTGGCCGTGACCGTCGGGCCGGGACGACGCCGGGGGACCGTGGGCGCCGGCCTCACCGGTCCGGGCGGCCGGCGTGGAGGCCGACTGGCTCGGCGTGGAGGTCGACTGGCTCGGCGTCGAGGTCGCGTCGCTCGTCGGGGTCGAGCTGCCGGCGGCGGACGTGCGGGAGGAGCTGGTCGACGTGCGCGAGGTGGGCCCGGCCGCGGCGCCGACCCGGCGGCGATCGGCCGCGCTCGTGCGCCGACCCGCTCTGCCGTTCCCACCGACACTGAGGAGCACCGCCCCGATGACGCCGGCGAACGCCAGGAGCGCCACGGCGGCGAGCAGCGGCGCCAGCCGCGTCGGGCGGCGGCGCGCCGGCGGTCGCGCTCTCGCACCCGCCGCCGGCCGCGCACTCGCGCCCGCCGCGGCGCGGGCTGCGGACGCCGCCGGGCGCTCGCGCACCCGGGTTCCCTGCCGCCGGGCCGTGGGCGCCGTCGCCATGGCGATCGGAACCGTCGGCGCCGGGCGCTCGGGCTCGAAGGCGGTCTCCAGGCGGCGCACGAGATCAGCCGCATGCTTCGGGCGCTGCGCGGGGTCCGCGGACATCCCGCGCTGCAGGACGTCCGCCGCCGCGCGCGGGACGGAGGGCAGCACCTGCCGGAGGTCCGGCGCCGGCTTGGTGGAGATCGCATGCGCGAGCGCGAGCGGGTTGGACTCGGGCCTGGCCTTCCGGCCGCTCAGCATCTCGTAGGCGACGGCGGACAGCGCGTAGATGTCCATCGCCGGGCCGGGCACGGCGCCGTTGAGCTGCTCGGGCGACATGTAGCTGAAGCTCCCGACGACGGCGTCCGCGGACGTGATCCGGGTCCGGTCGGCGACGTCGGCGATGCCGAGGTCGGCCAGCTTCACGACTCCATCCTCGCCGAGGAGCACGTTGGCGGGCTTCACGTCGCGGTGCACGATGCCCTGCGCGTGGATCGCATCGAGCGCGGCGGCCACCCCGTGCAGCACCCGCAGCGCCTCGGCGGGCGGGAGCGGACCGCTCGCGCGGATGCGCTCCGCCAGCGTCTGGCCCTCGACGTACTCCATGACGATGACGACATCGCCGTCGTCCTGGATCAGCGCGTCATAGACCGAGACGAGGTTGGGATGGTTGAGCGAAGCGCCGACGAGCGCCTCGCGCTTGAGACGCAGTGCGCTGCGCGGATCGCCCCTGCCGGGGACGCGCTTGAGGGCCACCGGACGCCCGAGGACACTGTCCTCGGCCAGGATCACCGTGCCCATTCCGCCTGCGCCGAGCTGCCGGATCTCTCGATACCGCGTGCCTGGACCGGAGTGCGGCATTTCGCCGCAGGCTACCCGCACCTGCCGCATCCGATCTCGGACCGGCGAGACCGCGGATCCTCCGGCGTCCGGCGACCGGCAGTTCGCTCGACCGGCCGCAGCTGGTTCGCCGCCTCAAGCGGGCGATCGACCGCCGCGGCGTCCACCGCTGGCCGTCCAGCCAGAACGAGCAGAGCTCATCGTTCTCCCAGGCGAACGACTGCCGGATCCCGTCGTGTAGCGCCGTGAGGCGTTCGTGCCCGGCGACCAAGGGCGTGTCCCACTCGCGGCGCGGCGATCCGAACAGCTCGCGGTTTGGCCAATCGGGCGGGTGCTCGGTCATTTCGCGCGACCGATGCGGCGAGCGCGTTCGTTCGGGTCAGCGGGACTTCGCCGCTCGCCATCTCGGGCGGCCAGTGGGCGGGTGGCCGTGGCGGCGGCCGCCAGCTGCTCCGCTTCTCCGCTGTGCTGTGCGTCGGGGTCGATGACACGCATCGCGACGGGAGTCGCCCAGCGGTTGGCGGCACGATACGTCCGTGCGCGCAAATTGCGAGGACGCGCCGGCGCACCGCGGCGCTGTGCGGTACTCAGTTGGCATGACCTTCGAGCAGGCCCTGAGGCGCGGGGACCTCGACGCGGCGCGGGCGATCCTCGACGAGCTGGCGGAGCTGCCCGACACCGGCGATCTGTGGATGCCCGAGTGCTACGCCGATCTCGCCCGCGAGTACGACCGGCAGGGTCGCCACGACGACGCGATCGCGTCGCTTGAGCGCGCGATCGAGCTCGGTTGGGGCGGGAGGCCGCACCCGCGATCCGACATCGCCGAGTTCCACCTCCGGGCCGGGCGATACGAAGAGGCAGCCGCGATCTGGGCCGAGCTGAAGGCCTCGGACCCCGAGGACGTCTGGCTGTACAACGCGGCCGGCCTCTCCTACAACGAGATCGGAGAGCACGAGCTCGCCGTCGCCTGGTTGGGTGAGGGCATCGAGCTGGCGATCCGGACCGAGGACCCGGAAGGGATCGTGCCCCAGCTCTCAGAGGTTCGTCGCCAGAGCCTCGCCGCCTTGAACCGTGAGATCGACGAGCTGGAGCAGCGAGCCGACATGTTCGTGGCGCAGTGGCGCGAGCGCAAGAGCGAGCGTCGTTCGTGGACCGATCTCTCCCGCGCCGCGGACAACTGGCTGGCCGCTCCGGAGGTGCGCGACGCGGAGCGCTCGGCCGCCCGCGAGGTCGCGGTGGCGATGGCCTGGTTCCCGGCGGGAGAGTACGAGAGGGCGATCGAGCGCTGGGACAGCCTGGCCGAGGAGTGGGCGGCGGTTCCGCACCCGGATTACTGCCGGCGCATGGATGGCCACATCAAGTGGATGCGGGCGCACGGGATTCACATCCGAGCCGTCGCGCCGATCGTCGTCGACGAGTTCGTCGCATGGTGCGAGGAGCAAGGCAAGGACCCGGAGCACGCCCGGGCGCACTACGCGGCCGATCGCTACCGGACGGGCCACGGGGTCGATTGGCCACCGGGCCGGAACGATCCGTGCTGGTGCGGCTCAGGCCGGAAATACAAGAAGTGCTGCGCCCCAGCGCCGGCCCGTCCCATGCACGCGACGTCGCCGTGACGACCACGGAGGAGAAACCTCACCGTCCTCTCGACAACCCCGCCTGAGCGGGGATTCCTCGAGTCGGGGAGACAGGATTTGAACCTGCGACCGCCCGGCCCCCAGCCGGGTGCGCTACCAGACTGCGCCACTCCCCGTGACGTGCGGATCATACCCGCCCGGGGGGAGGCGGTCCGCCGCGTCCGGGGCGGTGGCCCGGCAAGCGGGCGACGGGAATCGAACCCGCCCTAAGAGCTTGGAAGGCTCCTGTGCAACCACAACACTTCGCCCGCGGGAACGCTGAGGGTACCGCTTCCGCCCGGTCGATCCGGCGACTGCCGATGCTGCCGGGTCGGCCCGGCGAGCGTCGCCGGAGCCGACTCAAATCACGCGCGCGCCGCTCCAGTCCGGTCGAGCGGCGGGAACCGCGCGCCGCTCCAGTCCGGTCGAGCGGCGGAGACCGCGCGCCGCTCCGGTCCGGTCGAGCGGCGGGAACCGCGCGACTCTCAGCCGTCGGACAAATCCCGGAGCGGGGCCACCGCCACGGTCTCGGCGGGCTCGACCCGGACCGCGACCGCCGCGACGCGCCCCTCCCCCGCCTCCAGCTCCCGGATCTCCAGTTCCTCGGCGCGCGTCGGCGTCCCGTCCGGGGTCCACGCCTCGAGCCTCGTGAGCGGGAACACGAGCCCGGTCCCGAGGGCCTTGAACGCGGCCTCCTTGCACGCCCAGCCTGCGGCCAGCGCACGAGCGCGCTCGATGTCGGGCAGCGCCTCGTACAGCGAGCGTTCGCGGGCGGTGAGCAGCCGGCGCGCGAGCGGCTGGAGGGGACGGTCGGCGTCGATCCGCTCGACGTCGACGCCGACCTCGCGCTCGGCGCACACCGCGTACCAGGCGATCTCATCGCAGCGCGACGCGCTGAAGCGCGGGCCGCCCGTGGCCAGTCGGGGCTTGCCCTGCTCGTTCTCGACGAACGCGAGCCCGTCCGGCCTGCAGCCGACGTGCTCGGCGAGCAGACGACGGCGCCAGCCGTGGTCGGCGATGAAGCGCCGGCGGTCCCTCTCCGCGCGGCGCGCGGCGGCGCGCGCCCGCTCCTGCGGCGAGAGCATCGCCTCAAACTGCGTGAGCCGGGCATCGTCGAGGTCGAGCGACGCCCGGAACAGCCCGACGGTGACCGCGGCTGGGACGGTCGCTACTCCCCGAGGACCTTGATGACCAGGCGCTTTCGCCGGCCGCCGTCAAACTCGCAGTAGAAGACCTGCTGCCAGGGCCCGAGGTCGAGGCCGCCGTCGGTCACGGGCACGATCACCTGATGGTGGACGAGCAGGTTCTTGAGGTGCGCGTCGCCGTTGTCCTCGCCGCCCCGGTGATGCCGGTAGTCGCCGGGATCCGGCGAGAGCTCGCGCGCGACCTGGTTGGCGGGCTCACTCCAGCTCGGGGGCGCGAGCTTGTCGAGCCATTCGAGCACGTCCTCCTGCAGGCCCGGCTCGTCGTCGTTGATCCACACCCCGGCGGTGATGTGCATCGCGCAGACGAGCGCCATGCCCTCGGTGATCCCGCTCTCCCGGACCGCGGTCGCCACGTCGTCGGTGATCCGGATGAACTCGCGCCGGCGGGCGGTGTCGAACGTCCGGTAGACCGTGTGCGAGATCATCGTGAAACTTCGCGCGGAGGCCGACTCGGCGGCTCTCGGGCAACGGGGGACCGAGGAATCGAACCTCGAGCAAGGGTTTTGGAGACCCTCATGTTGCCGTTACACCAGTCCCCCTCAGGGCCCGCAATGGTAGCGAGAGCGCCGCTCCGTCTCCGTCCGATCCGGGGGGACATGCGTTCCCGATGGCAACGAGGGCGCGGCACCGTCTGCACGGAAACCGACCCGCGGACGGACGGCGGGCGGACGGACGGATGGATGGATGGATGCGGGCGGAGGGACTCGAACCCCCAAGGGCATAGCCCACCGGCACCTAAAGCCGGCGCGTAGACCAGTTCCGCCACGCCCGCGTGAGACCGGTGACGATTGTACGGCGGGACGCGGGCGCCTCCGCCTCGCGCGGGTGCGCGGGCGGACCGGTCGCCGTAGGACGTGGGCGCGGCCCCCGCAGGCGTGTCGTGGTCGCGCGCGGCGAGGGCTGCGCCCTTGTGCCCTCGGAGGCGAGAACTGCGCAGGGTGCGCCCGCGGAGCCGCCGCGAGGTATGGTCCCGTCGTGGCGCATCATCGCGACGTCCGGCCGGGCTACACGGTCATCCATCCCAACCGGGACCGAGCGGTGTGCAAGGTGACGCGGATCTTCGTCGTCATCGTGCTCCTCGTCTCGGTCGGGCTGATGCTCGCGGCCACGGTCGGCGGCTGGAGCAAGCTCGAGGGGATGACGCCGGTCAACTTCATCTGGTGCGCGATCTATCTCGTCATGGCGTTCTTCATCGCCCGCTGGGCGCGTGGGCTGCTGCCGATCGCGGGCGTGCTCGGGCTGCTGCTGGTCGCGATCTCGCTGATCGCGACGCTCGGCCTGGGCGGGACGAGTTGGTTCGACCGCTCCAACCACAGCTACGCCGCCGCCCACGCGCTCGGCGGGGGCCGGGGGCTCAGCTCCGACACGATCGGGCTGCTCGTGCTGCTCCTCGCGCCGGTCGAGCTCGTGCTCATCCTCGCCGCGATCGTCGGGTTCGCCCAGGGTTGGAACGTCGAGCTCGAGGTCCCGGACGAGGAGGCCGCCACGCGCCGCCGCGGCAAACGCGACGGCCGGAGCCTCGGCGGCGGTCAGCCGGCGGCGACCTGACGGCGCGGTCCCGGGAGCAATGCGGCGAGAGGGATTCGAACCCTCACGTCCTTGCGGACAACGGATTTTGAGTCCGTCGTGTCTACCGTTCCACCACCGCCGCGGAGGGGAGTCTCGAGTCTAAGCGCCCGCGCCGCGGCGCTCAGCCGATCACGAGCGCCCGCAGCTCGCCGAGCAGCGGCTCGGGGCCGACGAGGATGCCGGGCGGCCCGTCGTCACTCTCGTCGAGGCGCTCGACGGTGAGCCCGACGCGCTCGGCGAGCAGGCTTCCCGCCGCGATGTCCCAGGCCTTGACGCCGCGCTCCCAGTAGAGGTCGAGCCTTCCGCAGGCCACCCAGGCGAGGTCGAGCGCGGCGGCGCCCGCGCGGCGGATGTCGCGCACGCACGGCAGCACGCGCTCCAGCACCGCCGCCTGGCGGGCCCGGACCTCCGCGTCGTAGCCGAAGCCAGTCGCGACGAGCGCGGTCGAGAGGCCGTCCGCGCCGCCCGCCTCGATCCGCTCGCCGTTGAGCGTCGCCGGGCCGCTGCGGGTGGCGGCGAAGCACTCGTCGTGGTTGGGGTCGAGGACGACGCCGACGACCGATCCCCGCTCGTCCTCGCAGGCGACGCTCACCGCCCACTGGGGCACGCCGAACAGGAAGTTCGTCGTGCCGTCGAGCGGGTCGATGACCCAGCGCAGCGCTCCGTTGCCGGTCGCGCCCCCCTCCTCGCCGAGGATCGAGTCGGCCGGGCGACGCTCGGAAAGGACGGCCCGGATCGCGGTCTCGGCGGACGTGTCGGCCTCGGAGACAAGGTCGGTCGGCGAGGACTTCGAGCGCACCTGGCGCTGACGGCGGCCGAACCGCCCGATCAGCTCGGCGGCGCCGGCGTGGGCCGCGTCCAGGGCGACCTGCAGCAGCTCGTCCTCGTTCGCGGTCATCTCCTCGCGTTCTAACACACCGGCCCCGAATAGACTCACGCGACCATGGCCTCCCCGGTGTGCATCGTCGGCGGGACCGGCGCACTCGGGTATGGGCTCGCGCTCCGTCTCGGCCTCGCCGGCACCCCTGTCGTGATCGGCTCGCGCGATGCCGGTCGCGCCGAAGAGGCCGCGCGCCGCGCCGCCGCCCAGGTGCGCGAGGGGCGCTTCAGCGGTGCGCAGAACGCCGACGCGGTCGCCGGCGCGGAGCTCGTCATCCTGAGCGTTCCCTTCCGCTCGCAGTCCGAGACGCTCACGAACCTGAAGACGGCGCTCACGCCCGAGCAGCTCGTGATCGACGCGACCGTCCCGCTCGCCGCCGCGGTGAGCGGCAAGGCGACGCGACTGCTCGGCGTCTGGCAGGGCTCGGCCGCCGAGCAGGCGCAGGAGATGGTCCCCGACGGGGTGCGGGTCGTCTCGGCGTTCCACACCGTGAGCGCGGCGCTCCTCTCCGACCTCGACCACCGGCTCGACGAGGACGTGCTCGTCTGCGGGGACCGCCGCCAGGACAAGGAGCGGGTGATGGAGCTCGTGCGCCGGATCGACGGTCTGCGGCCCGTCAACGCCGGCGCCCTGGAGATGGCGCGGATCGTCGAGGGGCTCACTCCGCTCATCATCTCGATCAACATGCGCAACAAGGCTCGGGCGGGGATCCGCATCACGGGCCTTGACGACTGACGCGGCACCGCCGCACCGCGATGACGAGCAACCTGGACCCCCTGCCCGGCACCGCCGCACCGCGATGACGAGCAACCTGGACCCCCTGTCCGGCACCGCCGCACCGCGATGACGAGCAACCTGGACCCCCTGTCCGACACCGCCGCACCGCGATGACGAGCAACCTGGACCCCCTGTCCGCCCCGGACGCCCCGGCCGGCCCGGGCGCTCCGCCGGCCTCAGCCCGGCAGCCGGCCGCGGACCCTCCGCCACCCGACGGCCCGGTCGTCGTGCTCGCCGGCGGCACGGGCGGCGCGCGGCTCGCACGCGGAATGCTCGACGTCGTCGAGCGACCCGAGCAGCTTGTCGTGATCGCGAACACCGGCGACGACATCGAGATCTACGGCGGCCATGTCTCCCCCGACCCGGACCTGATCACGTTCTGGTTGGCGGATCGCATCGACGAGCGCGGGTGGGGCCTCGGCGGCGACACGTTCGCGGTCATGGACGGCCTGCGCGAGCTCGGCCACGACGTCTGGTTCAACCTCGGCGACCGCGACCTCGCGATCGCGCTCGATCGCGCGCGGGCACTCGCCGCGGGACGCACCCTCACCGCGGCGCAGGCCGCGATCGTCACCGCACTCGGCGTCCGCGCCCGGGTGCTGCCGATGAGCGAGGAGCCGGTGCGGACCCGGATCGACGCCGGCGGTCGCTGGTGGCCGCTGCAGGAGTTCATGATCCGGCGCCGCGGCGAGGGCCCGATCGACGGCGTCGAGTACCGGCACGCGCCCGCAGCGACCCCGACCCCCGAGGTCGTGACGGCGCTCGCCCACGCCCGCGCGATCGTCATCGGCCCATCGAACCCGGTCATCTCGATCGGACCGATCCTCGCCGTCCCGGGGGTCGCCGAGGCGATCCGCGCAAGCCCGGCACCGGTCGTCGCGGTCAGCCCGCTCGTCGGCGGCGCGGTGCTCAAGGGACCCACGGCGGCATGCCTCGAGTGGTCCGGCCGAACGCTCGACAGCGACGGCATCGTGGCCTCGTACGGCTCGCTGATCGACGGGCTGGTCGCCGATGAGCGCGCGCGCGAGGTGCCGACGCTCGAGCACGACATGCTGCTCGACACGCCCGCGCGCCGGCGCGAGGTCGCCGACGCGACGCTCCGGTTCGCGCTCGGACTCACCGGCGCGCGGCGCGGCTCCACGACAGGTGCGTCCGGGTAGCGTGGACGCCGCATGACGACGATCGCGATCCTCCCGATCAAGACGCTCGACCGGGCCAAGCAGCGGCTCGCCGCCGAGCTCGACGAGATGCCCCGGCGCGCGCTTGTCGAGGCGATGTTCTCCGACGCGCTGATCGCGCTGCGCCGCGCGCAGGCGATCGACGCCGTGCTCGCCGTCACCCCCGACCACGTCGCGCAGCGGATCGCCGCCGGCTACGGGGCCGAGGTGATCGAGGACGCTGACACCGGGCACAACGACGCCGCCCGGCGCGGGCTCGAGCGCGCGACCGCGCTCGGCGCCGACCGCGCGCTGCTCGTGCCCGGCGACTGTCCGCTGCTTGACCCGGAGGAGCTCGATGAGCTCGCCACCCGGCGGCTGCGATCCCGCTCGGTGCTCGTCGTGCCCGACCGCCACGGCACCGGCACGAACGCGCTCCTCATCACACCGCCGGACGCGCTCGAGCCGAGCTTCGGCGAGGGCAGCCACGACCGCCATCTGCGGCAGGCGCGCGACGCCGGCCTCACCGCCGAGTCGGCGCCGGTCGCCTCGCTCGCGCTCGACGTCGACACTCCCGAAGACCTCGCCGTGCTCACCGAGGCGCTCGAGCGCTCCCGCGGCGGCGCCGCGCTCACCCGAGGGATGCTCCGCCAACTCGTTCGCAGCCGCGGGTGATCACCGCCGTCGCCCTGCCGGGGATCCCCGAGGTCCACGCCGGCGACGAGCCGGCGGCCCTCATCGCCGACGCGCTCGCCCGTCCCGGCGGGCCCGCCCCGGGGCGGGCGGGGTCCGGCTCCGTGATCGTCGTCGCCCACAAGCTCATCTCCAAGGCCGAGGGACGCACGCGCCGCCTCGCCGACGTCGCGCCCTCCGCGCAGGCCGTGGAGCTGGCGGCGCGCCTCGGCGGCAAGGACCCTCGGCACGTGCAGGTCGTGCTCGACGAGACGCGAGCGGTCCGCCGCGCCGAGCGCGGGGTGCTCATCTGCGAGACCCGCCACGGGTTCGTGTGCGCGAACGCGGGCGTCGACGCCTCGAATGCCGCCGAGGACGAAACGGTGATCATGCTGCCCCTCGATCCCGACGCCTCCGCACGGCGCCTGCGCGCCGGCCTTGCGCGTCGCATCGGGGCGGCGCCCGCAGTGCTCGTCGCCGACTCGTTCGGGCGCGCCTGGCGGCACGGGCAGTGCGACGTGGCGATCGGCTGCGCCGGGCTTCAGCCGCTCGAGGACTGGCGCGGCCGGACCGACCGCCGCGGACGGGAGCTCAAGGCGACGCTCATCGCAACGGCCGACGAGCTCGCCGCCGCGGCCGATCTCGCGCGCACCAAGGACGGCGGCCAGCCGGCGGTGCTCGTCACCGGCCTCGCGCGCGTCACGTGCACCGACGACGGGCCCGGGATCGCGCCGCTGCTGCGCGGCCCCGACACCGACCTGTTCCGCTGACAGGCGGAAACCCCGCGCAGCCCGGGCGCGCGGCGGCCCGGGCGTGGCGCCGACCGACGGTCTAGCCCTGGGCCGCCGCGCCGACCGCGTGGAACCCGCCGTCGACGTGGACGATCTCGCCGCTGATCCCGCGCGAGTAGTCCGACAGCAGCCAGCAGATCGTCTGCGCCACCGGCACCGCGTCCGACACGTCCCAGCCGAGCGGCGCCTGCCGGCGCCAGAGGTCGGCGAGCGTCTCGAAGCCGGGGATCCCCTGGGCGGCAACGGTTCCCAGCGGCCCCGCCGACACGAGGTTGCAGCGGATGCCGTCCGGACCGAGATCGCGAGCGAGGTAGCGGTTGACCGACTCGAGAGCCGCCTTGGCGACGCCCATCCAGTCGTAGATCGGCCACGCGACCGTCGCGTCGAAGTCGAGCCCGACGAGCGCCCCGCCACGGTCCATCAGCGGCTGGAGCGCGACCGCGAGCGCCTTCAGCGAGTAGGCGCTCGTCGTGAACGCCTGCGCGGCGCTCTCCGCGGGGGCGGTGAGGAACTTCCCGCCGAGCGCGTCCTGGGGCGCGAATGCGATCGCGTGGAGTGCCCCGTCGACGCCGCCCCAGCGCTCGCGGAGCGCGCCGGTGAGCGCCTCGAGGTCCTCGGGACGGTTGACGTCGAGCTCGAGCACGTCGACGGGCTCGGGGAGCCGCCCCGCGGCGCGCTCGGTCATCCGCCTGACGCGGCCGAAGCTCGTCAGAAGCACCTCGGCGCCCTCGCGCTGCGCCTGCTCGGCAGCGTGGAAGGCGATCGAGTCCTTCGTGATGACGCCCGTGATGAGCAGGCGCTTGCCCGCGAGGATGCCCATGTCGCTCTAGCCCCGACGTCCGCAGATCCCGCGGGTCATCGCCGCGCTGGCGCGGACGGCGCGAGCAGCGCGTCGCTCAGCGACCAACCCGCTCCGCCGATCTCGCCGCCGAACGTCTTGAGCGCGCGGATGAGCCGGTCGCGGGTCTCGACGGGCTCGATGATCTCATCGACGAATCCGGCCGCAGCCGCACTGTCGGCGCGCAGGTGCTCCTCGGCGTAGGCCTCGGCCAGCCGCTCACGCTCGGCCTCGGCGTCGGGCGCGACGCGCAGCTGGCGGCGGTTGACGATCCCGACCGCGGCCTTCGCGCTCATGATCCCCAGCTCGGCGTCGGGCCAGGCCATCACCAGATCCGCCCCGAGGTCGCGCGAGTTCATCGTGATGTAGGCGCCGCCGTAGGACTTGCGCAGCACGACGGTGAACTTCGGCGACCGCGCGGCAGCGAAGGCGCGCACGAGCGAGGCGCCGTAGCGGATGACGCCGGCGGCCTCCTGCTTGGAGCCCGGCATGAACCCCGGGGTGTCGACGACCGCGACGAGCGGAAGCCCGAACGAGTCGCAGAAGCCGATGAAGCGCGCGGCCTTCTCCGAGCTCTCTGCGTCCAGGACGCCGCCGAGGTAGCGCGGCTGGTTGGCGACGATCGCCACCGGGCGCCCGTCGATCCGCGCGAGCGCGGTGACGACGTTGCGCGCCCAGCGCGGCTGGAGCTCGAGCAGGGAGTCGCGATCGACGATCGCCTGCAGCGGGAGGCGCACGTCGTAGGCGCGGCGCGGCTCGGCGGGCACGTGGTCGCCGGGGTTCTCGCCCGTGCCCGCGCGGGCGCCCGCCCGTGGCAGCGGTCCGCCGGCGACCGACGGCAGGTAGCCGAGGATCTCCCGCACGCGGTTCGCGGCGCTCGCCTCGTCGGCCTCGACGAGGTGGCAGACGCCGTTGCGGTCGTGGACGCGCGGGCCGCCGAGCGCGGCCGCGTCGATCTCCTCGCCGAGCGCGTCGCGCACGACGCCGGGGCCGGTGAGGAACATCGCGGCGTCCTCGGTCATCACGATCAGATCGGTGAGCGCGGGCGAGTAGGCGCCGCCGCCCGCCGAGGCGCCGGAGACGATCGAGATCTGGGGCACGACGCCGGTGAGGCGCACGGTCTCGCGGAAGATCCGGCCGTACCCGGCGAGCGCCGCGGTGCCCTCCTGGATCCGGGCCCCGCCGGACTCGACGAACCCGACGACCGGGATCCGCGCCCGCTCGGCGGTCTGCAGCACGCGCACGATCGTCTCGGCGTGCAGCTCTCCGAGCGCGCCGCCGAAGAAGCGCCCGTCCTGGGCGTAGCAGGCGATCGGCCGCCCGTGGACGAGCCCGGTGGCGCCGACGACGCCGTCGCCGGGCGCGGCTCGCTCGCCGAGCCGCGGCGAGCTCACGCGGGAGCGCAGCACGCGGATCGAGCCGGGATCGCACAGCGCCTCCAGGCGCTCGACCGGCGTCAGCCGCTCCGGACGGACGATGTCGGGAAGCGGGGTCGCGTGCACGCTCAGTCGCGCCCGCTCGCCGTCCGGGCTCGCCTGCAACGGCGCGGCCTGCATCGTCCGGCTGCTCATGACTCGGCTCCTCGGATCGCAAGGGTGACGTTGTGGCCGCCGAACGCAAACGAGTTGGAGAGCGCGAGCGGCGGGTGGCCGTTGGAGGTGATGAGCGGCCGGGCCTCGCCGGGGACGTAGTCGAGGTCGAGCTCGGGGTCGGGGACCTCGTAGCCGAGCGTCGGGCCGATCACCCCGGTGAGCAGCGTGCGGACGGTGACGACCGCCTCGATCGCCCCGGCGGCGCCGAGCAGGTGCCCGATCGCCGACTTCGTCGAGGAGACGGGAAGCGTGCGGGCGGCCTCGCCGAGCGCCGCCTTGATCGCCCGCGTCTCCGCGGCGTCGTTGAGCGGCGTCGAGGTGCCGTGGGCGTTGATGTAGTCGACCTCACCGGGCTCCGTGCCGGCGTCGGCGAGCGCGAGCTCGATCGCACGCGAGGCGGGCGTGCCGCTCGGGTCCGGCGCGGTGAGGTGGTGCGCGTCGGTCGTCGACCCGTAGCCCGCGATTTCGCCGAGCACGGTCGCTCCGCGGGAGCGCGCGGCCTCCTCGGCCTCGAGCACGAGCACGCCCGCGCCCTCGCCCATCACGAATCCGTCGCGGCGCAGGTCGAAGGGACGCGAGACGCCCGACTCCGAGAGCGCCTGCATGTTCCGGAACGATGCCTCGGCGAACTCGGTGAGCGTCGCCTCGGTCCCGCCGCAGACGACCGCGTCGGCCTCGCCGTACTGGATCATCCGCATCGCCAGTCCGACGGCGTGTGCGCCACTCGCGCAGGCGGAGCCGACCTGGAAGCTCTGCCCGCGGATCCCGTGCTTCATCGTGATCGCGGCAGCGGCCGCGTTCGGCATGTACTGCGGGATCCCGAGCGGCGAGACCTGCCGGGGACCGCGCTCGCGCATCACCTCGAGCTGGGTCTCGATCGTTCCCTGGCCGCCGATCCCGGTGGCGATCACGCAGGCGACGCGGTAGGGGTCGAGCCCGCTCTCGGCCGCCCCGCCGACCCAGCCGGCCTGGGCGATCGCCTCGCCGGCGGCGACGAGCGCGAACTGCGAGAAGCGGTCGAGGCGACGTGCCTCCTTCACCGACAGGTGCTCGGCGGGGTCGAATTCGCCGGCGCGGCCGAGGCCGTCGCTGATCCCGACCTCACCGGCCGCCCAGCGCTCGTGCAGCCGCTCGGCGCCGATGCCGAGCGGGCTCACCGCGCCGATGCCGGTGACGAAGACCCTGCGTCTGTCCGCGGATGCTGACAAGGACGATGCCCTCGGCTAGCCGGCGCGCTCGACGATCAGGTCGACGGCGTCGCCGACGGTCTTCAGGTCCTTCATGTCCTCGCCCTTGAGCACGACGCCGTACTCCTCCTCGACCACCTGGGCGAGCTCGACGAGATCGAGGGAGTCGATGTCGAGCTCCTCGAAGGTCGCGGAGCGGGTGATCTGGCTCTGGTCGGGGCCGAATGACGCAAGCGTCTCGATCACCCGGCTCTCCACCTGTTCGGTCGTCACAGACATGTCGGTTTCCTCCTCGGAAAGTTCGTGGTCGGGGGCAAAGCTCATTCAGGCGGCGAGGCCGCCATCGACTGACAGCACGGCACCGGTCACATAACCGGCCTGGTCGGACGTCAGGAAGCGCACGCAGGCGGCGACCTCCTCGGCGGTGCCCGCCCGCCGCGCGGGAACGCGCTCCAGCAGCGCCTGATCGACCCCGTGGGTCATCTCGGTGTCGATCCAGCCCGGCGCGACGGCGTTGATCGTGATCCCGCGGCGCGCGACCTCGACGGCCGCGTTGCGAGTGAGCGCGATCAGCCCCGCCTTGGCCGCCGCGTAGTTCGGCTGGCCGGGGTTCGCGCGCAGCCCGACGACCGACGCGACGTTGACGATCCGGCCGCTGCGCGCGCGCATCATCGGCCGCAGCGCCCGCCGGGTGAGGCGGAAGGCGGCGGTGAGGTCGGTGTCGATCACCGTCTGCCACGCCTCGTCGGAGAGGGACGGCGTGAGGTCGTCGTCGGCGACTCCCGCGTTGTTGACGAGGCAGAGCACCGGACGCCCGTAGGCCCGCTCAAGCGCGCCGAACAACGCATCCGGCGCCTCGGGGTCGGTGATGTCCGCCTGCACCGCCATCGCCGTGCCACCGTCTGACTCGATCTCCGAGACGACGGCCTGTGCCTCGTCCTCGCCCGATCGATATCCGACGCCGACCGCCCAGCCATCGGCGGCGAGCGCCTTCGCGGTCGCGGCGCCGATCCCGCGCGAGGCGCCGGTGACGAGCGCGCAGCCCTGGGACGGCAGGTCAGGCATTGACGAGCTCCACTCCGGAGAGCGTGCGCTTGGCGAGGCCGGTGAGCACGCGACCGGGGCCGACGTCGACGAACCGCTCGGCGCCGAGCGAGTGCATCGTGAGCAGCACCTCGCGCCAGCGCACGGGCTCGGTGAGCGCGTCGGCAAGCTCGACCCGGGGATCGGTGAACGGCTGTGCGGTGACCGCGCTGATCACGGTCACGCGCGGGCGCGTGAAGCGCACCTCGCGCAGGGCGGCGCTGAACTCCGGAACCGCGCCGGCCATCATCGGCGAGTGGAACGCGCCGGTGACGTCGAGCTCCATCGCGCGCAGGCCAAGCTCCTTCGCGCGCTCGATCGCCGCCGGGATGTGGCGCTTGTCGCCGGAGAGGACGATCTGCAGCGGCGAGTTGTCGTTCGCCACCGTGAGCTCGGAGGCGGCCGCGATCTCGCCCGCGTGCTCCGAGGCGCCGGCGCCGATCACCGCGACCATCGAGCCGTCGCCGGCGGCCAGGCCGGACTCGTGCATGAGCCGGCCGCGGAGCGCGACGAGCTCCAGGCCGTCGCGCTCACCGAGCGCCCCGGCGGCGACAAGCGCCCCGAGCTCCCCGAGCGAGTGCCCGGCCATCATCGCGCCGAGCGGCGACCCGAGCGCCGTCCAGCCGGCCAGCGACGCGCAGAAGATCGCCGGCTGGGCGTAGTTCGTGCCCTCGTCGGCGCGCGGGAACGGGTCCTCGCCGACGACCTCCGCGGCGAGCGCGAGCAGGTCCGGACGGACGCGCTCGACGAGGTCGCGCATGTCCGGCGTCTGGCTCCCCTGACCGGGGAACAGGATCGCGCTCCGGCTGTCGGTTTCGGTGCTCATTCCAGGCGAACCTACGCCGACCCTACGAGCTCGATACAGCCAACTTGGGCATTTCCCCCCGTTCGGGGGGCGGCGGCCCCGCCGGGCGGAGGGTGCCCGCGGAAGCGGCGCTCACGCGTCGATCAGAACGCCCTGACGACGCGGTCGTCCGTCCATCTCGTCGACCCGTCGCGCCGGCTGCGACGTCGACCGCGCTCACGTCGCATGCGCGTCGCGCCGAGGCGACCCGCCCGGTAGCCTCACGAGCCGCCGTGCCACTGCCCGCCCCCTCAGCGAAGACCGCCGCACTCGTCACCGGCGCCTCGTCCGGCATCGGCGCCGAGATCGCCCGGCAGCTCGCGGAGCGCGGCCATGCGCTCGTGCTCGTCGCCCGGCGCCGGGATCGCCTCGAGCGGCTCGCCGCCGAGCTGAGCGCCGAGCATGCGGTGCGCGCCGAGACGCTCGGCTGCGACCTGTCCAAGCCGGCCTCGCGCCAGCGGCTGCCCGGCCGGATCGCCGCGCTCGGGCTCACGATCGACGTGCTCGTCAACAACGCCGGCTTCGCCACCGGGGGCGCGTTCCATCTCTCCGACCCCGAGCGTGAGCTCGACCAACTGCGGGTGCTCGTCGAGGCGCCGCTCGCGCTCTGCTCGGCGTTCCTGCCCGGGATGGTCCGCCGCGGCGCGGGCGCGGTGCTCAACGTCGCCTCGACCGCGGGCATGCAGCCGCTCCCCTACTCGGCGGGCTACTCGGCGGCCAAGGCGTACATGCTCACGTTCTCCGAGGCGATCCACCACGAGCTCAGAGGCTCCGGCGTGACCGTCACCGCGCTCGCCCCGGGCCCGGTCTCGACCGAGTTCTGGCAGGTCGCGGGCTGGGAGGTCGGCTCCGGGCAGACGTTCGAGAACGCCGTGCCGCGACCGCTGTGGGTGTCCGCCGAGGAGGCGGCGGAGGCGGGCGTGCGCGGCCTCGAGGCGGACCAGCGCGTCGTCGTGCCCGGCCTGCCGATCCGCGCGGCGATGCTCGCCGGCCAGCACGTGCCGAACGCGCTCAAGCTGCCCGTCATCGAATGGGCGATGCGGCGGCGGTAGAGATCAGCTGAGCAGGCCGACGCGCTGGGCGCGCTGAACGGCCTCGGCGCGGTTGCGGGCCCCGAGCTTGCGGTACAGGGCGCTCGTGTGCTCCTTGACGGTGTGCGGGGAGAGGAAGAGCGTGGCGGCGATCTCGCGGTTGGTCGAGCCGGCGGCGATCAGGTCGAGCACCTCCCGCTCGCGATCGGAGAGCAGCGGCGCCGGCTGCTCGGTCCTCGGCGCGAACACCGTCTGACCGAGGCCGACGGCGCGCACCGCGCGGGCGACGTCCTTCGCCTCCCAGTCCTTGGAGACGAATCCGGAGGCGCCGGCCGCCCTCGCCGCCGCCGGCGACATGCGTCCCGAGCCGGAGATGAGAAGCACGCGCGTGTCCGGCGAGGCGCGGCGGATCGAGGCACACACGTCGGCGCCCGACTCGCCGGAGAGGAACAGGTCTACGAGCGCGACATGCGGCCGGAGCGTCGGTAAGAGCGCGAGCGCCTCGGCGCCCGAGCGGGCCGACAGGCAGTGCGTGACCCACGGCTGCTCGCCGAGCAGCACCCGAAAGCCCCAGTGGACGACGTCGTGATCGTCGACGACGAGCACCCGCAGCCCGGGCTCGGCGCCGCTCATGGCTCATCGGCCCCTGTCGCGTTCCCGTGCGGCACGACCAGCCGCACCCGCCACTCGCCCTCGCCGGGCGCGCCGAAGTCGAGCACCCCGCCCTGCTGGAGCGCCTCGAGGGTGGCGAGGCGCAGCCCCATGCCGGTGCCGCGCGCGCCGGAGCCGACCCCGTCGTTGCGGACCTCGAGCGTGAACGTGTCCTCGTCGGCGTCGACGCGCACCCGCACCGCGGTCGGCCGGGCATGCTTGGCGGCGTTGCGCAGCGCCTCGCCGAGCACCGTCTGGGCGAGCGGCTCGGCCGCCGGAGGGACGCTCACCGCCGGGTCCCAGTCGACGATCACCGGCGGCTCGGCCGCCTCGACCGCGCGTGCGAGCTCGTCGGCGAACGTCGTGCCCGTGTGCTGTGCCACCGGCGCGAGCGGGCGCTCGAGCGCCTGGCGCAGGTCGCCGAGCGCCTCCTGCACCTCGGCGCGGCAGCGCTCGCGCTGCTCTGCGTCAAGCGGCGTCTGGGCGCTCAGCGCAAGCGTCACCCCGAACAGGCGCTGCACGACCCGCTCGTGGATCTCCCGGGCGAGCTCGATCCGGTCCGCGAGCCGGCGGGTGCGCTCCTGGGTGCGGGTCGCGTTGCGCGCCGTGGCGACGAGCGCCGCCGTCTTGCCGAGCGTCCACAGCAGGTGCCGCTCGCCGTCCGCGATCTCGAACGGCGTGCCGCCCCGATCGGAGAGGATCACTCCGTAGGCGTGGCCGGCCGCCGACAGAGGCGTGCAGGCGAGCGTCGAGATTCCGTAGCGCTCAAGGTACTCGTGCGGGACCTGGCGGTCCATGTCGTCGGCGACGACGACCGCGTCCGCCCGCAGCGCCTGGGCGACGATCGGCGTGGAGATGAGCGAGGTGGGCAGCGTGAGATCGCGGAACGAGCCGCCGTGGGAGCCGGTGACGACCGCGCGCCGGCGACCGACGTCGCCCATGACGATCGCCGCCCGCTGCATCGTCGTCAGCCGGCAGATCGCCTCGCAGATGCGGTCGTAGAAGTCGGTCGAGGTCGTGTCGGTGTCGAGCTCGGCGAGAAGCTCGACGAACACCTCGACCGGCTCGACGCCGGCGAACAGCGCCGGCGGGTGATCGGCGGGCTCGGACTCGGCGGAGGCGATCGGTTCGGGGCTCACGGAGCGATCGGTCGCGGCGTCGGTCGGCGAATCGGCTTCGGGTCGGCGGATCGGTCAGGCGGCGACCGGTTCGGGCTCGAACCGGCGGCGGATCTCATAGAGCGTCGTGCGCTCGGCCGCGGGGCGGCCGGCGGCGTGCGCGGCGCCGATCAGGTCCTCGGGCGCGAGGCGGACGCCGTGGTAGCTGCCGGCCATGCGGCTGATCGACTCCTCCATGAGGGTCCCCCCGAGGTCGTTGACGCCCCAGGAGAGCGCCTCCGTGGCGGCGTCGAGGCCCATCTTCACCCACGAGGCCTGGACGCTCGTCACGGTCTCGCCGAGCGCGAGCCGGAAGACGGCGGTGTGCTTGAGGTTCTCCTCGCGGCTGATCTCCTCGACGCCGTGGGCGCGCCCGAGCATCGTCTGGAACGGGATGAACGAGAGCGGCACGAACTCGGTGAAGCCGCCCGTGCGCTCCTGCAGCTCGCGGACGATCCGCATGTGCTCGGCGAGTTCGTGGGGCTCCTCGATGTGGCCGAACATGACGGTCGCGGTCGAGCGGATCCCCGCCCGGTGCGAGGCCTCGATGATCTCCACCCAGCGGGCGACCGGCAGCTTGTTCGGCGAGATCCGCTCCCTCACCCCGTCGACGAGCACCTCGGCGGCGGTGCCGGGAGTCGAGCCGAGCCCGGCGTCGCGCAGCCGCCCGAACACCTCGGCGGGCCGGAGGCCGCTCACGTCGCACATGTGCGCGACCTCCATCGGCGAGTACGCGTGCAGGTGGATGTCGGGCGCGAGCTCCTTGGCGAAGCGCAGCCACCCGAGGTAGTCCTCGAGCGTCCAGTCGGGATGGATGCCGGACTGGATGCAGAGCTCGGTCGCGCCCGCCTCGAGCGCCTCGTGCACGCGCCGGGCGAACTCCTCGCGCGAGTGCTCGTAGGCGTCGGGCGAGCGCTTCGACTGGCCGAAGCCGCAAAACGCGCAGCCGACGACGCACACGTTCGAGACGTTGATGTTGCGGTTGACGACGAACGTGACCGTCTCCCCCGCGACCCGCGTCCGCAGCTCGTCGGCGGCCGCGCGCAGGTCGTCGATGACCGCGGGACGGCGCTCGGCGAACAGCGCGGTGAGCTCGGTTGCGGTGAGCGTCCGGCCGTCGCGGGCGCGCTCGATCGCGCGGGACGCGGTCGCGGGCTCGATCTCATGGGTGACCCGCCTCCCCGAGCCGCGGCGCGGGATGAACGACCAGTAGCGGCTCGTGATGACGTCGAGCACGGGCGGCGCGAGCCATTCGGGGGCGATGTGCTCGGGGTAGACGCAGAGCCGCTCCGACAGCGCGTATCCGTCCTCGGCAAGCCGCTTGCGGACCTGAGCGGGCGACGGGAACGGGTGCTCGGGCGAGATGTGGTCGCCGTTGGCCGACAGCCCGCCGAGGTCGGTCGCCCCGGCCGCGACGAGCTCCGGCCACCAGTCCGACAGGTTCGGCGGCACCTGGATCCCGACATCTGGCATCAGCCGGCGGGTCTCGGCGATCAGCCGCTTCATGTCCTCGAGGCTCACCGGGCACGCCCAGCTCGGCATGTCGCGGCGCGGACCGTCGTGGAGCCCGGTGCGCCAATACTCCGCCGCGGCCCCGGTTGCGATCTCGGCGGGCTCGCGGCCGTAGTAGCTCTGATGCGGGACGAAGTTCTGGAGGATCACCTCCTGCAGGTGCCCGTGGTCCCGGTGCAGCTCGGCGAGCGCCTCAAGCGAGGCGATTCGCTCCTCCTCGGTCTCGCCGATCCCGACGAGGATCCCGCTCGTGAACGGGATGCGCAGCTCGCCGGCGGCGGCGATCGTCTCCAGTCGCCGGCGCGGGTGCTTCGTCGGCGAGCCGGCGTGCACGGTCTCCATCAGCCGCTCTGAGATCGACTCGAGCATCAGCCCCTGCGAGGCGGTCACCTCGCGCAGCCGGGCGAGGTCCTCGCACGAGAGGACGCCGAGGTTCGTGTGCGGCAGGATCCCGCGCTCAAGCGCCCGCTCGCATGCCCACACGACGTAGTCGGTGAAGTCTCCGAAGCCGTATTCGGCCAGCTGCGCGGCGACCGTCCGGTTGTGCTCGGGCAGCTCGCCGGTGAGCACGAGCAGCTCCTTGATCCGGTGCCTGCGAGCCGGCCCGTCGAGGATCCGAAGGACCTCCTCGGGCGCGTGCAGATGCGGCTGGTGGGTGGCGAACGCGCAGTACTTGCAGTAGCAGCGGCAGGTCCGGGACAGCGACAGCGTGAGGTTGCGGCTGAAGGTCACCCGGCGGCGCACTGCGGCCATTCTAAGAGGGCGGATTCCCGACGATCGAGCGTGCCTATATTCGGACCCGATGCGACGCCACCTGGCAGCGCTCGCCGCGGTGGCGGCCACGCTCGGGCTCAGCGCCTGCGGCGGGGCGTCCCACCGATCCGCGAGCCGGACGGCGCCCGCGCGCGGCCGTCCGCAGCCGGTCTCGCTCGTGCTCGACTTCACCCCGAACGCCGTCCATGTCGGCATCTACGCGGCGCTCGCCCAGCGCCTCGACATCCGCAACGGGATCCGCCTCCACGTCGAGGTCCCCGGCGCCTCGACGGACGCGATCTCTGAGCTGGAGGCCGGACGGGTCGACTTCGCGATCCTCGACATCCACGACCTCGCACTCGCCGATCGCTCCGACCCGCGGCATCCCCCGATCGTCGGCATCCTCCCGATCGTCGAACGACCCCTGGCGGCGGTGATCGCCGCGCCCGGGATCACGAGCCCGCGGCAGCTCGCCGGACACACCGTCGGCGTGCCCGGCGATCCGAGCGACTTCGCGGTTCTGCGCTCGGTCGTCGCCGGCAGCGGCGGCGATCCCGCCCGGGTGCACACCGTCGACATCGGCTACAACGCGGTCGCCGACCTGCTCTCCGGGCGCGTGAAGGCCGCGACCGCGTTCTGGAACGACGAGGGCGTGACACTCGAGCGTCGCGGCGGCGGCCGGCGTTTCCACATCTTCCGCGTGGACGACTACGGGGCGCCGTCCTATCCGGAGCTCGTCGTGTGCGCGACCCGCGCGGGCCTGCGGGCCGACCCGGCGCGGGCGCGCGCGCTCGTGCGCACGCTGAGCGCCGGATACGACGCCGCGATCGCGCACCCCGCGCGCGCGGCGCGCGAGCTCGAGCGGCAGGTGAGCGGGCTCGATCCGGGGCTCGTGTCCGCTGAGCTGCCGGGGCTCGTGGCAGCGTTCACGGGGCCGGAGCACCGCTTCGGCATCTTCGACATGCAACTGCTCGCCCGCTGGGCGCGGTGGGAGGCGCGGTTCGGAATCGTCAAGCGTCCGCCCGACGTCCACGCGATGTTTTCCCCTGCCCTCGCCTCGGGGGGCTGAGCGGACCGGCGGGGACTCTGCGCCGTCTACGCGGCGGGCGACAGGTCGCGGTCGCCGGCCGGCGCGTCCTCGCCGCCAGTCGGCTCGAGGCGAAAGCGCCCGACGAGCTCGGACAGGCGATCGGCGGCGTCCGAGAGCTCCGCGGCGGAGCCTGCGAACACCTGAGCGGTGGCGGCCGTCTCCTGCGCGGAGGCGGAGACCTGCTCGGCGGCGGCGGAGGAGGACTCGGCGAGCCCGGCGGCGCCGATCATCTGCGCATGGACGACCTGGGCGCCCTCCGCGATCTCGTCGACGACCCCGGCGATCTCCTCGACCCGGCGGCTCATCTCGCCGACGCTGTCGCGCAGCGCGTGGAACGCCGCCCGCGCCTCCTCGACGACCTCGCCGCTCTGGGTCGAGCGATCGGTGCCCTGCTGGACGATGTCGACCGTCGAGGCGGTCTCGGCCTGGATCTCCGCGATCAGCGAGGAGATCGTCGAGGCGGCCTCCTGCGACTCCTCGGCGAGCTTGCGCACCTCCTCGGCGACGACCGCGAAGCCCTTGCCGCTCTCGCCGGCGCGCGCTGCCTCGATCGCGGCGTTGAGCGCGAGCAGGTTCGTCTGCTCGGCGATCGAGGTGATCGTCTGCGTGATGCCGCCGATCTCCTCGGACTTGTGGCCGAGCTGGGTGATCGCCGCGGTCGCGGACTCGGAGGCGGCGCGCACCGCCGCCATCGCCTCGGCCGCGCGCTGGACCGCGTCGGCGCCCTCGCCCGCGGTCGCGCGGGCATGTTCGGCCGCCTCGGCCGTCGCCCGGGCGATCGTCGTGCCGGACTCGGCGGCGGTTGCGAGGCGCTCGGCGACAACGCGCGCCTCCTCGATCGAGCGCGCCTGCTGCTCGGAGCCGCGCGCGACGTCCTCGATCGCGCTCGAGACCTCGTGGACGGTGCGCCCGGTGTTCTCGGAGTTGCGCGCGATCTCCTGGGAAGAGGTGTTCATCGAGCCGGTCGCGCGGCCGATCGAGCCGACGAGCTCACGCAGGCCCTCGGTCATCCGGGACAGGGCGAGCCCGAGCACATCCCGCTCGGAGCGCACCGGGATCTCGACGCTGAGGTCGCCCCCGGCGATCGCGGTGGCTGCCTCCGCGTGCGCGGACAGGTAGTCGGTCATCTCGTTGAAGTCCGCGGCCATCTCGCCGAGCTCGTCGCGGCTGGAGACCGACACGCGCTGTTCGATCTCGCCGCGGGCGATCGCCGCCGCGGCGCGCCCGACCGCCTGGATCCCGCGCGACAGCCGGGTGGAGATGAGCACCGCAAGCCCGGCGGCGACGAGCACCGCGAGAACGAGGATGAGCAGGATCAGCAGCCGGCCGCCGTGATAGGCGGCGCGCGCGGACCGTGCGGAGCGTTCGGCGATCGTGCCCTTGTAGGTCTGCCAGGCGAGCTCGGTCCCCTTGAGCGTCGTGTACTCGGCGTCACCGGGGCCGGCCCCGACCGTCTGGCCCGCGGCGGCGATCCGGCCCTCGTCCGCGAGGTGGCGGAACGCGGCGGTCCTGGCGACATACGAGAAGAACTGGCTGGCGAACGCGCGCATCAGCTTCCGATCTAGGACGTCGGCGACGAGCCCCCTGGCCCGGTACTGGTTCAGGAGCTGGTGCATCAGCGTGAGATCGCCCGCCAGATCCCCCGACACCCCGGCGGCCCCCCGACGCTGCGCCGGCGTCGACAGGATGTAGTGCAGCTGGTCCTTGCGGTACTTGTTCATCGTCGCCGCCATCTCGCCGACGAGGTTCGTGGCGGGCACGACTCGCGTGGCGAGCGTCGTGACGTGGCTGTCCTCGTTGCCGAGGCGGGCGATCGCGAGGCTGCCGATCGCGACGAGCAGCACGAGCACGACGCCGAACGCCGCGAGCAGCTGGCCGCGGATCGACAGACGGGGAAGCACGGAGGACCGGGCCATGCCCCACTCATCGACCGGCGCGCCGGAGAGTTGAGCGCCCGTCGGGGTGACACCCGCCTGAAGACGACTACTGCGCTCGGAGCTTTTTGAACTCGCGGCGGACCGACTCGGTGCGGCCCCAACCCGGCATGATCTCCGCGCGGCCGGTGCGGACCTCGCGCTGCGCGATCTCGCCCTCAAACCCCGCGTCGTCGAGCAGCTTCAGCGCGAGGTGGACCGCCGGCACCGCAGCGGCGTGACCGAAGCGATGCGCGACGAGCACCCGCCAGTGCCAGTCGTGATGCGAGTAGGGCTGCGCGTTGCAGGTCGTCATGATCACCGCCGCGTCGACATAGCGGCTCTCGTCGAAGATCCGGACGTCGATCTCGAGATCGGTCCAGTCGTCCGGCAGCCGGGAGACCATCTCGGTGAAGTCGTCGGCGAGTCCCATGCGCCCGCAAGGGTACTCGGCCGCCGCCCCGGGGCGCGCCCAGCGGCCGCTCGGAGGCACACTCCCCGCCGCCCCGGGGCGCGCCCAGCGGCCTCCCGGAGGCACACTCGGCCGCCGCCCGCAGCGGAGTTCCCGCCGGTCGCATCGGCAACTCTCAGCGTCGGCCGGCGCGGTCGAGTGCGCGCGCGATCCAGACGATCACCCGCTCCGGCTCCTCGGCGAGGTGACGTTCGGTGACGTGCAGAACCTCATAGCCGAGAGCGGCGAGGTCGTTGTGACGCGCGCGATCGCGGTCGAACGCGTGCGGGCCGCCGTGGTACGCGTCGGAGTCGTACTCGACGATCACCCGTTGCTCGCGCCACAGCAGGTCGGCGACATACGCGCCGATCGGCACGTTGCACTCGGGCAGCGGCAACCCGGCCCGGGCGATCGCGCGCAGCAGCCGCGCCTCCGCCTTCGACCAGGTGTCGGCCGACGGTCTCGCCGGATCGAGCAGCCGGGCCAGCCGCCGAGCTCCCGGCCGGCCACGATGGCGCTCGACGACCTCGAGGAGCTTGGCGCGGCTCGTCCTGCGAAGCGCCTGGTCGACGAGCGGCGCGAGCTGGCGCTCGGTGTGAAGCGGCGCAAGGTCGAGCAGCGTGCGGGCGACCGAGGTGACGGGGAGGCGCTCCACGCGAACCCGCTCCTGCGGATCGATCGACGCGACGCGGTGGACGACGAGACCGGGTCGGCTGCGGGGGTGCGCTGCGCCGGTGACGGTCACGTGGACCTCCCGGGCGTACCCGGGCAGCCGCACGCCGTGGAGGCGGGCGGCGGAGCCGTGCGAGAGCAACGCCGAGGGCCCGCAGGCGAGCAGCGCCGCCTGCTCGACGGCGAGCGCCGGCCGGGCGCGGGCCGGGAGCAGCGAATAGACGCCCCGGTGGACGCGATACAGCCGCCCGCGCCGGACCGCCCGGTCGATCGCGTCGGTCGAGACGCCAAGCTCCAGCAGTTGGCGGCGCGTGATGTTCGCGTATTGGCGCGCGGCGAGATCGCCGATCGCGCGGTCGGGCCAGCGCTTGATGCGTTCCATGCTCTCCGGAGCCTCCGGCCGACCCTGATTCACCCCCCCCCCTAATGGGGGTTGTTTTCGTGACACGCGCTCGGCGAGCCCGGACCCATGTCCTGTAGACCGCGCTCAGAGCGGCTTACAGGACATGGGCTTCGATCGGTCCGACGCGTGTCCAGAAAGCCGCGGCGGGGCGGCCGCGCAGCGGGGTGGAGGCCGACATCGAGGCGGGGCGGCCGCGCCGCGGGGTGGAGGCCGGCGCCGCGGGGTGGAGGCCGGCACCGAGGCGTGGAGGCCGGCGCCGCGGGGTGGAGGCCGGCACCGAGGCGTGGCGGCCGCGCCGCGGGGCGAAGGCCGCACCGAGGCGTGGGGAGGTCGCACCGGGCAGATGCTCCGCGCCGCGGGTGGCGGTCGCATCGGCAGATGCTCCGCACCGCGGATGGCGGTCCGCGCCCGGGCGGCGTGGCGCGCCGGACCGGCGGGGCGGCCGGGGCCGCCTCAGGCGAACTGCTGCACGAGCAGGAGCACGTTCATGGCGGTGATGAGCGCCGCGACGGCGAAGCTCGCAACGCGCAGGAGCGGCCCGTTGACCGCCTCGCCCATGACGGTGCGACGGGAGGTGAGCACGACCAGCGGTACGAGCGCGAACGGGATCCCGAACGAGAGCACCACCTGGCTGAGCACGAGCGCACCGGTCGGGGACACTCCGATCCCGAGGATCACGAGCGCCGGGATCATCGTGAACAGGCGGCGGAGCGCGAGCGGAATGCGGATGTCGAGGAAACCCGCCATCACGACCTGGCCGGCGTACGTGCCGACGCTTGAGGAGGAGGCCCCGGAGGCGAGCAGCGCGACCGCGAACGCGATCGCGGCGCCGCCGCCGACCCGGTCGGCGAGCGCGCGATGCGCGCCCTCGATCGAGGACACCCCGCTCAGCCCGGTCCCGTGGAGCAGCTTGGCGGCCACCGCGAGCATCGCGAGGTTGATGACGCCCGCGATCGACAGCGCGACGATCACGTCGAGACGCTCGAAGCGCAGGAGCCTCCGGCGGCCATCCCGGTCCCCGGCCTGGACGCGGTTCTTGGTGAGCGCCGAGTGCAGGTAGATGACGTGGGGCATGACGGTCGCGCCGATGATCCCGACAGCGAGATAGCCGGCGCTCGGTCCGCCGCTCAGCGACGGGACGACGCCGCGCAGCGCGTCCGCGGCCGAGGGCCCGATGCGCAGCGTCTCGTACAGGAACCCGAGCAGCACGATCCCGAGGAGCGCCGCGATCGCCAGCTCGAACGGCCGGTAGCCGTGCCGCTGCAGGCCGAGGATGCCGAACGCGATCACCGCGGTCATCGCGCCGGCGACGAGCAGCGGCACCCCGAACAGCAGGTTGAGTCCGATCGCCGCCCCCAGGAACTCGGCGACATCGGTCGCCATCGCCATCACCTCGGCCTGGAGCCACATCGCGACCGAGCCGGCGCGTGGCAGGCGGCGGCGGCACTGCTCGGGCAGCGACAGTCCGGTCACAAGCCCCAGCTTCGCCGACAGGTACTGCACGAGCATCGCGATCAGGTTCGCCGCGAGCACGACCCACATGAGCTCGTAGCCGAACCGCGCGCCGCCCTGGACGTTCGTGGCGAAGTTCCCCGGGTCGATGTACGCCACGGCGGCGACGAACGCCGGGCCGAGCATCGAGAGCGTCGAGCGCACCCGTCCGCGGGCGAGGATCTGCTCGAGCGTCGCCGCCGGCCGCGAGCGGCTCGGCACCGCGTCTGTGGCGCTCACCCCCTCGACCCGCTCGACAAACGCGTCCGCCGGCGGGCTCACTGCGCCTCCTCCGCCTCGTCGAGCTCGACCCGCATCGCGCGCGCGAGCTCCCCGCCGAGCGGCCGGGGCTCCTCGAATGGGCGCGCCCCGCCGCCGAAGCGCACAAACAGCGGGCCGCCGAACGGCTGGCGCTTCACCACCTCGAAGCGGGCGCCCGGCGCGATCCCCTGGTGGGCCAGATAGCGGAGCATCGCGGGCTCGGAGTCCGACACCCGCACGAAGCGCCCGCTGTCCCCCGGCTGAAGCGACTCGAGCGACCGGGTCTCGGACTCGGCGAGCACGAGGTCTGGACCGGGGATCGGATCGCCATGCGGATCGTGTGTCGGGTTCCCGAGCTTGGCGGCGATCACCGCCTCGAGCTGCTCGGAGAGCACGTGCTCCAGCACCTCCGCCTCCTCGTGGACGCGGTCCCATGGCAGGCCGAGGCTCTCGACGAGATACAGCTCCAGCAGGCGGTGATGGCGGATCACCTCGAGCGCCACGCGGCGGCCGGAGTCCGTGAGCGACACGCCGCGGTAGGGCTCGTGCTCGACGAGCCCGAGCTCGCACAGGCGCTTGACCATCGCCGACACCGAGCCGGGCGTGAGCCCGAGTCGCTCGGCAAGCGCGTTCGTCGTCACCGGCGCGCCGTCGCCGCGGGCCTGCAGCGCAAAGATCGCCTTTGCGTAGTCCTCGACCGCTGAGGAGCGCAGGGAGTCGGTTTGGGCTGCCACGCCTGAGATTATGGCATGTCAAAACCTGCCTTTAGACGCGATCGGGTCCGAGTGGTGACGGGTCTGGCCGCCGCGCCCCGACGACCGAGTCGAGGAACTCGATCGCGCGCGGATACGCGTCGAGCCGGTTGCCGAGCCGCGCGAGGCCGTGCCCCTCGTCCTCGTAGATGCACAGCTCGCAGCGGATGCCACGTCCCCGCAGTGAGGCGACGAGCTGCTCGGCCTCGCTCACGGGTACCCGCGGGTCGTTGCGGCCGTGGATGACGAAGAGCGGCGCCCGCATCGCGCCCACATGCGTGAGCGGAGAGGCCTCGAGCAGGAACGCGCGGTCCTCGGCGAGCGAGCCGTACTCGCGCTCGCGGTGGGCGCGGCGGTAGGCGGACGTGTTCTGCAGGAACGTCACGAGGCTCGCGATGCCGACGATGTCGACGCCGGCCGCCCACAGCTCGGGCTGGAACGCAAGTCCGGCGAGCACCATGTAGCCGCCGTAGGATCCGCCCCACAGCGCGGCGCGCGCGGGATCGAAGCCGAGTGAGGCGAGCGTCGCGTGGACCGCGGCGAGGTCGCGCACCGAGTCGAGCCGACGGGTCGTGTCGTCGAGCGCGGCGTAGCGCTTGCCATAGCCGGTTGACCCGCGCACGTTCGGGACAACGACGCCGTAGCCGGCGGCGACGAGCGCCTGGATCACCGGGTTGAACTGTCGCCGCGCCTGGGACTCGGGCCCGCCGTGGACGTGGACGACGACCGGCGGAGGCTCGCCCTCCCGAGCCCCGTGCGGGCGGTAGACGTCGTAGGGCACCCGCTCGCCGTCGAAGCTCTCGACCGACCCCGGCTCCGGCGTGGCAAGACGTTCGACGGGGACCTCGAGGGCACTCGTCGTCAGGCGCCGGGTCTCGCCGCTGCGCAGGTCGTACGCGAACACGTCGCCGGGGATGCGCGGCGCGGTGAGCGTGTAGTAGACGATCGAGCCGTCGGCGGACAGCGCCGGCTCCACGAGGCCCTGCTCGGGTGTCGCGATCGCCTCCCCGAGCGCACCCATCTCCAGGTCGATGCGGCGCATCACCGACGCGCCGTCGCGATTCTCGATCGCGATCGCCGTCGACCCGTCGTGGCTCGAGACGACATCGGTGTCGTGGCGCTCGCCGCTGCCCGCGATCCGGGAGCTCCCGTCGAGCCCCCTCGGGTGGCGGCACTCGATCGCGCGCAGATCGCCGTCGGCGTTCGTCGAGTGCAGGAACGCGTCGGGGCCGAGCCAGGCCGGCGGGCCGAAGAGCGTCGCGCTCCCGGGCGAGCTCGTGACCGAGACGCCGCCGCCCTCGATGTCGATGAGCACGAGCTGCTCGTCGAGCGGATACGGGCCCGAGCGGATCGCCGACAGCCAGCGCCCGTCCGGGGAGAAGCCTGACCCCGGGTGCGCCCAGCCGCCGGACTTCCAGAGCTGCCGGTGCTCACCGGTTTCAAGGTCGCAGAGGTAGACGTCGAAGTCGACCCCGTCGTCGCAGTTGGAGGTGTAGGCGAGCACCCGCCCGTCATGCGAGATCCCGGCGAAGTGGTGTCCGTGCGCTGGGTCTTCGGTGAGCGGCTTAAGCGCCGCGAACCCCCGCGCCGGAGCCTCTCGATCGAGGTCGAGCAGCAGCAGCTGGGCGCGCTCGTTGCCGCCGGCGTCGGCCTCGATGACGGCTCGCCGGGCGCCGGGAACGTAGTGCGCGGAGGCGACCGGCTCGGGCAGCTCGGTGAGCGTCACGAGCTCACCGTCGGGACCCAGCTCCGAGAGCTGGAAGCTCCCGCTCGCATCGGAGCGAACGAGCAGTCGCTCGGGCGCTCCGGGGTCGCGGTCGATGTCGGCGAGGACGGTCATCCGTGCGCGCAGCAGGGCGCGCACGAGGTCGTGACGGGAGGTGGTGGGCATCGGGCCATTGTGGTCGGCCCGGCACCTGTTCCCCACTACACTTCCTGAAGTGACAACGCTCGCCCCTCCCGAGGTGGAATACGCCGCCGCGACGTCCGCCTGCGGCCTGCTCGACCGCTCCGAGCGCGGCAAGCTCGCGCTCACGGGCGCCGATGCCAAGGAGTTCCTGCAGGGCCAGGTCTCAAACGACGTGCTCGCGCTCACCCCGGGGGCCGGGTGCTATGCGACGCTGCTGACCCCGAAGGGCAAGATGCTCGCCGACCTGCGCATCCTCGATGCCGGCGAGGAACTGCTGCTCGACACCGAGCGCGTCGCGCTCCAGGAGCTCTTCAACGTCATCCGCCGCTTCAGCCTCGGCTACGACGTGACGCTGCACAAGCGCACGCTGGAGCGCGGGCTGCTCTCGTTGCTCGGTCCGGACGCCGCGCGCGTCGCGGGCGCGGACGGGCTCGACGAGGCCGAGCACGCGCACGTGACGGTTCGCGTCGACGCGATCGAGGCCCGCGCGATCCGCACCGACGTCGGCGTCGACCTGCTGTGCGGCGCGGCCGACACCGAGGCGCTCGCCGAGGCGCTCGGCCGCGCGGGCGCGCTTCCGATCTCCGAGGAGACCGCCGACACGCTCCGGGTCGAGCGCGGCCGCCCGCGCTATGGCGTTGACCTCGATGACACGGTGATCCCGCAGGAGGCCGGGCTCAACGCGCGCGCGGTCTCGTTCACGAAGGGCTGCTACGTCGGCCAGGAGACGGTCGCGCGCCTGCACTACCGCGGCAAGCCGAACCGTCACCTTCGCGGCCTGCGGCTGTCCGCGCCCGCTGCGACCGGCGCGGAGATCGTCTTCGAGGACCGGATCGTCGGCAGGCTCGGGTCCGTCGTACGGTCGCCCTCGCTCGGCTCGATCGCCCTTGCGCTCGTACGGCGCGAGGCGCCGCCCGGCTCGACGGTCCGCGTCGGGCCCGAGGAGATCGAGGCGACGGTCGTCGAGTTGCCGTTCGAGACCTGAGCGCCCGACCCGCGCTCAGCCGTCGGCGCGCGGCGGCCGCTGCCGTTCGAGACCCGACCGCCCGACCCGCGCTCAGCCGTCGACCCGCGGCGGCCGCTGCCGTTCGAGACCTGAGCGCCCGACCCGCGCTCAGCCGTCGACCCGCAGCGGCCGCTGCTCGACGTCCGGGTGGGACGCGAGGTACGTGGTGACGATCCGGACCTCGTCGACCTCGTCGGGAGGCACGTGCGCGCCGAGCTCACCGACCCGGCCGGCGCGCCGCAGCGCCTGAGCGGTCCGCGCCGCGAGCTCGTCCGCATCCGCCGGCTCCGGACCGACGTCGACGAGCCGCCCTCCCGCCAGCCAGAACGCCTCGCGTCGGGCGGGGTCGGCCGGGTGGGCGACGAGCACGAGCCGCGGCCGCGCGTGCGTCGCCTCCAGCACCGGCCCGAGGCGCCCGAGGATCGTCGCCAGCCGGCCGCGACGCCGACGCAGTGCGGCCGCCCGCTCGTAGCGACGCTCCGCGGCCGCGGCGCGCATCTGCCGATCGACGTGGTCGAGGAGCGGCTCTCCCGCGTGGCCCGACGCGAACAGACCGAGCACCGCGTCGAGCCGCCGCCGGTAGAGGTTCGGGTCCAGATCGCCGAGGCACGGCGACAGGCAGCGCCCCATCTGGCCGTAGGCGGAGGGGTGCTCACGGCGGGGCAGCCGGCGTCCACAGTGCCGCAGCCCGAACAGCGAGTCGAGCTGCTCGACCAGCTCGGCCGCGAGCCGCCGCCCGTGCACCGGCCCGATCGTGACCGCATGACCAGCGGCCGGGTCGGAGGCGACCTCCAGGATCGGGAAGGGGATGTCCAGGCGGCAGCGGATGTACACGAGCCGGTCGTCGTCGCGCACGAGCCGCCGGTTGCCGGGCGGCCGATACTGCTTGATCAGCCGGTTCTCCAGGACGAGCGCCCCGAGCTCGGAGATCGTCGTGCGGTAGTCGACGACCTCGGCGTGCGCCGTCCACGCGGCGGGCGGCGAGGAGGGCGCGAAGTGCGCCCGCGCGCGCGAGCGGATCGAAACCGACTTGCCGACGTAGAGCACATCTCCGTGCCGGTCGCGAAAGATGTAGACGCCGGGATCGCTGGGAAGCTCCCCGAATTCGGGCGAGCGCTCCGGCACGGCCGGTCCCGCCGCGCCCGGCGGCTCGACGAGGGGACCCGGGCGAGGATGGCCGCCGCGGCCGAGACGGGGATCGCGACCGCTGCCGCGCCCGGTCCGAGACCGGCGACGGGGGCCGAGGATGCCGAGCGCGTCGCCGACGGTCGCGGCGTGAGCGCACAGGCGCGGGAACAGCGCACAGAGCACGCGCGCGCACGTCTCGGCATCGGCGAGCGCCCGGTGGGCGAGATCGACCTCGATGCCGAGCGCGTCGGCGAGCGCCCCGAGCCCGCGGGCGCGTTGCAGCGGCAGCATGACGCGGGCGAGCGCGGCCGTGCAGATCACCGGCGGGTCAGGCCATTCGTGACCGATCCGCTGAAACGCCTGGCGCAGCACCCGGCGGTCGAACGGCGCGTTGTGCGCGACCATCACCCGGCCCTGCAGCAGCCCGGCGAGAGTCGGGATCACGTCCTCCAGCGAGGGAGCCGTGTCGACCATCGCCTGGGTGATCCCCGTGAACCGCTGGATGCCGCGGCGCAGCGGCGCGCTCGTGCGGCATAACGAGCTCCAGCGGTCATGCAGCTCTCCCCCGCCGACCAGCACCGCACCGACCTCGGTCATCTCGCAGTCCTCGCCGGCCAGGCCGTTCGTCTCGGTGTCGACGACGAGGAACTCCGCACTCGCAAGCGGCGCGCACAGCAGCCCGTCCGGGGCGGTCAGGGACATCCGCCCGTGATACGCCCCGGGCCGGACGGTGTGCACGTCGTCGTGCGCGAGAGCGGATTTCCGCCGGCGCCCGTGTGCTGACCTCTCCGAGGGGTAGCATGGCCTCACCCGACTGGGAAGGAGCCATTCGATGACCTCGATCGCCCCACTGCACACTCTCCACGAGCTCGAAGAGGACACCCGCCAGGCGTGGCTTCATTACATCGAGCGCCTGCGCGAGCTGAGCGGCGAGGAGTACGAGCGCGTCGAGTCGGAGTCTTGGGATGAGCTGCAGACGGAGCTGCGCCGCGTGGACGAGCGGCGCGAGCAGCTGTCCGACTCCGAGCCCGCCGCATAGCTCCAGTCCTCAGGGTGGTTCCCGGGGGTCGCGGCCGCCCGGATGTGGCCGTGCCCGCGGCCGATCCGCAGCCCCGCACGCGCCCCGCCGCGGCCGATCCGCAGCCCCGCACCCGCCCCGCCGCGATCGATCCGCAGCCCCGCACCCGCCCCGCCCCTGCCACGCCCGCCCGCCCGCCCCCGCCCGCAGCCGGCCGCGTCACCCGCGTCCGCGGCCACCGGCGCCCGACTTCCTCGATGCGCGACACTCCCGTGACGATGCGCATCCGGACCGCCCTCGCTCCCGTGGCCGCCGCCCTTGGATTGAGCGCCTGCGGAAGCGCGGGATCTCCGGCGGCCTCCCGTGCCGCACCGCCCGAGCCGATCATCGTCTCCGCCTACGTGGGCGCCGCCCAGATTCGCGTCTCCCCCGCGCGCTTCGGTGCCGGCCCGGTGCTCCTCACGGTCGCCAACCAGAGCAGGCGCGCGGTCGCGCTCCGCATCGTGCGCGCCGGGCGCGGCCTCGCGCGGACGGCGCCGATCAACCCCCAGGGCGTCACCCAGCTCAAGGTCGACCTCGCCCGCGGCGCCTACGAGCTCGTCGCCGCGGCCGCGGGCCGCCTCACCGACGCGCAGCGGACCCTGCCCTCGAGGATCGCACCGGCGCGCGTGCGCGTCGGCCGCACCCGGCCGAGCAGCGGCTCGAGCCTGCTGCAGCCCTGAGGCCTCGCCGGCGGGCCGCAGCGCCCGCAACCGGAGGGAACAGGAGCGGCGGGCACGGCCCGGGGTCGAGGCCGGTCATCTGTGCGGTGGCTCACAGTGCGACCTGTCCATCCCCCCGTTCAGGGGGTACGATGCCGTTCCTACACCGCCGAAGGAAAGGATGCTGAAACCCGTGGCCGTCGATGTCAGCCGGATCGCAACACTGGACACCGAGCCGGGTGAGCTCCCGGAGACGATGGCTGCCTGGGTGATCCGGGCGGAGCGGGAGGGCGAGCCGGTCGACGCGTTCCAGCTGGAGGAGATCGAGGTGCCGGAGCCGGGCGCGTTCGAGGTGATCGTGCGCGTCATGGCAGCGGGCGTCAACTTCAACAACGTGTGGGCGGCGCTCGGCGAGCCGGTCGGGGTGTGGCGCTACGGCGATCATCCGGAGTGGGGCCATCACATCGGCGGCTCCGACGCCTCGGGCGTGGTGTGGAAGGTCGGCGAGGGCGTCACCCGCTGGCAGCCCGGCGACGAGGTCGTGATCCACTGCAACCAAGCCTCCTACGAGGACCCGGAGGTTCACGGCCTCGACCCGCTCGCCGCCCCCAGCCAGCGGATCTGGGGCTATGAGACGACCTGGGGGTCGTTCGCGCAGTTCTGCAAGGTTCAGGCCCAGCAGCTCTTGCCCAAGCCCCGGCACCTCGCCTGGGAGGAGGCGGCCTCCTACGGCCTCACGTACTTCACCGCCTACCGGATGCTGATCGACCGCTGCGAGCTGCAGGCCGGACACAAGGTGCTCATCTGGGGCGCCGCCGGCGGGCTCGGGGTGTTCGCGACGCAGCTCTGCCGGCTCACCGGCGCCGACGCGGTCGGGGTCGTGTCGAGCGACGAGAAGGGCAGGCTGATCGAGCAGCTCGGCGCCGTCGGCTACATCAACCGCCGGGAGTTCGACGGGATGATGCGCCACGGCGACGAGAACCCGGACGCCGAGAAGGCGCGCTTCAAGGAGTCGCGGCGCTTCTGCAAGGCGCTCGCGGAGAAGCTCGGCGGGCCTCCGGACATCGTCTTCGAGCACGTCGGCCGCGCCTCGTTTCCGACCTCGGTGCTCGCTGTCAAGCCGCTCGGCAAGGTCGTCATCTGCGGCGCCACCTCCGGCTACCAGCTCGACTTCGACGTGCGCTACCTGTGGATGCGCCAGAAGGAGATCATCGGCTCGCATTTCGCCAACGCGTGGGAGGCGACGCGCGCCAACGCGCTCATCGAGCAGTCGAAGATCCGACCCGTGTTGTGGCGGACGATGGGCTTCGAGGGCGTCGCCGAGGCCCACCAGCTGATGCGCGACAACCGGCACCTCGGCAAGATCGCGATCCTCGTCGGCGCCACCGAGGAGGGCCAGGGCCGCACCGCCGAGGGTCCCTCGGCGATTCGTGCCGAGGTCGGCGCCTGAGCGTCCGCGGACGGACCGCCCGCGTCCGACAGGGCGTCAGCCGCGTCCTGTAGCCTCTGCGTTCATGGCTGATCTCATGGTCGTCAGGTGGTACGCGACGGTTCTGCGCCACACCGTGTTCGCCGAGAAGGTCGCGGAGATCGCGCCGGTATCGCTGCACTACGGCGCCACGCAGTACCGGGTCCACGTCGACAACGACGACCGCTACAAGATCAACCAGCTCACCTGGGTCCCGAACCACGAGTCCTGGTACGCATACTGGGAAGGCCCGGAGATGATCGAGTTCCGGGCGCGCTTCCTCGGCAAGTACCAGGTGCCGATCACCTACTCGTGGGCGACGGAGATCGCCGTCGGCGGTCGCGACGCCGAGGTCCGGCGCGAGTACGCCGAGGTCGGTCCCGAGCTCGAGACCGCACCCTCGATGTCCGACACGGACGCGTTCTAGCGAGGACCTCCGGCCCGAGCAGCCTCGGGGCGTCCGCGGGAACACTCGAACATCGAAGCCGGGCTATGCGTCCGCGTCGTCGGGCGCGGCGCGAAGCGCGAGCTCGAGCCAGAACCGCCGATCGGGATCGGCGAGGTCCGCGCCGAACAGCTCGCGCAAGCGCCCGAGCCGGTAGCGCGCGGTCTGGGGATGGACGCCGAGCCGCTCGGCGACCTGCGCGAGCCGCCCCTGCTCCGCCAGCCATGCCCGCAGGGTCTCGCGCAGGCGCGCCCGCGACCCCGGCGCGAGCTCCTCGAGCGGCGCGAGCATCGTGTCGGCCAGCTCGGCCGCGAGCGGCGGGTCGGCCGCAAGCAGAAGCCGGCCGGCGTTCTCGCGCGCGGACAGGACTCCGGGCTCGGGGCCGGCGAGCGCGAGCGCGGCCCGCGCCCGCTGGAAGCTGAGCGCCGCCTGGCCCCACTCGACCGTCGTGCCCAGGCCGGCGATGGCGCCCGCGTCGTGGACGGCCCGCTCGATCTCGACGCGCCGCCCGGGCCCGTCGGGGTCCCCGAGCACGGCGCACGTCACCTCTCCGAAGTCCTCGCTGATCGTGCCGAGCGGCAGACGCGGGACCGCGAGACCGCGCTGCTCGCCGCCGATCGCAAGCACCGCCAGCGAACGCGGCAGCCGCCACTCGGCGGCGGTCGCCGCGGCGCGCACGGCGGCGGCGTCCGCGGGCGGTTCGCGCACGAGCATCCGCACGAGCCGCCGACGACGAAGCTCGGCCTCGCCGGCCGCCGCGGAGCGCTCGGCGGCATGCCCCTCGGCGGATTCGGTCGAGAGGACGTCGATGTAGGCGAAGATCCCCTCGGCGAGCAGGTAGAGCGTGTCCGGCTCGAGGCCCGCCTCCACACCCGCGGCGGCAAAGCGCCGCCAGGCGACCCGGGCGCCGATCCGGTACGCGGTGAGCAGCGAGTCGAGCGAGCGGCCGGCGCGCATCTCGCCCTGGCCGAGCGCCCGGTAGACGTCGGGGCGGCCGACCGGACCGCTCTCCTCGATCTCCGCGAGCAGGTGGCTGAGCGCGGCCTGAACGCCCGCCACGATGCCGACGCCGAACTCACCCTCGATCGGTCGCGCGTACGCGGGGACGCTCGCCACGACCGCCTCGATCATCTCCTGGGCGGTCTCGTCGAGCACCGGCCTGAGCACCCCGACGATCGCCGGATCGAGCTGCCGCCACGGGTAGTCATCGATCTTTGTGGGATCGATATAAGTTTGCGCGGGCACTTCGCGCCAAGCATAGGAGAAAGTTGCGCGCGGCCGACGTAGCCTCGCGTACATGGAACCCGAGATGCAGATGAGCCGCGGACACAAGATCGTCAACCTCATCGGCGTGCCGCTCCCACTGGTGGGCCTCGCCGTCGCAATCGTGCTGCTCTGGCACAAGGCCGTCGGTCCGATCGACCTGATCGTGATGGGCGCGCTCTACGTCGTGACCGCGCTCGGGATCACGCTCGGGTACCACCGGATGTTCACGCACCGTTCGTTCCAGAGCTCGGCGGCGTTCCGCGCGATCGTCGCCGCGTTCGGCTCGATGGCCGTGCAGGGCTCGGTGCTCACCTGGGTGGCCGACCACCGCAAGCACCACGCGTTCACCGACCAGGAGGGCGACCCGCACACCCCCCATGGCTTCGGCCCCGGCGTCAAGGGCGCGATCCAGGGCCTGTGGCACGCCCACGTCGGCTGGCTGTTCGAGACCGTCGGCACCGCCGAGCGGGAGCGCTTCGTGCCCGATCTGCTCAAGGACCGCACGCTCCGCGTGATGGACAAACTGTTCCCCGTCTTCGTCGTGGCCGGGCTCGCGATCCCGTTTGCGATCGGCTGGCTCGTGAGCGGCACGCTGTGGGGAGGAATCATCGGCCTCCTGTGGGGCGGGCTCGTGCGCATCTTCCTGCTGCACCACGTCACCTGGTCGATCAACTCGGTCTGCCACTTCTTCGGGCGTAAGCGCTTCGCCGTCGACGACGAGTCGCGCAACGTGTTCTGGCTCGCGCCGTTCTCGATGGGCGAGGCGTGGCATCACAACCATCACGCGTTTCCCACGTCCGCGTTCCACGGGCTCACCTGGTCCGAGCGGCTCGCCGACCCGACCGGCTGGCTGATCGCGCTCCTGGAGAAGCTCGGCGTCGTCTGGAACGTGGTGCGGATCAGCCCCGAGCGCCAGGCCGCCAAGCTGCTTGCGGGCGCGAAGTCGGCCGCCGCCGCGGTGCCCGGCACGCGCAACGTGACGGCCTGACCTGACCCGACTGGCCCGCTGACGAGTGGCTCAGCGTGGCTGGCCAGGAGTGGCGAGCGAGCGTCACGGGCGTACGTGAGTGAGCCACGACGCCGCCAGGCGCGGTGAGACGCCGTCAGGCGGTCAGCCGCACTCGAGCGGGGCCATCGTGAGGCCGGCTCCGTCGAGCTGCGCCCAGTAATCTTCGGCGTCCTCCTTGGGGCCGCTCCACACGACCGCGAGGCCCGTGTGGTGGATCCTGTCGGCGCTTCGGTATCCGTCCGCGAGGCTCACCCCGGGCAGCACCCGCGCCAGCGTCTCGGCGACGTGGTCGAAGGTGTTGTGGTCGTCGTTGAGGACCACCACCCGCCAGGGACCTCCGAGCCCTGAGCCGGGACCGCCCGTGCGAGGCAGTTCGACCGTCACAGACATGCAGGCTCGAGCATACCGACCGGCACCGCATCGCACAGGGGTCGCCGCGGAGGGTCGAGGACGAAGCGGCCACGGGCCGGGTCAGCCGGCGGGCGCCTGCGACCGCTTCGCCCAGTAGCGCTCGTAGCCGGCATACAGCTGCTCGGCCGGCGCCGCCTGCTGGTATTGGTCGGCGTACTCGGCGCCGCCGAGCCGGGCGATCTGCTCGCGCACGATCGCGATGAACCGCTCGCGGTCACCGTCGCGCGCGAGCTCCGCCCAGGCGTCGAGGCGCCCGCCGACCTCGTCGAGCTGCGCCGCGGCGTCGGTCGCCTCGCCGAAATGCGTCATCGCCAGCCGCTCGGGCGCCCAGCGGCGGACGGTCTCGATCGACTCGTGCCAGAGCTCGACGTCGATGTCGGGCGGCGGCGTGGGCGGGATCGCGGGCGCGTCGGGCGCGATCCGCACGCCGCCGACGTCTCCCACGAACGCCGTGTCGCCCCGCCGGTAGCAGACGTGATGTGAGGCGTGCCCGGGCGTGTAGGCGACCTCGTAGCGATCGAGCACGGTCTCGCCGCCGGACAGCGGTCGCAGGTTCTCCTCCGTGACGGGCACCATCTCGCCCCACAGCCGCTCCATGTCGTTGCCGTAGAGCCGTCTCGCGCTGTTGTAGAGCCGCTCCGGATCGGTGAGGTGACGCGCCCCGCGCTCATGAACGTAGACCGGCAACTCCGGCCAGCGCCGGACGAGCGAGCCCGCCGCGCCGGCGTGGTCGAAGTGGATGTGCGTGAGCAGGAGTGCGCTCGGCCGCGTGTCACCGAGGCCCTGAAGCAGCGTCTCGAGCGTCGAGCTCGGACCGCAGTCGACGATCACGTCGCCGTCGACCCACGTGCCGATGACGCGCGGGCGGCCGAGGTGCATGAGGTCGATGACGCGCACGCGTCAGTTCTCGTGCCGACGCTGCGCGGCGTCAGAGGCCGGCGGGATGATCCGCGTCGAATCGTCCTCGGTCGAGACCGAATAGCGCTCGGTCGGGTCGATCGGCAGCGTCGCGTCCTCGACGGACGGGGGGACCTCGGCCGCCTCCGGTTCCCCGTCCGCATCCAGCGGCCCGTGATCCGCCGCGGGTTCCTCGACTGGCTCGGGTTCCGCGACCGCCGCCGCCTCCCCGGCCGACCCGGGTTCCTCGAGCGGCTCGGGTTCCGCGACCACCGCCGCCTCCCCGGCCGACCCGGGTTCCTCGAGCGACCCGGGTTCCTCGAGCGGCTCGGGTTCCTCGAGCGGCTCGGGTTCCGCAACCGCCGCGGGCTCCTCGACCGGAGCCGGCCGCGTCTCCTCGAGCGGGAACCGCGCGGCCGCGTCCCGGGCGACCGCGAGCAGCTCCCCCGACAGCGCCTCCGCGTCCGCGATGATCCGCTGGCGCTCCGCCCACACCCGGTCGGTGTCGGCGTCGAGCTCCCGGACCCGGCGCTCGGCGGCCTCGATCAGCGCCGCGCCCTCCCGGCGGGCCCGCTCGAGCCGATCCTCGGCCTCCGCCCGGGACTGCGCGGTGATCTTCTCCGCGGTTTCGTGCGCCCGCTGCAGCACGCCGGAGATCTGGTCGCCGACCCGCTCCAGCGCGCGCCGGACCGCCGCCTCGGGCGAGCGCGTCGCGTGCAGCTCGGCGACCAGGCGCGACATCTGCTCGACGTAGTCGTCGACGGCGTGGCGGTCGTAGCCGCGCATCGCGGTCGGGAAATCTGCCTCCACGAGCGACAGCGGGTCGTCGGGAAGCGTCTGCAGCGGTGCCGTGATCTCCTGGAGGATCGCGTGCTCGCTGGCGGCTGAGCTCTGATCGGGCATCGTTCAGTCCA
>Ga0070737_10000706_pt1 | contig 62710 bp, 51 predicted proteins | sample Coa_R1_10_FD_66438 | JGI IMG/M metagenome (GOLD analysis project Ga0070737, IMG submission 66438) | Surface soil microbial communities from Centralia Pennsylvania, which are recovering from an underground coalmine fire - Coalmine... | ecosystem: Environmental > Terrestrial > Soil > Unclassified...
GTGCTCTGGCCCGGCAGGGTGCTGGGCGGCACGCTGAAGGTGATCGTCGACGAGGCGCCCGGCGCGATGCTGTCCGTGGTCCACGTGGCCGGAGCGTAGGTCACGTACGGGTACAGCAGGTTGCCGTTGGTGATCTTGACGATCGGACGGTTGGTCGGGTCCTGGAAGTCATCGCCGTAGTAGCTGCCCTGGTCCAGCCCGTCGAGCTGCGTGCCCGACAGCTGATAGTTGTGACCGGGCTGCAGCGTCGACGGGACCGAGGTGATCGTCGGCGCCCACGAGGGGTTCGGGCTCCCTGAGGGGGTGTAGAGCTCGATCTGGTTGGTGAAGTCGGTCCACATGATCTGGCCGTTCGGCAGGTTGAGGAAATGGCCGACGTAGGAGGGCTCGGTGGGCGCGTTCGGAACCTGGGGCACCTGCGTGTAGCTCGTGCCGTTGAACAGGAAGAACCTGGTCGGAGGGTTGAAGGTGCCGGGGCTGTCAGCCATCAGCACGTTGCCGTTGGGAAGCACGGTCGCCGGCGCGTCGGCCGCGTCGTACTGCTTGCCGCCGATGATCGGTTGGTTCGGCCCCGACGACCACGTGCCGGTCGTCGTGTTGTAGAGCGCCGTGTACTTCGTGGCGCCGATCGCGAACAGCGTTCCGTTCGGCATCAGCGGCTGCGGACCCATCTCATACGCCGGACGGTTGGACAGCTGGTGAGGGACCGTTCCCGCCGAGCTCCACATGCCGGTGCTCGGGGTGTACACCTCGCTGTTCGTCGGGACCGACGGGTCCGTCGCGCCCACGCCGACGTCGACCGTCAGCACCTGTCCATTGGGCAGGAGCGACCATCCCTCCTCGTTGTTCGTATCGCTGTCGATCTTCCCGGCTCCCGTCGGCCTCCAGCTGCGCTGGCTCTCGTTGAACAGCGCGTCCTGCTGCGAGCAGCAGTTGCCGAGCATGAACGTGCCGTTTGCGAGCACCGTCGAGGGAGCGTCCCCGACCGTGTACCAGTTGGAGGGCGGGCCGACCGGGGTCCAGGTGTTGGCGTTCGGGTCATAGATGGCGCCCAGCTCGGTCCACGTCGGCTTGCCGAAGTTGTACTCGCCGCCCTGGGCGATGAGCTTGCCGTCGCCCAGCACCGCCGAGCCGTAGTACAGCGGCGCGTAGCCCAGCGCTGACGTCGAGGCCACCTTGGTCCACTTGCCGTCCGCGTAGTTGCCGTAGGCGTCGGGCGTCAGCAGGTGCCAGTTCGGGCTGCCGTTCGCGCCGGCCTGGACAAGCACGTCGCCGTTGTTGAGCAGCTGCTCGGCGCCGGCGGCCCACTTCGGCTCGTGCACGAGCGGGGTCCACGGAGAGTTCGCCTCCACCGCCGCCTTCGCAGCCGACGTGTGGAACGGACGCGGCGTCACCGCTCGTTGGCTGACGGGCAGCGTCGCGGCGCTCCCCGACGTGTCGGCGGACGCGGACGCCGCGCCGACCGCGAGCGCGGCCAGTACCGAACATCCCGCCCCTGCCAGTACCTGGACCGAACGACGCATCATGCAACCCCCACCAAGCTCGACGCCAAGGATCTGCGAATCACTACCAGACGCGTCGATGACACGCAAGGGGTCGAGAGGCCCCGGCCGCCGCGCGAGCGGAACGGCGAACCACAGGACGCTGATCACGACCGCGGCGGCGCCCGCGACGATGCCGGGGCGGCGGCGCCGACGACGACGTCGGAGAGGAGCGGGCCTCGGCCTCCTCGCCGCGTGCGCTCTGGTCGGTCACAGGTCGGGGCGACCGGCGACACGGGTGTCGGTCGCTGGACGGCCTCCGAGTGCGGTGACCCGGAGGGCGGCCAGGCCGGACGGGCCCGGGACCGGTGCAGGACGTCATAAAAATTTCCAAAAGTTCACAAATCTGCGGTACGGTCCGGCCTGCGACTTAGGGTTCAACGGTTTTGCATTGGGGGCCGCACATGTGCTTGGACGAAGCACAGGCGAGTGGCACCGGGGCGGTTGGGCGTAACGGCTCGGTGCGTGACTCGGCGCACACGGAGGGACCCGTGGGGATCACGCCCTCCTGGGAAGCGACGCGCGGGAACGGAGCTCCGCCGCCGGAGCCGCCGCTCGTGTCGCCCGGACTGGCCGACCGCGTGAGACTGACCTCGAACGGCAACGGCGCGGTCGTGATCGAGCCGGCGCGCCGGGCCAACGGGGCCGTCGTGGTCGAGCCGGCGCCCCCGGCCAACGGGACCGTCGTGATCGAGCCCGCGCCCGCGGTGCCGCTCCCCGGCCCGATCCCCGAGCCAGAGGCGGCCGGGCCGTTCGCCGCCACCGGCGTCACGGTGAGCGTCGTCATCCCGACGCTCAACGAGGCCCGGAACCTCCCGCACGTGCTGCCGCGGATCCCGACGTGGGTCCACGAGGTGCTGCTCGTCGACGGCGGCTCGGTCGACGACACGGTCGAGGTGGCGCGGCAGCTGATACCGACGGTCGTCGTCATCGGCCAGGGGCGTCCCGGCAAGGGCGCCGCGCTCCGCGCCGGGTTCGCGGCGGCGCGCGGCGACATCATCGTCACGCTCGACGCCGACGGCTCGACCGACCCGGCCGAGCTGCCCGCATTCGTCGGCTGCCTGCTGTCCGGGGCGGACTTCGTCAAGGGCTCGCGATTCCTGCAGGGCGGCGGCACCCGCGACATGGGGGTCGTCCGCCGTGCGGGCAACTGGGCGCTGCGCAGCGCCGTGCGGACCGCGTTCGGCGGCCGCTACTCCGACCTCTGCTACGGCTACAACGCGTTCTGGCGGCGGATCCTGCCCGTGCTGGAGGGCGACGCGGACGGGTTCGAGATCGAGACGATGCTCAACGTGCGCGCGCTTGCGGCCGGGATGCGGGTCGCCGAGGTCCCGAGTTTCGAGGCCCCCCGGATCTACGGGCTGAGCAACCTCAACCCCTGGCGCGACGGACTGCGGGTGCTGCGCACGATCACCCGCGAGCGCCGGGCGCTGCGCGATGAGCGGCGCGGCGCCCCGCGGCGCGCCGCATGTGCTGCGGAGCTCCCCCGGCTCGCACTGGGCGGACCGGAGCCGACCGTCGAGGTGGTCGCGCTCGCGGTCAGTTCCGTCCCGGAGCCGCCTGCAACGGTTCCCCGCAACGGGACCGCGCCCATCGCCACCGTTCAGTCGCTCTGACGGGCGGACATATGGCGGATGCGCTGAGCCTCCCCACCCGCGCCGCCGCCCCCGCGCAGTCGGCGTCCGAGATTGCGGTGATCGTTGCGACCTGCGACCGCCCGGAGCAGCTCGAGGCGTGCCTGCGCTCGCTCGCCGCCCAGACGCACCGGCCGGCCGTGATCGTCGTCGTCGACGACGCGCCGGGCGGCGAGGTGACCCCCGCGGTCGTCGCCCGGCTGGCCACCGGCTTCCCGATCCGCTACGTCGAGGGTCGCCGCGGCGGCCTCGGCGACGCGCACAATCGCGGGCTTGAGCACGTCGATACGCCGCTCGTCGCGTTCACCGACGACGACGTGATTGCGGAGGCCCGTTGGCTTGAGCGGGTCGTGGCCGCGTTCGACGCCGACGAGCGCGTCGGCTGCGTCACCGGCATGATCGAGCCGCTCGAGCTCCGCAGCGACGTGCAGCTCATGCTCGAGGGGTACGCGGGGTTCAACAAGGGGGAGGCGCGCCGCGTCTACGACCTCGACGCCCACCGTCCCGACGAGCCGCTGTTCCCGTTCGCCGCCGGCCAACTCGGGTCGGGCGCGAACATGTCGTTCCGCCGCTCGGTCCTCGAGGAGATGGGCGGGTTCGACCCGGCGCTCGGCGCCGGCACGCGCGCTCGCTCGGGTGACGACCTGCTCGCGTTCTTCGAGGTCATCCAGAACGGACACCGGCTCGTCTACGAGCCGGAGGCGGTCGTCCGGCACCGGCACGCCGACACGATGCAGGCGTTCGAGCGGCAGGTGTACGGCTACGGGGTCGGCCTCACCGCATACCTGACGCGCTGCCTGCTCGGCCGCCCGCGGCTGCTGCCGACGGTGCTGCGACGGCTGCCTCGGGCGATCGCCTACGTGCTCGATCCCTGCTCGCTCAAGAACGCCCGCCTGCCCCCGGACTACCCACCGGCGTTCCGGCGCCGGGAGCGGCTCGGCATGGTCGTGGGGCCGTTCGCGTATCTGGCAAGCCGCCGCGAGGTGCGCCGCCGGCACGCGCGGGCGGCCCACGCGACCGGCCCGCGTCGCGCGCGAGGGCGGCCGGCGTGAGCATCCCCGTGCTCCTCTACCACGGCGTCGGCATGCGTGTTGACCCGCGGTTCGCGCGCTGGGTGGTCACCCCGACATCGTTCGCCGAGCAGATGGCGACGCTCGCCGCCGAGGGGTACAGCACGATCACCGCAACGCAGGCCGCCGAGGCGCTGCGCTCCCACAGGCCGGCCGGGGAGCGCGTCGTCGCGATCACCTTCGACGACGGCTTCGCCGAGGTGCACGACAGCGCCTGGCCGGTGCTCCGCCGGCACGGGCTGACGGCGACCGTCTACGTCGCGACCGGGTACGTGGGGGACACGAGCCGCTGGCTGCACGACGAGGGGGAGGGGACGCGACCGATGCTCGACTGGGACCAGATCGCCGAGCTCGCCGACGGCGGGATCGAGATCGGGGCCCATACGGAGAGCCACGTCGCGCTCGACACGGTCTCCCGGGCGCGCGCGGCCCGGGAGATCGAGCGCTCGCGTGACGCGCTCGCCGCGGTCGTGGGCCCGGTTGCGTCGTTCGCGTACCCGTACGGATACCACCGGGCGTCGGTGCGCCGTCAGGTGCGCGAGGCGGGGTTCACCCACGCCTACACGGTCGGCGACGGGATCGCGTCCGCCGCCGACGACCGGTTCGCCATCACGCGCGCGATCGTCGCCCGCGAAACCACGACCGAGCGCTTCGCGGAGATCCTCGCGGCCCGATCCGGCCGGGTGGGCCGCCGGCCCGTGCGCCGCGCGGCGTGGCGGGCGGTGCGACGCGCGGGCGGACAGCCGCTCGTCGACCGGGTTCGCGGGGCAGCGGCGGCGAGGCCGGTGGGGTGAGGCGCGCCCGCGCGCCGGCGAGGGCGTTCGCGGTCCTCGCGCTGATCGCGGTCGGGCTTGCGACCGCGGGCGTCGTCGCGCTCGCGGGTCCCTCGGGGCGGGCCGACGGGTCGACGAGGCGGGCCGGCCGCGGCCACAGTCGGCCCCTCGTCCCGACGGGCCGACTCGTGTTCGACGACGAGTTCCGCGGCACGAGACTCGACCGCCATCACTGGAGCACGTGCTACTGGTGGGGTCGGCGCGGGTGCACGATCGGCACCGACGGCGAGCTTGAGTGGTACCGGCCCCGCGAGGTCGTCGTCTCCCGCGGCACGGCCCGGCTGATCGCGCGCCGGCGGACGGTCCATGGCTCAGACGGCCGCACGCACCCGTTCGTCTCGGGGATGATCAGCACCGGTCCGCCGCCCGGGCGCCGCAGGCCGAAGTTCGCGTTCCGCTACGGCTGGGTGCAGGCGCGGATCCGGGTGCCGGTCGGGCGCGGTCTGTGGCCGACGTTCTGGCTGCTGCCCGCCAACCGCAGTGACCTGCCGGAGATCGACGTGATGGAGATCCTCGGGCAGACGGCCGACGAGGTCCATCTGCACCTGCACTTCACCCGTGCCGGGCGAGAGTCCGAGGTCGGTGTCGTCCGCCGCGAGCGCGGGACGCGGGGCCGCTGGCACGTGTACGGGATCCACTGGACACCCAGCCGGCTCACCTGGACGCTCGACGGCCGCAGGGTCTTCCAGGTCACCGGATCGGCCGTGCCACACGTGCGGATGTACCTGCTCGCCGACCTCGCGGTCGGCGGCGGCTACCCCGGGCCGCCGGACGCCGCGACCCGCTTCCCGGCGACGCTCCGGATCGACTGGGTGCGCGTATGGCGGTGAGCACGAGCACGCCGCCTCGCGGCCGCGGCCGCTCCGCGCTCCGTGCCGCCCGCCGGCGCATCGACACGCCGCTCTACCGCAACGGCTACTCGCTCGTCGCCGGCTCGGCGCTCACCTCGGGGATCGGCCTGCTCTACTGGCTCGTCGCCGCGCGCGCGTACTCCACCGCGGCTGTCGGCATCGGCTCGGCGCTCATCTCCGCCTCGGCGACGATCGCGAACCTCGGCCACCTCAACCTCAAGAGCGCGCTCAACCGCTTCCTGCCGCGCGCGGGCGCGCTCACCGAGCGGCTCGTCACCCGCTCCTACCTGATCGCGGCCGTCGTGTCCGGCGCGGCAAGCGCGGTGTTCGTCGTGGGCATCGGGCTGTGGGCGCCCGCGCTTGGCGTCGTGTCGACCCCGCTGCTCGGCGCGGGGTTCGTGCTCGCGACGATCGCGGGAACGATCTTCGTGCTCGAGGACAGCGTCCTCACCGGGATCCGCAGGGCCCACTGGGTGCCGCTCGAGAATCTCGTCTACTCGATCCTCAAGCTCGCGGCGCTGCCCGCGGTCGTGCTCGTGATGCCGCGGCTCGGAACGTTCGTGTCGTGGACGGCGACGATGCCGCCGCTCATCCTCGCGGTCAACTGGCTGCTGTTCAGGCGCCTGCTGCCCGCCCACGCACGCGCGACCGAGCGGGACGCCGAGCCCGTCGACGCCCCCGCGATCGCGCGCTATGTCGCTGCGGACTTCTCCGCCTACGTGATCATGACGGCGACGATGGGGCTGCTGCCGGTCGTCGTGCTCTCGACGCTCGGCGCCAAGGCGAGCGCCTACTACTTCATCGCGTGGTCGATCGGCTACGGCCTCTACCTGATCCCGAGCGGGATGGGGATGTCGATGATCTCCGAGGCCGCGGCCGACCCGGACGGCCTGGCCGGCTACGACCGCCAGACGCTGCTGGAGGGCGCAAAGCTGCTCGTGCCCTGTGTCCTCGTCACCCTCGTCGGCGCGCCCTGGCTGCTCGGCCTGCTCGGCGCCGGGTATGCCCGCGGCGCGACCGACCTCTTGCGGCTGCTCGCTCTCTCCGCGCTGCCGTGGATGGTGTTCGTCAGCTACACGAACTCGGCGCGCGTGCGGCGGCGGATGCGAAACGTCGTGCGCGCGGCGGTGGCGCTGTTCGGGCTCGTCGTCGCGATCGGCGTGCCGCTGTTGCGTCCGCTCGGGGTCGACGGCCTCGGGGTGGGATGGCTCGCCGCCCAGACGATCGTCGCCGCCGGGATCCTCGTCGCCCCGCGCCTGCGCCGGCGCGGTGGGCTCGACGCGGCGGTCCGGATGCTCTCCGCAGCGCGCACCGGCTGGCGCCGGCTGCGCCGGGGACGGCTCGATCGCGCGCTGCGCTCGATGCTGATCGAGCTCGCTCCCCCGGAGCGGCCGTGGGTCGTCCAGCGCCGCGTGAGCGCGCTCAACGACGTCGCGATCACGCTCGTCGGGCCCGCCGGTTCCGATCCGGCGGCGGTCGTCAAGAGCACGCGCGCCACCGCCGGCCAGGGCTCGCTGTGGCCCCACGCGCACGCGCTGCGGGAGCTCGCGCGCGTCGACGAGCTGTCGGACTGGCGGTCGCTCGTCCCGCGGGAGATCGCGGGCGGCATCGTCGGGCGGGGCGCATATCTCGTGGAGAGCTGGCTGCCGGGGGCGACGATGGATGCGCTGCTGCGGACCGGGATGCCGCCGGGCGAGCTGCTCGACCCCGCAGCGCAGACGATTGCGCGACTCCACGCGGCGACCGCGCGGGCGGACCGGTTCGACGATGCGCTCATGGCCGAGCTCGTCGACGGCCCGCTCGAGCGGCTGCGGTCGGTGATGGCCCTTCGGGTGGGCCGCGCCGGCGGTGAGCGGCTCGCGCGTCTCGAGCGCGAGCTGCGCGCGCCCGCCGGGCTCCGGGTCGCCACCGCCTGGGTGCACGGGGACCTCTCACCGGGCAACATCCTGTTCGCGCCCGACGGTGCGGTGAGCGGGATCGTCGACTGGGAGCGGGGCCGCGCTCGGGGGCTGCCGCAACTCGACCTGCTGCAGCTGCTCATCTCGACGCGGACGGCGGTCGAGGCGAAGGACTTCGGCCGGGTCGTCGCCGAGCTGCGCGGAGAGCGCGGGTGGCGCCCGCACGAGCGCGGCCTCGTCGCCGGGCTCGGCGGCCCGCTCGCGCCCGACGCGCTCGTGCTGCTCACGTGGCTGAACCACATCGCGGCCAACCTGGAGAAGTCCTCGCGCTACCGGCACAACCCGCTGTTCGTGCGGCGCAACGTCGACCCCGTGCTGCGGACCCTCGCCGAGCTCCCGCCCGCCCGCGTCCCACGGGCCCGCCGCCCGCTCGCCCGCGCCCCGCACATCCGCCGCCCGCTCTCACGCCCCCCGCGCGTCCGCACCCCGCTCATCCGCGGCCCGCGCATTCCCGATCCACTCGCCCGCATGCGGGCGTGGCTCGCCGACCACGTCACCGCGGCGGTGACCGCCGCGCTCTGCCTGGCGTGCGCGCTCTGGGGAGTCTCGCTGCCGCAGATCGATCCGCGGGCGATGAACGACTTCGGGCTCCTGTCGGTGCTGCCGGCGACGTTCGTGCTCTCGCTCGTGCTCCTCACCGTCTCGTTCATGACGCTCGTCCTTCGGCGAGCGGCCCGCCCCTGGCTCCTCGTCGCCCACCTGCTCGCGCTCGTGCTCGTCGTCCACGCGACGCCCGAGATCGTCTACGGGACGCTCCGCTACACGTGGGCGTACAAGCACGTCGGGATCGTCGACTACATCCTGCGTCACGGCGGCGTGGACCCGTCGATTGCGCCGCTCTTCCAGCCCGTCTACCACGACTGGCCGGGGTTCTTCGCGCTCGTCGCGATGCTCGCCCGGCTCGCCGGCCTGCACACCGTGCTCTCGCTCGCGGGCTGGGGCCCCGTGTTCAACAACGTCATGTACCTGCCCGCGCTCGTGTTCCTGTTCGGCGGCCTCACGCGTGACCGGCGGGTCGTGTGGCTCGGGTGCTGGGTGTTCTACGTCGCGAACTGGGTCGGCCAGGACTACTTCTCCCCCCAGGGATTCGCGTTGCTGCTCTACCTGCTGCTCACCGGGGTCGTCGTGCGGTGGCTGCGTCCCGGCGCGGACGTGCGGTGGGGCGCCGCGCGGCGCTCGGGCCTCGTCTCCCGCGCCCGGCGGCCCGGCGCCCCCGCAGGACCGAGCGCGACGGCCGCCACCCTGCTCGCGGTGGGCCTGCTGGCGGCGATCGTCGTCAGCCACGCCCTCACCGCAACGATGGCGTGCCTCGCGCTCGTCGCGCTCGCCCTGTCGGGGGTCCGAAGTGCGCGGCGCCTGGCGGTGATCGCGGCGGCGATGACCGCCGCTTGGGACCTCACGTTCGCCTGGCCGTTCGCGGGGCGCAATCTCGCCGCGACAGTCGCCACCGTCCATCTGCCGTGGGAGACGACGGCCGCGAACCTGGCCGGCGCCGCGCTCGACCGCGACCAGCTGCTCGTCGCGGACGTCTCGCGGCTCGTGACCGTCGCCGTGTTCGCGCTCGCCGCGGCCGGTGCGGTGCGGCTGTGGCGCGCGGGCCGGCTCGACCGGGCCCTTGCGGCGCTCGCGGTCGCGCCCGTGTTCCTGTTCGCGGCCGGCAACTACGACGGCGAGATGCTGTTCCGGATCGACCTGTTCGCGGTGCCGTTCCTCTCACTGCTCGCTGCGCACGCGCTCATCGGGCTGCCCCAGCGGGCGCGGGCTCCGGTGGGGACCGCGGTCGGGCTCGTCGTGCTCGGGATGTTCCTGTTCCCCTACTACGGCGACGAGCGCACGAACTACGTCCCTCCCCGGGAGGTGACCGCCGCGCGCTGGCTCGACGCGCACGCGGTCCCCGGCTCGCTCGTCGTCGACGCGACGAGCTGCGACGAGCTCGACTCGCTCGACTACGAGCACTTCGTCTGCCTGCCGCTGTCGGCGCAGCCGGCCGCGACCGCGCGGAGGCTCATCGCCGACCCGGTCCGAAATCTCGTCCCGTGGCTCGCCGGTTCCGCCTACCGCCGCGGCTATGTGTTCCTCAGCGAGAACCAGTCGATGATGGTGCGTGAGCTCGGCGCGCTGCCGCGCGGCAGCCTTGGCGCGCTCGAGCGTCGGCTGCTCGCCTCGCCGCGCTTCCGGGTGCTCTACCGCAACCGGGACGCGATCGTGTTCACGCTCGCCGGGAGCGCCGGGCGGTGACCCGGCGCCGCGCCTGGCCGCTCGCCGCCTGCCTGAGCGGGGGGGTGCTCGTGCTGTTCGTGCTCGCCGGTGTCGGCGGCCCGATCCGGCTTGCGCTCGCGGTCTGGTTCCTGCTCACCGGCGCCGGCATGGCGATCGTGCCGTCGCTCGGGATCCGCGCGCCGCGCACCGAGCTGCTCGCCGGGGCGCTCTGCAGCCTCGTGATCGACACACTCGTCGCGACGCTCCTCGCCGCGCTCGGCGCGCTCACGACCGCGAACGCGCTCGGCGCACTGCTCACCGTCTGCCTGGCCGGCGCCGGCGCCGGCGCACTGCGCGAGCCCGGGAGGCCGTCGTGGCGACGCTGACCGAGGCGCCCCGGCCCGCTCCTTTGGTCCCGCCCGAGCCTCTGCGCCCGCCCGGGCTCATCATGGACTTCGAGACGATCGCCCAGCGGCTGGCGGCGGAGCTTCGCCGCGGGCCGACGCTTGACGCGTTCCTGCTCGCCGCCGGCCTCGCGCAGATCGCCGACGACCACCTGCACGCGCCCACGTACCCGTGGGGGCCGGCCGCCCGCTACCTCGCGGGCCATGAGGCGGGCGGCGCGCGGCTCGCCGGCCGCGCCGCGGCCGCGATCGACTCCGCGGCGTGGTCCGCCCGCTCCCGGCGTGCGTCGATGCGGGCGCTCAGGCGCTGGCGACTCGGGCTCGACGCGCTGCTCGACTCGCTTGCGCGGGAGCAAATCGTGCCGCGCAGATCGGCGCCGGCTGTGTGGGCCGCCCTGCCGGCTCGGGAGCCGTCGCTGCCCGCACGGACCGCCGCGCCGGCCCGGGATCCGGCGGCGCCGATCCGCGAGCCGGGGCTGCCGACCTGGAACCCTCGGCTCGAGGACCTGCCCCACGCGCTTCGCGATGCGGTCGTCACGCTCCCCTCGTGCTTTGCCCACTTCGACCAGCGCCCGGCGGACGTCGCCGCGCTCGCCGCCCGGTTCGCCGAGCGCAGGCCAGAGCGCGACCGGCCACTGCTCGTCGTCGGCGTGCGCACGTCCGGCAGCTACCTCGCGCCGCTCTGCGCGGCGTGGCTGCGGACGGCGGGATTCCGCCGCGTCGCGACGTCCACGGTGCGGCCGGGTCATCGGCTCACGTCCTCCGAGCGCGCGCTCGTGTCGACGATCGCGGCGCGGGACGGTGTCGCGCTGCTGCTCGACGACCCGCCGGTCACCGGCGGCTCGGTGCGCGAGGCCGCGACGATGCTCATGCGCGTCGGCATGCCGCCGGCATCGATCGTGCCGCTGCTCGCACTGTTCGCGCCCGCGGAGCCCCCGCGCGCCCTGCGCGAGCTCCCGGCGGTGCTGCTCGCGCCCGAGGAGTGGGCGGTCCACGCTGACCTCTCGCCCCGCGCGGTCACGCGGGCGCTCGAGTCGTTGCACTGCGCGGGCGAGGTTCTCGGGGCCGAGCCGGTGACGCCCCCGGTCGCGGAGCCGGCGCGCGGGCACCGGCGCGCGCTCTTCCGGATCACGATCCGCGACGAGTGCGGGGAGCCGAGCGAGCGGCTCGTGGTCGTCGAGGGGGTCGGCCTCGGCTACCTCGGTGCGCACCGGCTCGCCGCGCCCGCGCTCGTCGAGCGCTACTCGCCGCCCGTGCTCGGCCTGCGCGACGGGCTTCTCTACCGCGAGTGGCTGCCCGAGGAGCAGCGGCTCCGCCCGCCGGCGGCGGCGGCCGAGCCGGCGCTCGCCGCCGCGCTCGCCGACTACGTCGCGGCGCGGCGCGAGGCGCTGCCGTGCGCGCGGGACCGCAGCGGGGCCATGGCCTCCGAGCAGCCGGCGTGGCTGATCGCCTCGCGGATCCTCGCCGGCGGCTTCGGCCGCGCGTGGCCGGCCGCGCGGGTGCTCCTCACCGACCGGGCGACGCGCCGACTGCTGCGGGTCGGCTCACCATCGCTCGTCGACGGCAACACCGATCTCGCGCTCTGGTTCGCGCCCGGCGGCGAACCGGCGGCGCTCCGCAAGCCCGACGTCGGCGAGGATCGCTATTCGAATCTCACCGCGCAATGCTTCGACGCCGCCTACGACCTTGCGGGGGTGGCGGCGCGGCTCGACGGAGCGAGCCTGCCGCGGGCGCTTCGGCGCGCGTACCTCGAGCGCACCGGCGAGGCGATCGGCCCCGAGCGCTGGCTGCTCTACGAGCTCGTCCACCTGTGGGGGCGCGAGCGCACGCAGCCCGGCGAGGCGCGCGCGCTGCGGCGAGCCCGCGCGCGGGCGCTCCAGCGCTACTTCGCGGAGGTGTATCTCGCGGACGTGAACGCCTCCGGGTGCGGTCCGCTGTGCGCGCTCGACATCGACGGTGTGCTCGAGTCCCAAGCGCTCGGGTTCCCGGCGCTCACCCCGGCGTCGGCGCTCGCCCTGCGCGCGCTCCTCGCGCACGGTCACCGGCCGGTGCCGGCGACCGGCCGAAGCCTCGGCGAGGTGGCCGAGCGCTGCCGCGCCTACGGCCTTGCGGGCGGCGTCGCGGAGTACGGCTCGGTCACGTTCCGCGCCGCCGACGGGCGCTCGCGCTCGCTCGTCGGCGCCGAGGAGGCGGCCGCGCTCGAGCGGCTGTGCGCGGCGCTCGGAGAGCTCGACGAGGTGGAGCTCGACTTCGACTACCGGCATGTGGTGCGGGCCTCCCGCCGCGGCGGGCCGGTCCCCGAGCACGAGGTGACGCGCGCGCTCGCCGCCGCCCGCGCCGCCGGCGTCGTCCGGGTCGTGCGCGGGGAGGGGCAGACCGACTTCGTCGCCCGCGGCGTCGACAAGGGGGCGGGGCTGCGGGCGCTCGCGCGGGAGCTCGGCTGCGTGGGGCCGCGTCCGTACGCGCTTGCGGTCGGCGACACCGCCTCCGACCTGCCTCTGGCCGAGGTCGCGCAGGACGCCTGGGCGCCCGGCCATGCCGACCCGGGCCTGCGCCTGGGGGGCTTCGGCGTCGCCCGCCGTCCCTACCAGGCGGGGCTCGCCGAGATCGTCGCCAGCGTGGTCGGCCACCGCCCGGGCGGCTGTCCGCGCTGCCGAATGCCCGCGGAGTCCCGCGATCGCGCGATCGCGCGCGGGCTGCTCGGCGCCGCCGAGGGCGGGCGGCTCGGAATCGTTCCCCGCGCGCTGGAGCTCCGGTGGCGGTCGCGGTGAGCGCACGCCGCCAGGTCGTTTCGCCGGCGCCGCGGGCCGAGTGGGAACGGATCCTCCGCTCCGACCCCGAGGCGCTCGTCACCCAGTCTCCGGCGTGGACGGACGCCATGGCCCGCGTCGGCTACGAGGACGTGAGCCGCCGCTATGCCCTCCCGAGCGGTTGCCGCGCCGTCGTCTCGCTCGTCCGTCGCCGCAGCGTGCATCCCGCGGCGCTTGCACCGCGCCACTCCGCGCCGCCCGCCTGGGGGATGGGCGGCGCCGTCTCCGACGGGCCGCTCAGCGCCGAGGACCTGCGCTGGATCGTCGCCGATCTCGCCTCACAGCCCGCACTCAGCGTCCGCATCCGTCCGAATCCACTCCACGCCGAGGCGTGGTCTGTCGCGCGGGCGCACGGCGCGGTCGCGCTCCCGCGGCTGGCGCACGTGATCGACCTGGAGGGGGGTCCGGACGCGGCATGGCGGCGGCTGAGCCGGAGCGCGCGCTGGGGGGTGCGCAAGGCGCAGCGCTCCGGCGTGCGGATCGAGTGCGCCGCCGGCGCGCGGCTGCTCCCGATCTACTGCCGGCTGCTCGAGCTCTCGATCGAACGCTGGGCGCGGACCCAGCACGAGCCGCTCGCGGCGCCCTGCCACGCCAACGACCTGCTGCTGTGGACCGCGATGGAGGAGGCCCGTGCCGCCGGGTGCCGGCGCTATCACCTGGGCGAGTCCGGCGTCGCGCGCTCGGTCGCCCACTTCAAGGAGAGGTTCGGCGCGCGGGCGGTGCCCTACGCCGAGTACCGCTTCGAGCGGCTGCCGCTCGCGCGCGCCGACGCGCTCGCGCGCGCCTCGGTCAGGCGAGCGCTGAGGTTCCGTGATGCGTGAGCCGGCGCTCGTGCGCACGACCCTGCCAACGCCCGCGGCCGGGCGCCGGCGCGCCGTGCTCGCCGTTGCCTCACCCGCGCCGCCGGCGGCGTGGCGCGAGGTGCTCCAGTCCGATCCGGCGGCGCTCGTCACGCAGACACCCGAGTGGACCGCGGCGCTCTGCCGGGACGGCCGCTTCGAGGACGCAAGCCGGCTGTATGAGCTCGGCGACGGCCGTCTCGCTGTCCTGCCGATGCTCCGCCGTCCCGGCCTGCCGCCCGGCTGGGCGGTTGAGGCCTCGCTGCCGCCCGCCTGCGGGATCGGCGGCCTCATCGCGACCGGGGGACTCCGGGACGAGGACGTGCGCGCGGTGTTCGCTGAGCTCGCGGCGCGCCCGCACCTGCGGACGTCGCTCACCCCGAATCCGCTCCAGGCCAGCGCCTGGGCGGCGGCGTGCCCACCCGGCTGCGTCACCGTCCCGCGGCTCGCCCACGTGCTGGAGCTCGGGCGGTCGTTCGACGAGGTCTGGCGGCGGAGCTTCGCCGGCACCGCGCGCACGGCGGTGCGCAAGGCCGAGCGCGCGGGGCTCACCGTCCGCCGCGACACGACGGGCGAGCTCGTCGAGGTCTTCTATGAGCTGTTCGAGCGCTCGCTGCGGCGCTGGGCGGACCAGCAGCACGAGCCGACGTGGCTCGCCGCCTGGCGGGGACGGCGTCGCGACCCGGTCGGCAAGCTCCGGTCGATCGCGGCGCTCGGCGACATGTGCCGGATCTGGGTGGCCTTCTCTGCCGAGCGCCCGGCGGCGGCGATCCTCGTGCTCCAGGGGGAGAACGCGCATTACACGCGCGGCGCGATGGACAAGGATCTCGCCGGCCCGACGCGCGCCAACTACCTCCTGCACAGCCTCGCGATCGAGGAGGCGTGTGCCGCCGGCTGCCGCTGGTACCACATGGGCGAGACCGGCGGATCGCGGTCGCTCGCGCAGTTCAAGACACGGTTCGGAGCTCGGCCGCACCCGCACGCGGACTACCACCTGGAGCGGCTGCCGCTGACGGCTGCCGACCGGCGCGTGAGGGCGGTCGTCAAGCGCACGATCGGGTTCCGCGACTGATGGCCGCCGTCGACGACAGGGCCGCCGGGGCGCCGGTCGCGCCCGGGGCCGCCGAGGCGCCGGTCGCACCCGCGGCGGTCATCGTCTGCGCCTACAGCCTCGAGCGCTGGCCGCTGCTGCGCGCGGCGCTGCGCGCGGTCGCCGCCCAGGAGCCCGCCGCGCAGGAGGTGATCGTCGTGGTCGACGGAAACCGCGAGCTCTACGAGCGCGTGACCGCCTCCGGACTCGCCGACCGGGTGCTCATGAACCGCCACGGGGGCGGGGCCGCGGGCGGGCGGATGACCGGCGCCGAGGCCACCGACGCGCCGCTTCTCGTGTTCCTCGACGACGATGCGATCCCCGAGCCGGATTGGCTGCGGGAGCTTCTGCGGCCCTATGGCGACTCCGCTGGGCGTTTCGAGCGCGATGGCGAGCCGGGCGGCCGCAGATTCGTCGCACACCCTGCGCCAGGCGCGGCATCCGCGACACATCCGGGTGCATCCGCGGCCGCTGCGACGGACGAGGCACAGGGGCGTTCCGCACCGCTGGTGCTGGGGACGGGCGGCCGCCTCGACGCGATGTGGGAGACGGCGCGCCCGGCGTGGCTCCCGCCCGAGTACGACTGGGTCGTCGGCTGCAGCTTCGACGGCGCGCACCCGGAGCCGGTTCCGGTCCGCAACCCGATCGCCGCGAGCATGTCGATCCGCGCCGACGTGTTCGCGTCGGTCGGCGGCATGGCGCTCGAGCTGGGGCGCTCGGACGTCGGCGGGCGCGTGTCGGGGACAGCGGAGGAGACCGAGCTGGCGATCCGGGCGAGCCGCCGCCACCCGGGGGGCGTCTGGATCCACGCGCCGCACGCGCGGGCGCGTCACCACGTGCCGGCGCGACGGGCGACCTGGCGCTACTTCCGCGAGCGCTGCGCGCTCGAGGGCCGCGCGAAGGCCGTGCTCACGCGGCTCTCCGGGACGGAATCGGGACTCGCCTCCGAGCGCGACTACGTGCGTCGCGCGCTGCCCCGCGCGCTCGCGCGGGAGCTCGCCGCCGGCCTGCGCGGCGATCCCGACGGCTGGCGGCGAGCCGGCACGGTTCTCGCGGGCCTCGCATTCACCGCGAGCGCGTACGCCGCCAGGTGGCTCGAGCTTCGCGTGCGCGGCCCGTCGCCCCGAGCGTGACAACGCGCGCGCTCCCGGGGCGGCTCGACTGAGAGCGCCATCTGCGGCGTTCGCGCGGCTGAGGCATCCGGAGTGCGCGCGTGGCCGCGGTATGGCACGCTCAGGCCGTGCCCTCCTCCTCCCCGGAGCTCGTCAATCCGATCGACGCCGGGGAGGTGGCTGGCTGGGCCGCGACGATGGCCACGACGTTCCTCGAGGAGCGCGAGGGAGAGGACGCGGCCCGGTGGGAGCGGAACTTCGCGCGGGAGTGGCAGCCCGCGCGGACGTGGGGGGTGCGCGACCGCGGGACGTGGGTGGCGACGCTGCGCACGCTGCGACGCACGCTCACCGTGCCCGGGGGCGATGGCGCGACCACGGTGATCGACGCCGACGCGGTGACGATGGTGACGGTCGCCGCCACCCACCGCCGGCGCGGGCTGCTCACGAGGATGCTCGGCGGCGCGCTGTGCGCCGCGCGCGAGCGGGGCGACCCGGTCTCGATCCTGATCGCGGCGGAGTGGCCGATCTACGGGCGCTTCGGCTACGCGCCCGCGGCGTTCCGGGCGCACCGGACGCTGCATCGCGAGCGTCGCGGCTGCGAGGTCGCCGGCGACCCGAGCCGCGTGCGCCAAGTGGAGCGCGCGGAGTTCGCCGCGCTCGCCGCGGACGTGTACGAGCGGGTGCGCCGGCGGCGGGCCGGTCAGGTCGACCGCGACCCACCGTGGTGGGAGCGGACGCTCGGGGTCGGCGAGTGGGAGGCGACGCGCGATCTCCCGCACAACTATCTCGTGCACGACGGCGACGACGGCCCGGACGGGCTGCTCGCGTGGACGGCGACGAGCCGCGAGGCTGGGCTCCACCCGCCGCTCGCGACGCTGCGGGCCGAGGGCCCGGAGGCGGCGAGCGACGCCGCGACCCGCGATCTGTGGGCCTACCTGTGCGGCATCGACCTGGTCGACCGCGTCGAGCTGCGCGGACCGGTCGATGAGCCCGCGACCTGGCTCCTCACCGATGCGCGTACGCTGAGGACCGTCGAGATCGACGACCACCTGTGGCTGAAGCTGCTCGACGTTCCGGCGGCGCTGTCTGCCCGCCGCTACACGGTGCCCGGCGAGCTCGTGCTCGAGGTCGTCGACGACAGCGAGGTGAGCGTCGCCGGGCGCTACCGCCTGACCGCCGATGGCGACCGCGCGACCGCCGAGCCGACGAGCGCCCCGCCCGACGTCACGCTCGCCCAGACGGCGCTCGCCTCCGCCTACCTCGGCGGCGTGCGCCTGCGCGTCCAGCGGATTGCCGGCACCGTCGTCGAGCACACGCCCGGCGCTCTGCAGCTCGCCGACGCGATGTTCGCCACCGCCCTCGCCCCGTACAACGCGACCGGCTTCTGAGCTGAGGCGCGCCCAGATTGAGAGGAGTACGAAAAGGTCCCTCAGGGGGACTCGAACGTACATCTCGCATCTCACACGGCCGGCGCCGGCGGCGTCTCCTGACCACCCCACCGGTCATCATTCGAGGAGATCACCGTGTTCAGCTTCCCGACAGCCCTCGGCGAGTGCGCGCTCGACTGGGACCCGGACGGCATCACGCGCGTCCACCTGCCCCGCGTCGCGGCGACGCGCCGGCGTCCGCTCGGCGCTGCCGGGTCGCCGGTGACCAGCGCAATCGACCCGCCGGCCGACCCCATCGTTCGTCTCCCGGCAAGCCCCACGGTCGATCCGCCGGCGCACGTGCGAGCGGCGGCCGAGCTGATCGCGCGGCTGCTCGCGGGAGAGCCGGTCGACCTGCGCGGGATCCCGGTCAGCCACGACCGACGGGTCGCGCCGTTCGCGCGGCGGGTGTACGCGCTCACGCGCGAGATCGGACCCGGCGAGACGACCACGTACGGCGAGCTCGCGCGCCGGCTCGCCGGCGACATGGACGGGCGCACCGAGCGGCCGGCGCGGGAGGGATACCAGCTTGCCCGGGCGGTCGGCGCGGCGCTCGGGGCGAACCCGACCCCGATCATCGTCCCCTGCCATCGGGTGCTCGCGGCCGACGGTTCGCTGCACGGCTTCTCGGCGCCCGGCGGGATCACGACGAAGCGGCGGCTGCTCGAGATCGAGGGCGCACCTGGCTTTGCCCAGCAGCCGCTGTTCGCCTGAGCTCCGACGAGGACGCCGAGCTTCTCGTCACGCAGCAGTACGCGCGCGCTCGCGACCGAACTCGGCTCGCTGGCCGTGACCTTCACGGACTGGAGGAGCTCCAGCGGCACGACCCCGTGCCGACGACGACGTCGTCAGGACGGTCCACCTCGGCGAGCAGCCCGCGCGCGTCGTCGAGCCGATCCGGTAGGCGGCAGTCGGTCGCGCCCGGGAGCCGGTCTCGGGCGGCGGTCAGTCGCGCAGCGGCTCGGGCAGGAGCCAGTCCGGGGCGTTCTGGTAGAGCACGGGGCGCAGGAAACGGCGGATCGCCAGCGAGCCGACCGAGGTGGTGGCGGGCGCGGTCGTCGCCGGGTAGGGGCCGCCATGGAACTGGGCGGCGCTCACGACGACGCCGGTGGGGACGCCGTTGATCACGAGCCGGCCGATGCGGGCGAGCAGCGTGTCGGCGATCGCGCGCACGGCATCGCGGTCCTCGTCGCGCTCGGCGATCTGGATCGTGCCCGTGAGCTGGCCCTCGAGCTCGTCCAGGGTGGCGAGCAGGTCGCCGAGGTCCTCGTAGCGGACCACGAGCGTGATCGGGCCGAACCGCTCCTCGCGCAGCGAGGGGTCGGCACGGAGCTCGGCGGCGGTCGTCGCGAACACGACCGCGGGCAGCGCGAGCGCGCCCTCGGGGGCCGACGCGCCGCGGCCGAGCAACCGGACGCGCTCCGGGCCTGCGGCCTCGAGCGCCGACACGGCCGACTGCGCGCCGTGCAGGAGCCGCGGCCCGAGCATCAGCGCGGTCGACGATTGCGAGATCCGCCGGCCGAGCTCGTCGGCGAGCGCGTCCCCTTCTGCGCCCGGTGGGACGAACACGAGCCCCGGCTTCGTGCACAGCTGGCCGGCGTCCCGACTCACCGCGCCCGCGATCAGCTCGGCGATCTCGGGGCCGCGTTCACGCGCCGCTGCCGCCGTGACGACGACCGGGTTGACCGAGCCCATCTCCGCGTAGACCGGGATCGGGCGAGTGCGCCGGGCGGCGGCGTCGAAGATCGCGCGACCGCCGGCGATCGAGCCGGTGAAGCCGACGGCCTCGACCCGGTCGTCGCAGACGAGGCGCGTCGCCAGGTCGACCGAGGCCGTCTGCACGAGCCCGAACGCGCCCGCCGGCAGGCCGTGGTCGGCGACCGCGCCGTCGATCAGCGAGCCGATGACCGCGCTCGTGCCGGGATGGCCGGGGTGCGCCTTGCAGACGACCGGACAGCCGGCGGCGAGCGCCGAGGCCGTGTCGCCGCCCGCGACCGAGAAGGCGAGCGGAAAGTTGGAGGCGGCGAACACCGCCACCGGCCCGAGCGGGACGGTCATCCGTCGCAGATCGGGCCGCGGCACCGGCTTGTAGTCGGGGTCGGCGTGCTCGACGATCGTCTCGTGGTGCGCGCCGCTGCGGATGAGGTCGGCGAAGAGCAGGACCTGGCGCCAGGTGCGCTCGACCTCGCCGCGCAGCCGCGTCTCCGACAGGCCGGTCTCGGCGCCGCAGACCGCGACGATCTCATCGACCCGCTCGCGCAACGAGTCGGCGAGGCTCGAGAGCATCGCGGCGCGCGTCTCGTCGCTGCGCCAGCGCTCGTCGCGGGCGGCCGACGCGCTCGCGGCAAGGAGCGCGTCGAGCTCCTCGCCCGTGGTCTCCGGATAGGACGCGCCGGGCGCCCCGGTCGCCGGATCGACTGCGGTGACGGTTGCGGAATCGCTCATGGCGCTCACGCTACCTCAGCGGACGGGCGGGTTTGTCGCAACTCGTGCGCCCAGTGCGGCGATCGCGACAAATCCGCGCCGCATGATGGGATGGGAGCGACTCGGCTCGACTTCGCGCAGGTGCGACGGGTGCCCCGGCGCGGGCGGATGCCGGTCGCGCGTCTGCTCAAGCGATCGCGCGCCCGCTGAGCGGCCGTCCGGGTGGGCGCCGCGGAATCCTGCAACCGCCGCGCGCGGTCGCGGACCACTCCTAGACTCCGCCGGGTGAGGTCGGCGGACAGGGCTTGGGGGCGCGTCGCGACGATCGTCGTCGTGCTCCTCGCGGCGGCGGCCGCCGTCACCCCGAGCGCGCACGCGGGCGTGTGGGCGCAGGTCGCCTGCGTCAACCCGAGCGGGAGCGCCGCCGGGAGCCAGGGGTGGAGCGCGTTCACGTCGGGCGCCGGCCAGGGCGCCGCCGCGAGCACCGCATGCGCACCGGGCACGCCGATGACCGCCACGCTCGGGGACGCGTTGCCGGCGCCTGTGTTCACGTCCGCCGGGTTGCAGTACACGCCGCCGCCCGGCTCGACACTCGTCGGCGGGTCGCTCCAGGTGACGCTGTCGGGCGCCGGCGGCGGCACCCAGGCCGCCGGCGACGCGGAGATCGACGAGCCCGCCCAGACGAGCTCGGACGCCCGCCTGCGCTGCACGGCCGGCAGTCGCAGGTGCGGGAGCTCGCAGACCGGCTACTCTGGGACGTTCACGGTGCCGCGGAACGTCGGCGGCAACCTGTACGTCACCGCCGGGTGCGTCGGGGCGCCGGGCTTCAGCTGCGACACCGGCGCCCGCAACGGGGCGTGGGCGCTCGCGCAGGTGAGCTCGGCGGTGCTGCTCCTGCAGAACATCGCGAGCCCGTCGGCGCGCGCCTTCGGCGGCAGCCTCCTGCGTCGCGTCGTCCATGGCACCGCGCGGCTGCGCCTGGAGGCCTCCGACCTCACCGGCCCCGGCGTGTACCGGATCGCGGTGACGGTCGACGGCCGCACCGTCCACAGCGCGAGGCCGACCCGGAACGGCGGCGCGTGCGTGCCGGTCGGCATGGACCCCGCCACCGGCGCACTCGAATTCGACGCCTCGCAGCCCTGCCCGACGGTGCTGCGGACCTCGCTGCGCATCGACACCGCAAAGCTGCCCGACGGCAGCCACCGGCTTGCGGTGAGCGTCACCGATGCGGCCGGCAACGCGACGACCGTGCTGCGCCGGCGGATCCACACGCTCAACCCGGAGCTCACCCCGCGACCGGGCCACGGCCTCCGGGCGCGGTTCGCGATCAGCTGGCGATGGGCGCGCACGGTGACGCAGCTGCGGACGATCACCGCCTCGGGCCTGCCGCGCCCGGCGACCGTCGCGGTGACATGCACGGGCACGCGCTGCCCGTCGCTGCCGTCCGGCGCCGCAGGCGGAGCGAGCCTGCGGTCGCTGCTGCACCGGCTGCGGGGTGTCCGTTTCCGCCCGGGCGACGCACTCCTCATCACCGTCAGGGCGCCGCACCGGCGCGCCGAGCGGATCCGGCTGGCGATCCGCCGGGGCGCGCACCCGCGAGCCCGACTGCTGCGCTGACACGGGACCCGGGGCGCGGTAGCCACCGGGAGCGGGGTCGGACCGGGCCGCGCGGCGCGGTAGGGTCCGCCGGACGGATGATCCGCCGCCTCGACATCCGCTCGGTGACCGGCGAGGAGCTCGACGCGATCGGCCGGCTGCTGCGTGCGCTCAACCTCGAGGTCGAGGAGGAGACGCCGACCGCGCAGGTGCTGGCCGCACGCGTCGCTGAGCTGCTCGGGGGCGGCGACACAGACGTCGTGCTCGCCGAGGACCCGCCGGCCGGCTTGGCGGTCGTGCGGCTGCGCAAGGCGATCTGGACGCCGCACCTCGAGGCCTCGCTCGTCGAGCTCTACGTCGTCCCCGAGCTGCGCGGAGGCGAGCTCGAGCGTCGGCTCGTGGAGGCGGCGATGGACGCGGCGCGTGACCACGGCGCCGACTTCATCGAGCTCACGGTCGGCTCCACCGAGGTGCGCCTGCGCTCGGTCTACGAGGAGCTCGGGTTCAGCAACCGCGAGCTCGGCTCCGAGGACGGGCTCGCGCTCCACTACAGCCGCCCGCTCTGAGCGACGCCGCCGGGCGAATCCGAGCGACGCCGCCGGGCGAATCTGAGCGACGCCGGCGGGTGGCCCCGAGCGACGCCGCCGGGCCGCACCTGACAGGATGCGCGGTCGTCGTCACCACCAAGGAGCGCCATGACCTCATCCACCGCCGCCGTCCCACGTCCCGTCCTCGCCGACGTCCTCCCGGGAGCGCGCGTCCGCGACGTGCTGCTCGTCATCGCGGGAGCGCTTCTCACCGCCGCGTGCGCCCAGATCTCGATCAAGATCCCGGGCTCCCCGGTGCCGCTCACCGGACAGACGTTCGCGGTCGTGCTCGTCGGCGCCGGCCTCGGCGCGCGCCGCGGCGGCGCCGCGATGCTGCTCTACGTCGCGCTCGGCCTCGTCGCGCCCGTCTACGCGGACGGCGACCACGGAACCGGCGTGCTGTTCGGGGCGAGCGGTGGTTACCTGTTCGGCTTCATCCTCGCCGCCTGGGCGATGGGCGCGATCGCCGAGCGCGGCGGCGACCGCCGGGTGGTGAGCGCGGTGCTCTCGTTCGCCGTCGGCCAGCTGCTCATCTTCGGCGTCGGCGTGCCGTGGCTGAAGGCGTTCTACCCGTCGCAGTCGTGGGGCTGGGCGATCCACGAGGGGTTCACGATCTTCATCCTCGGGGGCGTCATCAAGGCGGCGCTCGCCGGGCTGCTGATGCCGTCCGCCTGGCGGCTGCTGCGCTCGATGCGCGGCTGAGCGTGGAGACGGGCGGCAAGGGTCGTCCCACGCGACCCTTTCTCGCCCAGCGGGTCAGTCGAGCAGCTCGTAGGCGCCGAGCGTGAGGAACTCGGGGAGGTCGTCGCCGAGCGCGGCGGCCTCCAGCACCTCGCGGGTCTCGCGCGGGCGGCCGCGCTCCCACACCGCGTCGCCGACGGCGGCGTGGATCTTGTCGGTCTCCTCGTCGAGCAGCTGGCGCACGAGCTCGCGGGTGACCGTGCGCCCGTCGTCGAGCGTCGCGCGGTGGTGGATCCACTGCCAGATCTGGGCGCGGGCGATCTCGGCGGTGGCGGCGTCCTCCATCAGGTTGTTGATGCCGGCCGCACCGCGGCCGCCGAGCCAGAAGGAGATGTACTGGAAGCCGACCGACAGGTTGTTGCGCAGCCCCTCCTCGGTGATCTCGCCCTCGGTCGCGGCGACGTCGCGCAGCGGCGCGTCGTCGTAGGGGACGTCGGGCCGCAGGCGATCGATCTGGTTCGGGCGCGACCCGAGCACGGCGTCGAACTCCTCGGCCGCCACCGCGACGACGTCCGGGTGCGCGACCCAGGTGCCGTCGAAGCCGTCGCCTGCCTCGCGGCGCTTGTCCTCGCGCACGGCGGCGATCGCGCGCTCGTTCGCCTCCGGGTCGCTGCGCGAGGGGATGAGCGCCGCCATGCCGCCCATCGCGAACGTGCCGCGGTCGTGGCAGGTGCGCACGAGCAGCTCGGTGTAGGCGCGCATGAACGGCTGGGTCATCGTCACCGTGCCCCGGTCGGGCAGCACGAACTCCGGGTTCTCGCGGTTGGTTTTGATCACCGAGAAGATGTAGTCCCAGCGTCCCGCGTTCAGCCCGTAGCCGTGGTCGCGCAGCTCGTAGAGGATCTCCTGCATCTGGAAGGCCGCGGGAAAGGTCTCGATCAGCACGGTCGCGCGGAACGTCCCCGCGGGGATCCCGAGCCGCTCCTCGGCGAACGTGAGCACGTCGTTCCACAGCCGCGCCTCGAGGTGGTGCTCGAGCTTGGGCAGATAGAGGTAGATCCCCTTGGCCTGGCGGTGCAGCCGCGGGCCCGAGTGCCACGCGAACAGGCCGAAGTCGACGAGCGCGCCGGAGGCGGTCTCCGAGCCGAATCGGATGTGGCGCTCGGGCAGGTGCCAACCGCGCGGGCGCACGAGGAGCGTCGCCGGATGCTCGCCGAGCTCGTAGTGGCGCCCGTCGGAGGCGTCGTAGGTGATCGTCCCCTCGATCGCGTCGATCAGGTTGAGCTGCCCCTCGATCTGCTTGCGCCATACGGGCGAGTTCGCGTCCTCGAAGTCGGCCATGAAGCCGCGCGCGCCCGAGTTCAGCGCGTTGATCATCAGCTTGCGGTCGGTCGGCCCGGTGATCTCGACGCGCCGGTCGAGGTAGTCCTCGCGGGGCGCTGCGCTTCGCCACTCCCCCTCGCGGATCGCGCGCGTCTCGGGCAGGAACCCGGTCGGCGCCCCGCGCTCGGCGCGGGCGGCCAGGAGCTCCCGCCGCCGCGGGTCGAAGCGTGCGTGGAGCTCGGCGAGGAAATCGACCGTCTCCGCGGACAGGATCGGATCGAGGGCGGGTGTGTTGAGCGGGGCGATGTCGACGTTCATGGCGTTGAGTGTGCCCGAGCGTCCGGCCCGGTACGCGCCCGGGCGGCGAGCCAGGCACAGAGTCGCCGCGACAGTCGCCGTGACGGGGACGCCCTCGGCCTGGCCTGCCAGGCCGCCGGGCTCCCCTGACACGTCCGGCCGCGCCGGCTGCTGAGCGCAAGTCACAAGAAGTTGTGAATCAGTCACAACCTGATGTAAAATGCGCTCATGTTGACGTCAGACGGCCGGCGCAACGCGATCAGAGGACGGCTTGCCGAGCGCGGGGAGGTGGAGATCGCCGCACTCGCCGAGGAGTTCGCGGTCTCGGAGATGACGATCCGCCGCGACCTCGAGGCGCTCGAGGAGCGCGGCGTCGCCCGGCGGGTGCGGGGCGGCGCGATCTCGACCGTGAGCCGCAGCTACGAGCCTCCGTTCGCCGCGCGTTCCCAGGAGGCCCGGGAGGCGAAGGCGCGGATTGCCGAGGTGGCCGCGGGCTTCGTCGAGTACGGCGAGACCGCGATCCTCGACGTCGGCTCGACGACGCTCGCGCTCGCGCGCGCGCTCCGCGACCGGGGCGGGCTGACGATCCTCACGCCGAGCGTCAACGCGGCCGTCGAGCTCTCCGGCGTGCCGACGACCCGGGTGATCCTCACGGGCGGGATCGTCCGGCCGGGGGAGCTCAGCCTCGTCGGCGACCTCGCCGAGCAGACCTTCCAGCGCTTCAACTGCGACGTGCTCTTCCTCGGCGTCGGCGGGATCGACGCGGCCAAGGGACTCACCGAGTACAACCTCGACGACACCCGGGTCAAGCGGGCGGCGCTCGGCGCCGCCTCGCGCTGCGTCGTGCTCGCCGACCGCTCCAAGCTCGACCGGGTCTGCCTCGCGCAGGTGGCGACGCTCGAACAGATCGACGTCCTCATCACCGACGCCGAGTCCGACCATCCGGTGCTCGCCGCCGTTCGCGACGCGGGCGCCGAGGTCGTGTCCGTCCCGTCTCACCAGTCCCACGAGTGGCAGGAGAACGAATGAGCCACCGGTTCACGCAGCTGTTCGGGGAGCGCAAGCCGCTCATCGCGATGGTCCACGTCCCGCCCCTGCCCGGCACGCCGCTCTACGACGCCACGGCCGGCGTGCAGGGGCTGATCGACGCGGTCAAGCGCGACCTCGAGGTGCTGCTGGAGGCCGACTTCGACGGCTACATGTTCTGCAACGAGGGCGACCGCCCGTACGAGCTGCGGGCCGGCCCCGAGGCGGCGGCGGTCATGTCCCGGGTCGTCACCGAGTGTGCGCCGCGCGAGCGCGTGTTCGGCGTCGACTTCCTGTGGGACGCTCGCTGCGCGCTCGCGGTGGCGGTCGCCACCGGCGCGGCGTTCATGCGCGAGGTGCTCACCGGCGCCTGGGAATCGGACATGGGCCTCTGGCAGGGCGAGGCCGCGCACGTGCTCCGCGAGCGCCGCCGACTCGATGCCGACCCGCTCGCGATCATGATGAACGTCACGCCCGAGTTCGCCTCGCCGATCGGCCGGCGCAGCCCGGCGGAGGCGGCGCGCTCGGCGGTCGTCTCAAGCCTCGCCGACGCGATCCTCGTCTCCGGCCCGATGGCGGGCGCCGAGCCCGACCGGGCGACGCTCGAGTCGGTGCGGGAGGCGGTGCCCGCCGAGGTGCCCGTGCTCCTCAACACGGGCGCCCGCGCGGACACGATCGTCGAGCACCTGCGGACGGCCGACGGCTGCGTCGTCGGCTCCGACCTCAAGATCGACGGCTACACCTGGAACCCCGTCGACCGCGACCGCGTCCGGCGGTTCGTCGAGAGCGCCCGCGAGGTGAGCCTCAGCCGATGACCCTGCTCGGGATCGACATCGGCTCCTCGGCGGTGAAGGGCGCGCGCGTCGAGCTCGCGGACGGCTCCGTGCAGAGCGCCCACGCCGAGGTCGAGCTGCACTCGCCGCACCCCGGCTGGGCGGAGGCCGACCCCGGCCAGTGGTGGGCGGGCGTGTGCGCGGTCACCCGCGAGCTCGTGGCCGAGAGCGGTGCGCCCATCGAGGCCGTCGCCTGCTCGGGGATGGTGCCGGCGGTGCTCGCGCTCGACGCCGACGGGCGCCCGCTGCGGCGCGCGATCCTCCAGAACGACGCGCGCGCCGACGCCGAGGTCACGGAGCTCGCCGCCGAGCTCTCCGACCTCGACCTCGTCGCGCTCACCGGCTCGGCGCTCACCCAGCAGTCGGTGGCGCCGACGCTCCGCTGGCTGCGCCGCCACGAGCCTGACCTGTTCGCCGGGACGGCGTCACTCGCCGGCTCCTACGACTGGCTCGCGCGACAGCTCGGCGCCCGGCCCCACGTCGAGCGCAACTGGGCGCTCGAGAGCGGCCTGTTCGGCCTCGACGGCGAGCCGCTCGCCGAGGTCATCGCGCGCAGCGAGGTCGATCCGGACCTGTTGCCGGACGTCGCGGCGCCCGGCGAGGTGGTCGGCGAGGTGAGCGCGGCGGCGGCCGCCGACACCGGCCTGCCCGAGGGGACGCCGATCGTCGTCGGCGGCGCCGACCACGTGAGCTCCGCGTACGGGGCGGGGCTCGTGTCGGGTGGCGACTGGCTCGTCAAGCTCGGGGGCGCCGGCGACATCCTCGCGGTGAGCGAGGAGCCGCTCATCGACGCGCGGCTCTATCTCGACGCTCATCCGGCGGGCGGCTGGCTCCCGAACGGCTGCATGGCGACGAGCGGTTCGCTCGTGCGCTGGCTGGCGGCGGTGTGCGGCGAGGCCGACCTCGACGCGCTCGACGCCGAGGCGGCCGCGGTCCCTCCGGGCGCCGGCGGTGTCGTGTGCCTGCCGTACTTCCTCGGCGAGAAGTCGCCGCTGCACGACCCACGGCAGCGCGGCGCGTTCGTCGGCCTGCACCTCGGGCACGGCCGCGGGCATCTCTACCGCGCGGCGCTGGAGGCGGTCGCGTTCGGCTTCCGCCACCACGTCGATGTCTTCCGCGAGCTCGGAGTGGATCTGTCGGCGGCGCGCGTCACGAACGGCGGCAGCCGCTCGATGTTGTGGAAGCGGATCCTCGCCGACGTGCTCGGCACGCCGCTCTCGCCGGTGATCGACCATCCCGGCGCGTCGTTCGGGGCGGCGCTCGCCGCGGGCGTCGGGATCGGGAGCGCGTCCGGTTGGTCAATCGTCACCGGCCTTGCCCGGCTCGGCGCGCCGATCGAGCCGCGGCCCGCGTACCGCGAGCGCTACGAGGAGCTCTACGGCGTCTACCGGTCGCTCGAGCCGGCGCTGCGGCCGATCTCCCACCGGCTCGCCGCCGGGGACTGGAGCGGGGAATGAGCACCGGCGCGCCCGGCATCGGCAAGGGCGCCGCCGCGGACCGCGGAGTGGGCGCCCGCGTCGCGGTCGTCACCGGCGCGGGCTCGGGAATCGGCCGCGCGATCGCGCGGGAGCTGAGCGCCCGCGGCCTGCTCGTCGTCGTCACCGACATCGACGGGGAGGCGGCCCGCGCGGTCGCCGACGAGCTCGACGGCTGGGCGGCGCCGCTCGACGTCACCGACGGCCCAGCCGTCGGCGCGTTCGCCGAGGAGGTCGCCGATCGACAGGGCCGGCTCGACGTGTGGGTGTCGAACGCCGGGATCTCGCACATGGCCCCGTTCACCGAGGTGACGCTCGAGGAGCTCGAGCGGACCCTCGCGGTCAACCTGCGCGGCGTGTTCGTGTGCGGGCAGGCGGCGGCGCGCACGATGCGGCGGCTCGGGTCCGGCGGCGCGATCGTCAACCTCGCCTCGATGGCCGGCAAGCAGGGGCGAGTGCCGTACCTGTCCGACTACGTCGCCTCGAAGTTCGGCGTCGTCGGTCTCACCCAGGCGATGGCGTTCGAGCTCGCCGCCGACTCGATCCGCGTCAACTGCGTGTGCCCCGGATACGTGGCCACGCCGATGCAGGATCGTGAGCTCGCCTGGGAGGCGGAGCTGCGCGGGGTGACGCCCGGCGCCGTCCGGGAGATGTGGATCGCCGACACGCCGCTCGGCCGGCTCGAGCAGCCCGAGGACGTGGCGCGCGTCGTCGCGTTCCTCGCCGGCCCGGACGCGGCGTTCGTCACCGGCGAGGCGGTGGCGGTCAACGGCGGGGCGTTCATGGACTGAGGGAAAGGTGGAGGAGATGGCAACCGAGCAGACCGTGCAGACATCGAGCGGCGTACCGACGCTGTTCACCCGTAACGCGACCGGCCTGGTGCGCGAGCTGAGCGCGTTCGACGCGTTCAACCTCGTGTTCAGCGCCGTGCTGATCCCGGTCGGGATCACGCAGGTGATGGGCTTCGCGCCGCAGTTCTGGCCGCATGCGAACATGTTCGTGTCGTTCCTCATCGCGACGCCGCTCGTCGCGTGCTTCGGGGTCGTGTACCTGTACCTCACCGCGCTCATGCCGCGCTCGGGCGGTGACTACGTGTGGGTGTCGCGGATCCTGTCTCCATTCCTCGGGTTCGTCGTGAACTTCTCGCTCACGTTCGTGTTCCTCACCTGGGTGGCGTTCAACTTCACGTTCATGCTCTCGATCGTGCTGCCCGCGTTCGGCTACGTGGCGGGCATCCACGGCTCGGCGATCGACTCGCCCTCGAACGGCGAGATGATGATCATCGCCACCTGCCTGACGATCGCGTTCGCGGCACTGATGATGGTCGGCGTGCGCTCGGTCGCGCGCTACATGAAGATCACGTTCGCGATCGTCTGGATCGGCATGGCGATCTGGCTCGTGCTCATGCTCGTCGGCAGCCACGGGTCGTTCGTGCACCACTTCAACCGCGACTCGGGCACGACCTATTCCGCCATCCTCTCCAAGGCCTCCGCGCTCGGATTCCACAACGGCGGCACCCTGCAGCTGGGAGCGACGCTCGCGGCGATGGTGTACTGCTTCCAGGTGTACACCGGGTTCCAGTGGACCGGATACTTCGCGGGCGAGATCAAGAACGCGCGCCGCACCGCTGTCACCTCGATCCTCGGCGGGCTGTGCGCGGCGGCGCTCATCTACATGATCGCGTCGCTGCTCGTCTACAAGTACTACGGGTACCGGTTCTTCGGCTCGGTCGTGTACCTCGGCCTCGGCGGCGGCTCCTCGCACTGGACGCTCGGCTTCAGCCCATACCTGCCGACGATGGTGAAGTTCCTGCCCGGCGGACAGGTGCTCGGCGTGATCGTCGTGCTCTGCTTCCTGCTCGCGATCTTCTGGTGGACGCCGACCGGGTTCATGCTCGGGACGCGCAACCTGTTCGCGTGGTCGTTCGACCGGCTTGCGCCCGCGAAGCTCACCGAGGTCTCGGACCGCTTCCACACTCCGGTGCTCGCCACGGCCGTGATCGCGCTTGTCGTCGAGCTCCTCAACTACCTCAACATCTACCAGGGGCTCGGGGCGTTCCTGCTCAACATCATCGTGATCATGGGCCTGGCGTTCATCGCCGTCTCGGTCGCCGCGGGCGCCGTGCCGTTCCGCCGCGCCGCGATGCACGCGGAGGCGCCCGCGTGGGCGCGGGCGAGGCTCGCCGGCGTGCCGGTGATCACGCTCGCGGCGATCGTGTCCGGCGTCTCCTGGGCGTTCGTCATCTACGAGGCGCTCCACACCGGGTTCGGCGGCACGCTCGGCTGGGCGCCGATGATCAAGGTGTTCGTCGCCCCCGCGATCGCCGTCGTCTGGTACGCGGGCGTGTCGGCGTACCGCCGCAGCCAGGGCATCTCGCTCGCGAACACGTTCAAGGAGATCCCGCCCGAGTGACGCGACCCGCCATCACGCCCCAGGAGACGCCGCTCGCGTGACGCTCACCGACGAGGGACCGCGGCTCGTGCGCCTTGCCGCGGGCGGCGGCGTCGTGCTGCGGCTGTTCGGCGGCGTCGCGATCTGGCACCGCTGCACCCCGGCGACGCGCGAGGCGCTCGGCCGCGAGTACGCGGATCTCGACTACGTCTCCCACCGCAGGGGCTCGCGCGAGCTGCGTGACCTGCTCGAGCGCGAGGGCTACGTGCCCGAGCGCACGTTCAACGCCGCCCACGGCGACCGGCGGCTGCTCTACCACGCGCCCGACGGGTCGTTTCACATCGACGTGTTCCTCGACCGCTTCGAGATGTCGCACACGCTCGACTTCTCCGCCCGGCTGGAGCTGGAGGAGCCCGCGCTGCCCGCCGCCGACCTGCTGCTCGCCAAGCTTCAGGTCGCCGAGGTCAACCGCAAGGACCTCACCGACGCCGCGATGCTCCTGCTCGATCACGAGCTCGGCGACGCCGACGGCCCGGGGCGGCTCGGCGGCGCGCGCTTGGACGAGGCCTGCGGCTCCGACTGGGGGCTCTACACGACGCTCACCGACAACCTCGCGACGCTCGATGGGCTGACGGAGTCGCTGCCGCTCCCGTCAGAGCGGATCGCGACGCTCGCCGCGCGCTCGGCGGCGCTCCGGCGGCGCCTGGAGGACGCGCCGAAGACGCGGGCCTGGCGGATGCGCGCGAAGGTCGGCCGGCGCAAGCGCTGGTACGAGGTCCCCGAGGAGGTTCACCGTTGAGCTCTCGCCACGCCCCCGAGGAGGTCCACCGGTGAGCTTCACGCTCTACTACGCATCCGACATCCACGGCTCCGACCGGCTGTGGCGCAAGTTCGTCAATGCCGGGAGGTTCTACGAGGCCGACGTGCTCGTGATGGGCGGCGACATCACCGGCAAGGCGGTCGTGCCGATCGTCCGCGGCGCCGACGGCCTGCGGGCGCCGGAGCTGATCGGCGACCGGATCGCGCCCGAGGAGGAGCTTGAGTCGCTCGAGGACCGGGTCCGCGACCGCGGCTTCTACCCCTACGTGACGAGCGAGGAGGAGCTCGCCGAGGCCCGTGGCGACGAGGCGAAGGTCGCCGCGCTGTTCGCGCGGGCGATGGCCGACAGCGTGCGGCGCTGGCTGATGCTCGCCGAGGAGCGCCTCGCGGGGAGCGGGATCCGCCTCTACATGATGCTCGGCAACGACGATGAGCCCGCACTCGCCGAGGTGCTCGACGCCTCTCCGCTCGGGGTGACCTGCGAGGACATCCCGGTGGAGCTCGCCGAGCAGATCGAGATGCTCTCCTGCGGGATCGCCAACCCGACCCCATGGGATTCGCCGCGCGAGCTGCCCGAGGACGAGCTCGCGGCGCACCTCGAGTCGCTGGTCGAGCAGCTCGACGATCCCTCGCGGAGCGTCTTCAACCTGCACGTCCCGCCGAAGGGCACCGCGCTCGACCAGGCGCCGGCGCTCGACGACACGCTCAAGCCGATCGTCCGCGGCGGATCGGTCGAGATGACGGCCGCCGGGTCGCAGGCGGTCCGGGAGCTGATCGAGCGCCACCAGCCGCTCGTCGCGCTCCACGGCCACATCCACGAGTCACGCGGCGTGACGAAGATCGGCCGCACGGTCTGCATCAACCCCGGCAGCGAGTACGGCGAGGGCGTCCTGCACGGCGCGTTGCTCGTGCTCGACGGCAAGAAGGGGCTGCGCAATCACCAGCTCGTGTCCGGGTGACCCGGCCGGCGGCGATCGCCCACGCGCCTTCGCGCACGAATCCTCCGATGGAGGTTTTGAGCCCGCCTCCGTGCTCTCCGGCGTCCCGAGGCCGGCCCTCGCCTCTACCAGCTCGGCAGCAGCGAGCTGAGCAGGCCGCTCCGGCCCCGGAGCGCGGACATGAGCAGCGCCCCCGGCCTGGGGGTGAACGAGAGCATCTCGACGCTCGCCGGCGGCACCTTGACGGTGTAGGTCCCCTTGACCGGCGAGACGACCTGCGTGCCGGCGGTGCCCGACAGGAGGCCCGTGCCGGTCGAGGCGCCGAACGACTGGCCGTTGAGGCTCACGCCACCGGTCGAGGCGAGCCCGTGGGCGTGGAGGATCGAGATCGACGCCGGGCCGACCGCATCCGGCACCCGGATCGTCGTCGACGTGCTGCCCGACGCGCTCTTGTTGACGAGCACGACGTGCATCGCGCCGCTCGTTTCGCGCGTCGCCCACGCCGCGAGCGTGCTCGGGACGACGTTGTGCGTCTGCAGGATCTGGGAGCCGGGCGGCGCCGCCTGCTCGAACATGATCATCGCGTAATACTCCGGCTGGACCTGGTAGACGATCCGGCCGTGGGAGATGACCGGGTTGATGATCGCGTTGATCGTGCCCGCGGGCACGTTCATGTTGATCCCGTTGACGCCCACCCTGTCGAGGCCGAACAGCGTGTTCATCATCCACAGCGCGGTCGCGAACGAGTCGCTCACGCCGCGCGTGCCGCCGCACGTGATCGCGTTCATCTCGTCGATCCGGATCGGCTTGCCGTCCGCGTGCGCGGTGTGGACGTAGGGGGCGATCGAGTCGACGAACCCGTAGGAGGCGGCGCTCGAGAGCACGTTTCCGATCGTCACGACGTGCGAGCGGGTGCAGTGCTTGAGCGGGTAGGCGTGGATCGTCACGAGCCCGATCTTCGGCTCGGCCTTGAGCGTGCCGGCGAGCGACTGCAGCCACACGCCGGTCCCACTTGTCGGGCCCGCGATCGTCACCCCCTTGGGGAGCGCGTTTGCGAACTGGGCGAACTGCGCGCGGTAGACGGGCAGCGACCAGTTCGGCGGCCGGCCGAGCACCCGGGCGCCGCTCGCCGTGTGGTACCAGGCGAACGCGCGGTACAGCTCCGGCTCGTTGCCGAGCTCCAGGGCGAGGATGTTCCGAGCGCCGATGTCCTTGATGAACGTCTTCGCCTCCCCGACCGTGTCGGTCTTGTTCGCCGCCTCGAGGTTGAGGCCGAGCAGGAGCTGGCCGTTCATCCCCTTGGCGGTCGCGGCGGCGAGCCGCAGCCAGCTCGGCGTGATCGAGTAGCGGTCGCCGGGCGGGCGCTTCTGACCCTGGATCGGCACCCAGCTCCAGTCCGCGCTCTCGCCGCCGATCCGGAGCACGGGCCGCTGTCCCGGCGCGATGTCGCCGAGCAGGTTGAGGAACGCGATGTTCGGCTTCGACGGGTTCGTGCCGGCGAACTTCAGCAGCGACGGGTACTTGATCGAGATGCCGAGGAAGCCGCTCGGCGTGGCGGCGCTCGCCGGGCTGGAGGTGACGGTGACGCTCGCGGCGTGTGCCGCCTGGCTGACGGCGGCGCTCAGGCAGAGCAGTGCAGCGGCGGTGGCGAGCAGCAGCCGCCGCCCGCGGCGCGAGAGGAAAGTCGATGTGAGCACGTCGGCCAATCTGGAGGTCGGGAGCTGGAGCGGATCGAGAGGTTAGGGCACGCCGCGGGCGGGCGGCCCCGGTCGGGAACGCCGAGCAGGCCAGGGCGGCGCGGGCGAGTCGCGATCGGCCGCCGGGATGCACTAGGGTCCGCCCGTGCCCGCGTGGTTCGAAGAGCTGTCGGAGTTCCTGCGGATCCCCTCGGTGAGCGCCGATCCCGCTCACCAGGACGACGTCCGCCGCGCCGGGGACTGGGTGTGCTCGCTGATCCGCGGGGCGGGCGGCGAGGCCGCGATCGTCGACTTCGAAACCCCGTCCGGGCCATACGCGAGCCAGCCGCTCGCGGTGGGCGAGCTCCGCGCCTCCACCGACGCCGACCACGCCCCGACGGTGCTCTGCTACGGCCACTTTGACGTGCAGCCCCCGGACCCGCTCGAGCTCTGGCAGTCCGCCCCGTTCGAGCCGGAGATCCGCGGCGAGTACCTGTACGGCCGCGGCGTCGCCGACGACAAGGGGCAGCTGTACCTGCTGCTCGCCGCCGCGCGCCAGCTGGCGCTCGCCGGAAGCCTGCCGGTCAACGTCCGCTTCGTGTGCGACGGGGAGGAGGAGACCGGCGGCCAGTCGGTGCTCGGCTACCTCGCGGGCGACGAGCGCGGTGCGGACGTCGCGGTGATCTTCGACAGCGGGATGATCGCCCGCGACGTGCCCGCATTCAACGTCACGACGCGCGGGCTCGTCTACTTCCACGTGACGCTGCGCTCGGGCGAGCGCGACCTGCACTCCGGCCACTACGGCGGGGCCGCGCTCAACGCCGTCACCGCGCTCTGCGAGCTGCTCGCGTCCGTGAGCGGCTCCGACGGGCGGCTCCCGGAGCCCCTGCGCGCCGGGGTGCGCGAGCCGACGGAGGCCGAGCGCGATGGCTGGCGGGCGCTCCCACCGGGCGCCGAGGAGCTCGCGCTCGCGGGCGCCGCGCCCCGCGACGCCGCGGCCGCCGGGGAGTACTACCGGCGCACGCTCGCCGAGCCGGCGCTCGACGTCAACGGCATCCTCGGCGGCTCCCCGACGCTCGAGAAGACGGTGCTGCCGGTCAAGGCCGAGGCGAACGTCTCGATCCGGCTCGCGCCCGGGCAGGACCCGGAGCGGATCGCGGCCGCGTTCACCGAGCTGCTGCACGCCGCCGCTCCGGCGGGCGCCACGCTCGACGTCGAGCTCATGTCCCGGGCCGAGCCGGGCGTCATCGACCCCGGCTCACGCGCGGTCGCGCTCGGGCAGGACGCGTTCGAGCGCGCGCTCGGCGTGCGGCCGGTGCTCACCGGTTCGGGCGGCACGCTCCCGATCGTCTCCGCGCTCGCCCGCCATGGCATCCCGACGATCATCACCGGCTTCTCGCTGCCCGACGCGAACATCCACTCGCCGAACGAGCGGCTCCTCGTCGACTACGTCGAGCGCGGGATCGCCGCCGCCCGGGCGCTGTTCGAGGAGCTCGCCGGGCTCTGACGGAGGCCTCCGGCAACTCGCCGACCCGCAGAATGCGTGGGCGCGGAATCAGGCCGGAGACCCGGGCAGCGGCGCTCGGAGACGGAGCTCGAGCCATGCGGCCAGCCGCTGGTCGCCGTCGTCCAGGTCGATCGGGCTGAGCTCCCGCACCCGCCGCAGCCGGTAGCGCAGCGTGTTCTGGTGAACGTGCAGCCTGTCCGCGGCTGCTTGCACGTTCTGCTGGGCCTCCAGCCACGCGAGCAGGCTCGCCGCCAGGCTCGTGCCGTTCCGCTCGTCCTGCTCGACGAGCGCGGCGAGCGCGGGGTGGCGCAGCTCCGGGTGGCGCTCCAGCTCGTCGCCGAGATGGGCGAGCAGGACGGAGCTCTGCACGTCGGCGAGCGTCGCCACATCCGGGCCGCCGTCCCGCGCGACGCTGACCCGCAGGATCTGGTCGACCTCGTCACGGAGCCGCGGGAGCGAGCGCGGCCCGGATCCCTCGGAGCTCACCGCCGCGCAGATCCGCTGGCCAAGCCGGCGTGACGCGTCGGCGACGACGCGGTTCGCCAGCCGCGCCGCGTCGCCGGCGGCGCGGGGCCCGGCCACGAGCACATAGACCGCGCGCGCCGCGGTCGTCACCGGGGCATCGGGCCGCAACACGTGGCTCACCCGCCCGACCTCGCGCGCGACATGCGTGATCAGCAGTCCGTCCGCCGCGGCGCCCGACCCGCTCGGCGCAAGCCCGATCATCGCGACCCGGTCGCCGGGCCCGAACCCGAGCCGCGGCCATGTCGCCTCCGGCACGCCGGTCGCCTCGAGCAGGGCGCGCAGCAGCTCGCCACGCCGGACGCGGTCGAGGTCGACGGCGCTGCGCGCACGGAGCATGTGGAGCGTCGCCAGCCGCGCCCCATCGATCAGCGCACGCTCGGCCTGCGGCGAGAGCTCGTCGTCCTCCCCCTCGATCGCCCACAGGGTGCCGAGCGGGAGCGTCCCGGCGCGCAGCGCGACCGCCGCGCGCGGCAGCTCCTCACCGAACTGGGGGAACCTCACCACGCCGTCGGAGGAGAGGACCCGGCGGTACATCTCCAGGTCATCGGGGCCTGGCGGGACGCGCCGATCGAGGATGCCCTGGCGGCGGAGCGGGTCGATGCGCTGGCCCGGGATGCTCGAGTAGGCGAGCACGTGCTGGGCGAGATCCTCGATCGCAACCGAGCCGCCGACGACGGCGGCGATGGCGTTCGCGATCGAGAACAGCTCGTCCCCAGAGTCATCGTCCGACGCGTCCCGCTCGGCGAGGGCGGACGCGAGCGCCGAGGAGAGCAGCGCGTCGAGCTGGCGCCAGGCGATCTCGTCGGCCGCGGACACGACCGCGAGATCGGCGGCGCGGGCCGCGTGGACGAGCGCATCGAGCGGCCGTCCACGCCGCTTGACGACGACGCCGGCGCACTGCGCCGCGCGGGCTCGCTCGATCGAGCGGAGCGTGGCGGGCGCGTCCGGAGCGGCGCCGACGAGCAGCAGCAGCCGGCCGGAGCTCACCGGCAGGACGTCGCCCGGGTCCTCGATCACCGTCCCGTGCACGGCGACTCCGCCGCCCGGCGCTGCGACGAGCTCGGCGACCCCGGGACCGACCGTCTGCAGCAGTTCGGCGAGCGATACGCCACCGCCTGTTGGATTCGACAACGCTATCGCCAGAAGATAGTCGAGTCCGACAATGAAGACCACGCGTCCACCTGGAACCATCGTTCGGGTCACGACCTCCGCACCGACCACGCAACCCGAATGAGCACGATCGACACAACGCCCCTTCTGGACCTGTTCCCGCCCGGCACCGAGCGCGACGCCGCGGGTCGGCTCGCGGTCGGCGGCTGCGAGCTCGAGGAGCTCGCCGCGCGGTTCGGCACCCCGTTCTACCTCGTCGACGAGGCGGCCCTGCGAGCCCAGGCGCGGCGGTTCCGAAGCGCGCTGGAGGGTCGGTGGCCGAACGCCCAGGTCGTGTTCGCGTCCAAGGCGTTCCCGTGCGTCGCGGTCGTCGGCGCGCTCGCGTCGGAGGGCCTCGGCGTCGACGTCGCCGGCGGCGGCGAGCTGGCCGTGGCGCTCGCGGCCGGCGTTGCGCCAGCTGACATCGTGATGCACGGCAACGCCAAGACCGAGGTCGAGCTGCGGATGGCCGTCGATGCCGGGGTCGGGACGATCGTCGTCGACAACCACGATGACATCGACCGCCTCGAGGTGATCGTGACCGGCAGCCAGCACGTGCTCGTGCGCGTGCTCCCGGGCGTCGCGCCCGACACGCACGCCGCGATCTCGACCGGCGCGGCGGGCTCCAAGTTCGGCCTGCCGCTGCCCGAGGCGCGGCGCGCGATCGCTCGCCTGCGCGCCTCAGGCCGGCTCGTGCTCGACGGGGTGCACGTCCACATCGGCTCCCAGATCCTGCGGACCGAGCCGTTCGCCGAGGCCGTCGCGCGCCTTGGCGAGCTCGGCGAGTTCGACGTCTACGACCTCGGGGGCGGTCTCGGTGTGAGCTACACCGGCGAGGAGGCGCCGCCCACGCCCGAGGAGTGGATTGGCGCGCTGCTCGACGCCGCCGAGCGGAATCTGCCCGTCGGCGCGCGGATCCTGATCGAGCCGGGCCGGAGCCTCGTGGCGCGTGCCGGGGTGACGGTCTACCGGGTCGTCACCGTCAAGCGCGGCGCTCCGACCTTCGTCGCGGTCGACGGTGGCATGGGCGACAACCTCGAGGTGGCGCTCTACGGCCAGCGGTTCGCTGCGGCGCTGGCCGCGCGCGGCGCCGCGGGGGAGCCGGTCGAGCTCGTCGGTCGCCACTGCGAGTCCGGCGACCGTCTCATCGCCGGCGTGCCGCTGCCCGACCCCGTGCCCGGCGATCTGGTGGCGGTCCCGGTCACCGGCGCGTACTGCTTCACGATGGCCAACAACTACAACGGCGCGCTCCGTCCCCCGGTCGTCTTCTGCCGCGACGGGGAGGCGCGCGTCGTCGTCCGGCGCGAGACGTACGCGGACCTGCTCGCCCGCAACGTTTCGACCGGGTGAGTCCCGCCACGCCCCGCGAGGGCTGAGCGCGGCGGCAGTCACCCCACGCAGTCCACCGACCGCACGGTCACATCACAGGAGAGGTATCCGACATGCAGGAAGGCGAAGTCATCACGCCTGCCACGGCGGCGGGCTCGCTCGAGCAGAGCAAGCTGCGCAAGGCCGTCGGCCGCGCCGACACGCTCGTGCTCATGCTGTGCGCGCTCGTCGGCCTCGACACGCTCGGCGCGGTGTCGAGCGACGGCGCCCAGGCGATCACCTGGCTCGGGGCGCTCGCGCTGTTCTTCTTCGTGCCCTACGCGCTGCTCACCGCAGAGCTCGGCTCCGCGTTCCCCGACGAGGGCGGGCCGTACGTGTGGACGAAGCTCGCGTTCGGCCGCCTGACGGGCGCGGTGACCTCGATCTTCTACTGGATCACGAACCCGTTCTGGCTCGGCGGCACGCTCAGCATCACCGCCGTCTCGACGTTCTCGGCGTTCTTCATCGATCTGCATGGGGTCGGCAAGTACGCGTTCTCGCTCGCCTTCATCTGGATCGCGGTGGGCTCCGCCGTGCTGTCGTTCCGGGTCGGCCGCTGGATCCCGATCATTGGGGCGTGGGTCCGGGTCGTGCTCCTGGGCGGCTTCACGCTCACGGTCCTCGTGTACGCGGTCAAGCACGGGGTGCACGGCTTCGGGGCGGGCGCGTTCCGCCCGTCGTGGTCGGTGTTCGTCCTCGCCGCGCCGGTTCTCTTCTTCAGCTTCCAGGGCTTCGAGCTGCCGAGCACGGCGGGCGGCGAGATGAAGAACCCGCGCCGAGACGTGCCGTTCGCGATCGCGCGCGGTGCGATCGGGACCGTGCTCATGTACGGGCTGCCGGTGCTCGCCATTTTGATCGTGCTTCCGGTCGGACAGGTCTCGAGCCTCGGCGGGTTCATCGACGCGATGAAGACCGTGTTCACCGTCTACGGCGGCCACGTCACCGCCGGCGGGACCGCGACGCTCTCCGGGGCAGGGCGCGTGCTCGGCGACGTCGCCGCCGCCGGGTTCATCTGGGCGCTGCTCTCGAGCGGATCGAGCTGGATCATCGGCGCCGACCGCACCCAGGCGGTGGCCGGCTACGACGGCGCCGCGCCGCGCGTGCTCGGCATCTTCTCCAGGCGCTTCGGCACCCCGATCGTCGTCAACATCGCGTCCGGCATCGTCGCCACCGCGGTGATGGCGCTCGCCTTCGCGCTCACGAGCGGCAATGCCGGGAAGTACTTCAGCGCCGTGCTCGGGGTCACGATCTCGACGACCGCGATCTCCTACTGCGCGATCTTCCCGGCGCTCATCCGGCTCCGCTACAGCCACCCTGGGGTGCCGCGGCCGTTCCGCGTGCCCGGCGGCACGACCGGGGCATGGCTCGTCGGCGGCCTGGCAACCGCATGGGCGGTGTTCACCGCGATCATGCTCATCTGGCCGGGACTCGGCTCCGCGCATCCGGACGCGAGCCTGCCCACCGGCTTCGCCGGCCAGCGTCTGCAGTTCGAGCTCTCCCAGATCGTGCCGCTGCTCGTGATCGTCGCGCTCGGAATCGTGTTCTATGCGCTCGGGGCTCCGACGCGCCCCGCGCGGACGGGCGAGGCCGACCCGGGGGCGACCGCGCCCGCGGATATGGAACCGGTGATTCCGGCCTAGATGAGTGTGATTTGGGAGCCGAGCGGGTAGACGGGTAGAAGTGGTTCTGCTCTTTCTCGTCGCGGCAATCGTCGTCCTTGCGGTCATCGGCTGGGCGGTGCTCGGGCTCGCGATCATGCTGCTCTGGTGGGGGCTGATCGGGCTCGTCATCGGCGGGCTCGGACGGCTCGTCGTTCCCGGGCGGCAACCGATCGGCATCCTCACGACGGCGCTCCTCGGGATCGCGGCCGCGCTGCTCGGCGGGATCGTCGCCCGGGCCGCGCACCTCGCGGGCGGGCTGCGCTTCCTGATCGCGATCGGGGTGGCCGCCGCGCTCGTCGCCGTGTTCAGCTCCGGCCAGCGGATGCAGACGCGCTGACCGCGACCATCGCCCGGAGCCATGCGACAGCCGGGCGCGGTACGTGCGGCCTCCGAATTCGTTGCTCGGAGCTGTGACCTCAGCCGGCGACGCCCGCCGCCCGCTGGCTGTGGCGGCGGGGATGGGGGTAGCAGATCGAGTACTGGTGGACGTCCGTCAGGACAGCACGAAGACCGGGAGGATCGGTGAGCGGCGAGGACGTCGAGGCTGACCGCGATCTGCTGCTCGATCGCGAGGCGCAGGTCGAGGCGGTCGAGGGCGAGGGCGAGTTCGGCGAGCTCGGACGGCCGTTCGACCGGCGATCGCCGTTCCGAACCGGCCTGCTCGGCGGACTCGGCGTCGGCGTCGCCGGCCTGGTCGCGTGGGCCGTCGTGTCGACGCGCCAGGTGTTGATCCTCATCGGGCTCTCGTTCTTCATCGCGGTCGGCCTGGAGCCGGTCGTCGCGCTCCTCATGCGCGTGCGCATCCGTCGCGGCTGGGCGGTGCTGCTCGTGTCGCTGATGGCGCTCGCGCTCCTCGCCGGCTTCCTGGCGATCGCCATCCCGCCGCTGGCCACGGAGGTCGCTCACTTCGTCAAGCTGGCTCCGCGCTATCTGCAGGAGCTCAACAACCGCAACTCATTCCTGGGCCACCTCAACCACCAGTACCACCTCGAAGACCGCCTCAAGAAGGCGCTGGCGGGCGGCGGGGTGGGCTCGATCGCCACCGGCATCGTCGGGTTCGGAACGGTCGTCATGGGATTCGTGACCCAGCTGGTGTTCGTCATCGTGCTCACGATCTACTTCCTGGCGGACCTGCCGCGGGTCACGCGCACGCTGTACCGGCTCGTGCCCCGCAGCCGCCGTCCGCGCGCCGGCCTGCTCACCGATGAGGCGTTCGCGCGGGTTGGCGGCTACATGCTCGGCAACCTCGCGAGCTCGGTCATCGCCGGGGTGCTGACGCTCGTGTGGCTGCTCATCTTCGGCATCCCGTATCCGATCCTGCTGTCGGTGTTCGTCGCGCTGATCGACCTCGTCCCGGTCGTCGGCTCGACGATCGGCGGCATCATCGTCGCGCTCGTCGGCCTCACCGTGTCGCTGCCCGTCGCGGTCGCGACCGGCGCGTACTACCTGGTCTACCGGGTCGTCGAGGACTACCTGATCGTGCCGAAGATCATGAACCGCACGGTCGAGGTTCCCGGCCTGGTGACGATCATCGCCGTCCTCATCGGCGGTGCGCTGCTCGGCATCGTCGGGGCGCTGATCGCGATCCCGATCGCCGCGATGGTGAAGCTCGTGCTCGAGGAGGTCACCTTCCCGCGCCTGGACGACTCCTGACCGCGCTCGACGGGCGCCGTCCGCGGCGGGCGGAGGGTCGGCTCTACTCGCCGGCGGCCGCAGCCCCGGGCCGGTCCAGCTCGTCCTCGATCTCGAGGTGGACAAGGCCGACGTCGCCGACGGCGCGACGATCCCGCCGCCACAGGTACGCGAGCGAGATCACGCCGATCGCCATGAAGCCCCCGACGCCATAGGCCATGTAGGAGTACGGCGGGGTGAGCGGCGAGATGAACGAGAAGACGCGGATGCCGGTCGCGGTGAGCCAGGCGGGGATGAACGCCAGGATCCCGAGCACCGGGACCAGCCCGTGCTGGAGCGGCCGAAATCGACGGGCGCGCAGGAAATAGCCGACGCACGCCGCTTCGGAGACGATGTAGACGCTGACGAGCAGGATGACCAGCCCGGCGCCCACCATCGCGAACGCGACCGTCGGGCCATAGCCGAACCCGAGCCCGAGCGCCACCCCGATCGTGACCGCGAGCGTCACGGCGAGCGCCACCAGCGGGGAGCGATGGCGGTCGGAGACGACCGCGAACAGCGACGGGAAGGCGCGGACGCGGCCCATCGCGTACGCGGTGCGGCTGGCGACGTTGACGCCGGCGTTCGAGTTGGCGATCGTCGAGTTGACGATCCCCAGGAACACGAAGAACCAGAACACGCCGAACAGCGTGCGCGCCAGTCCTTCCCACGAGGAGGCGCCGCTGGTGGTGAAAGTGTCGAAGCGCGCCGGTCCGAACACGACGGTCACCGAGTAGGTGGTGAACACGTACAGGGCGCCGATGATCAGCGTCGCCAGGAGCACCGCTCGACGCACCGTCCGCCGGGGGTCGCGCGCCTCCTCGGCCAGGGGCGCAGCCCCCTCGAATCCGCCGAACGCGAGCACCGTGTACACCGATCCCGCGATCACGCCGCTGATGCCCGCGTAGCCCTTCGGCGTGTAGCGGGTGCCGAACACCGAGCCGGTGTTGGCCGAGCCGGCGTGGACGACGAAGAACACACCCAGGACGAGGAAGACGAGGATCTCGAACAGGCCGAGGATCGTGCCGAGCCGCGCCGAGAACTGGATCCCGAAGTAGCCGGCGGTGCCGACGATCAGCGCACCGAGGATCGTCCATGGCCACCACAGCGACGCGGTGACGCCCAGCTCGCTGTGGAGCGTGCCGGCGACCGTGAAACCCAGCTGCAGCAGCACCAGCGGCGGGATCAGGGCGCCGACCATGACGTAGGCCCAGGCGACGAGGAACCCCAGGGAGGGGTGCAGCCCTCGCGCCGCGTAGGTCGCCAGCGATCCGGACGCCGGCAGCTCGCGCGCGAGCTCCCCGATGCACCACGCGCACAGCAGGCACGCGATGAGCGCGAAGATCACCGACAACGGCAGCGAACCGCCGGCGAACGCCGCCCCCGCCGGGATCGAGGCGGCGATTGCGGCCCCGGGCGCCATGTCCGTGACGCTCTGGAACAGGACCTCGCGCAGGCCGATGGCGTCGCGACGGAGGCCCACCACCGACTGACGCGCACCGGCAGATGCCACAGCCGCCTTTATATCGCCCGGGGGGCGTACCGGGCGAGCCCGCGCGCGACCGCGTCGTATGCCTCGCCCGAGCGCGCGATCATCTCCGCGACGACGGTGCGCGGATCCTCGCCGTCGGCCAGCCGCTCGAGTCCGCGGGTGAGGAACGCGACGTTGACTCCGCAGAGCATCCGGGCGAGCGCCTCGCACATCGGGTCGCCGGGCGGCTGGCCCCAGGCGCGGGCGAGCGCCGCGCCGACCTCGCGCGCCTGCCGCCCGGCCGACGCCTCGGCGTAGTCGCGAAGCGCGGGGCTCGAGCGAACGATCTCCCAGAAGCCGTGCGTGTCGCCGCCCTCGTCGAGCACCGCGCCGAATCGCTCCCAGAACGCGCGCGTGTGGCCGCGGAACGCATCGACGAGCGCGGCGCCGTCCGCCGGGTCGGCGACGAGCGCGACGAGCGCCGCGCCGACCTCCTCCTCCCGGTCGAACAGCATCTGCTCCTTCGTCGGGAAGTAGTTGAACACCGTCTGACGCGAGACGCCCGCGGCGCGCGCGACGTCCTCGACCGTCACGGCGTCGAAGCCGCGCTCCACGAACAGATCGGCCGCCGCCTGCGCGATCGCCTCGCGGGTGCGGCGCTTCTTCGTCTCTCGCAGACCGGCCATATTCCGGACACAAGGATACACCGAGTACAAGTTTTGACTGAGTCTGTTATTGTCCCGGCGCATGACCGAGGGCATCCGGATCAAGGGACTGACGAAGACCTATCGGGGGCCGGGTGGGCCGGTGCCCGCGGTCCGGGGGATCGACTTCGCGATCGCGCCCGGCGAGACGGTCGCGCTGCTCGGCCCGAACGGGGCCGGCAAGTCGACGACGATCGACATGCTGCTCGGTCTCGGGCGCCCGGACGCCGGCACCGTGACCGTGTTCGGCAAGCCGCCGCGCGAGGCCGTCGACTCCGGCCTCGTCGGCGGCATGCTGCAGACCGGCGCGCTCATCCGCGACCTCACGGCCCGCGAGCTCATCGCGGTCATGGCCTCCCTGTACCCGGACCCGCTCGACGTCGATGAGGTGATCGAGCTCACGGGCCTGCGCGACGCGGCCGGTCAGCGGACCCAGAAGCTCTCCGGCGGCCAGACCCAGCGCGTCCGGTTCGCGCTCGCGCTCGTCGCCAATCCCGCGCTGCTCGTGCTCGACGAGCCGACGGTCGCGATGGACGTCGAGGGGCGGCGCGACTTCTGGAGGACGATGCGCGCCTACGCCTCGCGCGGCAAGACGGTCCTGTTCGCCACCCACTACCTCGAGGAGGCCGACGCGAACGCCGACCGCGCGGTCATGATGGCCCACGGCCGTATCGTCGCCGACGGCTCGACGACCGAGATCAAGGCGCGGATCGGACATCGAACGATCCGCGTCACGCTGCCCGACGTCTCCCGGGAGGAGCTGTCGGCGCTCGATGGGGTCGCGAGCGCCGAGCGGCGCGGCGAGGCGGTCATCCTGCGCTGTTCGGACTCCGACCGCGCCATTCGCGCACTGCTCGAGCGCCATCCGACCGCCCGCGACATCGAGATCACGGGCGCGGCGCTGGAGGACGCGTTCATCGAGCTGACGCGCGACTCCGACGACCTGCTGGAGGTGGCGCGATGACCGGCGCGCTGTATCTGCGCTCCGAGCTCGTCCGGGCGTTTCGCAACCGACGGTTCTTCTTCTTCTCGCTCGGCTTCCCGCTGATCCTGTACTTCGTGATCGCGGGCCCGCAGAGCAGCCAGTCGAACTTCGGCGGCACCGGCGTCTCGCTCGCGCTCTACTACATGGCCGGCCTCATCTCGTTCGGGACGATGAGCTCGATGATCGCCACCGGCGCGCGCATCGCCGGCGAGCGCGAGGCCGGCTGGACCCGCCAGCTCCGCATCACCCCGCTCTCGACACGCGCCTACTTCCGCGCGAAGGTGCTCACCGCCTACGCGATGGCCTGCATGAGCATCGCGGCGCTCTCCATCGCCGGGCTGATCCTCGGCGTGAGCATGTCCGCGTCGCAGTGGCTCGAGATGACCGGCCTCGTGCTTGTCGGGCTGCTGCCGTTCGGCGCGCTCGGGATCGCGCTCGGCCACCTGCTCACCGTCGACTCGATCGGGCCGGCGATGGGCGGGCTCACGGCGCTGCTGGCGCTCGTCGGCGGGACGTGGTTCCCGATCACCCACGGGTTCCTGCACGACGTCGGCCAGTGCCTGCCCTCCTACTGGCTCGCCCGCGCGGGCCACATCGGCGCCGGTGGCGCGCCCTGGGGAGCGACGGGCTGGCTCGTGATGGCGGCCTGGACGGTCCTCCTGAGCGGCGCCGCGGCCTACGCCTACCGGCGCGACACCGGCCGCGTGTAGGCGCGACACCGGGGAGCGCGGCGAGCGGCGCGCTCGCCGCGGGCGAGCGCGCCATGACGGCGATGGGGCGGTCCGCCGGGCGTTGCTCAGCTCGGCAACGGTTCCTGGGTCCGTGGCGCGTTCGAGTAGTCCTCCGCCGGCTCCAGGAACCCGCGGAGCTGCTCGCGCAACTGCGGCGTGTCCTCATGACCGTGGACCGACGCCGCATGCTCGGCCGCCGCGCGGACGACCTCCTCCTCCTCGCCGATGATCGTGAGTGAGCAGTTCGTCTCACTCGGCCAGCGGCGACAGTCCGCCATCACTCGGCTCATGCTCCGCCTCCTTGTCTGGACGGGCACCCCTCGCGCCGTCGATCATCCCACCCGGCGAGTGGCATCGCAACCGTGCTCGGGGATCGCCTACCGATGCCGCTCTTCGGCCAAGCCGACAACCGGGCCCAGCCGCGGGCGGCGCCGACGCCGTCAGCCTGCCGGCCGGGCCGGCCTGATGATCTGCACCCGTCCCTCCCCTCCGGGGGCCAGCCCGAGCCGCACGAGCGAATCGCCGACGGCGACGTCCTCGATCCAAGTGCGCTCGGTCTCGTTGAGCGGCGCGAGCGCCGCAACCTGCGTCATCACCTCGGCCAGCCGCGCGATCTGCGCCTCGCTGCCCTCGATGGCGACCGGGCCCCGGTCGGTCACGAACGTGACGGCCAGGCCGTTGTCGGTCTGGCGCGCCTCCAGGATCTCAAGTCCCATGCTCATTACCTCCGTGTCGTCCGTCTCGTCCGTGGCGTCCCGTCCCGGACCGGGCATCGGCCCGCCGTCCACATGGTGCCCGGGCGGGGCCGTTTGTCAATCGAACACGGCCCGCGCCGCGCTCCGGCCGTCCAGGCGGCCGGCGCCGATAACTCGCCGACCGGGCCCACCGCGGACGCACGAGGCGCCCGGCCGCGCCCTGGCGCGCCGGGCGAGGCACAGCTCAGGCGGATCAGCGCGACAGCCGGCGCGCCCAGGAGAAGACGTTCTTGTCGGTGCGCAGGTGCATGAACGTCTCGGTCGCCCGGACCCCGTCGACCGCCCGGATGCCATCGTTGATGACGTCGAGCAGCGCGGTCTCGTCGGCGCACACGACCTCGCAGAGCAGGTCGAACGAGCCCGCGACGAGCACGACGTACTCGACCGCGTCGTGCTCGGCGACCCGCGCCGCGACCGCGCGGGCGTCGCCCGCCACCCGCACCCCGACCGTGGCGACGACGCCGCGCCCGAGCGCGACCGGGTCGGTGACGGCGACGATCCGCATCGCCCCGGATTCGCGCAGCCGGTTGATCCGCTGGCGCGTGGCCGCCTCCGAGAGCCCCACCGCCTCGCCGATCTCGCCGTAGGGTCGGCGGCCGTCCTCCTGCAGGACGGTGATGATCGCCTCGTCGACGGCGTCGAGCGCGCCGTTCGGTCGCGCCGGTGTCACGACGTTGGCCCCACAGGACAACGCAAACAGTTGCGATATGCTCTCCACGCAACTATATTAGTCTCTCGCAAGGGTTCCGAGCCTGAGGAGAGTTGCATGGCATCCACTGTACCGACGAGTCCTGTCCCGCCGCCCTCGCCCGGGCGCCGGACCGCGCTCGCAGCGCCCACCGCCCCCGCGGCCGCCGGCGCTGCGGCCACCGAGACCGCGGCCGCCGGCGCTGCGGCCACCGAGACCGCGGCCGCCGGCGCTGCGGCCACCGAGACCGCGGCCGAGGCCGCCCCGGGCCTGCGCACCGGCGCGATCGGCTTCGTCTCGAACGTCGCGATCGGGGTCGCCTCGACGGCGCCCGCCTACTCGCTCGCCGCAACCCTCGGCCTGCTCGTCGCGGTCACCGGCGTCGGCGTCCACGCGCCCGCGGTGCTGCTCGTCTCGTTCGTGCCGATGTTCTGCATCTCGCTCGCCTACCGGGCGCTCAACCGAATCGACCCCGACTGCGGCACGACGTTCGCCTGGGTCACGCGTGCGCTCGGGCCCCACCTCGGCTGGGTGAGCGGCTTCGCCGTGTTCGGCGCGGACGTGATCGTGATGGCAACCCTCTCGGAGATCGCGGGCAAGTACCTGTTCCTGCTCGTCGGCTGGCAGGCGGCGGCCGGCTCGCCGATCGGGCTCGCGCTCGCGGCGACGGCGTTCATCGCGCTCATGACCTGGGTCGCCTACCGGGGCGTCGAGCTGAGCGCGCGGCTCCAGCAGGCGCTGCTCGGGCTCGAGCTGGCGATCCTCGTGGCGTTCGCGGTCGTCGCGCTCGTGCGCGTGTACGGCGGGCACGCGCCCGGCGCCGTCACCCCGTCGGTCTCGTGGCTCGACCCGCTCGCGCTCTCGCCCGGCGCGCTCGTCGACGGGGTGCTGCTCGGCGTGTTCGTGTATTGGGGCTGGGACGCGTGCGTCACCGTCAACGAGGAGTCGCAGGATTCCGCGGGCGCGCCCGGCCGGGCGGCGGTGCTCTCGACGCTCATCCTGCTGCTCGTGTTCGCGCTCGTCTCGACCGCCGGCCAGGCGACCGCCGGTCCCGGCTTCCTGAGCGCCCACTCCGGCGATGTGCTCGATGCGCTCGGCGCTCGGGTGCTCGGCTCGCCGCTCGACAAGCTGCTCGTGCTCGTCGTGCTCACCTCGACAGCGGCCTCGACCCAGACGACGATCATGCCGACCGCGCGCACGCTGCTCTCGATGGGCCGCTGGGGCGCGCTGCCGCCGCCGCTCGCCCGCATCCATCCGCGGTTCGCCACCCCGTCGGTGGCGACGCTCGCGATGGGCGGTATCTCGGCGGTGTGGACGGTCGCACTGCTCCTCGCCGACCCCGCGCAGAGCGTGCTCGGCGACTCGATCACCGCGATCGGCTTCCTGATCGCCTTCTACTACGGGCTGACCGGCCTCGCGTGCGTCGTGCTCCACCGACGGCGCCTGCGGGCATCGGTCGCGCGGCTGCTCGGCGAGGGCGTCGTCCCGCTGGCCGGATTCCTGATGCTCGGAGGGATCTTCGTCAAGGCGTTCATCCACTACTCCCGCCACGAGATCGACGGCCGGCCGGTCAACTACGCGCCGCCGGTCGCGGGGATCGAGGTGCCGATCCTGATCGGGGTCGGGTCGCTGCTGCTCGGCGTGGCGCTCGCCTGGGGGCTCGCGCTCGTCCCGCCGCTGCGCGGCTACTTCACCCGCCGGCGTCAGCTCGTCGGCCCGACCGGTGAGCTGATCGATGCTTGACCCGGGACGACGCTGGCGACATGTCGGCGAGAAACCCGACTACGCGGGCCTCGCGAGCTTCTGCGGCATCCCGTACACCGAGGATCCGGGCGAGCTGGTCGGCGCCGACGTGGCGATCGTCGGAGCGCCGCTCGACGAGCTCGTGTGCGAGCGCCCTGGCGCCCGACTCGGCCCGCGGGCGATCCGCGCCGCGAGCGCGGTTCCGGGCGTCCACCTGCAGGCCGGGGTCGATCCGTTCGCGCGGCTGCGGGTACTCGACTACGGCGACGCCGCTGTGCTGCCCGCGGCGCCCGAGCGCTCGCACGCGGCGATCGCGGCGACCGTCGGCGAGGTGCTCGCCGCGGGCGCGCTCCCGGTCGTGCTCGGCGGCGATCACTCGATCGCGCTGCCGGACATCCGGGCCTGCGCGGCGGAGCACGGGCCGGTCGGGCTGGTCCACTTCGACGCCCACACGGACACCGGGCGCGAGTGCTTCGGCGTCGCCCTGTCGCACGGAACGGCGATGTACGAGCTCGTGCGCGAGGGCGCCGTCGACCCCGAGCGCTATGTGCAGGTCGGCCTGCGCGGCTACTGGCCGGGCCCTGAGGTGTTCGCCTGGCAGCGGGAGCGCGGCATCCGCTCGATCTTCATGCACGAGCTGGCGGAGCGCGGGATCGCGGCGGTGATCGAGACGGTGGCCGCGGCCGTCGGTCCCGGGCCGGTCGTCATCAGCGTCGACGTTGACGTGCTCGATCCGGGGTTCGCTCCCGGAACCGGAACCCCGGAGCCGGGCGGCATGAGCTCGCTCGAGCTGCTGCGCGCCTGTCGGGAGCTCGCCGCTCAGGTGGACGTCGTCGCAGCCGAGGTGGTCGAGGTGTGCCCGACCGCGATCGGCGCCGCGGACATCACCGCGCTCGTCGCCGCCCGCGTCGTCCACGAACTGCTCACCGGGGTGGCGCTCCGCGCCGGCGGCGGGAGGGCGCTGGGCATCCAAGGCACGTATGGCGTGGGTGAGATGCCCAGCGCGCCCGGCTGATGCCCAGCGTGCCCGGCTGATGCCCAGCGCGCCCGGTGGAACGTCTCCCGCCTGACCTCCCGGGCGCCGTCAGCGGCCGAGCGCGTGGAAGAACTTCGCGATGAGCGGCCCGTCGATCGGCCCGCCGTCCAGCCCGCCCGTGTTCTGGGTGACGATCGCGAACGCGATGTCGCCGTCGTAGCCCATCAGCCAGCCGTCGATCTTCAGCGACGATTCGGGGCCCGTGCCGTACTCGGCGGTGCCGGTCTTGGCGTGGGTGCCGGAGGGCAGGCCGGTGCCCGCGGCGGTGCCGCTCTGCACGACCCCCGCCATCATCGGGCGTAACCCGTCGACGACCGCCGCCGGCAACCGCGTTGGCTTCACCGCGCCGGCGCGCGACCCCGAGGCGCCCTGCACGAGCGTCGGCGCCCGAACGACTCCGGTGTCGATCGCGGCGGCGACCGTCGCCATCCCCAGCGTCGAGAACGTGATGTTGCCCTGGCCGATCGCATCGGCGGCGAACTCGGTGCGGCTCTTCGCCTTCGGCACATTGGCATAGAACGCGGGCAGGCCGAGGTGGGGACTGCCCTCGAGGCCGTACAGCCCCGCCGCGGACACGAGATCGTCCGGTGACAGGTGCTCGGTGACCAGCCCGATGAACGCCGTGTTGCAGGACTCGATGAACGCCTGCGTGATCGTCGGCGTCGGCGCCTCGTTGCCGGCGTTGTGAAACGGTTCGCCGTCGATGGTGATCGTCGGCGGGCAGCTCGCCGGCGAGCCGGCGTTCATCCCCTTGCGGAACAGCGCGGTCGAGTCGATCACCTTGAACGTCGACCCGGGCGGGTAGGCGCCCTCGAGCGCGGTGTCGTAGGTCGAGACGGGGTCGGAGACGATCGCGAGCACGCGGCCGGTCGAGGCCTGGATCGCGACCATTGCGACGTTCGGCCGCGTCGAGCTCGCGAGCGCCGCCTCGGCCGCGCGCTGGACGCGCGGGTCAATCGAGGTGCGCACCGCGTGACCCGGCCGCCCCGGATATGTCGCCAGTCGCGAAATCGGGTTGCCGCCCGAGTCATCGACGTTGATCTCGATCGTCGGCGTGCCCGCGAGCCTGCGCTCCTGGCTCTGCTCCAGGCCGCTCTGGCCGACGACGCTCTCCGCGTCGTATGGCGAGCCGAGCTGCTTCAGCTCCGCGGCCGAGATGGGCCCCAGCGTCCCGACGACGTGCGCGGCGAGCTGCGGCGTGATCGCGCCGGCCTGGGTGGTCGTCTCGAACTGCGTGCCCGGCACCCGGTAGACGTTCTGTGGGGAGTTCTGCGTCTTGAGGGTCTCGAAGCGCCGCAGCGAGACGGTGAACACCGGCTCGAAGTCCTGCGGATGCGCGCGGGCCTGGGCGATCGCCGCCGACACCTCTGCCGTGGTCGCGCCCGCGGCGAGCAGGTCGGTTCGCACCGCGCCGTAGTCCTTCACGCGGCTGCCGACGAGCCCGACGATGACCTGCGTCACCGAGCGGGTGAGCGGTACGCCGCCCGCCCCGAGGATCGGGGCCCGCGTCGGCCAGTTGCGGCTCACCGCGATCGTCTCGCCGGCGTGGAGTTGCGGGTCGATCGTCTCCGGCGACCACGCGACCCTCCAGCGGCGGTGGCGAAGCACGAGATGGACCGTGCTCGTCTCCGACCACGTCCCGATGTGCGGGAGCGTGTAGTGGGCGGCGACGAGCGCGCTCGCGGTGGCCGGCCTGTCCTTGGCGCCCTTGACCGCGTGCAGCGGGCCGGGATCGAAGCGCACGCTGCGCACCCCAAGCGCCGCGAACACCTGGGCGTTGACGCGTTGAAAGTCGGCCGGCGGATCGGCGACGTCGGCGCGCATCGCCGACCAGTCACCGCGGCTCCACGCGGCGAGGAACGCGTGGAGCGTCGGTCCCGGCCTCGGCGGCGCGGATCCGCCGCACCCGGCGAGCGCACACGTGAGGAGGAGCGCCGGCAGCGCGCCGGTCATCCGCATTCCCCGACGCCACCTCACCCGGCGGAGCATAAGCGCTCGCGTTGATGGCGGCGCCGCGGCATGGTGGCTGCGCGGCGTGGCCCCACGTGGCTGCGCCACGTGGGGCCCGTTGACGCACACGCGGCACGCGGAGCCTATGAGTATTAGGTATCCTTCTAATTTACTTAGCTCGCCCATCACGACCGGAGGTCCCGATGAAGTCCATTGCCGTCACCGACACAGTCACGAGGCTCAGCCTCTACGGACTGGTCAACGCCTACCTCGTGCGCGAGGACGACGGTTTCACGCTGATCGACACGACGCTCGCAAGGCACGGCCGCGAGCTGATCGACGCCGCCCGGGCGCTCGGGGCGCCGATCCGCCGCATCGCGCTCACCCACGGTCACGGCGACCACGTCGGCTCGCTCGACGAGCTGCGCGACGTGCTCGGCGCCGAGGTGACGGTCTCGATGGGGACGGGCGACGCTCGCATCCACGCCGGCGAGACGGTGACCGACCGAAAGCTCACCGGCAGCTGGCCGAAGCTCCGCACGATCCCGGACGTGCGGCTGCAGGCGGGGGACAGCGTCGGCTCGCTCGAGGTGCACGAGAGCCCCGGCCACTCCCCCGGTCACGTCGCGTTCTACGACCCCCGCGGCGGCGTGCTCATCGCCGGCGACGTGTTCACGACGATCGGCGGCGTCGCGGTGTCGAGCTTCCGGCACTGGCGATTCCCGTTCGCCGCGATGGCGACGTTCGACCCCGCGCAGGACGTGCGCTCGGCGCGGACGCTGCGGGCGCTCGAGCCGACCGTGCTCGTCGTCGGCCACGGCCGGGAGGTGCGCTCTCCGGCCGCGGCGATCGACGCGGCGATCACGGAGGCCGAGCGCCGCCTCCCGCACACGGAGCAGGCCGCCGCCCGCTGATGGCGCGGGCGGGACTCGACACCGCGGCGGTTGTTCGCGCCGCCGCCGAGCTCGCCGACGAGGAGGGGGTCGAGCGGCTCACGCTCGCGGCGCTCGCCGGTCGGCTCGGGGTGCGCTCGCCGTCGCTGTACGCGCACGTCGACGGGCTTGCCGACCTCAGGGCGCGGATCGGGGTCGACGCCTGCCGCGCGCTGCGGGACGCGCTGGCCGCCGCCGCGGCCGGACGTGCGGGCGCCGAGGCGCTGCGTGCGGTCGCCGGCGCCTACCGCGCCTGGGCGCTTGCGCATCCGGGGCGCTACGCGACGGTCGGGGCCGAGCTCGCGTCCGCGCAGACCGTCCGCGAGGCGGCGGCCGGCGTCGTCGAGGTCATGCTTGCGGTGATGCGCGGCTATGGCCTCGAGGGCGAGGACGCCGTCCATGGCACGCGGGCTGTCCGGTCCGCCGTGCACGGTTTCGTCGTGCTCGAGCAGCAGGGCGGGTTCCGCATGGCCGCCGATCCCGAGCGCACCTGGGAGCGGATGCTCACGATGCTCGACCGCGGCCTGCGCGACCCCGCCTGAGCGCCGGCCGCGGCGCCGGGTGGGCCGCGCCCCGCGCGGCGCTGGGTGGGCCGCGCCGGGTGGGCCGCAGCCGCCGGCGCTGGGTGGGCCGCGCCGCGTGGGCCGCGCTCCGCGCGGCGCTGGGCACCAAACCCACGCTATGTGTGGCTTCGATGCCCAGCGCGTGCTGCTCAGCGGTGCTTGCGGCGGCGGTTCGATGCCCAGCGCGCGCTGCTCAGCGGTGCTTGCGGCGGCGGTTCGATGCCCAGCGCGCGCTGCTCAGCGGCGCCTGCGGCGCTCGTGGTGGTGCCGGCGGTGGTGGCTGCGCCGGTGACGGCGGACGGTCGCCGCGACGCGGATCCGCACGGTCTCGCTCGAGCGATGGCGACGCGCCCGGCGCGCGAGCCTGCCGCTCACGCGGATCGCGCCGCGCCCGAACTCGACCGAGACCTTCTTCTGGGCGCGGCGGAACTCGATCGTCACTGGGCCGCGCCGCTCCTTGACCCGGAACGCGATCCGGCGGTGCCGGCGGCCGGTGGCGGTCGTCACGAACACGACGCGCCGCAGGCGCCCGAACGAGAGCCCGCTTCGGCGCGAGAAGCGCACGGTCACCGAGCGCAGCCTGCGCCCCTGCGGCCGGGTCACCGTGAACTTCAGCCGCGCGCGGCGGACCGGGATCCCGGTGAGCGCCACGCGGCTGAAGCGCGCCGCCGGCGGGATGACGACGAGCGTGAACTGGGTGCTGCCGGCGTTCGTCGCGAAGTTCTCGGCGGCCACGGTCACCGTGGAGCGGCCGGTCTTGCTCGCCGTGCCCGTGATCCGGCCCGTCGTCGGGCTGATCGCAAGTCCCGCCGGCAGCCCGCTCGCGGCGTAGGCGAGCGGCGCGCCGCCGGAGTCGGTTGCGTGGACCTGAATCGACGCCTCCACCTGGGTCGGGAGCCGCACCGTTCCCGGGTTGGCGACCGTCACGGTGTAGACCGGGGCGCGCAGCGAGCAGAGCGCGGGCGCCAGGTTCTGGACGAGCGGCGTGCCGAGGCCGGTCGCGAGGTCGTATCCGGGGCCGACCGGGTACACGCCCGGGTGCGCGCCGGTCGTGTCGTTGCTCGTCGCCGCGGTGAACGCGCTCGGCGCGGTGACATCCCGGAAATAGCCGGCGTAGTTCGCGCCCGCGAGCGCGTAGAGCGACGGGTTGACATCGCCGACGGCCAGGCCGCGGCAGCTCGGCAGCGCGTTCGCGAGCGCGGTGAACGCCGCCCACAACGGCGCCGCGGCGCTCGTGCCGCCGTACGTCATCCAGGCGCTTGAGCCGCCTCCGTCGGGATTCGTGTTCGCGTCGATGACCGTCCCCGTCGAGGGGTCGCCGTCGGCGCTCCCGTCCGGCACCTCCCGGCACGCCGCGGCGCCGCAGCGGCCGCCTGCGGTGAAGCCGTTGATGAGGCCGAGTGAGGCGGCCGCCGAGGACTGGTAGCTCGGCATCGCCGAGAAGGCGGACAGCCCGCCCGTCGTCGCTCCCGCCACCGTCTGGCCGCTCTGGAGGAACGCGCTGTTCCAGATGCCTTCGGTCAGTGCGTTCGATCCGTTCCACGCGACCGGGTTGGCGGCGCTGCCCGAGTACAGCGAGGTGCCCTGGCCGAAGTCGCCCTGCGCGAACAGGCTCGGCACGCCGTAGGCCGAGCCATCATGTCGGCCGTGTAGCCGAAGTAGGGACTCGGCGCCGTCGCGGCCGACTGCTCCCGCGCACCGGCGTGACCGCCTGCCCGCGGACCGCTCAGCCCGACGGGCTGCGGCTGCGCGAGCCCGTTGAGCCCGAGCACCGCCTCGACGTCGCCGCCGTACGAGGCCGGCAGCGTCGGGCGGGCATTCTTACAGCTTCGTGGTGTATCGGCCGGCCGGCCGGCGCAGACCGACGGCGCCGCCGACACCGGCGATCACGAGCAGCCCCGCGCCGATCTCCATCGCGAGATGGAACGAGCGCTCCGAGGCCCGCCGCGCCGCGTGCCGGGCGAGCGCGCGGTCGCCGGCCGGCAGCGCGTGGACGTCGACGGCCGCGAACGCCCGCCGTTCGGCGGCCCGCACGGCGAGTGTCCGCTGCACACTCGGGCGCGCGCCGAGCCCGGCGCGCAGGCTTGAGGAGTACTGGGCGGCGACGAGCGCCCCGACCGCCGCGACCGCGACGAGCCCGGCGGTGCGCGCGATCGCGTTGTTCACCGCGGAGGCGATCCCGGCGCTCGAGTCCGGAACCTCCCTGAGCACGGTCGTGGTGAGCGGCGAGACGGTGAGCGCGAGCCCGAGGCCGAACACGAGCAGCGCCGGCAGCACGTCGAGCAGAGCCGAGACCGTCGTCCCGTAGCGCAGCATGAGCGCGAACCCGAGCGCCACGACGAGCGGCCCGAGCGCGAGGAACGGCCGCGCCCCGAACCGGTCTGCGAGCCCCCCGACGCGCGCGGAGAGCAGGAACATGACGACGGTCGGCACGAGCGTTGTCGACCCGGCCGCGAGCGCGCTCCAGCCGGCGACCTGCTGCAGGTAGATCGACTGGAAGAACGTGAGCAGCGACAGGCCGCCGTACATCGCGAACGTCTGTGCGTTGGCGACCGAGAAGCCGCGGTGGGCGAACAGCGCGAGCGGCAGCATCGGATCGGGGGCGCGTGACTCGAAGGCGACGAACGCCGCGAACAGCGCGACGCCGGCCGCGAGCGCGGCCCACACCGCCGGGTCGGCCCAGCCGAGCACCGGCTGCTCGATGAGCGCGAACGAGATCCCGGCGAGCGCGGCGGCGGCGAGCGCCGCGCCCGGCCAGTCGATCCGCGGCGCGATTCGCTCGTCGGCGCGGGCGGTTCCGGCGGGCACCGCCACCCGCCCGAGCGCGAGCGCGACGAGCACGAGCGGCGGGTTGATCGCGAAGATCCACCGCCACGAGGCGACGTCGACGATCTCGCCGCCGAGCAGCGGCCCGACGAGCACGCCGACGCCGCTCCACGCCGTCCAGCGGCCGATCGCGCCGCCGCGGACCTCCGGGGGGAAGACCGCGACGATGATCGCGAGCGCGGCGGGCGTGAGCAGCGCGCCGGCCACGCCCTGCAGCGCCCGCGCGGCGATCAGCACGCCGATGGACGGCGCGGCCGCGCAGAGCAGGGAGACGAGGCCGAAGCCGGTGACCCCGAGCGTGAACACGCGCCGCTCCCCGAGCCGGTCGGTGAGCGATCCGGCGAGCAGGATGAGCGCTCCGAGCGTGAGCAGGTAGCCGTTCGCGACCCACTGCTGGGCGGCAAACCCGCCGCCGAGGTCGCGCCGGATCGCGGGCAGCGCGACGCCCGTCGCAAACGAGTCGATCGTGACGATCGTCGAGGCGAGGATCGCGCCGACGAGCGCGAGCCTCTGCGTCCGGGTCACCGCGTGCCGGGCGGCGGAAGGAGGGCGTCGGCCCGATCCATCAGCTCCGGTCTCCGGCGAGCGGGAAGCGCGCCCGGAAGATCGTGCCCGTCGGGGGCTCGGTGCGGGACTCGACCGTGAGGCTGCCGTGGTGGCGGTCGACGATGATCCGTCGCGCGCTGTCGAGCCCGAGGCCCGTCCCCCGGCCGACGTCCTTCGTCGTGAAGAACGGGTCGAACACGCGCCGGCGCACCGGCTCGGGGATCCCGGGCCCGCTGTCGGCGATGTCGACCTCCGCGCACTCGCCGTCGAGCCGCGTCGTGATCGTGATCGTCCCGGAGCCGTCGAGCGCGTCGATCGCGTTGTCGAGCAGGTTCGTCCACACCTGGTTCAGCTCCGAGCTGTAGACCCGCGCCGGCGGAAGCGCCGGGTCGTAGTCCCGCACGACCTCGATCGTCGTGTGCTTGAGCTTGTGCTTGAGCAGCGTGAGCGTCGTCTCGATGCCCTCGCGCAGGTCGACCTCGGCGATCTCTCCGGGACGCGCGTACGCGTAGCGCTTGATCGCGATCACGAGGTCGCTCATCCGCTTCGTCGAATCGGTGAGCTCGGCGACGAGCTGGTCGGCGGCGAGCGTCGCCCCGATCCAGCGCACGACCGGCACCGCGAGCGGGCCGGCGATCTCCCCGATCTCCCGCACGTGCCCGGGCTCGGTGCCGCTCGCCGCAAGCGTCGCCGCGAGCTCCCACGGGCTCGGCGTCCCCAGCTCGGCGAGCGCGTCGGAGAGCTCGTCCTCCCGGTCGGCGGCCTCAAGGCTTGAGAGCGCACTCGTCGACCGGCGGCGCTCGACCGCGTCCCGCTGGAGCGCGACCAGCCGGCTCGCCTGCTCGCGCTCGACCCCGGACTCGACGAACACCCCGATCGTCTGCGAGAGCACGCCGAGCGCCTCGGCGAGCTCGCCCGCGGCCCGCTGCGCGGCTGACGCGGGATTGTTCAGCTCGTGGGCGAGCCCGGCCGCCATCGTGCCGAGCGACTCGAGCCGGTCGTGCTGCTGCTGGCGCTGGCTCGCCCGGGCGAGCATCGGCTTCATCTGGCCGATCACGCGCAGGAACACCGAGCGCTCGACCCGTACGAGGTCGAGGAACGGCTCGGGGGCGAGGCGCGCGTAGCGCACGTCGGTCGCGGCGCGCAGCGCGATCGGCGAGGGGTTGCCGAGCATCGTCGGCACCGCGCCGATCCACGTCGGGGCGTACTGGCTGCCCTGCACGGCCTCCATGTCGCCGTCGAGCGAGAGCATCTCCAGGCGGCCGTCGAGCAGGAGCACGACGCCGTCGTGGCCGCCGCGCTCGCGGATCCGGTCCCCGCGCGCCCCGGTGTGGATCGTCGCTCTCGCGGCCCAGCGCTCGAGGGTCGCGTCGTCGAGGTCGTCGAACAGGTCGATCGGGCGGAGGTCGGCGGCGGTCGCGGCGGGCGCGCCGGGCGCCGCCGCGCGGTCCGGACCGGTGGTCTCGGTCGAGGTCGACGCGCTCATCCGCTCATCCGTCGGCGAGATACTGGTGGATGAGCGAGACCGCCATCGAGCCCTCGCCGACGGCGCTCGCCACGCGCTTGATCGAGCGCGCGCGGACGTCACCGGCGACGAACACGCCGGGCACGCTCGTCTCGAGCGTGTACGGCGGGCGGCTGAGCGGCCAGCCGTGCTCGCGGACGTCGAGCCCGGCGAGGATGAAGCCCTTCTCGTCGCGGGCGACGACGCCGTCGAGCCAGTCGGTGCGCGGCGCCGCGCCGATGAACACGAAGCAGGCGTCGACCGTCTCGGCGCTCTCCGTCCCGTCCGGCCCGCGGACCGTGAGGCGCGCGAGGTGACCGTCCTCGCCCTCGGCGGCGATCGCCTCCGAGCCCGTGCGCACCTCGATGTTCGGCGTCGCCTCGATCTGCTCGATCAGGTAGTGCGACATCGACTTGGCGAGCGAGTCGGCGCGCACGAGCATCGTCACTCGCCTGGCGAAGTTCGCGAAGTAGACGGCCGCCTGGCCGGCCGAGTTCGCGCCGCCGATCACGACCACGTGCTGGTCGGCGCAGGCGCGGGCCTCGGTGAGCGCTGCGCCGTAGTAAACGCCCGCGCCGGTGAGCTCGGCGAACCCGGGCGCCTGCATCCTCCGGTAGGAGACGCCCGAGGAGATGATCACGCTGTTGGCCGACAGCTGCGCGCCGCCGGTGAGCTCGATGATCCGCCCCGCGCCCTCCACCCGCAGAGCGGTCGCCTTGGAAACCGTGAGCAGTTCGGCGCCGAGCCGCCGCGCCTGGGTGGTCGCGCGTCGCGCGAGGTCGGAGCCCGACAGCCCGGATGGGAACCCGAGGTAGTTCTCGATCCGGCTCGACTGCCCGGCCTGGCCACCCGGCGCCTCGGACTCGACCATCACCGTGCGCAGGCCCTCGGAGGCCCCGTACACAGCGGCGGCCAGGCCGGCGGGACCGCCGCCGACGATGACGAGGTCGTAGTGGTCGGCCGATGGCGCGGCCGAAACCCCGAGCCGCCTCGCAAGGTCGGCGACCGACGGCTGCTTGAGCGGCGTGCCGTCCTCCAGCACGACGACCGGCAGGCAGTCCTCGCCCATCCCGCAGGCGGCGAGCAGCTCCCGCGCCTCGCCGTCGCCGCCCTCGATGTCGAGCCAGCGGCCGGGCACGCGGTTGCGCGCGATGAAGTCCCGCAGGTCGTGGGTCGGCTTGCTGAACCGGTGCCCGAGCACCCGCACGCCGCCGCGCTGGTGCAGCTCCGCCTTGCCCTCCCAGATCTCGAGCAGGTCGCCGACGACCGGGTAGAGCCCCTCCTCCGGCGGGTCCCAGGGCTTGAGCAGGTAGTAGTCGAGGTTCGCCTCGTTGATCGCCGCGATCGCCGCCGCCGTGTCCGAGTAGGCGGTGAGGAGCGCGCGGCGGGCCTCGGGATAGATCTCGCGCGCGCGGGTGAGGAAGTCGGTGCCGCTCATCGCGGGCATCCGCTGGTCGGAGACGATCAGCGCGACGTGATCGCCGCGCCGGCGGAGCTCCTCCAGCAGCTCGAGGGCGTCCGTGCCCGAGCCGGCGCGCATCACCCGGTAGCGCTCGCCGAAGCGCCGGCGCAGGTCGCGAGCGACGGCGGCAAGCACCGCGGGCTCGTCGTCGACGCACAGGATCGCCGCCAGGCGCGTCGGCCGCCCATGGGACGACGCGCCGTCGTCGGCGGTGCCCGCATGGTCGCCGGCGGCGGGGCCCGCATGGTCGCCGGCGGCGGTGCCCGCATCGGCGCCGGCGGTCGCCTCGGCGTTCCGCTCCGGCTCGGTCTCGGTGGCCACGCGCGCTACCGGCTCAGCATCGGCGATGGCGGGATTCGCGTCTCCCCCTGCACCGTGTCGATCAGCATCGTCACCTCGTCCTCATAGCACCAGCTCCACCGCTCGCCCGGCTCGAGCGAGCGGATCAACGGGTGGCCGGCGCCGCGGGCATGGGCGGTCGCGTGGCGGTCCGGGGAGTCGTCGCAGCAGCCGACGTGGCCGCACTCCAGACAGATCCGGAGGTGAAGCCAGACGCCGCCGTCGCGCAGGCATTCCTCGCAGCCCTCGACGGACTCCGGCAGCTCGGTGACGGTGACGGTGTTCAAATGGGTGCAGGAACCGGTCATAGGGCCAGCATGACAAAGCCGTCAAGGGCTCCCTGACGATGCCGCGCGCGGCGGCCTGGGGCGGCGCCGGGGCGGCTCAGGCGCCGGCGCGCCCCTCGAGCCGGTATGCCCAGGCGAGCGTCTCGGCCACCGCCCGCCACAGCGGCTCGGGCACCTCGGCGCCGAGCTCGAGGCCGGAGAGTGCCTGCACGAGCGCGGGATCCTCGCGCACCGGGACGCCGGCCGCGCGCGCGGCCTCGACGATCCGCTCCGCGATGTGGCCGGCGCCGGTCGCGGTGAGCGTCGGCGCCCGGTCTCCGGGCTCGTAGTGGAGCGCGGCGGCGCGGCGGCGCTCGGGGGGGCGACGCGGCGGCTCAGGCATGCGCTCGCTCGGGGACGTGAGGCGCCGGTGGAGGTCGGTCAGGCATACACATCGAGCGGCCGGCGACGGGCGATGACGGTGACGGTCGCGGGTCGCTCGCACACGCGCGTGAGCGCGTCGCGCAGCTCGCCGGCCCCGGCCTGCGCGTGCGCGAGCGCCTCCCCGGGATCGGCGGCGATCGCGGCGCGCACCGATGCCGCGTCGAGGCCGAAGCGGAGCTCGAGCGGGCCGAGCCCGGGCAGGTCGAGCCGCAGCGCGAGCGCGTGGTCGCCGCTGCGGCCGCTGCCGCCGCGGGACTGCTCCTCGCCCCCGTCCGGGAGCACCTGGAGCTGCGCGCCGCCGGGGAGGGGGATCGGCGCCGCGAGTGGCGGCGGGGCCTCGGGCGCGGGGGTCGGCGCGGCGGTGTCATGCGGGTCGACCGACAGCAGCACCCGGTCCCCGCTCACGTCGCGCACGACGAGCCGCAGGCTCTGGCCGGCGGCGAGCTCGCGGGGAAGCTCGGCCTCGAGCAGGTAGCCGGCGATCGCGAGCCTGCCGCCCGACCCCTCGTCGGAGGCGACGACCCGGGCCATCATTCCCCGGCCGGGCGACAGTGTGAGCCCGGGCAGCAGGACGTCCCGAACGAGCGCGAGGTCGAGGGCGAGGACCGACATCTCCTGGTTTGTACCCGCCGCCGGCGGCGTCCGCGAATCGTGCCGCCTGCGCGTCGGCGGCGAGGAGGACCGGTACGCCCGCGTGTCGGCGCGAGGACCGCTACACCCGCTCGTCGGCGGCGGCGAGCGCGAGCAGCGTCCCGCGGCCGAGCGAGCGGCTCGCGATCACGCACGTGTGCCCGTCGCGCCGCCAGGTGACGTAGCGCGCGCCGTCGCTCGTGGCAAGCACGTAGAGGACGCCATGCGGCCCGCGGACGTGGGCGCCGTGCGGCACCGGCAGCGCGGCCCCGGAGACGATCGAGTATCCGGCGCGCCCTGAGCCCACGACGTAGAACACGGTCGTCACCCGGCGGCCGTCGAGCGTGTCCTGGCGCACGCCGCTCGCCCGCCATCCGGCGAAGCTCGCATAGGATGGGAACGGGATCCGCCGCGCCCCGCGCGGGCGCAGCGCCAGCAGCTCGCGATTGGACGGGTCGACCGCGGGCGCCGGGCCGGTCGCCGCGGCCAGGGCGAGCCGCGCGGTGCGCTGGACGGTGGGGACGGCGCCGCCGTGCAGCGCGATCGCGACGACCGCGACGAGCGCCGCCGCGAGCGCGACGAGCGCGACCGTCGCGCGCGGGCGCCACACCGCGATCCGGCGCCGTTCGGCCGCCCGGCGGCGAGGCGCGCCGAGGCCTGGACCGGCGAGCCGCCGGAGCCCCCCACGGCCGCGCGCGCCGCCCGAGGCGTCGGCCAGCTCCCGCACCGACGCGCGCAGGCCCGCGGGCGCGGTGACGTCGGCCGCGGCCCTGACGACCGACACCGCCCGCTCCTGCTCACGGAGTCGCGCCCGAAGCTCCGGGGAGCCCGCGACCCGGGCGCGCAGCGCCGCGCGCTCGGGCGCGGGCAGGGAGCCGTCGGCCAGGCGGGTGAGCTCCGCCTCGTCGGGGCCGAGGTGGTCCTCTCGGGTGCGCTGCCGGCTGTCGTCGTCCATGTCGGACTTCTCGTCGTCCATCAGGCAAGACTCCGGTTCGGGGGCGATCCTTCCCGGCTCTCGTCGAACCGCTCGGCGATCCGCCGCCGCGCCCGGTACAGCCGGGTCGTGATCGTCGCCTCGCGCGTATCGAGCACGCGGGCCGCCTCGCCGTAGGAGAGTCCGACGATGTCGACGGCGACGATCGCCAGCCGGAAGTCCTCGGGCAGCTCGCTGATCGCGCGCAGCACCTCGGCCGTCTCGGCGACACGGTCGGGGGCGGGCGCCCGCGGGTCGACGGGTTCGCGGTCCTCCTCGATCGCGGTCGTGCGCGGGCGGCGCGACTGCGTGCGCAGCGAGGAGCGGAACGTGTTGCGCAGCGCCTGCACGAGGTAGCCGCGCTCGTCGCCACGGATCAGCCGGGGCCGCGCGAGCACGCGCGCGAACGTCTCCTGGACGAGGTCCTCGGCGTCCTCGCGCGATCCG
>Ga0070737_10000707_pt1 | contig 62544 bp, 46 predicted proteins | sample Coa_R1_10_FD_66438 | JGI IMG/M metagenome (GOLD analysis project Ga0070737, IMG submission 66438) | Surface soil microbial communities from Centralia Pennsylvania, which are recovering from an underground coalmine fire - Coalmine... | ecosystem: Environmental > Terrestrial > Soil > Unclassified...
TGAGCCGGCGCCCGGCGCAGCCGCGGGTGCTGGAGGGGAAGATTCGTGGCCTGCCGCCGGGAGAGTACGCCATCGAACTGGTGGTGCCTGAGTACGCTGATAAGCTGTTGACAAAAGAAGGACCGTCAGACAAACCGATGCGGGCGCCTTTCACGATCCGGCCGCCTGAGAGCAAGGAGATGATTGATCTGGAGACGTGTTGGCCGCTTTTGGAGGCGATTGCCGCCCAGAGCGGCGGCCAAGTATTTACGCCCGAAAACGCCCGTGAGTTGGTCGATCTCCTCATCCAGCAATCCGTGCCCTACAGCGAGCGTCGTGAGCGGAAACTTTGGCAGTGGTGGGTTGTGCTGGTGCTGGTGCTGGCGTTTTTGACCATCGAATGGACTGGCCGGAAATTGGCGGGGCTGCCGTGAGACTCAACAATGCAGAATGCAGAAGACACAATGCAGAAGGCAAAAGGCAGAAAGCAACGGGCGAGTGGACAAGGGCGGATACGAAATCCAGAATTCAGCGATGAGCAAGCTGTCTCCCCTTTTCTCCTGTATGCTGCGCTCTGGGTTCTGCATTGCCCTTGTCGCCTCTCTCGGCTGCGCTTCCCTGCGTACTCGCTCCGCTGGCGGGACAGGCGTCTCGCTGGCCGGCAGGACGAGCGATCCGCCAGTCGCAAGCCATTCCATCCGCGAGGAACTCGATCTGGTCTACGGCCATGCTGGCGGCGAAGATTTGCAGCTCGACCTCTTCGCTCCCAAAGATGCGCCGGGGCCGTTTCCCGCCGTGGTCATCCTGCACGGCGGCGGTTGGGCCAAAGGTTCTCACGAAGTCCATCGCCCCCTCGCCGCTCTTTTGGCCGGGCAGGGTTATGTCGCCGTCACGGTCGGTTATCGTTTGGCCCCGCGGCACCGATTTCCGGCTCAGATTCAGGATGCCAAATGCGCCGTGCGCTGGCTCCGCGCCCATGCCGAACCTTACCACATCGACAGCGCGCGCATCGCTGCGCTGGGTTTTTCAGCCGGGGCGCATTTGGCCTTATTGCTGGGTTTGACGGAAGCGAAGGATGGGCTGGAAGGCGAAGGCGGCAATGCGGAGCAATCCAGCCGCGTCCAGGCCGTCATCAACATCTCCGGCCCAACCGATCTGACGCGCCCCGACTGGCCTCCGGCCACCCAGTTGGTGATCGCCGATTTCCTGGGCGGCAGCCGTGAGCAGCTTCCCGGCACGTACCGGGCGGCATCGCCGTTAGCCTACGTCCATCGTGGTGCTCCACCAGTGCTGACCATCCACGGCACCGCCGATTCGGTCGTCCCCTACGAGCAAGCTCAACTGTTGCACGCCGCCCTCCGCAAAGCACGGGTTTCATCGCGGCTGATGACCTTGCACGGCAAGGACCACGGCGACAACTGGGGCGCCAAAGAACAACAGCGCAACGCTGCAGCCATCCGGGCTTTCTTGGACGCTAACCTCCGCCGCTAGGACGCTTTTCCAGATAGTGTAGCAATCGGGCCCGGAAGCGCTCTGGTATCAATTTTCTCCGCGAGGAGTATAATACAGGTCGTTTGCCTGAGGAGGTTGAAATTATGTCCATGTCTGTGAAAGTAGATGCCAGTGGCGTCGTGACACTCCTCGCCGAGTTGTGCCGGGCGGCCGGTCGGTCGGGGTTCTGGAGTCGAGTTGGCGGCCGAAGTGCAGGACGGCCGTATCATTCTTGAGCGCCCGCGGCGGCCCATCTGGGGGGAATCCTCGACTTGACGGCAGATATTTCCCCCGAAGAATTCGATAGATTGCCGCCGGGCGACGCTGCCCAGCTTGACGAATATCTTTATGGCCAACCGAAACGGCCGGAGTAGGCACCGATGCCGTCTACTTTCTATTGGGTAGCTCTGCTGAACTCGCACGACCCGTTCCACACCCGCGTGACGTCATTTAGCCAAGCTCTTGGGGCAATCCCACTGGGTGACGAAGGATGAGGTACCTCACAGAGGTTTTGAATTGGTTTTCTCGCTCTGGATCGCTCTGGCGCGGGAAGGCTACGGCCCTGATTCACAAACTGCGTCGCAACGCCGACGTCGATGTCCTGCCGCAAACCCGCGCCGACTTCGATGCCGCGCTGACGCTGTACGAGGCTCGGCCGGACAAAGGCTACAGCTTGACCGATTGCCGGTCGATGCTGGCCATGAAGAGTTTGGGCCTGACGGAGGCGTTGACCAACGATCGTCATTTCACTCAAGAAGGATTCACGATCCTGTTTCTAACTCCGTAAATTGGCCCCGGCGCGAAACCAGGCCAGCACGCTTCCACTTTGTCCTGCTGGCACCATGCGATACAATCATGGTGTTGCTTCTTTCGTGATTTTTCTGTGTTCGAGAATGGTATGAAGATTGTCATCTATCCGCATCCTTCCTTGCGTCATCCGGCCAAGCCGCTGGCCGCTATCGATAAGCAGGTCCACCTGGATGCCGGACGGATGTTCGAATTGATGTACGAACACAAGGGGCTCGGTCTGGCCGCCAATCAGGTCTTTTTGCCCTATCGCATTGTCGTCCTCAATCCCAGCGGTGATCCGCAGCAGCGTGATAAAGAAGAAGTGTTGCTCAATCCCGTCATTTTGGAGCGCAAAGGCACGATCGAGGGGGAAGAAGGCTGTCTTAGCTTTCCCGGCTTATTCCAGAAGATTCGCCGGGCCAAGACCGTCCGCGTCCAGGCGTACAACCTGCACGGCGAGCTTATCGAGAAAAGCCTCAGTGATTTAGAAGCCCGACTGTGGCAACACGAAGTCGATCATCTCGATGGTATTCTGTTCATCGACAAAATGGGCACTATCGCCCGCCTGGCCAGCCGCAACGCCCTCAAAGAGTTCGAGCAGGATTTCCAACGCGCCCAGGAGAAGGGCGAGATACCGGCCACGGCCGAGTTGGAACGCATCTTGAAGGAACGTTCGATGGCGCTGGAGCAGAACGGCTCGCCGCCGAGCACGATTCCGCCCATTTAGCATAGGGAATATCGCCATGCGTCTCGTCATGATGGGCACCGGCCTGTTCGCGGAGCCGACTCTGGAAGCATTGTTGGCCAGCTCGCATTCGGTCGTCGGCCTGGTGACGCAGCCGGATCGCGCCACCGGTGCAGATCGCGGCTCAACCCGGCAGACCGGCCGCGGCATGAAGACTATCGCCCAGGAACATGGCGTCCCTGTCCTCCAGCCGGAAAACATCAACACACCCGAAGGCATCGCCGCCTTACGGGCGCTCCAGCCGGATTTGCTTGTTGTTGCTGCCTATGGCCAGATTCTCTCACGGGACGTTCTCGCCGTGCCGCCCTATGGCGGCATCAACGTTCACGCCTCATTATTGCCGAAGTACCGCGGCGCTGCCCCAATCGCATGGGCTATTTATCATGGCGAGACGCGCACCGGCGTCACCCTTATCAAGATGTCGGTTTCTCTCGATGCCGGCGACATGCTTGCTCAGGAAGCGATCGATATTGGGCCTGATGAGACAGCGGGCGAGGTGGAAGCACGGCTGGCGCCGCTGGGAGCCCGGTTGGCGCTTCAAGTAATCGAGCAGATTCAGAACGGCACCGCGCAGGGCCGCAAGCAAGATCCCAGCCAGGTAACGAAAGCGCCGAAACTGAAGAAAGAACATGGGTTGATCGACTGGGGCCGCAGCGCCGAACAGGTGCGCAATCAGGTTCGGGCCATGCAGCCGTGGCCGACGGCCTATACTTTTCTACACCGGCAAGGACAGCCGCCGCTTCGGGTGATTATCTATCGGACGGGCCGCATGGTCCTGGTGCCGCCTGGTCCCGATCATCCCCCACCAGGAGCGATATTATCATTGGAAGGTACTAATAGTCTCTTCATAGCTACGGGTGAACACCAGAGCCTCGAAATCCTCGAACTTCAGCCGGCCGGCAAGCGGCGCATGACAGCGGCAGAGTTTTTGCGCGGCCATCGCTTGCAAGAGGGGGATCATTTTGGCCCGGAGACGCCATGAAGCGAGCGCTGCCGACTTTCCGTGGACGCCGCCATAACGCCCGCAGTCTTGCCTTGCAAATTCTCCTCGCTTGTCATCCTCCTGTTCCAGGAGGGAAGAGTGAGTTCGTTCAAGAAATCCTTGATCGCCAACTTGGGGCACTGACCGGTTCATCCCGGCCGCTCGCCGATGCCGATCGTCGATTGGTCACGCAACTGGTTTACGGCATCTTACGGCGGCGTGGCACGCTGCGGGCGCTCTTGCAACCATTGGTGAAGCGTCCTGCTCATCGGGTCGAAGCGTGGCTGTGGGATGCTCTTTATTTGGGGGCTTGTCAATTGGCCCTGCTCACACACATTCCCGCGCACGCTGCCGTACATGAAACGGTTGAGCTGGCCCCCTCCTTTGGCCGCCCTGGTGCGCGCGGCTTTCTTAACGGCGTCCTCCGCCGTTTGTCCGAACTTCTGACCGATGAGCACACAACTACCGCCGCTGCCGATGCGCTGCCCTTGGAGCACGGCGCCTATCGCCGCCTGGCCCGCCCTGTGTTTCCCGATCCCACGGCACATCCGCAACAATATCTCGCCGCCGCGTTCAGCTTGCCGGATTGGCTGGTGCAGCGCTGGCTGACGCGCTACGGATTTGAGGAATGCTGCCGTCTCGGCTTTTGGTTCGCCGGTCCCGCGCCGCTGACACTGCGTTGTCAGCCGTTGCGATGTTCACGCGAGCAATTACTGACGGCTCTTCACGATGCCGGTTATGCCGCCGAGTCTGGCGAACATCCACAAGCGATCCGGCTGCACGAACCCAGTCCGGTTCGCGCTTTGCCGGGCTATGCCGACGGTTGGTTCAGCGTCCAGGACGAATCGGCCATGCGCGTCGGCTCGGCCCTGGCGCCCGAACCGGGGGAAACTATTCTCGATCTCTGCGCCGCTCCCGGCGGCAAAACCACGCATCTCGCCGAGCTGATGCACAACACCGGCCGCATCGCCGCCTGCGACGTGGACGAACACCGCCTGCAAACCGTCGCCGCCCTGGCCCAACGCCTGGGATTGACAATAATCGAGACACATTGCCTCCGTAAGGAACACGACACGGATGTCCCGTCAGGTCTATTCGATCGTGTATTGGTTGATGTACCGTGCAGCAACAGCGGCGTCCTGGGCAAGCGTCCCGAAGCACGCTGGCGTCTACAGCCCAGTGATCTGCGGCATCTCGTGGAGCTGCAAACGCGCTTGCTCCGCACCGCGGTCGAGCGCATCCGTCCTGGCGGCGTGATTGTCTATTCGACGTGCAGCATCGAGCCGGAAGAAAACCAGCAGGTCATCGAGAAGGTACTGAAGGATAACCCCGATCTACGGCTGGAAGCAACCGAAGATGCCGTGCCCGGCCGGCCGGCCGATGGCGGATTCTGGGCCCGTCTGCGGCGAAACGAGTGACGAACCGAGGAAACCGTCTATGAACTGGGCGGCCACAGAGCTTTTGATTCCGATCTAGGAGGATGTTTTTTGTCCGAACGGGCGGCATTTGCATTCTTGGCAAATGGGACCTATTTTTGTTGTGACCCCCCTCACGCCGCCGTTCTCTCCGTGCGGAGCGTTTCCGTCTCCCCGCCGTCCAGGAGGCTATCATGCGCTCTGGTTCTTGTCTGCGCTGCGGCGCCTCGGCTGTCGAGCTGGCCTTGGTGCTGCCGGTGCTTGGCCTGCTGTTTGTGTTCGCTGTCGATTTCGCCCGCTTGTATTTTTACTATTCCATCATCACCAATTGCGCTCGCAATGGCGCTCTGTGGGCCAGCGACCCTACGGCCGCTCTGGAATCACCCTATGGCAATGCCACTGCCGCTGCTCTGGCGGACTGGCCTGCTCATGTCTCGCCCACGCCCACAGTGACTCCCCCTCATCCCGAACTCTCTACCCCAAACGTACAAGTGACGGTTACTTGGCCCTTCACGACCCTCCTCAGCTATCCCGGCTTGCCCAATCCGATCAACCTGACGCGTACGGTACAGATGCGCAAGGCGCCATCCGCACCTAATTAATTAATTAGGAGAAGTCGATGATTCGTCGTTTGACCTCTTCGTATCGTCGTGGAAGCACCATTACCGAATCGGCCGTGGTTGTGCCGATTTTGCTGTTTCTCATCCTCGCCATCTTGGTAGGCGGCTACGGTGTCTTCCGCTATCAGCAGATCGCCCTGCTGGCTCGCGAAGGCGTTCGCTATGCTTCGGTGCATGGCGGTCAATATCAACAAGAAACAGGCAACCCCGCCGCCACACCCCAGGACGTGTATAACAATGCTATCGTCCCCTATGCCATCAATCTTGATTTGTCGCAGCTGAACTATCAAGTCACCTGGAACACCGACAATAATACTTACCACTTCGGCCTCGACAGCAATAATAATCCCGACTACGCGAAGGTAATCAACAATACCGTAACAGTGACGGTCTCTTATAATTGGTTCCCAGAAGTTTTTCTGATTGGCCCGCTTGTGTTGAGTAGCAGTGCGACGATGCCGATGTCTTACTGATCTGCCAGCCCACAGCGCAAGCACGCAAACCATCCCTTGCGTGTGCTGCAGGCTGGTAAGGAGAGGGGATACTGTTGGCCTATTCAATGATTTTATTCAACGGATATTCGACAATGCCGCACGCCCCGGCTTGTTTGAGCTTCGGGACGATGTGCCGTACCACGCTTTCATCGATAATCGTGTTTACAGCTACCCATTCCGCATCCGATAAGGAGGAAATGGTCGGCTTTTTCAAAGCCGGCAGGATCGCCAGAACGGCGGGTAAATCATCCTGGCGCACGTTCATCATCAGGCCGACTTTGCCCTCGGCGGCCATAGCGCCGCGCAGCATCAGAACAATGTCATCTATCTTCTCGCGTTTCCACGGATCAGCGTAGGCTTTGCTATTGGCGATGAAGCGTGTCGTGCTTTGCAGCAGCTCTTCGACGATGCGCAGGTTGTTGGCCCGTAAGGAGCTGCCTGTCTCGGTTACTTCGACGATGGCATCGGCCAGGCGCGGCGGCTTGACTTCGGTGGCGCCCCAGCTGAATTCGACGTGGGCCGTCACGCCGCGCTCGGTCAGCCAGCGCCGCGTCAGGTTCACCACTTCTGTGGCGATGCGTTTGCCTTGCAGATCCTGGACGCTGCGTACCGGCGAATCCTCCGGCACGGCCAGCACCCAACGCACCGGACGCCGGCTCACCTTGCTGAAAATCAACTCCGCTACTTCCGTGACCTGGACACCGTTTTCAAGAATCCAATCGTAGCCGGTCAGCCCGCAATCGAGCGAGCCGTCCGCAACGTAGCGCGGCATCTCCTGAGCGCGGATCAGCGTACACTGAATTTCTGGATCGTCAATGGTCGGAGAATAGCTGCGGCTGGCGTAAGTGATCTTGTAGCCGGCTTTGCGAAACAGATCCGCCGTTGCCTCCTGCAAGCTGCCGGCCGGGATACCGAGTTTGAGGATCGGTTGACTCATTTTCTGTAAACTTCCTTCGGATCGAATACCTTTTCGGCGATTACCTTTACGTTGTCGCCTTCGATACGGCGGAAAAAGCAGCTTGGGTAGCCCTCGTGACAGGCAGCGCCGCCGGTTTGCTGCACTTTCAGCAAGATCGTATCCGCATCGCAATCGATGAGGATTTCTCGGACTTCCTGATAATAACCGCTCTCTTCGCCTTTGCGCCACAGACGATTACGGCTACGACTGAAATAAACGGCGCGGCCCGTCCGCAGGGTTTCCTCGTAGGCTTCGCGGTTCATCCACGCCAACATGAGCACAGCACCGCTCTCGGCGTCCTGGGCAATCACGGGAACCAAACCACCGGATTTGTCGAAATTAATCATGGCTATCGCACATACTAAATGTAGGAATTGCGAGCAGGGCTGCGTCAGCGCCTCGAGAGACTTTCTCGGAGCGCTGACGCAACCTCGCTGGCCCATCTAATACGTAATCAAACTAAATACTTCATGCGGATGCAGCCGCGCCCGTCCTCCGAGAAACGCCAACTCGACAAGGAAAGCACAACCTAAGATCTGGCCGCCAGCCTTTTCAATCAAGCGGCAGCTTGCCTCCATGGTGCCGCCGGTGGCCAAAAGGTCGTCGATGAGCAACACGCTTGCTCCGGGTGATACCGCGTCGATGTGGACCTGTAGCTCGGCACTACCGTATTCTAATTCGTAGCGCAGCGAATGGGTTCTGTGCGGCAATTTGCCGGGCTTACGCAGCGGCACCAGCGGCTTTTTTAGCTGCAAAGCCAGCGGGGCGGCGAACAGAAACCCCCGCGCCTCGGCAGCGGCCACCACGTCCACTTTCTCAGCCGGATAATGCTCAGCCAGCCGATCGATGGCGTACTGGAAGGCGCACGGCTCGGCCAACAAGGGCGTAATATCCTTGAAAAGAATCCCCGGTTTGGGAAAATCGGGAATGTCACGTATAAATTGAGCAAGGTCCATCTGGAGCGCCTTTATATGAGTGTGCAGGAAAAACCTACGAAATTTCCTTCCCGGAGGCAACCATGACGCTAGCGATTCGCCGGGCTGGTCCCGCCGATGCCGCCGTCGTTACGGAATTCAACCGCCTGCTGGCCCTGGAAAGCGAGGGCAAGACGCTCGATGCTACCGTGCTGGCTGCTGGTGTCGCCGCGGGTCTCGCCGATCCGAATCGGAGCGTCTACTTCCTCGCCGAGGAGGACGGCGCGGCAGTCGGTCAAATCATGTACACGACGGAATGGAGCGATTGGCGCAACGGCTGGTTCTGGTGGATTCAAAGTGTGTATGTGCGGCCGGAAGCGCGGCAGCGCGGCGTGTTTCGGGCGCTGTACGAACACGTCTATCAGGCAGCGCGAGCGGATGGGCAGGTGATCGGCTTGCGTTTGTACGTGGAGCGTAATAACCGTATCGCCCAGGAGACGTATCGACGTCTGGGCCTGGAGGCAGCGGGTTATCTGGTGTTCGAGCGCTATCCGTTGTAAAAGTTCGCCAACAGGCGAGCGAGGCATTCACATGTCCTGCTCGCCCTGTTGGCAACGGTTAAAACGTCCGTTTGCGTTGCATACGGAAGTTCATAATGGCGATGACGCGCAACTCTTGCGCCGGTTCCCCGGGCCTGCTGAGCAAGGCTTTCAGTTGCAGCTTCACCGACGTCTCGGCGAGGAGGGGCTGTCCGTTGGTCAAGTCCACCAGGATCTGTCCGTTGGCCCTGCCGCCGATGGTATCATTTTTGCCACGCACCAGACCGTCCATAGTGATGACCGCTTCCTCGCGGCCGTCGCGCTTGCGGGTGCCCTGGTACGTAAAATTCACATCGAGCTTGCCCGATTCCATCCGGCCGGGTGTATCAATGGGCAATTGACGCTCCACCTTCCAACTTTCCATCGGTTGGGCCGAACCGCTGGTCGGCAAGGACACCGACAGCGATTCCAGTCCCTGCTGGACCATCTCGTGAAATTCCTTGATCGATTTGTACTGTTGCGGATCGGCCCGGGCCAGCTGCGCCAAAGGCCGCTGATCGACCATCTGCCGGGTAATGTTACCCAAACGGTCGAGTTGGATCAGGGTGGTAATCAGGTGCGGCAGCTCGTTTTTGAACCGTTCCAGCGTGGGGTGAGGGACGCTCTTGCCGTCGGGCAGGACCAACTCGCGGCTGGGCGGATAGCGATAGCGCAGGCTCAGCTGGGTGCCGCTCGATCCCGTCGAGATGACGGTTTCGGTGAGCTGGGCGATCGTGCGGACACGAAAGGCATCATCCGCTTCGTCGTTGCCGATTTTGAAGATATTTTCCAGAGTCAGATCGAGAGCACGTTTGCTCCCCTGGTTAAAGCGGAGCACGAGGTTGGCCGGCTTGCGATAGACCGGCTGGGGCAAGCCCACGAGCGGCTTGGCCGGCTCCCAGTGTATTTCGCCCTTGGAGTTGACCCAGCGGGCTTGTCCCCAGTATACCTTGCCGGAAGGCAGCTCCGGCAGTATAATTTCTCCTTTCCCTTCCGGGGCCAGGTATTTCAGCTTGTGGTAGGCATGGCGCGAATCGCCGGTTTGGGCCGCAGGCTGTGTCGTGGCAGAGGGACGAATCGCCGACTTAGTATCTGCCGGCTTATCGCCAGTCCAAATTTCCAGCCCGACTTCTTTAATAAGATTTCGCGGATCGATCATATCGAGAATGACTGGCACGGCCACTTTGTTTTCGGCGGTGTAATATGGTTGCTGCAGGGTCACATCGGAGACGCGTCCGCTGAGGATAGCCTGGACACGCTCGCCGGGGATGGCGAAGTTGATCTGCCGGTTGGGGATAATGGCGACGGCCACACCGACGACAGTACCGCTGTTATCGACGACCGGACCGCCGGAGTTGCCGGGATCCATGCCGCCGTTGACCTGGACGCGCTCGAGTATGTTGGTCTTAGGGTTCTTACGCAGCGCCGACACCGAGGCCGGCCGAATGGTGATCTCTTTGCCCAGTTGTTCGCCCAGGGGGAAGCCGAAAACGTAAACTTCGTCCAGCGCTTGCAACCCGCCGGCCGGCTTAACGGTCAGCGGCTCCGGGACCGACTGCGGCGGGGTGCCGATGTCCAGAACGGCCAGGTCCGAGGCGCGATCGACGCCGAGCACGCGAGCCGTGGTCTTCCATTCGTTGGCTTCGCCGCTGTTGACGATGACTTCGACTTTCTGGGGCCGGGCACTATCGGGCGCAAGCATGCCGACGACGTGGGCGTTGGTGAGGATGATATTGCGGGCTTCCTTGCAGCCGAAGAAGCCGGTCCCAAACGCTAAACTGCCGTCGGGCATATGGACGCGCAGATAGACGGTAGCTCGCTTGACGAATTCTCGTCTTTCGGCGGTGAGCCGGCCAGGGTTCGCCGCTTCGCGCAACGTGTTGTCGAGGACAGCCGGCGGCGACGCTTTCTGCGTTTCTCCTTTCGACTCCGGAACGTTAGCGGCTAGCAGCGGCGACTTGGTCGCGTGGTCGACCGGCTGGCTCTGGGCCGGTGGATTGTCCGCTTGGGGCTGGGGTTGTGGCTGCGGCGGATTGACAGCCGGTGGAGGAGCGGGCGGGGCTGGTGGCGGAGCAACCGCCGGAACTGGCGGTGTGTTCGCCACTTGCGCGTTCTTGTCTGGCGCCATTAATAAATAGGTGATAAGGGCGCCACACAAGAGAAGAAGCAAGCCAAAGACGGCCGAGATGCCGCCGAGAATCCACGGCAGAGCGCTCTTCTTGGCCCTGTCCTGCGCCGGAGCGGGCTGCGCTGGCATTTCTTCTTCGCCACGGCGGCGTGTGGTTACGGGAGATGGCTTCGTTTGGATCTGGACGGCTGTGAAGACGGCCTGGCAGTTCTTACAGCGGACTTTTTTACCGGCTTGCTGATCAGCCAGTTGGTAAGTGGTCTGGCATTCCGGGCAAATCGTTTTGATAGCCATGTGGGAGCACCCTTGCGAGTCCGGAAGCGGCGTGGGCGAGGAGAACGCGCTAATTGTAGAAGCATGACAATCCATTAATCTTAATGGCTGCACCAGACACGGACAAGTAGAATTTTCATCCTTTTTGCCAACCCGCCATGCCAGCAAAGGATGCCTTTGCTAGCGTGGGGGTTGGCAAAAAAGACGCTATACTTCCGGATGCAGCCACGGTTTGCGATAGGGACGGCGCAACAGCTTGTTCGCTTCCTCGTCGCCCACCACTTGCTGCTTGTCCGCATCCCAGACTAGCGAGCGGCCTAATTTCATCGACAGATTAGCCAAGATACAGCTCGCCGTGGAAATGTGTCCCTGCTCAATGTCGGCAACCGGCCGGCTGCGCGCGGCGATGGCTTGCAAGAAGTCCCGCATGTGCCAACGCACCGCCGAGGCCACGTGCCGCTCCAGGTCCTTCTCGATGCGGTCCTCCGGATATTTGTCGTATTCGTACAGTGGTTTGCCGGTCAGGGTCGGCTTTTTCGCCCCCAGCGGTGTGAACTCGTACTTGTACACACTTGCTTTCAGCGTGCCTTTGTCACCATACAGCGTCGCGCCCCAACCGAAATCCGGATCTGGATCGTTGGCCGCGCCCCAGGTGCGATGCTGCCATACCACCGGCAGTTCGTCGAAATCGAACGTCGCCGTCTGCGTGTCAGCGATGTTGGCTTTGCTCTTCTTTTCCACAAAGATGCCGCCGCTGGAAGAGATACGTTTGGGCCAGCCCAGATCAAGCATCCAGCGCACCATGTCGAGCATATGAATGCACATGTCGCCCATGATGCCGTTGCCGTACTCCATGAAGGCGCGCCAGCTGCGCGGATGCACCAGCGTGTTATACGGCCGCAGCGGCGCCGGCCCGGTCCACATCTCGTAATCGAGATAATCTGGTGGCGTCGTATCTGGCGGATTGTCCTTCGCTCGCATGTGATAGTAACAGTAAATCTCGACCAGGGCGATTTTGCCGAGTTTGCCTTCTTTGACGACACGCTCGCGTGCCTCGATGAGGTGCGGCGTGCTGCGCCGCTGGGTGCCGACCTGGACGACACGCTTGTGTTTGCGGGCGGCGGCAACCATCGCCTGCCCTTCCACTACGTCCACGCTGATCGGCTTCTGCACCCAAACATCGGCGCCCGCCTCAACGGCGGCAATCATCGGCAGAGCGTGCCAGTGATCCGGTGTGGCCACCAGCACAATGTCGAGGTCTTTTTCCTTAAGCATTTCCCGATAATCGGCGTAGGTACGCGGCTTTTTCTTGGACTTTTGCCGCTCGGCCACAATATCAGCAGCCTCGGCCAGCATCTTCTTATCGACATCGCACAGCGACACCACTTCGACCGGCGCGACCTGAATGAGCCGCAGCAGATCGATTTTGCCATACCAGCCGCAGCCGATCAGCCCAACACGCGGGCTACGATCGGCGAAGGCGGCCTCGAGGGCAGCTTGCGACAGAGCGAGTCCGGCCGCACCGGTGCCCAGAAATTGACGGCGATTCATGGATGGATCTCCCGGTAAGTAAGATGGGTCAACGTGGAGGATAATCTAGCCCGCCAGCAGGCGCACGGCGAGGGATTCATCCTTACGCCGTACAGGTAAGAGTTAGCGAACCAGACCGTAGGGCGAGCTGTCTGTGCACCCATTCTCAGACAAGCGAGCAACTTGCCCTACGGTCGGTCGGTCAGTCCTAATCGTGGTTCAGCGCGGCATCGACAGAAGTCGTTAACCGCAGCGCTTCCAGCGCTGCGTTGCGCTGCGGATCGATGAGTGGATCGTCCAGCGGTAAGCGCTTTGTCGAAGAGCCGGGACGCAGCGTCAGTTCTTCGTACCATGTTCGCAAGGCGCGGCTGAGATCGCCAGAGACGCGGAACTCATGGCCGGGGTCGGGGTGGACGCCCCAGGGGGCGTCAGGTTGGCTGTCCGGGAAGCGGTGCAGCGGTTGGCCGTTCGGACGCAGGATCGTGCCGCTTGTCACCTTGAGGACGATTGTGCCCAAAGGGCGCAGCTTCTGCACATTGCCTTTGCCGTGTGTGCGTTGGCCAATCAGCACCGCTCGATGGTGGTCCTGCAAGGCTGCAGCGATCAATTCCGCGCCGCCGGTCGAATCGCTGTTGATGAGTACCACTATCGGAAAATCATTGTGTTTATCCTCATTGGTACTACGGTAAACGTCTTCCGGCTGATTACGATACTGGATCGTGGCGATCGTGCCTTCCCCCAGGAACAATTCTGCCGTCTTCCGCGAGCCGTCCAACATGCCCCCCGGACACCAACGCAAATCGAGAATCAGGCCGCGCAAGCCATCGCCGCGCAGATCAGCGAGGACGTCAGACAATTCATCGGGCGTGCTTTCGAGGAGATTGCCCAGGCGAAGATAAGCGATTTTGCGTTCGGTGTCGAGCCAGTAGTTCCACGAATTATCGCTGCGCCGGGCTACGCCGAAAACACTCTCCGGTCGAAAGCGCCGCCATTCCAGCTTCACGTGACGAACTTCGGAGCGGGGGGCGTCAGCCTCCTGAAAGGCACACCTCTCAGGAAGCTGATGCTCCCCGCTCAGGGATGCATTTCGGCGGTAGGTAAGGATGATCGGCTCCGGCAGAGCGAAGGCGCCCAACTGGGGCTTAAGCAATGGAGCACGGCCATTGAGCACGTTGAGCGATTCCTTGACACTGCGCGGACGGCCATCAGAATCGTGCAGATGGATGATTTCATCGCCACGGCGTAAGCCGGCTTGTTGTGCCGGACTGCCCGGCAACACATCGAGGATAATGACGCGTTCGCCGTTGTCGGATACCTCCAGGCCAAAGCCGTCGCGCTCCGGGCCGGCGCCGAGGGCATGGCGATCCTCTTTGGCCGAGATAACGCCAGAATAGGGATCGAGCGAGTGCAGCATGACCTGGCAGGCGACAGACAACGGATCGGCCCCGCCCAAATTCTCGCCCCGGCCCAAGTCGGCCCGGACACTGCGGAGCAGTTCAAGCAGCGGGCGGTCATCGGCAATCGGAGGCCGGCGCGGCGCCAGAGCCGGCACCAGCGGCGGCGGCGTATTCGCTGCGGCGGCCGTCTGGGCAGCGGATTCCTTCTCGGCTCGTTCGATGCGGCGGCGCAGATCGCGCGGCGCCGGTCGGCGCGCCCGTTCATACAGCGCTGTCAGGGCCGTGTGCAGCAGCTCGACCCGTGAGACAGGGCGGACGTACACGTCGCCGATCCAGTTGACGGCATCGAGCAGGAGGGCAGCGAACGCTTCGCTGTCGCTGGGCACGCGGTAGGTATTCTCCGGCGCCGCAGGCGGAGAGACGGGGGCCGGCGGCGGCGAAGGCGCCGGGACCGCAGCCCTCAGCCATGCCGAAAGCAGCATGCAGAATGCAGAATAGAGGACCAAAGTCAAACACCGCCTCTTGTTTTCCTTATGCATCTTCTTGTTTTCATTCTGCATTCTGCATTCTGCATTCTGCATTGCTAAGGGCCTCCTGCGCGGCGACGAATGGCCACCGGGGGCAGCTACTATAGAGCAAGTCGCGTTTGGGCAGAAGGCCAACCGGAAATTACTGGCCAGGATCAGCTGGCATGCAGTATCCTGGTATCAGCAGAGAAATTCGATATCGGGTGTTCCCTGGGAACAAACTTTCGAGGCGTTGATGGACCGTGTGCGGCACGGCGATGAATCTGCGGCCGCCTACCTGGTGAAGCTATCTGTTTCGCCATCCTGAGCTATCTGCCGATGCCGACGCCGTTCTCGAGTTGGTGTTGCTGGCAGTGATGCTGCGCGAAGAGGCCGGGCCATTTCTTCAATCAAGGCGTGACTTATGCATTCGCCGCAGGTATAATAGAATTTATTGCACCCAGACTGCTCCGCTATCGTCGGTCCGTGCTTGCGCTGCGGGGTGGCAAGCTCCACGTTTCTCTGCCCAGGGAGATTCTGATGGCCGTGGACTCCATCAATATTCTTGCCGCCATCCTGCAGCGCTATCACTTACTGGGACCGGCTCAGCTCGCCGAGGCGGCTGGCCCCTTGGCTTGTTCTTTTCGCAATCCCAAGGATCTGGCGGGTGAATTGATTCGTCGTGGCTGGTTGACGCCATACCAGGTCAACCAGATTTTCCAAGGCCGGGCAGGCGATTTGCTGCTGGAATCCTATGTGTTGCTGGAACGGCTAGGCGAAGGCGGCATGGGGCAAGTATTCAAGGCACGCAACTGGAAATTGAACCGGCTGGTGGCCTTGAAGCTCATCCGCAAAGAGCGTCTGAGCAGTTCCGAGATTATCCGCCGTTTCCAGCGCGAAGTCCGCGCCGCGGCCCAACTCAATCATCCCAATATCGTCCACGCCTATGATTGCGGCGAATGCGGCGAGCGTCATTTCTACGTTATGGAATACGTTGAGGGCATCGATCTGGCTCAACTGGTTCGCCGCAATGGCCCTTTGCCGATTGAACAAGCGTGCGATTACGTGCGGCAGGCGGCACTGGGCTTGCAACACGCTTTCGAGCGCGGCTTGGTTCACCGCGATATCAAGCCGCACAATCTGATGCTGACGCGGAGCCGTGAGGGGCAAAGCGTCATCAAAATCCTCGATTTGGGTCTGGCCCGTTTGGATCAGGGCGACGACTCCCCAGATTCCGGCGTCATGACGTGTGAGGGCGCCGTGATGGGCACGCTGGATTACATCGCTCCGGAGCAGGCGCGGAACGCTCATTGGGCCGATACGCGGTCCGACTTGTACAGCCTCGGCTGTACCTTGTATTTTTTGCTGACGGCCCAACCCCCCTTTCCTGGCGGCACGGCTACCGAGAAGTTGCTCAAACATCAGTTCCAGGCGCCGCCGCAGATTCAGGCTCTGCGGCCAGACGTGCCGGCGTCGTTGGCCATGGTGCTCCAGCGTTTGCTAGCCAAACAGCCGGAGCAGCGTTACCAGACGCCGGCGGAAACGGCGGCGACGCTGGCCGCGGTCCTGAGCGGGACCACTGTCGTGAAGAGCGAGGGGGGCGGGACCCGGGGCGAGGAAGAAACTCTCTTTTCCTTCGCCTCTTGCTCCTCGCCCCCCTTCCCTCTTCCAGCAGCCAGCGAGGCGATGGAAGAAACGGCCGCCGATTGGTCGTCCATCCTTGATGCTCCCGCTGGCAACTCCCCTCTCTTGTTCCGGCGCCGCCGTGCCGATCAACGCAAGTACCTGCTCTGGTGGGGGATGGCAAGCGGCCTGGCACTACTTGTCTTGATCGTGCTATTGTTGCTTCTACTATGATGGCCGAAGGCAGCACCTCGCAGCAGGGAGGAAAAGGGATTGACTGATCGGTTAAACGTAATCACAGGAGCCACAGGCCTCCTGGGCAGCCATATTGCCGAACAACTCTGCGAACGCGGTGAACGGGTTCGCGCTTTGGTGCGTCCGAGCAGCGACACGACTTTCCTCAAGCAGCTTGGCGTCGAGTTAGCGGTTGGCGATTTGAACGATCCGGCCCGCTTGCCCGACATCCTCAACGGCGCCGACGTGGTGTATCACTGTGCTGCCCGTGTCGGCGATTGGGGGCCTTGGCGTGTCTTCCAGCGCGAGATCATCGACGCCACGGCCAACTTGCTGGATGCCTGCCGTACAGCTGGCGTTGGCCGTGTACTGCACGTCAGCTCGATCATCGTTTATGGCCATCCGCGCCTCCGCGATACTTGCTTCACGGAAGAGGAACCCTTGGGTCAGAACTTGCGGCTGTGGGATTACTACTGCCGGGCCAAGGTGCGGGCCGAGGAGCTATGCCGGCAATATTGCGGCGACCTGACGATTGTTCGGCCTAGCTGGATCTACGGCCCGCGTGACCGCACGACTCTGCCGCGTCTTCTCAAAGCATTGGACGCCGGCCGAGTAGCGATCATCGGCCGCGGGGATAATCTGCTGAACATTGTCTATGCCGGCGATGTGGCCGAGGGCGCTATCCGCGCTGCCAATCATCCACAGGCCAAGGGCCAGGCGTACAATCTCAGCAGTGAAGGTGAGATCACGCAGGGCGATTTTCTCGATCTGTTGGCCGATATGCTGGATCGGCCGCGCATCCGCAGGCGCGTATCCTATCAATTTGCCTATTGGGGAGGTTTTTTGTCAGAATTAATTGGCCGCCTGATTCGCCTGCACCGTCCACCGCATTTGACGCGCTATGCCGTGGCCCTGGTCGGTCGTTCCACACGCTTCAGCATCGCCAAGGCACGCACGCAGCTCGGTTGGCAACCGTGCATCGGCATCTACGAAGGCGTTCGCCGCACGCTCGAATGGTATCGTAAAGAATGTCTGAATCGTGCTCTTACGGGCGAGGCGGTCCCTGTCGTTCCCTTACAGGCACGGCTCGGAGGACGCAGGACATGACTCATTTCGCCGATCGTCTCGCTGCCGCCATTCAGGCCAAGGGTAACGTTGTCTGCGTCGGCCTCGATCCGCGCTGGGAGGCGCTGCCGGTCGAGGTACAGCAACGTCACGGTGCGGCGACCCTGGCGGCGGTGGCCGCCGCTTTTGAGGAATTTTGCGGTCGCGTACTGGAGATCGTGGCCTCTTTGGTGCCGGTAGTCAAACCGCAGAGCGCCTTCTTCGAGGCGTGTGGCCCGGAAGGCATGGCAGTACTGCAACGCCTGTTGCGTAAAGCCCGCGATTTGCGCCTCATTACCATCCTCGATAGCAAACGCAACGACATCGCTTCGACGGCATCCGCCTACGCTGATGCGGCTTTCGGCGGCACGCGTCTGGCCGGCCGTACGTATCCTGTATGGGAGGCCGATGCCCTGACAATCAATCCCTACCTGGGCCGCGATGCTGTCGAGCCGTTTCTCGCCAGCGCTCGCCGTATCGGGGCCGGTCTGTTCGTGCTGGTACGAACCAGCAATCCGGGCGCCGGCCAGTTTCAGGATCTGCTCGTCTCCCCTCCCCCACTCACTCCCCAAGGAGGGGAAGTAGGGGCAGGAGTGCCGCCGCGGCCGTTGTATCAGCATGTTGGCGAGGCCGTGGCCACATGGGCGCGCGAGAACCTGGGCAAATGCGGCTTGGGCGATGTAGGAGCAGTGGTCGGCGCGACGTATCCGTCCGAGTTGGCGAAGCTGCGAAAACAACTGCCGGAAGTGATTTTCCTTGTGCCCGGCTTCGGCGCCCAAGGCGGCACAGCCGCCGATGTCGCTCCTGCTTTCCGCCCGGATGGACTTGGCGCTATTATCAACAGCTCACGCGGCATTCTCTTCCCGTTTCAGCCTGATGAACCACGCTGGGAGGAACGCATTGAGGAAGCGACTCGTGCCACCATCTCCGCTTTGGCATCGTTATTTCCTTGACGATTGCGCGATATACTGCGGATAGGTAAGAAGAGTGTCGCTAACTGCGATATATGCCTTCTGCGAGAGCTTGGCAAAAACGGGGCGACGGTTGGAGCGAATAATCGCCAACAAGGAGAGATTTTATGCAAAAAGCCATTGTGTCTCTCGGATGGATAGGTCTTCTACTGAGCGGGATGTGCGTCGCTCTTGCCGCGGAGGCAACGGCGCAGCGCGAAACCAAGGAGAAAGCAAGCGTGAAAAAGGAAGCATTCGGCAAAACGGCCGACGGCATCGCCGTGGATCAGTACATTCTAACCAACGCCGCCGGCATGACGGCCAAGATCATCACCTACGGCGCCATCCTCACAGAGCTAGACGTGCCGGATCGCAGCGGCACACTGGGCGATGTCGTTTTGGGCTTCGACAACCTGAAGGATTATCTCGAACGGAACCCGCACTTCGGGTCCACGGTGGGCCGAGTAGCCAATCGTATCGCCAAGGGCAAGTTCACTCTCGACGGCAAGGAATATACCCTGGCCATCAACAACGGTCCCAACTCGCTACATGGCGGATTAAAGGGATTCGATAAGGTGGTATGGAAGGCCGAGCCGAAACCGGCGCCGACGGGGGCCGCTGTCGAGCTTAGCTACCTCAGCAAGGACGGCGAAGAGGGCTATCCCGGCAATCTCAGCGTCACAGTGGTTTACACGCTGACGGATGACAACGCCCTGCGCATCGACTACACGGCCAAGACGGACAAGGCCACACCGGTGAATTTGACCAATCATACCTATTTCAATCTGGATGGGGCGAAATCCGGCGACATTCTCGATCATGAGTTGATGATCGTCGCGGACAAGTACACACCGACCGATAATACGCTCATCCCCACTGGCGAAATCAAGACAGTCAAAGACACGCCGCTGGACTTCACCCAACCCCGACGCATCGGCGCGCGCATCGATCAGCTCAAAGACTATCCTGGCGGGGGCTACGATCACAATTTTGTGCTGGGTAGCGGCGTCACGGATGAGCCGAAGCTGGCGGTGCGTGTACGCGCGCCAAAGACCGGCCGTATTATGGAGATGTATACAACCGAGCCGGGCGTGCAGTTATACACCGGCAATTTCCTCGACGGCAAGTTAACCGGCCGCGGCGGCGTCGTGTACAAGAAGCACGCCGGTTTTTGCCTGGAAGCGCAGCACTTCCCCGATGCAGTGCATCATGACAACTTCCCGTCGATCATCCTCAAGCCAGGCGAGACATATCGGCAGACGACGATTTACAAGTTCTCGGCGAAATGAACGAGTTGCGGACGCAATGCCAATCATTGAGGCGAAGGGCCTGAGTAAAACCTATCGTGTCTTTCAAAAAGAGCCTGGTCTGGCGGGGGCGCTGCGCGGTCTGTTTCGCCGCCAATACAAGGAAGTCCATGCCGTCGCCGGTGTCAGCTTTCAGATTGAGTCGGGGGAAATGGTTGGCTTTCTCGGTCCCAACGGGGCCGGCAAAACCACCACCCTGAAGATGCTCTCTGGTCTGATCTATCCCAGTGCGGGCACAGCCACAGTGCTGGGCTTTACACCCTGGGAACGCCCCGATGCTTTCCGCCGCCGCTTCTCGCTGATTATGGGTCAGAAAAATCAACTGTGGTGGGACTTGCCGGCCAGTGACAGTTTCCAGCTTCATCGGGAGATTTATTCGCTGCCGGCGGACGCTTTCAATCGCACCCTTGGCGAATTGACGGAACTGTTCGGCGTCAAGGAGCTGACACGCCAACCAGTACGCGAATTGTCATTGGGCGAACGCATGAAGATGGAATTGATCGCCGCCCTCTTGCACGAACCGCAATTGCTACTCCTTGATGAACCGACGATTGGTCTGGACGTGGTGGCGCAAGTGGCTATTCAGCACTGCCTGAAAGAATACAATGCCCGACGCGGCGTCACCATGTTGTTGACCAGCCATTACATGCGCGATGTCGAGGCGCTCTGCCCGCGTGTGCTGGTCATCACGCATGGCCGCGTTCTTTATGACGGCCCGCTGGCTGGCATCACTGAGCGCTTTGGCCGTTCCAAGTTGGTGCGCTTGCAGTTCAGTGGCGAAGAGACGCCGAAAGACCTGGGCCGATTTGGTGAATATACCAGCTCCGGCCCGGTGGCCGAATTGAAGGTGGAGCGCAGGCGCGTGGCAGAAGTGCTGGCTGCTATTCTGGATCGCTATACCGTTGTGGACATGAGCGTGCAGGATCCGCCGCTGGATCAGGTCATCGCTCGTGTCTTCGAGGAAGGTACCGGTTAGCGATGCTTCGTAGAAGCGTCGACCGAAAACGATACCTTTTGCCCAGGCGATAAAAACTCTACTCTCCTGTCCCGAACTCCGGCACTCTGCCGCTGTTGTCGCGTGCGCCCAGAAGAAACGACGGGTAAAATCGTGGCAGAGGACGATCTGTCCTGCCGGCAGACGCCTCGTCACGGAGTTTGTTCATGTCCACGCCTTTCGGCAAATTCTTTTCTCGCTCCCAAGCTCTGCTTGGGAACGTTATCTTTGCCTGGCTATCTTGCCTGGTCTGCGTTTCTTCGTTAGCTGCCGAAGAGCCGATTCAGCTCCGCGAGCGTTTTTTCTCCGGATATGAGTATCACGTCAGCACGCGGGTGGATCTCTCCGGTACCCTGACTTTGCCCCCCCCTTTATCCTCCCCCGGAACAGAGGGGGATAAAGGGGGAGGCAAGCCGGCGCCCAAGCCGTTGAGCGTACGCGGCAGCAGCGCTATTGAATACGACGAACGCATCCTTGATGTGGGTCAGGACGGCCAAGTGCGCAAAACGGTTCGTCTGTGCCGCCGTACCGATTTTCGCCGCACCATTGGCGATCGACTGCAGGAGAATTCGCTGCGCCCGGAAGTGCGTCGCCTCGTCCTCTTGCGCTACCAGAACAAGGAAGTGCCGTTTTCGCCGGACGGTCCCTTGATGTGGGGCGAGATCGACCTCGTTCGTACCGATGTCTTCACACCAGCCCTGGCGGGTCTGTTGGCCGGCCATCCGGTCAGTCTGGGCGACCGCTGGTCGGCAACACAGTCGGCCATCCAGGAGCTGACTGACCTGGAACGCATCGACGAGGGATCGTTAGAGTGCCGGCTGGAGCAGTTCACCCGCGTCGAGAAACGCCGACATGCCCGTATCTCGTTCCGCGGTACGCTCCGCGGCGCCAACGAAGACGGCCCCAATCGCCAAGAACTGGAAGGCTATTTCTTCTTCGATCTGGAATCGAACCACCTGAGTTATCTGTACCTGCAAGGTAAGCACTTTTTGCTCGACAAGGACGGCAAAGAAGTAGGTCGGATCGAAGGCCGATTCGTGCTGACGCGGCAGGCCAACACGCGCGTGGCGGACCTGAGCGAGACGGCGCTCAAGGGCGTGGTCATGGAGCCAAATGCTGACAACACACTGCTGTTGTACGATAATGCCGATTTGGGTGTGCGTTTCCTGTATCCGCGCCGCTGGCACGTGGCGAGTGTCCGCGGTAATCAGGTGGCCCTGGACAGCGCCGATGGTAGTGGTCTGTTGCTGACTCTCGAGTCGCTGGCTCGTGTGCCGACGGGAGCACGTTTCTTAACCGAATCCCGTGAGTGGCTCACCAAGCAGCAGGCGCAGCTGCTGCGTATCGAGCCGCCGCGCACCATACGCGCGTCGCCGGTGTTGGAACACTTCGCCTTGGAGATGGAGATGGGCAAGCAGAAATTCGTCATGGATTATTACGTGACGCGACAGAGCAACGGCGGAGCCACCCTCGCCGCCCGTCTGCTGCCAAATGACCTGGCGGCGCTGCAAAAAGAAGTGGAACGCATCGCTCTAAGCGTAGTAGTCACACGGGAACAGGCGAACCGGTGAACTAGCCGCGCTGCCTCGCCGGTCAACAAGGCCCAATCCAGCGGCCGTACGCGTACCGGCAGTGGCATCCATTCTTGTGCCTTCCACAATCGCAGCCGCAATTCCTCGATGTGCTCGTCCAGGGGCATGCGCGTGGCAGCGAAGGGATCGTCGTCATAACCGCTCATGAATACACCTCCTCCGTCAAGAATATCTGACAGGGAGGTTTCTGGGCTGCACCGTCGGCTAAGATAGAGAGTGGAAACCGGCGTGGAAACGGAATGTCACGAAAAATACGAGCGATACTCTCTTTTAGCGATGATTATACGCTAGATGAGCCGAGGCGGCACCACAGAAAGCGCGTCCAGCCGAGCGGGCCAAGCCACTCAGCAGCCACGTAACGGCCGCGATGTTCGCCCGCCAGGCGCTGTACCTCGACGTGCAAGCGCTTGCCGCTCACCTCCGTACCGTGATATTCCTGCAACACTTGCTCCGCCTCGCTGTCCTCGCCGTCACGCAGCAGCACCACACGCCGCGGACAACGCGGTGAAGAATTCAAGGCCGCGTCGTTACTCGACGGATAAACACCATTGCTCGAAAGGGCCATGACTTCGCCGTCTCTCCGTCTCTCCGAATTGATCTTGCTGGGATCGCGAGCGCTCGCTATCGTTTGCCCGCGCTACGAGCCGGAAGCGTAAGCGACGGAGATAGGCTGTCGCTCACGTTTCCGGCTCGTTCGCCGCTCGGATAGAGCGCAAAAAAGCGGTGGCGCTACCTTGCGCCACCGCTCCTCTTGAGGTGGGTCAACACCACACGACAACGACTCTTCTTCCAAGTGAATGGCTCAAGGGGGCAAGTCCCGGCGGGTGCACCACCTCACGACAGTAGTCTTATCGACCAGGACTACCTCCGATCTTGAGTAAACTGCCGAAACGAGGCCATCATGCCCCATTCCGCTGATTCGGGTTGGACCATCCGCACTGCCGCTATTCCCCTGCTTGTGTCGCTGGCCTTGCACGGATTGCTGTTTTTGGCCCTGTGGTTGTGGCCGGCGCGGACGTGCAGTCCGGTGCTCTCCATCGAAAGCACGCGCATCACGCTGGATACGTGTGTCCTCGATCCAGGTTCCTCCACGCTTCTGCCGGAGCGCGAACTACCTCCCGATCTGCTTGGTCAAGATGTGAACACTACTCTTGCTCCTCGCTTGGAGGAAACTCCCCCGATCTCCTCCCCAAAATCTGCCCCGGCAGAGCCGCGAGCGTCAGCGAACGGTTCACATGGCCCACAAGCGGATGTCTGTAGTTCCGATGGAAGTCTTTTCCCCTTGCCGGCGACGGCGAAGAGCGTGGTCTATGTACTTGATCGTTCCGTGAGCATGGGCATCGATCGAAAATTAGACTTCGCACGTCGAGAATTGATCGCCAGCCTACGGCGGCTGTCCCCTGCGGTGCGTTTCCAGATTGTTGATTACAACGATTCTGCCGAGACTCTGGTCGTGGATGGTCAACGGGACTTGCTGCCGGCTGAGCCAACTATCGTGGCTAAAGCTGTTTGGTTCCTTCAAGCGCTCGAGGCTGCTGGTACTACCAACCATTTGGCCGCTTTACGCCGGGGTCTGGATCTGCATCCGGATGTGCTCTATCTCCTCACCGATGCCGACGATCTCAAGCCGGAAATGATTGCCGCCATCACCCAGCGAAATCAACGCACGGTCATTCACACCATCGAGCTGACACGCCTCCGCGCTCCGCATCCAGAAGGCCCGCTTGCCCAGCTAGCCCGCAATAATCACGGCACCTACCGCCGAGTTGCCCTCAGCGATTAGCAGTACGAGGGGGGAGCGGCTCATTCTCGATTCAACTCCGTCCACAGCGCCTTGTAATAGCGCAGGATCTCCGCCCCAGCCGCTTCGTCTGCCACACTCCGTCCTACCTCACACAGCGTCACGCGATCGTAACCGTGCTGACGGAATAGACGGAATAGTTCGCGATACGGATAGACGCCGGCTGCATCCTTGTACAACTCGTTGATATGGCAAGAGCGGATCCACGGCCACAAGAGATGAAAATATTCTTCAATTGACCCATTTTTGATGTCGCTGCTATTGGAATTCCAGGTTAGGCCGACGCGGCGGTGACCGCAGTGTTCCATGATTGTCTTCATGTGCGGCGGATAGGCCGTGCCGTTTCCATGAACCTCGACCCAAATTTCGACGCCGGCATCATCCGCTGCCTGGCCGCACGGAACCAACGCTTTGCCGATCTGTTCCAGTGTTTTCTCAACAGGCACTTTCTTGGGCAGCCCGTTGGGCCGCACCTTGACGCCGCGGCCGCCGAGGTCGGCCACCAGATCAACGAAGCGTTTGCACGTCTCGATGTTTTTCTTGACCTCTGCGGCATCGGGCGAATGAAACTCGCAAGTTGTGCCGCAGCCCCAGATGGCGATGCCAGCATCGGCGAAGCGTTGGCGCACCTCTCTACGCTGTTGCTGGGTCAAGGACGGTTCGACACCGTGCTTGTGTGTGGTCCGCAATTCAACCGGCGAGATGCCAACTTTCTGGCACACGCGCAGCAGCGTGGCGAGATCCCACGATGCGGCCAGGTTGTAGGTAACGAGACCGAGGCGAAACGACGGAGTTTTCGCACCCGGAACGCGGGTCGGGGCAGCAGCAGCGGGGACAGCGAATGCGGCGAATGCTCCAGTTTGCAGAAAATGACGGCGGTGCATGTTGGCGGCTCCCAGGAAGCGAGACGCAGAACGTCCCGGACGTTCGTTCCCCCACAGAGCGTGGGAACGAGGACAATCTTTCATCTGCCGCCTACTCTATCCGCTGCCGCTGTGAATGCCAGAGGATTTTGGAACCCTCGCCATCTCACCCTGCGCTGTTTTCCTTGCCAGGATTGCTAACATATTCGTAGACAAATGGGACCCTCCGTCGTGGAAAGGACGACTGGAAATGAAACAGCGTTTGATGACTCCGGGACCGTCGCCAGTGCCCGAAGAAACTCTTTTAGAGCTTGCCAAGCCCGTGACCTATCACCGCAGCGCCCAATTTCGCCAGCTGCTCGGTGAGGTCGTGGAAGATCTAAAATACGTCTATTGCACGCGCAATTCCATCGCCGTGCTGACCGCTTCCGGCACCGGCGGTATGGAAGCGGCAGTGGCCAATTGCCTGGCGCCAGGCAGCAAGGCCATTGTCGCCGTGGCCGGCAAATTCGGCGAACGCTGGCGCAGCATCGCCAAGACGTTCGGCGTCGAGGTCGTCAGTGTCAGTGTGCCCTACGGCCAGGCTGTCCAGCCGGAGCAGATCGAGCAGGCGCTCAAGCAGCATCCCGATGCTGCTGCCGTTTGCGCCACCCTCAGCGAAACCTCGACCGGCGTGCGTCACGACATTCGTGCCTTCGGCGAATTGGTGACGCGGACCAATGCGCTCTTTCTTGTCGATGGCATCAGCGGCCTGGGCGTCGCCGAGTGCCGCACTGACGATTGGCACGTCGATGTATGCGTCACCGGATCGCAAAAGGCACTTATGTTGCCGCCTGGATTGGCCTTTGTATCGGTCAGCGATAAGGCCTGGCAGCGCATTGACCAGAATTCTCCCTCGCGCGTCTTCTATTTTGATCTGCGCAAATACCGCGACAACCTGAAGACCAATGATACACCGTTCACGCCAGCCAACACGCTTATCCGAGCATTGAGCGTGAGCCTCAAGAAACTGCGAGCGGAGGGGATTGAGAATGTATGGGCGCGTCATGCCCGCATGGCCGCTGCTTGCCGCGCCGGCATCCAGGCAATCGGCCTGGAGCTATTCGCCGCTCAGCCGATCGACGGTCTAACTGTGGTGAAGACCCCAGAGGGGATCGACGGGGCCGCCTTGGTGAGCAAGTTGGAGAAACAGTACGGCATCCGCATCGCCGGCGGTCAAGATCCGCTCAAGGGCAAGATTTTCCGCATCGCTCATATGGGCTATATCGATCAATTTGATGTACTGGCGGCGCTGTCGGCACTGGAGATGGTATTGTTGGAGATGGGCTATTCGCTGGAGCCGGGCAGCAGTGTGGCCGCAGCGCAGCAGGTGCTGGCGCAACAGGTAAGGATGCCGCAGATGGTGTAAAAGTATATCAAGGATCAGACCGGCCTGGAGCACCAGCAACGGACCGCAAGGCTCGTCGTTGGCGCTCCAGGCCGGTCATTGGAAGCGCACAAAAGTATTGAGTACAATCATGCCACGTGTTTTCGTAAGCGACAAATTACCAGCCGCCGGTCTGGATCTCTTGCGTCAGGCTGGCATCGACATCGACGACCGCCAGAAACTCAAGGGCGTCGAACTGCAAGAAGCGATCCGCGCCGCAGACGGTTTGATCGTTCGCAGCGAGACGCGCATCACTGCGGCAGAGTTGGAGAATCCCGGTAAATTGCGCGTCATTGTGCGGGCCGGCGTTGGAGTGGACAATATCGACGTGGCGGCGGCGACGCGTAAGGGCATCGTTGTTATGAACACCCCCGGCGGCAACACGGTCAGTACCGCCGAGCATACCATCACGCTGCTCTTGGCGCTGGCCCGGCACGCGCCCGCTGCCGATGCCAGCATGCGTCAGGGCAAATGGGAACGCAGCAAATTCGTCGGCACACAGTTGGCTGGACGCACCCTCGGCGTGGTCGGGCTGGGCCGTATTGGCCGCGAGGTTGCTCGTCGTGCTGCTGGGATGGACATGAAGATTCTTGGCTACGATCCATTCCTCGCTTCCGCCGGCGCTGCGCACATGGGCATCGAGACTGTCTCCGACCTCGATCAGATGTTGCCGCGCGTCGATTTTCTGACCGTGCATACACCACTGACCGATGATACGCGCAATCTCATCGACGCTCGACGTCTGGCGCTGTTGCCCAAGGGAGCGCGTGTCATCAACTGCGCCCGCGGCGGCATCATCAACGAAGAAGCGTTGGTGGAAGCACTGCGTTCGGGACACCTTGCCGGAGCCGCGCTCGATGTGTTTGTGCAGGAGCCGCCGCCGCCCAATCATCCATTGCTCCAGCTGCCCAATGTCGTCCTCACGCCGCACCTGGGCGCCTCGACCGTGGAAGCGCAGCTGTCCGTGGCCAAGGAAGCTGCCCAACTGATCGTTGATTATCTCATTCGCGGCGTCATCGGTTTTGCTGTCAACATGGCCGCCGTGGACAAGGCTGAGTTGGCTGAGTTGCGGCTGTACATCGATATGGCCCGGCGTTTGGGACTTTTGCACGCGCAAATGTCTCAAGGAGCCATTCAGAAGGCGGTCCTGCACTATCGCGGCGAAGTGGCTCGCCGTTCAACCAAGCTGATTACGGCCGCCTTTGCTGCCGGACTTTTGGAAACACACCTCGACCAAAATGTCAATATCGTCAACGCACCCCTGTTGGCCGCCGAACGCGGCATCGAGATCGTCGAACAAACCTCAACACAGCAAGGTGATTTCAGCACCCTTTTGCGCATCGATCTGACCACCGACAAAAAAACCTATACCGCAGCCGGCACGTTGTTCGGCAATCAATTTCTGCGCCTGGTCCAATTAGGGCCGCACCATCTCGAAGCGTTTCTGGACGGCGTAATGCTGCTGTTCACCCATCGGGACGTGCCGGGGTTGATTGGTTTCATCGGCACCATCTTCGGCAAGCATCAGGTGAACATCGCCCAAATGGCGGTGGGCCGGCAGCAACCAGGCGGCGAAGCCATCGCTGTCTTGAATCTCGACAGCTTGCCGCCGGAAGAAGCGCTCAAGGAAGTGCGCGCACATCCGCAAATCAGCAGTCTCAGCGTCGTCAAGCTGCCGCCGGCCGGACAGATGCCGCCCTGGTTCGGATGAGAAATGTCTGAGCTGCACACGCAGCGCAGCTCAGATATTTTCACTCGTCGCGGATGACCACTTCACTGTGCGTGATGAGCGCGCCGTCTTGGATGTAGGTGGCGCTGGTCGAGACGCGGATGGCCTTCATGGCGTCGAACACAGCGCGGACGTGGCGGATGAGTTCTTGGCGCTGCTTTTTGTCCTCACCGCCGGGAAGGGGTTTCTCCAGAGGCGCCTGTTCGAGGGCGAATATCAGCCACGACGATATCGCATCGACAAGGCCCGGCCAATTGAAGTAACAAGCGCCGGTCAACGGTCGTTTACGGTCAGCTAGCGGCCCGCCCTCGACCTTCAACGGCTTGGATGCCAGCAGCCGCTCGGCATGTTCGGCTGAGAGGGCGATGAGGCCGACTTTCTCGGACAGCCCGGCCGTCAACGCCACGCGCCGATCGAGTTGCCATTCTTGCGGCAGGCGCCAGAGGTACAGCTTGCCGGCCGGCACGGTTTTGACTTGCGGCTGCGGCAGCTTGGTGAAGGGCGGCTGCGCATCCGGCGGCAGGTTCTCTTTGGCTGTCGTCAGAGCATCTTCGATCAGCTTGGCATACGCTTTCATCGCCTTCTCCAAAAGGGCGCGATCGCTGACGCCGACCAGAAAAGCCAGTTCCGGCATCGGCAGTTCCTTGTCGAACGGCAGGCCGGGGTGCCATTGCTTGCTCTTCCATTGGGCATCAAACACAAAGCCGGACTGTTCATCGGCCAGCGACGGCAGCAGCATCGTGGCCGTGATGTTATCCAGCTGTTTGAGCAGCGGCAGGACCAATTTGGCAACCTCCTGGTACTTCTGTTTTGTCTCTCCGTCCTCGCCCAGCTTCTCCAGAACCACCGGCTCAACATGGCCGTAGATAATTTTGATCCATTTCGCGAGAGTTTGATAGCGCCCAAGCGTGCCCTTGGAGCGTCCGACAACGGCGAAGATTGGATTGCCGCCCACGTGGTTGAGCAATGTCAGAGATTGAGTACTATCGCGATCGGGAAACTCCCCATATTGATAATCGTAACCCTCGTAGCCGCGCGGCGTCAGATACGAGAAGCTCAGCGAGGCCCCGGGAGGAGTCAGGGTTTTCTTGAGGTCGCTGGCCAAGGCGGACACGTCTTTGAGGATGGCTTTGCGTCGTTGCTCCGGGACCTCAGCAGCTTCGAGGAACTGCTTGGCCACGGCAGTCCAGTTGTCGATATCTTCTGCCGTTGTCGCCATTTGGACCGCCAGCGCCTTGCTGCTGTAGCTGATCCCCGTCAGTCGTCTGCCGGCGGCGCGGACCAGCGGTTTCAATTCGGGGCGGCTGGCCAGACGAGGTCCGTCGCCGCCCAGATGGGCCACGCCGGCCGTTGTGGGACCGAGAGCCAAGAGGAGAAAACCATGACGCACGCCGAGGCTGAGAGTCAGTTTGAGTTTTTTCAGGTTCTTACGCAAACCTTCGAATTCTCCGGGTTTTTCCTCCAGGCCTTGCCACTCGATTTGGTCCCAGGGAACCATGCTGCCGTCCAGGTTCAGAGTAAGAAATCGGCTGTCGCCGACCTTGACACGCTTGATCCGGTCTTGCATCATCGGCTGCGATGCCGCCAAGGCTTCCCCAAACGACTCCAAACGTTTGATTTGGACCTCGGCCTTATTAGTGTCTTTGATCTTGAAGCCGAGGACGAGATCAGGGAACTTGAGCTTGTCGGGATTGTTGGCCAAGGCGCGCAGTATCTCACGAACCGTGGCGTTCTGCGTGTCCTTCCGGCCCTTAATAAGCTGGGGATTTTTCAACATTTGTACCAGTTCGCTGTAGCGTGCGGCGTTGAGTTCTTGCAGGAGAGCGAGGAAGTCAACCCAGTTACCGCCGCCATAGCAGAAAACTTCCGTGGACACGGCGTCGCTGAGCAAGTTCAAGAGATCACGGTTCTCCGGCTGCCTCATCGACTGACGGATAGCGGCGAAGTCGCCGCTATGTTCGTACTGTTGCTTAAGCAGAGACAGGCCCATCTGATAGTAAGGCAGCTTGGTGAGACGCGCCCAGACCTTGCTGTTAGCGATAGCATCCACTTGCTCGCGGTTGCGCAACATGGCGCCATAGAAGGCGGCATCAGCCGGGATAAGGTCGAGCGAAGAATCGACTTTTTTGTCTTCGGTACGGGCTGGGAGTGGCAGGGCGAAGGCCAACAGTAGCGCGGCGATCAACAGGAGACTTTTTCGCGCTGACGCGGTTTGTTCGTGGTGCGACATCGTGCTCTCCTTTTTGGATCAAACTGGAGTCGTGGAATCGTTTTTCTGCAAATGTTCGGACATTGTAGAGGAGCGCTGCCGCATCCACAAGATTATCTGTAGAATAGTCCTGCGGTTTTAAAATTCTCGCTGCCAGCCTGCCGTGCCCGCAAGGACATCCTTTGCGGCTACGGCAGGCTGGCAAGAAGCGCGCAAGGAGGTGCCTTCGTGACCGACTCCTTTTCCCCTGGGCCGCCAGCCTGGGTTCATAAGCGCGACGGACAGATTGTCCCCTTCGACGCCGATAAGATCAGCCGAGCGCTGTTCGCCGCCAGCGAAGAATTGGGCCGTCCCGATGCCTTTCTGGCCCGCGAATTGGCCGATGGCGTTGTTCATTTTCTCACCCTCGAAAGCGAAGGGACAACACCAACCACAGAACAGATCGCTGAAGTCGTAATTAAAGTCGTTCGTGAGCTGGGGCAACCAGCACTGGCCGAGGCATTCGCACGTTTCGGTCGGGAGCGTGTGCGGTCTCGCACAGGGTGGACCGAGCAGAGTGAGACTCATCCTGTCTCTTCCGAAGTGGTGCTGCGCTTTGCGCGCGGAACGCCGCTGTCCGCTGTCCTCGCCTCCTGCATGTGCGAGTATGCCTTACAGTCGGTCTTCACCCGCGACCTGGCTGCAGCACAGAGGGCGGGTCTGCTGACGCTGACGGGATTGGAGATGCCGAACAAGTTGGCTGGCTGCCTGTTGGGACCGCCGCTTGATGTACAGCAAGAATTGCTCGCCGCTCTCTCGGAATTGCGGCGTTTCGTGGGCTGCTTCGTCGTGTTCGATGGGCCAGAGTACCTTCTGACGGCGCAGGACCGACCGGACGCCGGCGCGTTCGTCCGGGATCTCACCATCGGCTTGCGTCTGACCGGATTGCAGGGGATTGTCAACCTCAACAGCACCGCGCCACCGTCTTGGGCAGGGGAATTGGCCGAGGGACCGCTGTTTGCCGGGCAGCAACGGAAGCTACACAGCGAGCAACTGGGTGAGGTGGCCAATGAACTGGCGAAAGAGTTACTGCGATCCAAGCTGGCAATCCCGATTGCCAGATTCGTTCGCATCGATTGGCACCTGAGTGAGCGTGACTTCCTGGAAGATTCGGCACAGCGCGAGCGTCTGCGGCAGCTGGCACGGCTAGCCCTGGAAGGGGCACCGCTGGCTTTTGTCTTCGATCGTCCGCGCCGGCCGACAGCCCTCGCCGAAGGCATCGACCGACAGCATCCGGCCGTGCTGCTGACTGTGGGTCTGCACCTACCGCAGCTCGCGCTGCAACCGGGTATCGACGGTGATCCGGCCAAGTTTTTATCGAAGCTCGGCAGCCTCGCACGCCTCGCGCTGAGTGCCGGCGTACAGAAGCGCGAATATCTCCGTCGTCTGGAGCGCAGCCGCTCGCATCTGCCAGCCGATGCACCAGCACTCACCAACGGCTTTCTCCTCGATCGCGCACGTCTGCTCGTTGCTCCGGTGGGGCTGGATAGCGTGGTGCATTCGTTCATCAAGAAAGGGCTGAGCACTGGCGGTGCTGCCCTGGATTTCGCCCGGCAGATCGTGCAGCGTCTGCGCGACGTGCTGCGCCAGGATGGCCGCACTGCTCATCTCGATACCTGCCTCGATGGTCCCTTCAGTTTCCATCTCGGCGATAGCGCTGACGCCCCGCTTGCCGAGAACGTAGCGGGCTTGACAGCGTGGGACGCAACAGCGCCGCTCAGGGGCCAGCTGCGTTCGGCCGGCGTTCTGCATAATATCGCCGAACACGGCACACTGGCGCTGTTCCTGCCGGAGGACAAAACACCATCGCCGGAACAGGTCGCCGACTGGCTGCATGCAGCCTGGCGGCAAACCGATGTGGTCCGCCTACGCCTGATCCGTAGGCTGCTCCCTGCGCGCCAACTCACTTTCCCTGCTGCGAAACAAGAGTAATAGGCGTTGTCTTTTGTTTCCACGTGGGGTGCGGAAACAAGAAAACGATCTCTAACTCAAGGAATTGCCAAGACGCCCCAAACGCCAAGAACAGAAAAGAGAAAAGACAAAAAGCCGAAAATCAGCGAAATCAGATTGTCTATTTTCTCTCTTTTTTATCTTGATTTTTCGTGGCATTCTGAGCGCCTTGGCGGTTCCTTGGGATCGTGCTTCTTATCTCCAATAGTCTGTATTCCCTGTATGAATCTTGTGGTACGGCACTGCCGCATCTATAATCAACGTGCTTCCCTTATTTTTGGCGGAGGTGGTTCCTGCGTGGCGAAGCGACGGCGTTTTCTGGTTCTCGGTGACACCGACTTGACCGGGGCCGACTGGTTGCGCCAGTGCGGTCTGGAAGGTGACTTCGTCCATGCCGCGTCTTGGGACGCTGGTCTGGATCAACTCCGCCGTCAGTCGCTCGACGCCATCGTGGCCAACCCGGCCGATCCCGCTGTACTGCATGGCCTACGCGCTTTGGTGCGCTCGCAGTCCATTCTCGCTGCCTTGCCTGATGGAGTGGCCGTGGTCGATGCCGACTTGTATGTGCGTCTGGCCAATCCAGCCTTCGAGGCATGGTGCGGCGGACCAGCCACCGGACGCAACTTCTACGAAGTGCTTGGCGCATCACCGGACATCGTTGGCCCGGAGTTTTGTCCCTTCCGTGCCGCCCTGGATGGGGCGGAGCACGGCAACGAGGCGGTTCGCTTGCGTTGCCGCGAGGGACGCATTATCGATCTGCACATTAAGCCCATTAGCGAGTCGGATAGTCCTAAACCGTTTCTTCTTGTCCTTGGCCGCGATGTTACCGCCTTGGTCCAGCAACAGCAAAAACTCGACGCCTTGCACAAAGCCGGCCGAGAACTGGCGGCACTGTCGGCCGATCAGCTTGCCGACATGAGCGTCGCGGAACGCATCGAGTTGCTCAAGCTTAATATCCGCCGTTTCACCCGTGATTTGCTCCATTATGAAGTGATCGAAATTCGTCTGCTCGACCCACAGACCGGCCGGCTCGAACCGCTGGTGCAAGAAGGCATGACGCCGCAGGCCGCCAACCGTGTCCTTTTGGCCAGCTGTGAAGGCCAAGGCGTTACCGGCTACGTTGCTGCCACTGGCAAAAGCTATCTTTGTCCCGATACTGCCGCCGATCCTCTCTATCTTCCCGGCGCTCCTGGCGCCCGTAGCTCGCTGACGGTGCCGTTGATCTTTCAGGACAAAGTCATCGGCACGTTCAATGTCGAAAGCCCCAAGCCGAACGCTTTTGGCGAGGCCGACCTGCAATTCGTCGAGATTTTCAGTCACGAAATCGCCGCCGCCCTGCATACCCTGGAACTGCTACAGGTTGAGAAAAGCACCACGGCCAGCCAATCGATCGAAGCAATCAACCGCGAGGTGGCCCTGCCGGTCGATGAGATTCTCGCTGCGGCCACATCGATCTTGGAGCGCTATATCGGCCACGATCCGGAGATGGCCGACAAGATTCGCCGCATCATCGTCGGCGCGCGTTCGATGAAACAGTGTATCCAAAAAGTCGGCGAAGACATTGCCCCATCGCGTCCGGCCAGCGTCAAGGAACCACCACCGCCAGCGCTCAAGGGTTTGCGCATCCTGGTTGCCGACAACGACGATCGCGTCCGTCGTTCTGCTCACGGTCTGTTGGGCCGTTGGGGCTGCATTGTCGAGACAGCGCGCGACGGCCAGGAGGCGCTGACGATGGCCCGCCTTAGCACCTATGACGCCATCCTCGCCGATATCCGCCTGCCGGATATGTCCGGCTACGAGGTTTATCGCCGCTTGCGCGAGGCCCAGCCGCAAGCCCGTGTCATCCTCATGACTGGCTATGGCTACGATCCGACGCACGCCCTGGTTAAGGCGCGGCAAGACGGCCTACGCTTTGTGTTGTTCAAACCGTTCCGCGTCGATCAGCTTCGCGATGCGCTGGCCATGCCCGCTCCGCAAGAACCGGCCCTTCGTTCCCCTTCTTCCGATCGAACTTGAGCAGGGATTGCTGATGTTATTGTTCGCAGGTGCTTGTCTTGGCCATCTCGTTCTGATGATCGTTAGCCACAATTGGTGGTATGGCCTGCCCCTGCCGCGCCATGCAGGGACGATTATTCACTTTGGCCACGCTCTCTTGATTGGTGCTTTTCCACCGGCGTTGGGCTGGGCTTTCGGTTGGGACTTGCACGATTTGCCGGAGGTGTCGCCGGAGTTTACCGGGACACAACTGGCGACGCTCTATGTCCGCGTGTGCCTCGCGGTCGGTTTCATCGCTCTGCCGTTGAACACGGTCGCGCGCCTCCTTCGCCGCGACCCCTCTCTTGTCAAACAAGGCCGCATCCTCGATGTCGCCAAACATCTGGGTCGGCGTCCTCTCGGCGACAGCCGCAAACGTCTGCTGGCCCGTTTGCCGGGGAATGAAGTGTTCCAGGTTGAACTGGTCGAGCGCACCCTTCGTCTGCCGCGTCTGCCGGCCGCCTGGGACGGACTGACTATTTTGCACCTGAGCGATCTACATTTTCTGGGCACGCCGGCGCGCGACTATTTTCAATTCGTCATGGACCGCTGCGCCGAGTGGCAGCCGGACCTCGTAGCCCTCACCGGCGACATTGCCGACAGCAGCCAGCATGTGCGCTGGATTGTGCCCGTTCTGGGACGGCTGCGCTGGCGTATCGCCGCCTTTGCCATTCTCGGCAATCACGATCACTGGCTGGAAACGTCATACATCCGCCGCCGCCTGCGCCGCCTGGGCATGATCGTTCCCCAGAATAGCTGGCATCAGATGGAAGTGCGCGGCGAACCGCTGATAGTTATCGGCCACGAAGGTCCGTGGCTGAAGCCGCCGCCGGACCTGTCGGACTGTCCGCCCGAACGGTTCCGTCTATGCCTAAGTCATACGCCGGACAACATACGCTGGGCGCGGCGAACTGGCATCGATCTGATGCTGTCCGGCCATGTCCACGGCGGCCAAGTACGCTTCCCGCTGTTCGGCTCGGTGCTCGTTCCCAGTCGTTATGGTCGCCGTTATGATTGCGGCGTTTTCGATGAAGCGCCAACGCTCTTGCACGTCAGCCGCGGCCTGTCCGGCGATTATCCTCTGCGCTATTTGTGCCGTCCAGAAGTCACGCTCTTGACGTTGCGATGTGTTGCTCTGTCCCCTATAATGAGAAATACAACTTGAATCCTGACGGGAACCCGGTCGGGCAAACAAACAGGGCGACGGCAGGTGCTACGTTAAGCATCACGCGGGCGCTCTGTTGTTTTTTTGCGCTGTTCCCAGAAGGAGATTCAAATGATCGATATGGACTTGCTGAAGCCCTGTTTAGCTCCTGGCGCAACTCCACCTATTCGAAGAACGCCTGAAGTAGAGGACACCGTCGCTATGATCCAAGGACCATCCCCCAAACGTGGCAGGATGAGCAAGACGCTGCCGGTTGCGGGGCGTCGATAAGGTCACAGGGCGAAAATATGCGAATATGCGAATATGCGCCGCCGGATGAGGCAGAGACGCGCATTCGCGCCCTGGAAGAAGAACTGGCCCGACTGGAACGCTCGCGTCGCAAGCGCAAGGGGTTGTAAATCATTATGAGCAAAAAGTTGTATATCGAAACTGTCGGCTGTCAGATGAACGTCCTCGATAGCGAATTGGTAGTCGGCGCACTGCGTCGCCAAGGCTATGAGCTGACGCACGAGGCCACCGATGCCGACGTGATTCTCTTCAACACGTGCAGCGTCCGTCAGCATGCCGAAGACAAGATTTATAGCGCGCTGGGCCGGCTCCGCGCCCACAAGCGGCGTCATCCCGATAAAGTCCTCGGCGTCCTCGGCTGTATGGCCCAGAAAGACAAAGAATGGATCTTGCACCGTGCCCCCCATGTGGACATCGTCTGCGGCACCGGACAACTCGCCCGCCTGCCGGAACTAATCGCTGCGGTCCAGCAAACGCACACACCGCAACTCGCCCTCAGTCTCGATCGCAAGGAAGCCTCGCGCATCGAAGTCGAGCGCAGCTTCGAGAGCTACGATCCGTTGCGCGATCCGTCGATGCGGCCGTCGCCCTTTCAGGCCTATGTCCGCATCATGATCGGCTGCGATAAGTTCTGCACGTACTGTATCGTGCCGAGCGTGCGCGGCCCGGAGCAGAGCCGGCCGCCGGAACATATCGCCGCCGAGGTGCGCCAGCTTGCCGCCGAGGGGTGCAAAGAAGTCACTCTGCTTGGCCAAACCGTCAATAGTTACGAATATCAATATGCTGATGGCCGCCGCGAACGCCTGAGCGATCTGCTGCTGCGCATCCACGACACACCGGGCCTCGAACGCATCAAGTTCATCACCAACTTCCCGCGCGACATGAGCGATGATCTGCTCGATGCTGTTCGCCATTTGCCGAAAGTATGCGAATATCTACACGTTCCGGCGCAATCGGGCTGCAACGACGTGCTCAAGCGCATGAAGCGGCTGTACACGGTCGAGTTCTACCGCGACATGCTTCAGCGCTGCCGTGAGCGCGTGCCAGGCGTGGCGATCAGCAGTGATTTCATCGTCGGTTTCTGCGGCGAGACAGAGGCATCGTTTCAGCGAACCTGCGATCTGGTGCGCGAGGCGGGCTTCAAAAACAGTTTCATCTTCAAATACAGCCCGCGTCCCGGGACCAAGGCCGACGAGCTATTCGCCGATGACGTGCCCGAAGAGATCAAGAAGCGCCGCAATAATGATCTTTTGGCGATCCAAAATCGTGTCAGTCTCGCCGACCATCGCCGCCGCATCGGGCAAACAGTCGAAGTGCTGGTCGAAGGGCTGAGCAAGACCGAATTGAAGGCGAGTGGAGGGCGTCCGTCCTCTGGAGATTCGGGACCGAAGCAGCTAACCGGGCGAACGATGACGGACCACATTGTCGTTTTCGAGGGCCATGAACGGTTGATCGGTCAGACGGTGCAGGTCCGCATTGAGGAAGCGACGGCGTTAACGTTGTTCGGCACAGTGGTAACGAACGAGCGGATTGGTGTGGAGGCGGATCGTCTCCCGCAAGTGTCGTCTTTTTCCTTGCACGGAACAAACAGGCGCGTTAATCTGCCTTTGATCTGATCGACAAGGGCCACGAATCCAGAAGAATCATCATGGAGCAAACTCTAACATGTTCTGGAGCTGTATTTATCTCGGCTTGAATCAATACGGAGCTAATCGTGTGTTGAAGGATTTCGCTTTCTCCTAACCATAGCTTCCTCTCCTGCGATCATGACATGCAACTGGAACAATTGCGGAACTGTGTCGATTCGCTCATGGGCGCCCGTTCGTTGTTGCGCACCTGGCGTCTGCGTGATCTGGAGCGCGGCTGGCGTAATCTGACCGGTCTGGCCAAAGTATTATCGCTGGATAGTCTGAACGAACTCTGCACGCCGCTAGGACGTTTGCTGCCACGCTGTCCCGATCCGGACATGGCCCTGAATAACCTCGAACGCTTCCTCGCCAATCCGGCTGCCGTGACACAGCTTCCCGGCCTTCTGGAAAATCGCGCTCGGCTCCTGGAAATTTTGCTGCATCTGTTCAGCACCAGCCAGACATTCAGCGATCTGCTAAGTCTTAATCCAGATTACCTCGACATGCTGCACGTGCCGTTGCGTCGCAGTCCCAGCAAGGAGGAACTGCAAACGCAACTGCAAGCCGAAGTCGATGCCGCCTACGAAGATTCGGCCGTACTCCGCGCCTTTCGTCGGTTTCGCCAGCGGCAGATGCTGCGCATCGGCACCAATGACATCATCCGTGATCGGCCGCTTGAGGAAATCACTCGCGACATCGCCCACGTCGCCGATGTTGCCATCGAGGTCGCCCTGAACGTCGCCTTGCGTCATGCCGGCAAACGTTTCGGCCAACCCTGCACCGAGGACGGCCGGCCGGTAACATGCGTCGTTCTGGCGTTCGGCAAGCACGGCGGCGAGGAGCTGAATTACTCCAGCGACATCGATTTGATGTTCGTCTATTCCGAAGAAGGCACGACACGCGGTAAGCGCATCACCAGCGTCGGCAATGATGAATTTTTTGCTCGCATCGTCACGGAGGTGGTACGCCTGTTATCATCGCACACCGACCGCGGCCATGCCTTCCGCATTGATCTGCGTTTACGTCCAGAAGGGCAGCGCGGCCCGCTGGCGCGGTCGCTGAACAGCACGCTGGCCTACTACGATGCGATGGGCCGCACCTGGGAACGTCAGGCACTCATCAAGATTCGTCCCGTTGCTGGCGACTTGGTGCTGGGCCAGCGTTTTTTACAAGCTATTGAATCATTTGTCTATCGCAAATATCTCTCTTTTGCCGAAATCAACGAGATCAAGGCAATCAAGCGGCGCATCGAGCACAAAACCAATCAGGCCGGCGCCAGCGATACGGAAGTCAAAACCGGACGCGGTGGCATCCGTGATATTGAATTTACCATTCAATTCCTGCAACTGCTCAACGGCGGCGAACTGCCGCAAGTGCGCCAGCGCAATACTTTGCTTGCCCTGTCCGCCTTGGAGCGCGTCGGCTGCTTGACCGACCAGGAATATCGCGTCCTCGATGATGCCTATCGTTTTCTGCGCAAAGTTGAGCATCGCTTGCAACTGCTCTTCGATTTGCAAACGCACCGCCTCCCGGAAGGCGAAGAGGAGCTGCGCAAGCTCGCTCTGCGCATGGGTTATTCAGGTCACGATCGGGGGCCTTTGGAAGCCTTCCTGCGTGATTATAAGGAGAAAACAGAGCTGACAAGACGTATTCTCGATCATCTACTCCATGAGACTTTTGCCGGCGAGGCTGAAGAGTCGGAGCCGGAATCCGACCTGATCCTCGACACCAATCCCGATCCGGAAACGATCCGCGCCGTCCTGGGCCGTTATCCTTTCCGCGACGTACAGGGAGCGTATCACAACCTGGTGCAGCTGGCTCAGGAGTCGGTGCCGTTTCTGTCCACGCGACGCTGCCGGCATTTCCTCGCCAGCATCGCACCGGCCCTGCTCCGCGCCGTCGCAGACACACCCGATCCCGACATGGCCCTGGTTAACCTCGAAAAAGTCACCAACTCGCTTGGCGCCAAGACGGTGTTGTGGGAGTTGTTTAGCTTTAATCCGCCGAGTCTGAAACTTTACGTCGATCTATGCGCCTGGAGCCAATTTCTCTCGGAGATCCTCATCAACAATCCCGGCATGATTGACGAACTGCTCGACAGTCTGGTCCTCAATCAGCCGCGCAGTATCGCAGAATTGCAGAGCGAATTGGCCGACCTGTGCCGCGGCGCTTCCGATCTGGAGCCGATCCTGCACAGTTTCCAGAACAAGGAGCTGCTGCGCATCGGCGTCCGCGACATTCTCCACAAAGATTCCATTCAGGAGACGGTGGCAGCGCTAAGTGACCTGGCCGAGGTGTTGCTGGAGCAGATCGCCGCGCGGCAATATGCGCCGTTGGTGAAACGATTCGGCGTGCCGGTACTGAGCGAAGGTCCGCGTGCCGGCCAACCGAGCCGCTTCGCCATCCTGGCCCTGGGCAAGCTCGGCGGCCGAGAAATGAACTACCATAGCGATCTCGATTTGATGATGGTTTACGAAGGAGATGGGCGCACTCAGCCACCGCCCGGCTCCACACGCTTCGATCGCTTTGATTTGACGGACAACTATCACTTCTTCACCGAATTGGCCCAGCACATCATCAAGGCGGCCAGTTACCAGGGGCCGATGGGCCGACTGTACGCCATCGACATGCGGCTGCGGCCGACCGGCAAATCGGGCAGCTTGGTCATCCCGCTGAGTGAGTTTCGCCGCTATTTCATCACGCAGCAGGATAGCACTTCTCATCCCGAAGGCGGGGCACAGCTGTGGGAACGCCAGGCATTGACGCGCGCCCGCATCGTCTACGGCGATGCTGCCTTTGCTCAGGAAGTGATGGCTGCCGTCGCCGAGGGAGCGTATGGATTGCCCTGGCATCCAGAAATCGTTGACGAGATCCAGGACATGCGCGAGCGTCTGCAAGCGAGCCGGCCGCCGACCAATCTCAAGCGTGGTCCCGGCGGGCTGGCTGATGTTGAGTTTCTCGTGCAACTCTTGCAGATCAAGTATGGACGCGAATGCCCTGCTCTGCGTCTACCGAATACCTGGCAAGCACTTGAGGCACTGCACCAGGCCCAACTGTTGAGTAAGGAAGAACAGAAGGATCTGACCGCTGCCTACGATTTCCTGTTGCGTGTGCAAAATCGTCTCCGTATTGTCCACAATCGCAGCATCGACGAAGTGCCAGAAACGCCGGAGGAAATCGACAAGCTGGCCCGGCGTCTCGGTTACGAGACAGGTAAACGCTTCCTCGCCGAGTTGGAGCAACACCGGAAACGGACACGCGAACTGTTCTTGCGCGTGTTAAAGCGCGAGAGACAAAATTCTACCAGTCCGCCGCGCACGCAAGGGTAGTGCCCTCCCTCACTTATGCGGCAGACTGGTGAGGTATTTGTTTTTCTCTATCCTTAGTGAAGAGAAGGGAACCAGAGGGATCTTGCATGCAACGATTTCAACGTTTTATTTTCTTTGCCGCTCTGGCTTGGACGGTGGTCCTCTCCAGCAGCACCGCTGCGGAAACACCAACCAAGGGGCGGCCGAATATCGTCTTCATCCTCGCCGATGATCTCGGCTGGACGGATGTCGGCTGTATGGGATCGAAATACTATGAGACTCCGGCTATTGACCGCCTGGCCCGCGAAGGGATGAAGTTCACCAGTTACTACAGCTGCCAAAACTGCGCACCGACGCGAGCTGCCCTTCTGAGCGGGCAGTATGCCCCGCGAACCGGCGTCTACACCGTAGGCAGTCTCGAGCGCGGCCAGGCCCGTTTCCGTACGATGGATGTGCCGGTGAACCAGACCCGGCTGCCGCTGGACCGCGTCACCGTGGCGCAAGTCCTCAAGGATGCCGGTTATCACACTGCCCTGTTTGGCAAGTGGCACCTGGGCGAGCAGGGCGACTACCACCCGTCGCGACGCGGCTTCGATGAAGCCGTCGTCTCGATGGGCCGACACTTCGACTTCCGAACGACGCCGAAGGTCGCTGTGCCTCCCGGTGCCTACCTTGCCGATTTCCTCACCGATCAGGCCATCCGCTTCATCGAGAAGAACAAGGACCATCCTTTCTTCCTGTACTTGCCCCATTTTGCTGTCCATTCGCCCTACCAGGCCAAAAAGGAACTTGTCGCCAAATACGAGAAGAAGAAGCCTGTGGGAGGGCACCATGATCCGGTTTATGCAGCCATGATCGACAGCGTGGATCAGAGCGTCGGTCGTATCTTGGCCAAACTCGACGAACTGCAGCTGACCGACAATACTGTGGTCCTTTTCTCTTCCGACAATGGCGGCGTCGGCGGCTATGAGGCCGCCGGTGTCCGGGCGCGGAGCGTCACCGATAATGCACCGTTACGCGGCGGCAAGGGCATGTTGTACGAGGGTGGCATCCGCACGCCCCTCCTTGTCCGCTGGCCCGGTGTTATCCAGCCCGGTTCCGTATGCGAGGAACCCGTCATCCATGTGGATCTCTTTCCGACTTTTGTCGAATTGGCTGGCGCCAAAACGCCGGCGCAACCACTCGACGGTATCAGCTTGTTGCCTGTGTGGAAAGACGCCCGTGCGAAACTCTCTCGCGAGGCGATCTATATGCACTTCCCGGGCTACCTGCAAGCAAGAGGGCCAGGACAGTGGCGTACCACACCGGTCGGTGCCATTCGTGCTGGCGACTTCAAACTGCTGGAGTTCTTCGAGGATGGTCGGATCGAATTGTACAACATCAAGGAGGATATTAGCGAGAAAAAAGACCTGAAAAGTCAAATGCCAGAGAAAGCGCAAGAATTGCAGCGGAAACTGGCCGCCTGGCGCGACCGCGTTCATGCGGCAATGCCGCGCCGGAAAAAGGATGCTTCTCCCTGAAGGAACAAAACTCCACTCGTCCGCAGCGCCTGGAAGGACAACTTCTTCCCTTATTTGTGCTGCGGGCAGGTGAGACCTTTGGTGACGCGGCGATTGTGCATAAACTGAATAGGTGTCGTTCGTATGTTTGCCGGGATGTCGCCATGCTTTCTCTCCGCGATGCCTTGGAGTCCGCTCTCGTCGAGAACCCCGACGATCTGGCGGCGCACTATGCCTACGCTGATTATCTGCAAGAACAGGGCGATCCCCGCGGCGAATTCATTCAGGTGCAACTCGCTTTGGAGGATCCACAGCGAAGCGAGGCAGAGCGGCGGAAATTGCAGACCCGCGCCAAGGAACTCCTTGGGGAAAACGAACGTGCATGGCTAGGCACCTTAGTTTACAATCCGGGTCTTGAATATCACTTTGTCCGCGGCTGGCTCGACACACTCATTGTGCGCGATGTTGGGGATGATGTTCACCGCGCTGATGCAGAACTATTACTGTATTTGGCGCCGGCGGCACGGTTGCTTCGCAAACTAATTCTGGAATACGATGACGGCCTGGTTGAAGCAGTGCTGCGGAACTCGCCTTCTCTGCGCAATGTGCAAGTCTTCCAATTGGGTGGCTCAAGAGGCGCCATGCCATCTTCTCCGCTTCTCCCCGAACTGATTGCCAAACTACCCCGCATCGAAGAATTGCGCTTATTCGCTCAGGGATACGATGCCGCTCGCCTCTTTGCTTTATCTAATATATCGTCTCTCCGTATCCTGCAAGTATATTATTTGAACGATCGTTATCCACTGGAAGTTTTGGCAGATAATTCAGCTCTAAGAAATCTTACGCATTTGTTGTTACATCCATGCAGTTTCGAGGAGCCTTGCATCGATGCAACGGGGATCCGTGCTATTGTCCACTCGCAGCACTTGCGCAATTTGATCCATCTGCAACTGCACTGCTCCGACCTCGGCGATGTCGGATGCACGGAAATTGTTACTTCCGGAATCCTTAAACGTCTCAAAATACTTGACCTGCGGCATGGCGAGATCACGGATACCGGCGCGCGCATCCTGGCTGATTGTCCGGACCTGCGACGGCTGAAATTGCTCGACATCGAGCGCAATGCTCTGACGCAAACAGGCATCAATATGCTGCGACGGGTGCTTGGTCCCGCCCTCCGCGTCGATAATCAACAGACTGCAGAGGAATTGGCGCAGAGGCAATATCTGTACGAAGAGGATTTCGCCTAAACACATGCAGATCCAACTTTACGAGTCGGAAGCGTAAGCGACAGACAGTCCGTCACTCATGCTTCCGGCTCGTTCAGAAGCGATTCCCAATTTGATAATAACGAGGCCGGATTGGATAGATCGGACAAGAGCAGATCCGGTTGATGTTCGGCCAATTCCGCCAAGCTATGCCAGCCGGTCGCCACCGCCACAGCCCGTGCGCCGATAGCACGAGCGCAGCGAATGTCCAGCGGCGTATCACCGATAACCCAGATGCATTCGGGGCGGATCGTACCATGAAAACAGCGGTGTACTTCGGCCAATGCTTCGCGGGCCACGTCATTGCGATCAAGGTGATGATCACCGTAGCCGCCGAAAGCGAAGTAATGGTACAGACCGAAGAAGCTCAGTTTGGCTTTCGCTCCCGCGCGCACGTTGCCGGTCAGAAGCCCAACGGCCACATCCGGGCGTCCGTCCAGTTGAGCGAGCAATTCTGTGATGCCGGGCAACACACGGCCCGCGTGCAGATAGCGCGGCAGATGGCGCAGGTAAACATCCAGCAGGCGCTCATGATTCTCCGGCGTGTCATCAATGACGTGCAGGCGGAACAGATCGGCGATGATGGCGCGATCGGTGCGACCGCTCAGTTGTAACTTATCGAGAATGTGCGGGACGCCGAATTCCTCGGCCAAAGCTGCTTCCAGAGCCGCCTTGCCTGCGCCGCCGCTGGCGATGAGCGTACCATCGATGTCGAATAAACAAACGTGCATGAAAACATCCTTAGATCGAGGAAAATCACGGCTCGATGCGCGTGCCGAGGACGTCGAGGAAGCGGGCCAACCACTGCGGATGTGCCGGCCAGGCGGCTGCAGTGACGAGGTTGCCATCCACGTGCGCCTGCTCGAAACCGATATCGACCCAGCGTCCGCCTGCAGCCTTCACATCGGGGCCGATGGCGGGGTAGGCCGAGCAACTGCGGCCCTGGACGATGCCGGCAGCAACCAGGAGCTGTGCGGCATGGCAGATAGCGGCAATCGGCTTCTTGGCTTCGGCAAAATGACGCACCATGCCCAGCACCTCCTCATGGAGGCGCAGATACTCGGGCGCTCGGCCACCGGGGAGGACCAAAGCGTCGTAGGACTCTGGACGGACCTCGGCGAAGGTGGCGTTGAGCGTGAAGTTGTGGCCGCGCTTCTCGCTATAGGTTTGATCGCCTTCGAAATCGTGGATAGCCGTCCGCACCGTCTGCCCCTTCGTCTTATTCGGACAGACCGCATGGACCGTATGGCCGACCATCAACAGCGCCTGAAAGGGCACCATGACTTCATAATCTTCTACGTAATCACCGACCAACATGAGGATTTTTTTCGCTGCCATGATTATGTGCCTCATATCTCTCTAAAATAGCTCCGGGAGGGAGCAAGAAACTTTATTATACTCGATGCGGATCACCTTGACACCAACTCGCCAAACGTTTGCGAAAAACGTGTCTGCTTGATTTGACCGAACCTCCATTCTTGTACTAGAGTTTTCACGTTAGACAAAATATGGCCGGCCCACAGCGCAAGCAAGAAGGCCGCTAGCCGTTGCTGGCGCTGCGAACCGGTAAGAAAAGAGATTGCTACGGAGCTTATCGCAATGCCAGGCGCGCCAACGGAGCCGCAAACGCCACGGCTCGATTCGAGCCAATCGATCCTGGAGTTCATTCATCGCCTTCTGATTCTGCCCGCAGAAGAGCATACCAACCTGGAGAGATTGCTCGAGGAGTTGTCTGCCGCTTTCGCGGCAACCACGGCAGGACTGGCAACTTTCCCCGAAGGCGTACCACTGTGCATCCATCCCGCACCGATTGATGATAGCAGATCAATAATTGATGATATTCTCTCGTTCCCAAGCTCTGCTTGGGAACGCAGGACGGGAAACTCAGCTTCCGATCCTGGCAATGGGCAGAGCGCGCAGCAGAGCTGCGCATCTGTGTGTTCCCAAGCAGAGCTTGGGAACACAAACGGAATCGGTGCTTTGACGATCCCTCGACGCGCAGGCGGCAGCTGCCTGTTCACGCATTTAGGGACGCCAGAGCATGGCGGTTTGCTGCTGTGGCTGGAAGACGAGAGCCGTGCTCATTGGAGCGATAAGGAAGCTGCCCTGCTGGTATTGGCAGGGCAGATCTTGACGCAGCGATTGATGCGTGATGAAACACCGGCGTTTTGGGCCATGCCATTGGAGCGGGACATCCGCCAACAGCGAATGGACGCGGCGGCACGTATCGTCCGCCGCCTCGCACACGATTTCGGCAACATTCTCACTGGTATTCTCGGTTTCAGCGAGTTGGCCCTCATGCACCAAGCCGCCTCCAGTCCACCGCTACACGATTTCTTGACAGAAATCTGCCGCAGTGCCCGGAACGGCGCCCAGTATATCGAACAGCTCCGCATCTTCGCGCGGCGGCAGGTAAGAGTTCCCAAGTCCTGCTTGAGAACAAGAGTGGAATTGGCTAACGTTCTGGCCGAGCTGTGGGGCGAGCCGCGTACTGATGTGCAGTTCAAGCTGCATCTGCCTGCCGACCTCCCGCCTGTTGCTATGGGAGTCGAAGTGCTGCGGCAGGTATTGGCCATCGTTTTGGAAAATGCGCGTGAAGCAATCGTCGGCACCGGTGTTATCGATGTTTCGGCGCGAACCGTACAAGTGAATGCTTGGCAAGCCTGTAAATTGTTCGGCGATGTTCGGCCGGGAACACATCTGGAAATTGATGTCGCCGACAACGGCAGCGGCCTGACGCCAGAAGCACAACGCCAACTGTTCATCGACCCGTTCTTCTCGACCAAGCCGCGCAAACGTGGGTTCGGCTTGGCCATGGCCTACGGCATCCTGTCCGCCCATCGCGGCGGATTGGAATTGCTGCCTCGGCCGGAGGGCGGGACCCTTGCCCGTCTGATTGTGCCCGTGGCATCTCTTGCTGGAGCTGCGGGCCAGTAGTAGCTCTTTTGAAGTAAGGAGTTTGCCGTGATTAGCGTTCCTGTCAGTTCTGCCGGCCCCATGTCTTCTCCTGTCACATTCGATCGCGCCGCGGAAATGTACTGTCCCAGCGAGGTGCGCATCCTCATTTTGGATGACGACGAATCGATTTGCCGCCTGATCCAGGCAGCCCTGTCTTCTGGTACTTTTAAGGTTGATGTTGTCTGCGACCCTTCACAGTTGGCAGATGTCCTGAACGCGCAAACTTATCACGTAATCATCCTCGATTATGTGCTGCCGGGATTGGAAGGCGAGCAGGTATTGGAACAGCTCCGCGAGACCCAGCCCGACGCCAGCATCATCGTGATTACGGCCCATCCCTCCATCGACAGTGCCCTTCGCTGTCTGCGTGCCCGCACCTATGATTACCTGACCAAGCCGTTTCAGGTCTCGGAATTACAACGCATCGTTCATCACTGTCTGGAGAGCCGCGGCCTGTTGCGTCTGTCGGAAGAGGCGCTGCGTGAATCGTTGGGAGCGGTCATCCGCGAGCGCCGCAAGGGACTTGGCTTGACCTTGGCCCAGATGGCCCAGCGAACCGGCGTATCGCTCGGCTACTTGTCGCAAATCGAGCTGGGCAAGAACTCCGCCTCCATCGAAACACTCTATCGCATCTCCCTTGGACTTGGCATGAAGATGGCCGACCTGTTCCAAAGCGTGCAGAAATCGCAGCCGCCGGGATAATGGCGAACCTGTACAATTGGCGGAGGACTTACGCCCTCCTAACCGCCAGAAACAGGTACGATCATGATCCCACACTACTTTACTATTAGTGTTCTCTTTTTATCGTCTACGTTGGCCGTAGCCGAAGAAATCCCCCATCTGCCAGGCACCATGCCTCTGACGGAGCAGGCCGATCTCGCCGACAAGATGATGGAAGGTCTGCACGCTTACATCGAAGAAAAGATCACCCAATCTCTGGAAAAGCGTCCGCAGCACTGGAAGCGTGATTGCTCCTCGACCGCGGCCTACGAGAAGTCGATTAAGCCGAATCGCCGGCGCTTCTGCAAAGTGATTGGCGTCGTGGACTCCCGTTTGCCCGTGCGCATGGAGCGCTTTGGCGATGAGGATGCCCCTGCCCTGATTGCCGAAACATCTACTTATAGGATCCATCAAGTCCGTTGGCCGGTGTTGGACGGCGTTTGGGGGGAAGGCTTGCTTCTGGAGCCGAAGGGCGAGCCGCGCGCCGAGGTGATCGCGTTGCCAGACGCGGACCAGACACCGGAGCAGCTGGTGGGTCTGGCCCCCGGTGTGGTCAACGAAGCGCAATTCGCTCGCCGGCTTGTCGAGAACGGCTTTCGGGTCGTGGTCCCGGTGCTGATCGATCGTTCCGACCACTGGTCGGGCAATGTTACGGTAGCTTGGACGGGTCAGCCTCATCGCGAGTGGATTTATCGCCAAGCCTATCACATGGGCCGGCACATCATTGGTTACGAAGTACAGAAGATCCTCGCTGTCGTGGACTGGTACAAGCAACGGGCCGGCGATAAAGCGAAAATCGGTGTGGCTGGTTACGGCGAAGGCGGCCTGTTGGCCTTCTATGCCGCAGCCGTTGATCCGCGCATCGATGTTTGTCTGGTGAGCGGCTATTTGGAGTCGCGGCAACGGACCTGGCAGGAGCCGTTGTACCGCAATGTCTGGGGGCTGCTACACGAGTTCGGTGATGCGGAAATCGCCACACTGATTGCCCCGCGCAGCTTGATCGTGGAACACAGCGTAGCGCCGGCTGTACAGGGACCGCCGCCTGTCCGGCCGGGCCGTCGCGGCGGCGCCGCCGGATCGCTGCACACACCGGCATTTGATTCGGTCCAGGCCGAATTTCGCCGTATCGCTAAACTTCTGCCGCCTGATTTTCAGCGCCGCCAATTGATCGCCGGCACAGATGGCCAAACGGTCGGCCCCGCTTCGCTCCGGGCGCTGCAACAATTCGCCCACATGCTCGGAAGTGAGGCAGCCATGAAGCTATCGGACAAGCTGCCCCTCGACCGCCGTAAAAATTTCGATCCAACCGTGCGTCAGCAGCACCAGGTTCAAGAGCTGGAGCGCCATGTCCAGCACCTGGTCCGCACCTCCGAACGCACACGAGAGCGTTTCTTTTCTCTGACCACAGCCGCGGGGCCGCAAGCTCTAGGTCTGTTCACGGCGCAAACACCACGCTATCGGCAGTATCTCTGGGAAGAAGTGCTGGGCAAACTCGACGATCCCTTATTGCCGCCGCGGCCGCGCTCGCGCCAAATCTACGATCGGGAAAAGTGGGTCGGTTATGATGTCGTTCTCGATGTATATCCTCAGGTGTTCGCCTGGGGCGTTCTGCTCTTGCCCAAAGATCTCAAACCCGGAGAGAAGCGGCCTGTCGTCGTCTGTCAGCACGGCCGCAACGGCTTGCCCAAGCACCTCATCGAAGGCAACACTTCCTATCACGACGTGGCGGCCCGGCTCGCCGAACGCGGTTTCATCGTGTTTGCACCACACAATCCCTATCGTGGCGAGGATCGTTACCGTTTCCTCTGCCGCAAGGCCAACACCATCAAGGCATCGCTGTTCTCCTTCATTCTGGTGCAGCACCAGCAGATTCTCAACTGGCTGGTCAACCTGCCGCAGGTTGATGCTCAGCGTATCGCTTTCTATGGCAAGAGCTACGGCGGCGAAACGGCTGTGCGGGTGCCGCCGCTCCTGGAGCGCTACTGTTTATCGATCTGCTCGGCCGACTTCAACGATTGGGCGCGCAAAGTCGCTTCCACAGATTCCAAATATAGCTTTATGTTCACGATTGAATGGGAGATGCCCTATTTCGACATGGGCAACACGTTCAATTATGCGGAACTGGCAGCACTGATGCTGCCACGTCCGTTCATGGTAGAACGCGGCCACGAAGACCCTGTGGCTCCGGATGAATGGGTAGCCTATGAATATGCCAAGGTGCGGCAGCTCTACGATCGCCTCGGCCTGAGCGGACGCACAGCCATCGAGTTCTTCAACGGCGGTCACGAAATCCATGGCCGCGGTACGTTCGTTTTTCTGCACAAGCACCTGAATTGGCCACAGCGATAACCAAAGGCGTAAGAACCATTTCGGTTCGCCGTGCCCTGCAGCGGAGCGCGTCCGATGCGCTTCGCTGCGGGACACGACGAACCTTGGAGTAACCCGCTTACCGGCTGTCCTCTTTCTTCTCCTTCATATCGCTATTCTGCGGGCGGATCAGCTCGAAATAGCGACGGATGGTCTGGCGGTGGCCGAGCGGGATTGGCTCACTGTCCAGTACAGCATCCGACATTTTGCGATACTTTTGGTAGGTTTCTTTGTAGCCGCGGCGGGCTTTCTGACGTGCTTCGGGAGAAGCGGTCGTCTCGACGTCCGATGGTCCTTCACCCGGCGTGCCGGTGATGTTGACCTGGTTGTCCTGGCCGAGCAGCTTGGTCTTTTCGCCTTGCACATTGCCGCTCGTCTCTGCCCCGAAGTTCGAAGACGGGCTGGTTGATTTGTAGGGGCTTTTGCCCTTGACCAGGCTATTGTTCTGACAATTGCACTTGCCTTCCTTGATGTTGTCCAGCTCGCCGGTGAGCAGGTCGTTGATACGTTTGCGACGGGCCTGGTTCCTGACCTCGCGGGCCAGTACCTTGGTGGCTTTTTTGCCCTTGCCCTTGCCGCCTTTGAGACTATCGGCGAAATCAGACACGGCTCCGCTGAGTTGCCCCAGGCCGACATTGCCCATCTCCTTGGCCACCTGTTTGAGCTTTTCTTCGACCACCTTTTGCTCCTTGCGATCGAGCGGCGGATCGTCGAGCTGCTCCAATTCCTTGGCAGCCTTATCGAGCTTGTTCTCTTGCAGCGCCTTGCCGGCCCCTTCGAGGGCAGCAGCGGCGCTCATGGCCGCGCCGAGTGCTTGCAGTTGGCCATCGACCACGGCGGTGTTGTATTGAGCTTGCTGGGCCTGGATGGCCGCCTCCATCTCCGAGAGCTTGGCCAGCGCCTCGCGCTCATCGATACCCGGCTGCTTCATCTCTTCGATTTTTTGACGCAACTGTTCTACCAGTTTCTCCAGCTCTTTGTTGTCTTCCTGGCGAGCGGCTTCTTCCAGGTCTTGCAGCGATTCCTGGAGGCGTTCGGCTTCGGCGACGATCTGCGGCGGCGCCGGAGCGGGACCAGCCTCGACAGACGGTATGCCAATGGGGAACATCCACATAAGCAGAGCGATCGTCGCGGCAGCGAGCCAAAGTCCGAGTGCGTAGGGCAACGACCGCGGCCGTTCCAAGGGTGCTACTTGCCGCGGATCGACACGCTGGAGGTGCTCCGCGGCATCGGCGATTTGTAGAGTCTGAAATGGCGTGCGGCTCGCTTTGCCCAGGAATTCCAGCGCCGTAGCGGAACGGTCCTTGAGCTGATAATGCCGATCCACAGCCACCGCTGCCTCGTGAATGCCGCGCCGCCACAGCAAGCCCGCCAAGGCAAACACCAGCGCCCATGCAGGTCCAGTCCCTGCCGCCCCGGTCACAGCCAATCCCAGCGGCAAGGAACTACCATAGCGCCAGACAACGAAACCGAAAATCAGGCCAGCCAGCGAGCCGGCCAAGAGTCCATACATCGTCAGGCGCAGCACCAACGCCGCCCGCTGGCGACGCCGCACCGACGCCAAAACTTCATACACGGATTCCGGCATGACTTATTCCCTCCTCCAGGGATCGTGATTGTCTAATCAGACTCGCCAGAACATCCAAGCATTCGTGAGCGGCTTGAGGAGCGCCATATCACTTATCATGTCGCTAACGTACCTTGTTCAAGATGACCCGTCAACGATCATAGTCCCAAGCCTCCTCTCAAGTGATCACATTTAGTTGTTTTCTCTTCATCAGAATCATCCAAAATCTCAGCCAGATTGCGGAGATCTGCTTCATGAACTGTGTTGCTTTGCATCTTAGCTCCTGGCACAGGGCAAGACGGTGGGGCCGAATCGGCACGCCGATGTACCCTAATACATTCACTTCATCTCCATACAACCTCGTGATCAAGAGAAATCCTGGCCAGCCTATTTTTTCGCAAACCCATGCGCTCCAACAACAGTGCCAAATCGATACGCCGCAAAGCCACATCTGCCAGGAACAATAGCGCAGCCGCCACGACCAAATATGCCCACAACGGCGTTGTGCGCGGCGCCGTGCGGCCAAGATCAGCAAACACGGTTTCTGGCCCCGGATTGTATGTCCCTCCCGAAACGCGCGCGATCGCTTGCAGCAGATCTTCGTTGGTTGGCCGTAGACGAAATTCATCATCGTAACCGACCACCAGGCCGCGCGACTGTTGCGATAACGTCTGTCCTTGTTGCTTCTGCGACATCTCCAGGTGATAGGCGCCCGATTGCGGTGTGTCGAACTCGGCGACGTAGCGGCCCGGCGCGGTTTGGGACATCGCCAATTTGCGGTCGCCCAGCTGCGGATCGATGACCGTCAACTCTGTATCGACCTGGTTGAGATACTTGCCGGCGGCGTTGACCGCATCCAGCGTCACGGTGGCCTTGCGCTCTTTCTGCTCCACTTGCACGACCACGCCCTTGGCCTCGCTCTTGCGCATGGTGTTCCGCACGAGTTGCGCCCAGAACTTGCCATAGCCGGGCCAGCTCAGCCACTCGGCGGCCCAGCGGCTTTTGGCGTCGGACGTGAAGGCCGCCGACATGCCCAGGCCGTGACGCCACCAGGCCAGAAGCGGATCGCCCTTTTCCGTGGCCAGGATGAACTCGCAAGTCGGCTTGGGCCGGGTGGTCACATAGCCGAGCAGAAACGGCGCGTTGGCCAGGTCGATACCGGACAGCACTTGCGTCGGTCGAATCACCTGTGGCGTGAACGGCTGCTCATTGATGGCCGACTTGCTGGCCGTCACAGTTTCTTTGGCGAAAATCTGCGGCACCGAAGAGGGATCGTCGGTGTAGTAATAGCGACCGTTGCCGATACGGGCGATCTCTTCGAGCAGCTTCTTGTCGGCATCCTCACCCACGCCCACGGTGGTCACGGTGATCTTGGCCTGAGCCATGTTTTGGGCGATGCCTTCGAAATCACCGGGAACAGAGATGCCATCGGTCAGGATGATGACATGTTTGAGCTTGGCGGTGGTGTTCTGGAGTGCCTCGTAGGCGGCCTCCATCGCCGGGGCCATTACGGTGCCGCCGCCTGCCTCGATACTGCTGATCTTGTCGATGACGCTGTTTTTGTTGGAGGCCGGCTGCACGTCGCACACCCAATAGGTCTCACCCTCAAAGGCGATGACGCCAATCTTGTCTTTGGGGCCAAGTAGCTCCACCGCCCCCGCCGCCGCTTTCTTGGCCAGCTCAATTTTTTCGCCGCCCATCGAGCCAGACTTATCGATGACCAGCACCATCGCCAGGCTGGGTTTCTCCTTCTCTTTCTCAAAATCACTACGTACCGGCAGGATGTCTTCGATCACCGTGCGATAGTAGCCGCCCAGGCCGAACGACTGATCACCGCCCAGCATGATGAAGCCGCCACCCAGTTCCTGAACATATTTCCGTACCACCTCCATTTGCCGCTGGCTCAGAGAGGTGGCCGGCACATTGGAGAGCATCAACAGCTCGTAATTTTGCAGGTCGGCCAGTGAATCGGGCATCCCCGATGGCGGGCGCACGTCCACGAGAATGCCTTCTTGCTCCAGTGCCCAGGCTAGCGGTTTACCTAATTTGGGATCGCTTTCGATCAATAAGACGTGTGGCTTGCCGGAGCTGAACACCAGTCCCGAAGCCACGTTGTTGTCTTGCAAGCGATCGCTGAAGCCGTCGATGCGCACGCTGAACCGAGCCAGCCGCTCGTTGGTGAGAGATTGACGGAAGCGGAAGCGATTTTCTCCTTTTTTGATCTTTTTTTGATCACTGACGACCTTGTGATCACCACGGAAGACCTCGATGGTCCCTTGATCGTCATGGTTGGAATCGATGACGACCTCGACGTAGAACGGCTCGCCCTCGCGGACCTGGGCCGGCACATGTACGCTGGAGACCTGCACTTCTGGATCGGAGCGCGTGGACAGTGGCACGGTCGAGATGGGCACGCCGCCGCGCAGGCTGGCTTTGAGAGCGTCGCCTTTGGTTTGGTTGCCGTCGCTGAGAAGGACGATATGGGGCACGTAAGACGGCGGGATAGCCGCCGACGCCACTTCCAGGGCCGCAGCGATGTCGGTGCCTTGCCGCTCTTTTTCTTCTATTTTCACGGCTTGTTCGCGCTGGGTGCGGACCTGTCCCGGCTGGGCAGCGAAGGAGAGAAAAGCGACACGATGCTCTCCTGCAGCCGGCAAAGCGCGGTCGAGGTATTCGCGCACCCGTTGCTCGCCCTCGTCGCCGACGCTAAGACTTTCATCGAGAGCGAAGACGACGAACTGCTGATGCGTTGGCTGCAACAGGGTTAAACCAGATAAGGCCAACACCAACAGAATCACAATTAGCGCCCGGCAGAGTAGAGAAAAAATCTGTTGCCAGCGCGCAAAATCGACTAAACTACGGTAGAAATACCACACCAACACGGGTAGAACGATCAGGCCGAGGAGGAACAATGGATGCGTTAACTCGAACATAGCATTTCCTCACTAACTGATCCAACGGCGCTGATACAAATACCACTCCAGTCCAGCTAGCAGCCACGCAGCCACCAGCAAGTAAAACCAGATCGGCCGGCCAGCAAACCCCATCGCCCGCGCCGGCTCTTCGCCCAATGAAGGCAATGCTTCCGGCGGCCGCAGATCGCTTTCTTCACGGTTGGCCAAGTTACAGGCAATCTCCTGGACCGGGTCGGCGCCGGGTGCAGCAACCACAATGCTCCATACTCCGCATTGATCCAATGGTCCAATCGTTGTCCGTGCCACGCCAGGCGGCAGCTTGCGTATTTGGCCGTCCGGTCCATGCAGCAGGTATTGGCGCGCCGATGGTTGCGGCAGCATCACTTCTGTAATCGAACCTGCTGCCAACGCCTCTCGTAGCTCCCCCCGACCGCCCGCGAACCAAGCCAACGTATTGGTGACGAGGATCGGGAATGCGGTGCGCAATGGCAGATCGCCTTTGTCCAGATTGACTGTCAGGATCAACACCTTTCCTTCCGGCCGGTCCAGGGCGACGAGAAGCGGTTCGCCTGTCAAAGCAGCGGCAAGGACGTGTGGCTTGCCGGCCGCTGGTGTAAACGTCAATTGGCGTGCCTCTGGCATCAGCACATTGTCGAGCCGGATGTGAGCCATCAATGGCGAATCGTGGTCTTGCTTCGTCACCAGCGGATTTTGCACTTTGTCGCCTACCTGCCACAGATCGCAACCGTTGTCCGGATCGATCACCAAGGCAGGGCCAGGCGGCAGTGGGTTGGGCACCTGATGATGGTAAACCGTGATAGTGTCCTTCCCTTTGTCTCCTCCGTTCCGGGGGGGAGAGGAAGGAGCCGGCGGTTTGCGGACCACGCTCAATTGAACCAGAGCATGTGCCTCCAGCACTTTTTCGAGAAACAGGTCGCCGGTTGCGCTGACCAATAGGACCGGCTGATATTCGCGGTGCGGCAGCAGAGCAACGGCCCGGTTATCCGCAACCAATGCATCATCTCGATTGATGCGAGCGGTCAGCAAGCCGCCGCTGGCAGAGGTTTTTTCCAGAACTTTGCTCCACTTTTCATTGGCGGCCAATTTGAGCGGCACCACTTCAATGACATCGCCATTCAGGTCGATCTCGAAGCGGCACTCCACTTGTTCGTCCGAATAATTGACGACTTCGGTAAGGATTTCATAGCCGATGGGATCAAGCAGACTGCGGCGTGCCTGGAAGGCAGTGATGCCGACGTTGCCCGTGCGCCGGCCGACGCCGACAATCTGCACGTGGTCCATCTTGGTGATCTCCGCGAAGTCTTTGGCGCAGCCGTCGGTAAGGACAATGACTTGAACGTGTTTTGGTTCACCTTTGTCGTCGTTGACGAGCCGTCCGGCCAAGGCGACGGATTCGGCCAGCCGGGTCGGTCCATCGCTGGCAGGCACAGCGGTCAGGTGTTCGTGCAGGGTCCGTTGATGGCCGGTCAAGCCGCAGATCACTTGTGGCTGTGTGCCAGCAGCGATGATGGCCATGTCATCGCGGGCGCGCAACCCGTCGATGATGCGCTGCCCCAGTTCCTTCGCACGCGCCAGGCGGCTCGGTTCGACGTCGGTGGCATTCATGCTGGCGGAATTGTCGATCACCAGCACGACACGCCGCGCTGCATCAATCTCCCACGAAAAAAACGGCTGGGTCAACGCCCCGACCAAGAGGGCCAGAAAAGTTAATTGAATCAAAAGAGAGAGGAGATGACGCAGACGTTGCCACAGGGAGCGTGGCTTTTTCTCCTCGAAAATCTGTCGCCAAAAGAGGATGGTGGAGACCGGCACACGGCGCAGACGGATCTTCAGAATGTAGAAGATCACAATCGGGATAGCGAGGCTCGCCCAGATCAATCCCATCGGATTGGCAAAGTTCATGGGAGCAATTCCTCAACGTACCGCGCCGGCGGCGCGCATCATCTTCAGGATTAACTCATCAAAGGGTATCTCCGTTGATGTCCGCGTGCAGCCGATGCCGTACTGATTGCCGTACCGCTGCACGGACTGCTCAAACGCTTCGAATAATTTACGATATTGGCGAAGGTTTTTCTCCGTTATAGTCACTTTGCGTCCTTGCATCGTCTCGATGTCGTACAGCTCCAGGTCGCCGAGCATGTTGGTGGGATCGGCCTCACGGCGGTCGTAGATCTGAACGATGTGCGGCTCATAGCGATGATGTCGCAGCAAGTCCAGGCCGCGCTCGAAGCCGCCTGGATCGTACAGGTCGCTAACGACGATGGCCAAACCGCGCCGCTGATTGCGGTGGACGAAACCGCCGGCCACGCGCGCCAGGTTCGTATCGGCGCCCTGTGGCTGAAGATTTTCCAGAAAGCTCAACAGCGCCAAGATGCGCCCTTTGCCGCGCGTTAGTGGAAAGTCTGCAATAATATCCTCGGCAAAGGCGACGACGGCGATGCGATCGAGATCAGCCAGGGCAATGTACGCCAGCGCTGCCGTTACCTGCCGGGCGAAGTTGAATTTACATGGTACGCCGAAATTCATGCTGCGGGAACAATCCAGCAACAGGTAGACGTGCAGATCTTCTTCTTCCTGAAAGCGTTTGAGTAACAGTTCATCGTGGCGTGCGTAGAGGTTCCAGTCGAGATAGCGGAAATCGTCGCCGGGCGTGTAGTCGCGGTGGTCGGCGAACTCGATGCCGCCGCCCAGCTGCATGGTCCGCCGCTGGGCTAACAGCGTACCGCGAAAGAGCCGCTTGGACACCAGCGATAGATATTCGAGTTTTTTCAGAAAATCGGAGTCAAATAGGGGCATAATATCTACCTTGGTTTTCGGTTTTCGGTTTTGGAAAAAAGAACAAGGGATTCTGAAAACCGAAAACCGTCATGCGACCAGCGCTGGTTCTTGCACAGTTTCAATCACATTGGCAACCACTTCATCGGGCTGAATGTTCTCGGCTTGTCCCTCGAAGTTGAGGATGAGGCGATGACGCAAGGCAGCCGGAGCGACGGCGCGGATGTCTTCCCGAGCGACGTGATAGCGGTTATCAAGGATGGCCCGTAGCTTGGCGGCCAGGATGATCGCCTGGGCGCCGCGCGGACTGCTGCCGTAGCGGACGTACTGCCGGGTCAGGGGCGCGGCCATTTCGTTTTCCGGATGCGTGGCCATCACGATGGCGATGCCGTAGCGGCGCACCTCGGCGGCGATGGGGATCTGGCGGACCAACTGCGACAAAGCAAGAATGCGTTGGCCATCAAAGATCGGCTCAACTCGCGGCTGGACCGCCTCGGTGGTGCGGTCGAGAATCGTCTCAATTTCGGCAAAACGCGGATATTTGACCAGCAGCTTGAAAAAGAAGCGATCGAGCTGGGCTTCGGGTAGTGGATAAGTGCCCTCCATTTCCAGCGGGTTCTGCGTGGCCATGACGAAGAACGGCTCCGGCAGCGGATACGTCTGCCCGGCCACGGTGACATTATGTTCCTGCATGGCTTCCAACAGCGCCGATTGTGTTTTGGGTGTGGCCCGGTTGATCTCATCGGCCAAGACGATGTTGGCGAAAACCGGCCCGCGTTGAAACTCGAAACGCCGGGCGCCTTCAGGCGTCTCCAGGACGATATTGGTGCCGATCAGATCGGCCGGCATCAAGTCCGGCGTGAACTGGATGCGCTGAAACTTCAGATGCAGCGCCTCGGCCAGAGTCCGCACCAACAGCGTTTTGCCCAGTCCCGGCACGCCTTCCAAAAGCACGTGCCCGCCAGCAATCAGGGCAGTTAGAGTCCCCTCGACAATGTCGTCTTGACCTACGATCACTTTGGCGATTTCTGCACGTAGCCGGCGAAAATCGGCCCGGAATTGATCGAGTTGCTCTCGGATCGTTTGGCTGTCGTTCATGTGGTCGTACCTCTCGGCATCGCCGTAGAGCAGATTGGCGGCATATCCTACGGCCCCGGCCGTCCGGGAGGAAAAACGAATGCAAAAAGGTGAATTCTAAAATAGAAGACAACTTGTCTCTTGTCAAACAAAAGGACAAAATAGTTGTTCAGTTCCATAGGTCACCGGTTAGGGGCGTTTCTGTGAAGCGTCACTGTAGAAGACGCTTCGGCGAGGCGTCGCTAACCGATAAACAGTCGCCCGAGCAAATCCACCTCCTGAGGGAACCGCATCATGGCATGGCACGTCAAGGCAGTATTGGCTCTCGTAGTCCTGTTGGCAAGTTGGATGGGACAAACCGGAAGTATAAGCGACGGCATGTTCACCGTCGCTTACGCTTCCGGCTCATCCGGGACACCGGAAGAACAGCGTGAAGAGCAGATCATCAAACGTTTCCTTGACGTGCTGGAGAAAAACCCACGGCGCGGCACGGCCCTGGATCGCATCTACGGCTACCACGTCGAGCGCGGCAGTCTCGATCAACTCATCCGCACCTACCGCCAGCGCGCTCAGAAGGACAAGACAGATGGCACTGCGTCGATGATCGTTGGTCTTCTGGAATCGCAGCGCGGCAAAGATGCCGAAGCCGTCGCTGCATTTCGCCAAGCGGAGAAACGTCTGCCTCAGAACCCCCTGGCGTCGTACTATCTCGGCCAAGCGCTGGTAATGGTCGGCCAACCGGACGCGGCTGCCGAGGCATTCGAGCGTGCCATCGCCCGCAAACCGGGCCGCACCGACTTGCTCGACATCTTTCAGGCATTGGGGCGAGTATACCAGCGGGCGCAGCGGAGCGATAAGGCCCTGGCCGTCTGGACGCGGCTAGAACAACTTTTCCCCGATGATCGCCGCGTGCAAGAGCAGATTGCCTCGACGCTGGCCGAGGAAGGCCAGTACGATCAGGCACTGCCGCGTTACGAAAAACTGGCGCGCGAAGCACGCGATCCTTATCAAAAAGCCACTTTTCGTATGGAGGCTGCCGAGCTGAAAGTGCGTCTCAAGCAGACAGCCAAGGCGCTGGCTGACTTCGAGGCGCTCTTGGGCGAGTTGAACCCCGATAGCTGGCTGCACCGCGAAGTCCGCCGCAAGATTGAGGACGTGTTCTTGCGCAACGACGATCAGGCCGGGTTGGCGAAATACTACCAGAGCTGGGTGGAAAAGCATCCAAGCGACATCGATGCCATCGCCCGGCTGGCCCGCGCTTTGTCCGCTCAGGGGCGCATGCCCGAAGCGCGGTCGTGGCTGGAGAAAGGTATCGCCAAGGCTCCCTCGCGGCGGCCGCTGCGTCAGGCGCTCATCGAGCAACTGATATTCGAGCAAAAGTATGGTGAAGCAGCAACGCAGTATGAGGCCATGGACAAAGCCGACCCGAATAATCCTGATACCCTGCGTGAATGGGGCAAAGTACTGCTGCGCGATAAGGCACGCCCCGAAGCCGAGCGCAAACAGGCAGCCTACAACGTGTGGAAACGGCTGCTGGACAAACGGCCCAAAGATCCCGTAATCACGGCTCAAGTCGCTGATCTGCTGCGCGGCGCTGGCATGAGCGAAGAGGCGATCGCCCTGTATAAGCGGGCTATCGAGTTGGCCCCGCAGTCGCCGCAGTATCGCGAGTATCTCGGCGAATACTACCACAGTTTAAAACGTTCTTCGGAAGCCCTGGCGACGTGGCGCCCCATGGCCGAAGGAGCCAATCGCAATGCCAAGAACCTGGCCCGTCTGGGCGAAGTGTTCAACGGCTTTGGCTATCGCAAGGAAGCAGTGGCTGCCTTCGCCGAGGCGGTAGGACTGGACAAAGACGATTTCAACCTGCGGCTGCGCTATGCCGAATTGCTGGAACTGGATGAACGTCACGACGACGCTCTGGCCCAGATCGATACCGCCGAAAAGCTGGCCAGCAACGCCGACGAGGCCGAAGCTGCCCTGCAAGCACGGATCAAGATTTATCAATCCACGGATACGCTTACTAAACATACCGATAAACTCCGGGAAGAACTTGATGCCGGCAAAGACGCCACGGCGGAGCGCTGGCATCGGCTGGCCCGCTATTACGAAGCTAACCGGCAAATGGCCGAAGCGACGGCGGCCATCGGCCAAGCGATAAAACGGGACGGCAAATCGATCCCTATTCTGGCCTCGGCGGCGCGCATCCATGAGAGCGGCGGCAATCTGCTGTTGGCTGCCGATATCAATCGCCAATTGGCCGCCCTTGATCGCCGTTTTCGCACCGAGTATCTGACGACCGTGGCCAAGCTGGAGGTGCGTCTGGGCCGCCGGGCCGAGGCACTGCAAGCCGGCCGCGATCTCTTGGCCGCCGCTCCCGGCAATCCCGATCATTACAAATTCTTCGCCGAGCTGTGCTTCGAGTTGGGCGAGAGCACCGAAGGGCTGGAATCCCTGCGCCGCTCGGTGCGGGCCAATCCTTCCGATCCGCAAGGCCTCTTGACGTTGGCCAACGCCTTGGCCGAGCTCCCCAACACCGGCGAGGCCATCGAACTGTTCTGGCGTGCTTTCGACAAAACGGATGATTTGGATGGCAAATTGCCGATTATCGCACGGCTGACCGAGTTGTATCTGCAAAATAATCAGTTCGATCGCTTGCTGGAGCGACTGGAGCGCGAACGACGTGAGGCGGACAAACAGCGGGAGATGACGCTTTGCCTGGCCCAGGCGTATCAGACGGCCGGCGATCTGGGCACGGCCCGACAGCAGCTGGAGCGTCTGCTCACCGAGAATTCACGAGACACGCAGTTGCTCCAGCAGTTGTCGAAGCTGGCCGAAAATGAGGGCGATACCGCAGGTGCCTTAAAATATCAGCGCCAATGGGCACAGGCGGCGCCAAACAGTCACGAGGCCCAACTGGGGCTGGCGCAACTCCTGGTCAAGGCTGGCGAGTCCGAGGAAGCAGCGGCGATCTGGGTCAAGCTGGTCGCCGACGAACCGCAGCCGCACCGCAATTTGCAAGCCATCGATTCACTCTTGGCTCATGGCAAGGCCGATACTGTGTTGGCTATCACGCGGCGGCTCTTGGCCCAAAATCCAGCTAATTGGGAGGTGCTTTATCGGGAAGGCGTCGCCTTGGCCGAGTTGCATCGTCAGGATGAGGCTGCCCAACGTTTTCAGACGCTTCTCGATCTGCATCTGTCGGATGATGAAGAAGGCGCCGTTCAGAAGGCGCTCAAGAAACAAAAGCCGGGCCGGGCCGCAGGACGAGCGATCAGTCAGATTTCCAATCCGTTCTATGAGGTGCCGTTGTTGCAGCGCACCGGGAATGTGTGGCAGATCCGGGCCTTCACCGGCCTGGACCCACGCTACGGTTACTACGTCGCTTCCCAACAACACATATGGACGCCGAACGATTACGGTCAGGCCCGTATGGCCGCGCTGGCCTGGCAGATGAGGTTCGCCCAGAAGAAGAACCGCAGTGCAGAATTCGTGAAGGCACGGCGCCCTTTGAGTGGAGGACGCAAATCCCCAGAGCGTGCGAAGACTCCGGGAGCTTACGCCTCCCGCTCGGGAGGATTGCGCGCCCTTTGGGATTGGTATTACCTGCAATTGCTACGGCAGGACTTGCGCGAGACGTACCAGGCAGCTCGCGAATTGGCCCGCTCGCCGGACCCGGCTGCTCAGTGGGCCTATCTGCATTCGTTGTCGGGCCGCCTGGGTACCGAACGCAATCGGCCAGCATCCCGCACCAATGTGGATACCACGCCGCCGTTGCCTGCGGACGAAATCGAGCGCGTCCTCGCCAGCTTTCAGCTTTTGCGCAAAGAGAAGCCGCAATGGCTGACCACGGATGTGCTAACGAACGTCCTCGCCGAACTGAAACGTGCCAGGCGGACCAACGATGAAGAGCGTATCTATCGCGAAGCCGTGACGGCTGCTTCGCAGAACAGTCAGCCCGACCTCGTTCAACAGATACTCAACGTCGCTGCCGCTCGGGGCGACGTCGAAACTGTCTTACAATTCTTTGAGCGTCTGGAAAAGCTGCAAGGTAATACTCCTCGCTGGAGAGGCATGTCTACCATCCGGCAAACGACCTACGCGCTGAGCGAAGCCATGCGCGCTCGTGCCGATGCCAAGGACCTCGCCGCCATTCCGCGGCTTTATGAAGCATATGTGGTGGCCAGCCGCCGGCAGCACCAAGCATCGGGACGCCGTGCCTTCTCGCGGTCGCTGTCTGCGCCGCAGCAACACTATTATGCGATCTGGACAGGGCGCTATCGGCGCGGCGTCTCCATCGATTTCCCGCAACCTAATGATTACCTCGACGAGGG
>Ga0070737_10000708_pt1 | contig 62508 bp, 109 predicted proteins | sample Coa_R1_10_FD_66438 | JGI IMG/M metagenome (GOLD analysis project Ga0070737, IMG submission 66438) | Surface soil microbial communities from Centralia Pennsylvania, which are recovering from an underground coalmine fire - Coalmine... | ecosystem: Environmental > Terrestrial > Soil >...
TGGCTGGCTTCCCTCTAACCCGAGAAAGGACACCGCATGGAGAAAATCGTCGTAAGCACCATTGATGGTTGGAGACTTCTCATCGACGATCGGGTTGGAGAACATTTTCGGCCCGAATCGGTCGTGCGTGGTCTCCTCAGCGATGGATGCGCAACCGCCGGCTGCCCTGCGACGAAGCAGGGCATCGCACACGAGCCCCTTGCCGCCGTCGGCTTCTTCCGGGACCCGTGCATCGGCGATCACGACATTTTCATCTGTCCACACAGCGTCTTCGTCGGCGGTTACGTCTCCCGTGACGGCTGGCTACTCGTTCCTGGCGACGACGATGACACGACGCAAGCTCTCTGTCCCCTCCATGCCATGACGCTCGTCGGCGACGGCCAACTTGCCGGGTTTAGTTTCCGCTCCTTTCTCGGCGAAGCAACGAATCTGGCACTTGACGACGGCGGCGTCGTCAATATGGATATCGTCAATCCGTTCTCCTAGCAATGCATCACGTCGTCACCCCATCCACACGCATCGCGAGCGATGCGCGCTTCGATACGGAGCGCATGACCCAGCGTCAAATCCGCTTCTGGCAACGGCTACTCGCACTTCCGCTACCGCAGACCCCTGATATTGAGGTCATCAGCAGCACAGATCCTATTCACGCCGACGAAATTCTCGACCAATCTCTCTATGAACGAGCGGGCATTTTCGCTAAAGCCGTACAGCTGCGCCGCACGCCGCGCGCAGCGAGCATCCTGCGCGTAAACGGTACGATCGTCGCACACGGTCTGTTCATCACCACGACCAACGACGTCTGTGGCTGCCCGCCGGTCCCACCGCGGATCGGGGAGAAGGCCGGTCTCATCGGCGTGTATGTTGCGCCGAGAGACCGCGGGAAAGGTTATGCACGGCGCTGTGTCGCCCCACTTGCGGATCTGGCAGCGAGCGCGATCGGCACTCGACACCTGTGCGTTGTCTGCGACGTGCGCATCGTACGCTGGTGCCGCTCGCTCTTCGCCGGCGTCGCCGTTCTCGGACACCGCAGACGACCCGACGACGATGTCTATATCGAACGATTTCTCGCAGCACGAGCGTGCGCGTAAACGCAGCAGCACGCTGCAACTCCATCGGGACGTAGCTCAGCTTGGTAGAGCGCTTCGTTTGGGACGAAGAAGTCGCAGGTTCAATTCCTGTCGTCCCGACCATCTTTGGTCATACCACCATGATCGATGCAAACCATCGCGACGAAACCATCACGCGACTCTTTCCCATCGTGCACAAGGCTGCGCGCTACATTGTGCGTGGGCGCTCCCATTGTCCAGAGCTCGACGAACTCGTCGGCGATGGTTGCGTGGCGCTTGTGAAGGCCGTCGACCGCTACGACGCCCATTACGGCGTGAAGCTCGAAGTGTACGTGTGGCACACGGTGTTGGGCGCGATGATGAATACCATGCGCCGGCATCTTCCAACCTCTGAGCGGCATCGACGACGCGTTCGAGAAGGAGAAGCGCTCCGTGCGGACCTTCTCGCAACCGGATCTGACGTTTCCAATGAGGCTATCGAGGCGCGCATTCCGGGATTTACGCGTTCGCTCCAGCGATGCGCGATCGGCTTCCCGCTGTCGCTGGATGCACCGCTCCCGCACGACGTGGAGCTTCCCGTCGACGGTGAGGGCGATCCGGCCCGTGTCTTCGAGCTCGACATACAGCAGAAGCACATGCGGACGCTCATCGCTGCCCTCCCTGCTCGCCTTCGTGCCATCATCGAAGCGCACTACTCCCAGGACCACAGCCTTTACGATATTGCCGCAGACATAGGTGTGACGCCTCAGCGCGTCTCGCAACTGCACCGGCGGGCGCTGACGCTCCTACGAGAAGCCTGGCAGCAATCGGAGCGATCGGCCGCACCCGCCCCGCTGCGCGCGCGCAGTCGCTCACGACAATCGACGACGCCGCGCAACGGCATCGCAGCTGCGCCGGACGCCGACGCTCACGCTATCGCTGTGTAACCGACTTCTCCGCGTCGCGGCCGCGCGCCGTTTCGCTCCAGACGTTGCCGTCCCGCGCAAGCGCGTACTGCCGACCGAGCACGGGTTTGAGCCCAAGGCGATTGCGCGCGAAAATCGCAATCTCGTTTGCTTCCGTGCGAAAGGCGCAATACCGCGTTCGCACGTCGACGAATTCGCCAACGAGCAGGCCTTCAGGCTGCTTGAGCTCGCGCAGGCTCACGCCATTACGCGTCATCATGCTCCGGCGGATATCGGCAAGTTCTTGCTGATGCGCCTGCTCCAACGCTTCTCTCGCCGGGGTGATATAGTTGCGCGGATCGAAGCATCGCGCGTAGTCGCGCGCGTTAAATCGTAGCACGTGTGCGTTCCTGATCGCCGACTGCAGATCTTCCGGCGTGGGCGCGTACACCTCGAAATCGATACCCCGCATCATGCCGGCCCGCTGTAGCGTTTGCACCTGCGACTTGGCGAAGTTGCCGAGATTCTCCAGATCCTGATCGCCGGTGAAAATGATGACTGCAGAGAGCGGCTGGCCATCGACCGCCGTGCGGGTGATATCGTTCAGAACCCGGCAGCCGATATCGACGTCGACGCTCACTTCTTTCATCCGCACCGTCCCCGGGATTTCCCCGGGACGCTCTCGCAACAGGTCGTAGTCCACCCGGATGCCGTCGCCTTGCATCGCCGCGACCTTCGCCCGCAGATACCGGTGCGCGAGCTCGTTGTCTTCGATCCGAGGAATGCGGAACGCAAACCGGGTCAGCGCAAGATCGTGATGCACTGCGGCAGCCGTCCGGAGCGCCATTTTCAGGGGGTCAATGTCGACCCATTGGTGCTCGGGACCCGTAAAGCCGAGCACCTTCTTGGGCGTCAAAAGCGAATGCCAGCCGTCGTAATAGACCGCTACGCGGCCCACCTGGTACCCTTTTCCTGCACGCAAAGAAACGGCATACTATGACTATGGACTTGTACGAGACGATTTGTCACGTGATCCGCGAGGCTCGCGGCATGGACTTCCCCACGCTGCTGCGACACCCGAGCCTCAAGGGCGTGCCGGCGCCGCAGGTCAAGGCGGAGCTCGAGCGCGCGGTAAGCAACGGCGCGATCGACAAGGGGACCCGCATGGAGGACGGGAGCGATTTTTACGGTCTGGCGATGGATCCGCCGACGGGCGTGCTCGCCGACTGACCTCCACTCAAACGCTGCCAAGCCGACGTCCGAACGTTCGCGGTTAGCTCAATTTGGTAGAGCAGCTGATTGTTACTCAGCAGGCTCGTGGTTCGAGTCCACGACCGCGAGAGATATTTTGATGGCCCGCACCACGACAGCGGCAACCATTGCATCGGTGCGGGCCCGCAAGGCTCGAAAAGCCGAGCGCCTCGAACAACAGAAGCGGGCGGCACTGCATGAGCCCAAGACGTTCGCTGTTGGCGATCGCGTCAGCTGGCGCGAACGCCCATCCATGGAGCTCACCGTCATAAACGTATCCGCACGCTCCATGACGGCGGAAAACGATACCGATATCGTCGTCGATGTATCGACGGCCTTCGAGAAGGTCTGAAACAACCGCCTCACCCGTGCGCCCGTGGTGAAATTGGTAAACACACTGCGCTTAGGACGCAGCGAGCAATAAGCTCTTGGGGGTTCGACGCCCTCCGGGCGCAATCGCTATACCATGCAACGATGCCGGAGCGGCTGAACGGGCCGGGCTGTAACCCCGGAGTGCGAAGCACCACGTAGGTTCGAATCCTACTCGTTGCAAATGTGCACGTCTAGCTCAACGGTCGAGCCTTCGCCTTTTAAGCGAAAAGATGCGTGTTCAAATCACGCGACGTGCACCATGCCGACGTAGCTTACTGAAAGCTCCCGACTCTTAATCGGGAAGACCTCGGCTCGAAACCGAGCGTCGGCACCATACCTATTTCGCAACCACATCGCGTTGGAACGCACGCCGGTTCGCTGGGATCTACCTCCGGAATCACGCCGGGATAGCTCAGTGGCAGAGCACTCCGTTGGTATCGGAGCGGTCGATGTTTCGATTACGTCTCGCGGCTAAGACGTCGCGCGCAGCGGCCGCGGCCGTCGCTGCGCGGCCATTGCGCGCAGAAGGACCCCATGCCATCAAAGCACCCGGTTCGCAACGTCCACGGCGAGCATCGCCGTGCCACGATCAAGATCCTTGAGAAGGTCGGCGGCGGATACTCGCGCGCTCGGCACGACGTCTTTCGTGACTTCGTCGAACTCTCCGCAATCGCGATCGCAAACCGAATCCCCCGCAGCAAAGAGGAATACGACCGGCGCGAAGCGCGCTACCTCAACGTCATTGGCCGATATTCCGATGAAGACGCCAAGGCTTTCGCCCAGGCGCTTGGCGAGGTCGCGCTTGCGACGGAAACGGAAGGCGGCGACGTCCTCGGCGACGTCTATATGGGATCGAATCTCGGCAACGACAGGACCGGCCAATTTTTCACACCCTTCGACGTATCAACGATGATGGCCAAAATCACGGCCGTCGAGGCCGCACGTGAGATCGTGGGCAAGGGCCGGGTCATGCGGATCTCCGAGCCGTGCATCGGCGCCGGCAGCATCGCGATCGCCACCTTCGAGGAGCTGCGCAAAGCGGAGATTCCAATCGAAGAACACGTTCATCTGACCGCGATCGATATCGACGAACGCTGCTGCCACATGGCATTCATCCAGCTCAGCCTGCGCAACATTCCTGCGATGGTCATTCGTGGGAATGCCCTAAGTCTGGAGGAGCGCGAGTACTGGTTCACGCCGGCGCACATGCTCTTTGGCTGGGACGAGAAACTTCGCGTCCATGCGACCTACGATGATCCCGCGCAGCAGAGAGCACAACGAACCGGACAGTTACCGCTCTTCGACCTTCCAGAAGCGAGCTGAACCAACTCAACGCAACCCAACCACAAAGCACTCGAGAGTAGCCAAGATGGTAAGGCATCAGACTTTGAATCTGACATACGCTGGTTCGAGCCCAGCCTCTCGAACGAGTCTACACCATCATCTGGATCCGCTTTGCTCACGCCACAAACGATCCAAAACCTTGGAATCGGTACCCGAGACCTTCCATCGATGCTTCATTGGGTACGCTTCGCAGACGCAATACCACGTGTCTTGCAACCGATGAAAGAGTGACCGGTGCGTCGTAGCTTTCGGCAGCGACACGCCGAGTGCTTTTGCGGCAGCCGCAAAAGCTGGATGACACTGCAGATCGCACTTCTCGCAGTGCAGTCGGAGGTCGATAACGGGGCTGTTTGCATCATTCATGACCGTGACGATACACCGCAACGTCGCAGTACTGCAAATTGCGTTTGCGATGGTAGAATCTGTCAAGGTTAAATCTCGCATTATTCCGCGACTCCGGAGTCGTCCAATAAAGAAACTTTGCAAGATAACCCTCCGGGAAGGCTCTCTGGGCACGTTAGGACGGACGCGAGACCTGAGGAACGACCGCTTTGTGAAAGAAGAAATCACCCTTCCAACAATCTTGCCGACTGACGCCCGACGGTGAGGGCAGCTGGCCTGTACCCAGCTCTAGACGGTTCAATTCCGGCTGTCGGCTCCATGCCGGTGTAGCTCAATGGCAGAGCAATCACTTCGTAAGTGGCAGGCTGCGTGTTCGAGTCACGCCTCCGGCTTTTCATATTGAATCTGTTGTAGCAGGGCGTGGGCGCCGCTTGCTTACGCCGACGCCCACGCTGCGACACTCCGTCGTTTTCTTTGCAGCGCGCGGTCGCAAAACCCGCACATCAAGGAGTCCATCCATGGCGCACGATGCCATTGTCCTCTTCCGCGTGGACGCTCTCGCCGAGATCGAACGCGATCCGGAAAGTGGAAAGAAAATCGCTGACGCGATTCGCCAGCATACGCTCGTCGCGCGCCACGACGGCGTCCACGACGTTGCGATCGGTAATCATGCCAACGCCATCCAGATCGTCAGCAACCAGCACGCCGACTATGCACAAGTCATCATCGCCGGCGGCGGTTACGCGTCCCTTGTGTCCAGCCGCTACCACGGCAACGTCCGCCATCACGACAACGCCGATCAGCTTGCGCTCCTGCAAGAATCCATCGACGTCTTGCTTCCTGCGAACGAAGAAGCACCTTTCCGTTGCCCCTACAAGGGCTGCAGCACGCCCTTTTCCGTGCAGCGCGCCTCTTTCGGATTCAATCCCGATACGTTCACCTGCGAATCCGGTCACGAATTCGCCGCGTTCAACGACGACAACGCGTAGCGCCGAACCCATGACGCCCGTCTACGTCGTCGTTGAGATGCTGGAACACGGCGATATCACCTCAATGCAGGTGTTTACCAACCACAATCGCGCCGACGCCGTCTTCGATCGCATCGCACCACGATATGGCCCCTTTGAGGTCTCAGCCGACGCAAATCCTGACGATATGACCGGCCTTGTCACGGGAACGCTGCGCTTCGTCGGCGATGAGCTCGGATCCGTGCACCTCATCCGTTGCGACATCAACACCGCGCTCTGGCCACCACCTTCACCGAAAGACACCACGATATGAGATTCGTCCCCGGAAAGACCTATCGCGTTACCGTCGACGGCGCATCGCTCGAGTTGGCCCAAGGCCAAAGCTATGGCTCGGGCTGCGTCGCCATCAGCTTCCGCAAGCAGCCCATCCCGAAAGGCTCCACGCTCACGTACGTGGGCACGCGGAACATCGGCAGCGATTCCTTCGACGAGGACGTCTTTGTCCTGAACGCCGGCGGAGCACGAGGCGCCTACCGGCCGCAGATCTGCGGCGGTGCCGCATGGTGGACGCTGCCGCCGACCGTCTCGGGCGGCCTCCAAACTCGCTCCGGCAAACGCTATTCCGGCGAAATCGGGCACCTCCTCGACGCGATCCCAACCGGCGAAATCCTCAGCCTGTCCCACGCGGCCGCTGTCGCACCACGACTATCGATCGCGGACCTGCGCCTATGCGTACGCGGCGTGCGGTCATCGCCGCATCTGCGCGCGTTCGTCGACGACAGCGACTATCTGGACTACGTCTCCTGGCGCGGCGACGTCGAAAACTACGAGGCGGGTATCGCACGCCACGTTGCCGCGGACCTTCGCGCAAATGGCGGCGAAGCTCCCAAAAGCACGTACGCCGGTAGCAAATCCTACACCGCCGGATTGCGGACGATTTACGGAGACTACGCCACGATCGCGATCGCGCGCGGCGTTGCCAGAATCGCCGGCGACAAACTCGTGCTCGTCGAGCGCGAGCACGACGCTCTCGCGCACGCCTAACTATTTCTCTTCGCGGGCGTCGCGAGAAACTGACGACGCCCGCTCTTGAATGGATATATGAACGACGACTTTGACGAGCTGCGCAAGCAGCACGACGATCTGTGCCATTGCACGCTCGGTACCTGCGCGTGTCCCTCCATCCTTGCCAAGAACTCGATCGAATACGCGACGTCGCACGTCTGCGATAACTGCACAAACGGCGATCACACCGACATCCAGCAAGACAGCAGGCTGCAGGCGATGCTCAACGTCCGCGAGGAAATTGCGGCGGCCGAAGCCGTTCTGGCGTCCGGCCAGCCGTGCATCGCCGTCGAAGCCGTACACGGCGTCATGACTGGCTTGCGCACCCGCGGCCTCCCGACCAGTGTCGCGACCTTCGAAATCGACTACGATAACTTCGAGGATGCCGATCGCGAAAGCGTCGACCGGCTCGAGCGAACCCTGGACCGCATCTTCGTCCCAAATCGCGAGCCTCAAGACATCGCGCATGCGCAAGCCACTCTTCAATTCCTTCACGATAGCATCAGTGGCGTCGGCTTTCTACTCGAACGTCTCACCGAAGAGATTCCACTCGATGAGCTCCGCGCCACCCTACGCGACAGCCATACGGCGCTCATCGCCAAAGCGAATGCCCTCGGAGCAACCTTTACAGATCTTACCCGTCGGGATGAGGCGGTTCGCAATCTGATCCTGCAATCAGACGATGCTGCCGCACGTGGCGACCACCAGATCGCCTTCGAATTGCGAGGCCAAGCCGTCGCGCTGCTCACGCCCTCGCCGATGTCCACACATAGCTGATCGGTAGAAAAGCGGCAATGTCCCAGAAGACGCCCTATCTTTTTGGTGGCTGCATCGCAGAACCCGACGTTTGTGCTCTCGCGAACATTATCGGATGCCCACTTGACGAATTCTTTGATGTTGCGAAAAGCGGCGACTCATTCGGGTACGGCGACGTATACGACGGCCACAATCCTGAGCTGGAGACTTTTCTAGAAGATCGCCACATGCCATACCGGCATCTCTACGACTTTCCGGACTCAGGACCAACGCTCGCGGTCTTCGACGGCACACGAAACCACCTGTATGCGGTCGACAATGACGGCACAATCGTGTTTCCGCTCTATCGCGTACAGAATCTTCTCGGCGAAGGAAAACTCGACGACTTCCTCCGTGAAGCGCAAAGCATTCAAAATTTCGAGCCGCCCCCTCTCATGATCCACACGTGCGGACGGGAAGAGGCCGAAAACCGTATCGCGTTCGACGCATGGAGACGCGAGCATGGCCTGAAGCCACTCCTGCGAACCGTACGACGACGTACAACAAGGACCTAATCTATCGTGGGAAATACCGAGACGCGTGCCTTTACGATGCACGCGAACTTGCTGCGCGACATCATCGAACGTCAAGCCGGAACGCTCGATAAAGCCGTCCTTGAAGACGTCATGAACCTCATCGAAGCAGGTGCGACACGCGGCGACATTACCATCAAACGGCGCTCCCTCGTCATCAAAGACGACGGCAAGGGATTCGAGAGCCGTCAGGAGATCATCGACGCTTTCGAGACGTTCGGAAAATCCGACGAACGCAAGGAAGAGAACAAACGTTGGGCACGCTTCCAGATCGGGCGCGGCCAGATGCTCGCGTGGGGCAAAGTCACGTATCGCACGCGAACATTCGAGATGACCGTTGACATTCGCGACCCCGACACTGGCTGCGGCTACCGCCTCAAAGAAGGTCTCCCGGACGCCCCAGGCTGCACCATTACGGCACAGCTGTACGAGCCGTTGGACGCACAGTCGATCGTCACGCTTCCGCGGCGGATCGCAGAAAACGTCAAATACGTCGACATCCCGATCTACGTCAACGGGAAACAAGTCAACCGGCCACCTGAGAAAGAAAAATGGTCGCTCGTCGACGACGATGGATTCTATCGCTTCAACGAGTCCGCGAACTCCATCGCCATTTACAATCTTGGCGTCTATGTCCGCCACGTCTACCGCGGCGGCATCGGCGGCGTGGCTGTCTCGCGCCGGCAGCTCGATGTAAACTTTGCCCGTAACGACGTCTTGGAGTCGTGTCCCGTCTTCAAGCGCATCATGAAGCACTTCCGCAGCAAGGGCCAACGCTCGCTGCTTGAGCGAAAGACGTTCATCCCCGAGCAGGTCGTCGAGGTGCTCGCCAACATGGAGAGCGGCCTCTACACACCACACCAAGTTGCGAACCTTCGCCTCTTTCGGACCGTCACGAACAAGACGGTCTCCTGTTTTGAGATCAGCCGCCAAACACAAATCTCGTTCAGCGAACTCGGCGACGATCGAGCTGACAAGGCAATGGCGCAGCGTCGTGGACTCATGGTCCTCAGTCTCCCACATCTCTCAGCGGTCTTCGGAACGAACCAGCCCAAGGAGATCTATACCGCGCTCTGCGACCTGCTTGCTGAAGTCAAGGCGCTGTATAACAGAAAACCGGCGTACGTCCGCATCGAAGATGTTCACAAAACCGTTCGCAACGACGCAATTCTGCTCGACCGCAGCAAGTTGACCAAGGTGGAGCGCCTCGCCCTCAAAACGCTGTCCGAACACTTCGAACACGGGCTATACAGCGCCGAAGGCGGCGTCGACGTTCCCGGGCGCACGATCCACATCGGCCGCATGGAAGGATGGCGCGCATGGACGAACGGCCACAGCTTCATCGCGATCGAACAGGACGTATTCGCTGGCAACATGCGCTCGCTGGCCGGCTGGATCGACTTGTCCCTGCTGATTGCGCACGAGTACGCACACACCAGCGACGACCGGACGCATGACGCCGACTTCTACGAGCGGTTTCATGAATATGCGTTCGTCGCCGTCCAGCATGCAGCTTCATGCTTCCGAAACTTCACGAAGCGCCGGGAAAAGGCAGGCCTCCAGGGCATCCTCGATCGCTCCTCCGTGCATGCGCTCGAGCGCGCCGAAGGGGAATTCATCGGCGTTGACCCTGATGACGATCCGCAGCCGCCGACGCCCAAGCGGGGAACGCATCGACGCAATGTGATGGAAGCTTCCGCACAAACGTCATTCTTCTAACCATGCCAAAGCCAGAATACGAAACGCCGGTGACCCTCCCCGGCCTTCTCGCCAACACGCAACGGTACGAGTATCCCGCCAACGATCCAAAGCGTGAGCTAAGTCAATGGCTCACGCCGACGTGGGCCGCTGAAGCGATCATCGACCGCTATTTCCGCGACCTCGACGAACGCGACAACGTTATAGATGCCTGCTGCGGTGCTGGCGCCTTCCTGGGTGCGATCCCCATTACGGTGCCTGCGCGCGGAATAGAAAAAGACCCGATCCTTGCGGAAATGGCACGCAAAAACACCGGGCGACCGGTGCAGGTCGGAGATTTTCGTACCATCAACATCGACGTACGACCGACTGCGATCATCTCAAATCCCCCGTATCACGTGGATTTTATCCATGAGATGCTGAACCGGGCCTTCCACCTGCTTCCCGACGACGCGAACGGTCGCATCGGCTGTTTGCTTCCAGCTTTCTTTCTTCAAACGGCAGGCCGTGTTGCGCGTCTTGCTGACCGCTGGTCGATTCGCGCCGAGCAGCTCCCGCGCAACATCTTTCCTGGACTCAGCGTTCCCCTCACGTTCGTGCTCTTCAGCAAGGACCGCGAACGCATACTCGTCGGCCTCGCCCTCTATCGAGAGGCCGACGAGGTACTCTCGCTTCCGAAGAACGTCCAGGAGACGCTCCGCAATGCGCCGCGCAGCGCATGGCTGCGTGCCGTGATTCAGGCGGTGCAGACGCTCGGCGGCACCGCGACGATCGAGCAAATCTATCGTCACGTCGAAGGCCGCGTCCCAACGCGTACGCGCTTCGTGCGGGAGCAAGTCCGAAAGCAATGTCAGCTGCATCTGCGCCGGGTTGCGGAAGCCACCTACACGATCCCCGCTGACCTCGCCGCGTAGGAGGCGCCGATGAACGATTCCAACCCGCCGCATTCGGCGTCACGCTACGAGATCCGCGACTGGACGAAAGGCGCAAGCCGCAAAGCCTACCACGTCTGGGATCACGAGCAGCAGCGCGACGTTTTTCACACCGATAACCGACAGCGCGCCGAAACGCTCGTCGCACAAGCCGGCGGCCAAACCGTCACCCAGCACCTCAAGGACCGCGGTCACTTCTGGGTCGATAGCGATCGCAAGGGCGTGTGCGCTCGCTGCACCACTCTGAAGTAACCAGAAAGGCACCTCTGATGGATAACTACATCGTGAACCGGTACGAGCTTCACATTTCACGGGTTCGCGTTTCCGCACAAAGCGAAACGGATGCCATCAAACGGGTCGCCAAGGGCGATGGCGAGGAAGTCGCAACCGACTACCATTCCACGCCCGACGAGTACCGCGATCGCTGGACCGCCAGCAAGGAGTCATCCTAAATGGGACGTCGTGACGAATGGAACGCCGTTGCACAACGTAACGACGACGGCACCTGGGACGTTTTTTTCGATTGGCACGCCGGAAAAGGCCCAGAACGCCGCGTCTGCCACAACATCACCGCGCCCAGCGCAAAAGTGGCCATCAAAGCGGTGAAAACCGACCACAATAACTGTCTGAGCAGCTCGAAATTCGTCGAAGCGCTCGACGGCTAAATCGCAAAACCTACCGATTCGCAGAGGACCTTGCTATAATCGAGCTCGATGACGGATGCTCGCTCACTCGGCGAATCCACCTTCAAACAAATCTACGACGATCACCCGCGTAACGGGCGTCGACCACGCCCCTTCGTCGGCACCCAGCGCCTCCGCGCCGGCGCACACATCATCGAGCCAACGTCTGCGCTGGGGCTCCTCCTCCTGGAACGCTTGGGCATCGGCCTTCGGCAACCCGATATGACCGTCGGCATGTACGTCGACGCACACGATGAGGTCTGGAGCACGCCTGCCGCCGGACGCGTGTTCATCCCCGTGCGCGCGCAACTCGCTCGATTCGGTACGCTCGCCGCCGGCGCATATCTCGACGACGGAGCCGCAATCGCCGTCGCTACCGACGGCCGCCACTGGGCGTACAGCGAAAATCTCTGGCGCAAAGACGCCTGGGTCCTCGATCGCGAGGAATTCGTTCCGCTGCTGCGTCAGCGCCGACCTCACGCCGCGTAACTCAACCGTCCACGCCCGAAAGGAACCTTCCATGCAACTCTGGTGCCTGGACTGTCTTCGTCATGCCGGCGCGACCGCCGACCAGCGGAGCCGACTCGAAATTCCCATCCCTGGCTTCACGCAAAAGCGACTCGCCTATTGCGACGGGCCTTTGCACGATCGCGTCATCGTCGTCGACCCAGGCGGCGCATTCGTCTGTCTCCCACAAGATTTGCCGGCAACCACCGACACGTGGACGGTGCCGACCGCCGGGCACTCTCTCACCCCCGCATAGTCCTCACCACAACGCTTCCGACACACGGCTCCCGCACTCGACGGAGGCGCTGCATCCTTGAGTTATGGGATACACCTACGCCCCCGATACCTCGCGACGCGAGCTCGTGGCAGAACTTACCTCTGCTCGGTTTTACCAAGCCGGAACGAAGATTCTCGCGAAATCGCTCCGCGGGAGTGATCTGTGGGTCGTCGTTGAAAACCCTCGCGGACAACGACTCCTCCTCTACTTTGAGATCTCCGGTGACCGAAAAGGAACCGGCTACAAGGGCCCGTGGTCCGAGCAATCCGGACTCGATCAAACCTCCTGCCCGATCGCCTACCTGGAGCTCGTGCCGTGCCCGGGCGAGGTCGCGAAAACCTGGCGCGATCGTGTCTACGCGATGCATGCGCGCGGGCGCAACGCCGACGCCTTTGCGAAGTGGCTGAAAATCGGCTCCACGTTTTCGCTTCCGCCGACATGGAATGTCACCAATCCGCTGCGCGTCATCGGTCGCCAAAAGCGATCGCTCCTGTTCGAGGATGCAACCGGCAAGACGATGCGCATGACGCGCAAAGCGCTCATCGCAGCTGCGGAATTGGCATCCGCACAGCAGTCATGACCGAAATCCCAACAATTAAGCTGCACGACTATCTCGTCGACACCACCTCGACCGCCAAAGCGTACGCCGGCAAAACCGTATGGCTTGACATCGGCGGACGTCGCGTCCGATCTGCCGGACGGAATCGCACCTTACAGAACGTCGATTCTTGGCGTCGTGTTGACAACGAGAGTTTCATTCCCGAGAGAACGGCGTGCCGATACCCGCCACAGGTCGATTTCCGGGGAGCGGTGTGGCTGACCTACCGTGTATACGGACTGTCGCTGCGTGAAGAGATGAGCTATACTCCGCTCACCTGGGTCACTTTTCGCCGCAAAAACGTCATCCTCGAATGTGCCGTATCCACTCGTTCCGGCATCGTTCGCCCGCTCGCCCGTCATCGCGACAACCGCCACTTGCGCGACTGCGACCGCTACGCGATAAAAGTGCTGATCTCCATGCTGCGACACTATGCGACATACATCGTGAGCGCACGCGAGCGCATGAGCGCCTTCGGGGCCGTCGACGATCTCGCTGCACACCTTAACTGCCCGCAACGCTTGTCAGCCGTTCGCGCGAGCTAAGCAGCACACAACAGACGACATAAACTCACGCCGTGCAAAGCGTTCGGGTGCGAACTTTGCACGGCGGAAATCGCCATTTACGTTCACAGGAATCATGCACGAACGACGCGTACTTCAGATCCCCCGCGGTAATCCATTCGCAGCCTTACGCGGTACCGACATTATCGATCGCGTCATGCGCCGCCAAAAGCACGGACGCCTATTTGTGTCGGTCGATTACTTTTGCGGCGCCGGAGGTCTCACGACCGGAGTCATTCGTGCGCGCGATGCGCTTACGATCAACGGTCAACCGCTTCTCGGCTACCATTACGCGGTGAACCATGACGAGAAAGCGATTCAGACCATTTGGTCTAACCATCATGGCACGTTCATCAATTCATCGGTCAGCACGATTCCCCTGCGCGACATCGTCAAAGAGGGCTACGTCTCGCTCTTTACCGGCGCCGCCGAATGCACGACACATGCCCGCGCAGCATCGAAAGACGCGCCTGTCTACGAACAAAGCCGCACGAGTGCGGCGTATATGCTTGAGTCTATTCGCGACTTACCACCCGAAGCGTTCATCATAGAAAATATCAGGGAGTGGGTCGGATGGCAATCGCGTAACGCACGTGACAACTCAGGCGAAGGCAAATACTTTTTGGCGTTCATTGCGATTCTACGCAAGATGGGCTACAACGTCGAATATCGTATCCTGAATGCTGCAGACTACGGAGCACATTGCAGTCGAACCCGTGTGTTCGTCGTTGGGGTCGCAGAAGGACGCGTCGTGTGGCCCGTTCCAACGCACGCGGAACATCCGGAAAGATTCCCTGGACTCAAGCTCAAGCCATGGCAACCTGCACGCGAGATCATCGACTGGGGCGACCTTGGCGAGTCCATTTTCACACGCGAATCGCCGCACGCACCAAAATCTCTGCGACGCACGAAGACCGGCTTCACCGAACAAGGGACGCCTGGCGCTCTCGCCTATGCGAAAGCGATCGAGCAATTCATGCCGATTTCAGAAGCGTTTCACCTTACGCGCGCGCCGAAGTTCGAGTTCACACGCGAAGACTGGAAACGCAACAAAGCTGGCCTGGGTCCTTATACCGGCGAAATCAAAAAGAAGAAGACCGTCTCTCCATACACCGCGCGCGAACGCCGCTACGTCTCGAACGTGTGGCGCGCGATGTACGACCTTCCGCACGCGGATGGCGAGCTGACGAAAAAAGAACGCGCCGCCATCCTTCAGCTGGCACGCGCCCAAGCTCGTGAAGCAACCAAACGTGCCTTTCGGGCGCCCACGGCAATCTTCACGGTCGACGAGAACGACGACGTCGCCGCCTTTGTCATCGCAAATCGGACAAACTCTCAGGGCCGCAACGTCCGCTACGAGCCGCTCCACACGATTTCGACGGCGACCGGCGGCGGCGTCCGTCTCGCCACGCCCACCTCGTTCATCTACGGCCAGCACGGCGGAGCAACGCCGCGTGACCCGAACGAGCACCCCGTTCCAAGTCCTGCGACAAAAGGTGCCATCGGCTTCGTGCAACCCATGCTCGACCAGGCGTACGGAAACTCCAAACCGGCCGACATCGAGCAACCCGTATGCTCGCCGACAGCGGCCGTCCAGAAAATCGGACTCATCCAGCCAAAGCTGCTGCGTATGAACGCCAGCGACACGAGCCACGACGACGACGCCGTCCGCGACATCGATCGTCCCCTCGGGAGCCCGACGCAGAAACCGTGCATCGGCCTCTCCGTTCCTGCAGCCGAACCGTTCGGCGTCACCATCAACCACGGCGGTGATGACGATCGCGTCCACGACCTCTCGACGCCATGCCCCTCACCGACGTCGCGTGGTTTCTTCGCACTCGTCCGTCCCGAGGGGTTCATCACACGCCAACAAGGCTTCTACGGTGAAGCCGATGCGGCACGCGCGGTCGAACGACTCGACGAGCCGATCAGCCCACCAAGCGCCGGCGGCAAACATCATCTCCTCGTCAATCCCGGAGAACCGTTCTTACTCAAGCAGCACGCCTTCGATGACGACGGCATCGCATCGGTCGATGAGCCGATCCCTAGCCCCACAACGATCAGCCGGAATGGCGTCGTCCGCGGCGTCATGCAGGATACCGACGCCATCATCGTGTCCCGCTGCAGCGACCACAACAGCGACGGACGTCTTTCGAATCGCACCTCCTCTCCCGACGAGGTGCTCCCGAACTGCACGGCCAGCGGCGCAGGGTATCTTGCGAACCCCGTCATCATCCAAAACTTCGGCGAGCGCAACGGTCAAAAACCGCGGTGCCGCGATCTGGATAAGCCCCTCTACACGGTGTGTCCCCAAAAAGGCGCGGGTGTTCTCATGCGCCCGCACACCGCCAATCCAGACGACGAGTGCAAACCGTGGATCGTTGTGAACGGCGCTGCAGTCGGCATCGATATTCTCTTCCGCATGCTCCGTTGGCGAGAGCTGGCGCGCGCCATGGGGTTCATCACGAAGAAGCACTCCTACACCTTCGCCGCCGACACGGAGCAAGATATCGTTCGGATGATCGGCAACGCCGTCAGCGTCGAACAATCCTACGCGCTGGCACTCGAAGTCATCAAAGCGAAAATCCTGCCGAAAATCCACGCAGTCGTGTCCGCCGAGGAGGCTGCATAATGCGACGCTTTCGTCTTCTGCGCGTCAAAGATGGATTGCGACAGGTGCTCCAGCGCGTGTGCGTAGAGCGTCAGCGTGGAGTTACCGCACAAGCGAACTTCGCGACCAACACCGTGTGCTATCCCGCCGATTGGCAGCCCTTCCGCCATTTTGCGGTGGGGATGCCTTTCGGTCCGTACCACGAGCGAATCACGATCGTGCATCTCGCGAGGAAGGGTGAGGCTGCGCCTGCGTGGTTCAAGCCGAAACGCAACGAAAATCACATCGCGCTCTTCCAAGGCGACCGCGCCGTCTATCTGTGTCTCGACCTTGACCGCGCGGCCCGCGATGCGGCGGCACCCTTCGAGCGCTATCTCGAGCCGACCGCCGATCGCCATGTCGCGCCGACGCTTTTCGACCAACCATGAGCACCGCCGTCATGCCGGATGATGACCAGCTGGTGCTTGCGCTGACGCTCGTGCCCAGCGATATCCTCGACGAGTTGCGTGACTATGCTGACTACGCGACTCTCTTTGAGACGAAGAGCAATGCGGATTGGAGCGTGGCTGCCGGCTTCTTTGGCGCCTTTTGCCTTGCGCGCGGCGATATCGACCCTGCGGTCCACATCATCATGAATCCCATGGGGTGCGGAGCCGCCGTTGATTCCCATACCTGGGCGAAGCGCGCGGTCCTCAATGCTGCAGCACGCGTCATTCGCAAACTCCTGGTCGCAACGCACGTCTTTCGCGCTGGTTGCTGGGACTCTGCCCTTATCAAGCAGCACGCAGAGGCAATGCAGGATGTCTCCATTCGTCATCGCACGCGTGCCGTTGAACTCGTACGCGAAACGTGCGCTGCGATCGGTGAGGATCCCGCCGCACTCCTCAAAGGGGTCAACCGACGCCTGCACGACGTGACCTCGCCGGCGAACTAACGACGACCCGGCCGCTGCCGCCGATTCGATGATGGCAGCGGCCGTACGAGGACCGATGAATACACCACCCGACGACCTCCCGACACGCCGACAACGGCATCTCGATCGGGTGAGCACCGACTACGAAACGCATCTGCGCAAGACCGGGCATTCCGAGCTCGCGGACGACTGCGAAACGTGCCGGGTCCTCCGTGAGGCCGTCATGGTCGCTCGAGACCACCTCGAGATCGCCATCGAACGGCGCGATCGCGCCGCAGGCATCTGAGCGATGGTGTCCGGGACCACGAAAATGCGCCAGGTATCGGCTGATGCCGCTATAATCGTGGCGAAGATGCACGTGTTACGTACACCTATCCGGCGGACCGGCGGAGCCGTCTTCCTGGAGGCCGCCCGCGCCCCGCAGCGCAGCGCCGGACCGAGCCGCTCCACGCTCGTGCCGACCGTGGTCGCCGCAGCTGCCGGCGTCCTCACCGGCGCCGCCGTGCTGGCCACACTCGCGGCGAGCACGATCCTCGTTCCCTTTGCGCTCGCGCATGCCCACCTTCGCCATCTACGGAGATGCTCTTGACCGAAACGACGCTCGTTCTCCTCAAGCCCGACGCCGTGCGCCGCAGCAAAATCGGCGAGATCATCCGCCGCATCGAAGACCGCGGCCTGCGCATCGTGCGCATGCAGATGCTCGAGCCCGACACCACGACGATCGACCGGCACTACTTCGAGCACGTGGGCCGCGACTACTATCCGCGCATGCGCGCATTCATGACGAGCGGACCCCTCGTCGCGATCGAAGTCGGCGGTGAGAGCGCGGTTGCCGCGATGCGACAGCTTGCCGGCGCCACCAATCCCCTGGAAGCAGCACCGGGCACCATTCGCGGCGATCTTGCGACGTGGACGGGACAAAATCTGATCCATGCGTCTGATTCTCTGGGGAGCGCGACGCGCGAACTCGCGCTGTGGTTCGGCGACAATCCGCTACGCGTTCGTCGCATTCCAGAGATCGCACACGACGAACCACTTCAAAAGCAATCGTCGGTCGCCTAAGCGATGCCTGCCCCAACCCTCTCCCATGAGGAAGCGCTCCAGGTTCGCATGTGGTTCCAAGGGCACGACCGCGGGCTTTCGTCCAATGCGCTCATCAGCTACCTCGCGTACGGAACCACCCACCAAACCCATTATCCGATGGACCCAGAAGACATCGGACGCTGCATTCGGGCACTCGACCGCTTACCGTTCTTGCGCGCACGCTTGCCACTCGCGGCACACCTTGGCTCGACGTGGAAACTCTACGTCGATCATTGGGATACGCTCGAACGCCTGTATCGCGAAGAAGAACCGCTGGGCAAGGCTGCGCAATGCTACGCGGTGATGCAACTGCTCCAAGCAGCCGCACGTGATGGCTACGAGCAGGTTCCCGCAGACGACGTTACCGCTATCATTACCGCGACGCCGCGCGCACTCCCGCAAGAGCAGCCCGCGATCTATGTCATCTCGCAAGACGAGCTGAATGTCATTATCGGTAAATCGGTGACCTTTGCGTCCAAACTGATGGGCGCGCTCGACGCGGAGTATCGCTCCGCATGCGTCGATTGCAAACGTCCTCGTAAGGTCGTCATGTTCGGCCGGTATGGCCCGACGCCCGATCCGACTCGGTGCGACGAGTGCGCACGCAAACCCGTCCCAAGTCAGCAGGTATCGTAGTGCACCAATCCGTTCATACAATCTCGACGACAATCGACGACACCGTCCGGCGTCTTCGCGACTACCTTACGCTGAGCACGACGAAAGTCCACCGCTTCGACGAAGTGCAGGCGGCGCTGAAGACGTCGACGCTGGAAGCGCGTCACGCGCTCAACCTGCTCGAGCGTGAGGGCGGTATTCGTTTTACGGCCCGTGGGTTTTTCCAGATCGTCGGCGACCTCAAAGCGACACCGGAACCTGCGCGCCCGGCGGCCACCTTCGTCGACGCCTGCGGCGATCGGTATCTGGCGAGCCTCGCCCGCCGCCTGCGCCGCGGCGAGCAGCTCGACGACGAGGATCTGAACTATCTCGATGACGCGACGACCGAGGACCGCTATGCGCAAAGCCTCGTGCGGCGTCTGCGGCGCGCGGAAACCCTCGATCCGGAAGATCTCACCTACCTCGATGAGGTCGCACAGCGACCCGTATAGGAGCGACGATGCGTCCATCTTGGCCCGAATACTTCATGCGAATCGCGCGCGTGGTCGCGACGCGTGCCACCTGCCCGCGCGCAAGCGTCGGCTGCGTGCTCACGCGCGATAAACGGATCCTGACAACCGGCTACAATGGGGCGCCGCGCGGCGTCGCCCACTGCGCCGACGTCGGCTGCAGAATCGTCGACAACCATTGCCAGCGCGCCGTGCACGCGGAAGCGAACGCCGTCGTCCAAGCTGCCTTGCACGGCATCAACATCAACGGTGCGACTGCGTACCTCACGATGCACCCCTGCGTCAACTGCGTCAAACTCCTCATCAGCGCCGGGATCACGGAAATCGTGTACGCCGACGCCTATGCCGATGCAGTGGCCGAGGAGCTCTGCTCCGAAGCAGGTGTGACGCTCACCCAGCACGTTGCGCAAACACCAGCCGATCGGCACGACGCGGAATCCGCTCCTTCCGGGCTGGTTACGGTCTAGTGCGACCACGACGAGCGTGAGGCTGTACGTCGTCTATGACCTCAGCGGAGCTGGGCGCCTCGTCGGCGTCTTTCGCAGCGCCGTGAAAGCGGCGACCGTCGTCGCCGTCAATCCCGAGTATTACCGCGTGACCGCTTGTCGACTCAACGACATTCGTGCAGAAGCGGTCGACTGGCTGAGCTCGCTCGACCAACGGGATCGGGTCGAGCGGCTACAAGCGCTGAGGCAGGAACGTGACCGTTCTTGAGTTTCTTGATGCCGTCATTGCGGAGTCACGTGATGCCATCCCGGGACTGGATCTGCCGCATCTTCGCCGTGGTGCACTCACGGGGCTGGCGATCTGTAGCCGATTCGTCGAACCACAAGACTTCCTGGTGTGCCTGACGGAACGAAAACAGCATCTCGCGGCGCTGCTCGCTTCCCGGCCATTTGAATATTTGGCTTACGAAGAGTATCGGTGCGGCACAACGCAAATCATGAAGATCTTTGCCGTCATGTGCGTCGCGTGGAATATTCCGCCCGTACAATGGTGGGCTGTGGTGATGTATAACCACATCCTAGCTTCCGAGCGCAGCCCGCTCGGATAGGCAAATGCAACAGATTTGCACGCGATATGCTACGCTTACGATGAATCGTCGATTCGGAGCATCGTTATGACCGACAGCATTGCACAAGCCGCGCTCCCTCTCTTCCAATCAGAAGACGTGCGTTCCGCCGATGCAACGAAGCAACCAGCGGAACGCACGACGCGAAATGGGACGACCGCAGGTTCCGGATACCGCTGCCTGAAGGACCATCCGCTCAAGAAGGTCGGCGGAGCACTTGCCTGTCCGATCTGCGACTGAGGCTAACGGAGACCGAGGAGCGCAAGTGCAGCTGACGCCGCAGGTGCTGGTGGTGCATAACCTACCCCATTCTCCTCGACCCGTACGTGCCGTCTCGGAAATGAGAATAACGTAACGTTGTCACTGCAAGAGATCAGAAAACGTGTCGCCGAGCTCGATAGTATTCCGTATGACAGTCGCCGCGATCATCAGATCCAACTAGCGGAAGCCATCCCATCGCTTCTCGAGGAGATCGACCGGCTAATGGCGATCCTCGAAACCCCAGATCCACACGACTTCTGGGAAGCGTCGAAAATCGAAGCTCAATATCAAGAAGCTTATTGGGGCAAAAAGGGTGACGAAGGTAAAACCGATGCCGATTGGTTCTGGCTCATCGGCTACCTGGCGGGGAAGGCCCTCCACAATCCTGGCGGAGAGCATCAAAAGAAGCTCCACCGAATTACAACCATTGCTGCCGCCGCGAAAAATTGGCATGCCGCTGTTCTTGGCAACACCTCAATGCGCCCTGGAATCGTACCGCCGCATGAATCATGAGCGTGCAGATGCGCCGCAATCTCTCAGGTAAGGAGCCAACCTTCATGAACATTACTGACGAAGCGATGAAAGAGCGATGCGTTGGTAAGTCCTGGGATGGAGATTGTAAGCGAGACGTTAACCGTAAATGCTCTGTGTGCGGCGCGCCAATTTGCGGGTTTCATGGTCGAGCAAAACCGGATTATAAGGACGTTACGTGTCCAGACTGCCGCAAGAAGAAGCGATGAAGAACGATATACTCGAGGCCGACAAGACCGCGGCCAACGTGACCGACTATGCGAACGTCGTCGTTATTCGCGACGATGCAATCGTTGACAATCTTCTCATCTCCGGAAGCCGCGAGGATGTTGCGGCTCGTGCCGAGGCAGAGTTTCGTGCCTTTGGAAAACGCTACATCCCGAATTGGGACACATACACCGCTGAAGACATCGACGCATGTCTCGATGGCGGTATCGCCGAGTTCGGAAACGGTTTCATCTGCATCAGCTGGCCCCAGGTGCGCACGGCAACGACGTGAACCTGCCTGCGCCGCCGCCGGACGTGATCGGCAAACGTGCGCTTGTCCATTGGAACCTTCATCGGAATATCTATTCGGTGAAGATTCTTGGCATGCGCGACGGCAAACGCCATCCCATGTACTACGCTGCGCAGCTGACCCTGCGCGATTGCTCGTTCCGCATCGATGGACGCCTGCGCGAGCTGTTCGAGCGACGACCGACGCGGCGAACGGTCCACGCGCACGTGGTCGGGACGATCGAAGCACTTGCCGCAGCATCGATTGGCGGCGAACGGGTCTCCTGCAACCCCTTTCGGTACCGCTGCTTTGCCACGTCGGCCAACCAAAAGGCCGTCGCTGCCGAGCGCGTCGTCCTGCACCCCGATAAGCGCATCGAAGCGATCGGCATAACGGTCGATCCACACTTCGACGTGCGCGCTCACCTTGAGGCCGCCGCGCCTATCCCGGCTTAGGCCACGACTCGCCCAGCGCAAGGACCATATCCTCATGCCACAACTCAAATTGCGGAAGGATACACTGAAGGCGAATCCTTCGCTGAAAACCGCGCGCGCAATTCGTCTTTCCGGCGAAGGCCGATATCATCGTGACGGCGATATTGCGGTCCTCTGCGATGCCAATGGCGGTAAGCACTACCGCGTTACCTTTCGCGATGGTGAGGCTATCTCGGTCGCCGTCATCTACCGCAGGGGGCGAGATTTCAGCAGCAGCCTGCGCTACGTGTGGATCCGCGCGCACATGGGCGACAACATGTCGACGCAGACGGCATCGATCATCGCTATCGCACGCGACGTTCTCGCGGCGATCGAGCGCTAACGCCCGTACCACGCCCAATGCGGGCCGCGCCCGGGCGAACGACCCGCATTGGAGGGAAGACGCTATGCTGATTCTGACACGAGCGCAGCGTAAAGCTGTCTACGGCCTCTATCTGCGCAATGCAGATGGAGCCCGTTGCTATCGCGAATTCCGCCGGCGCGTCAAGGCGATGATCGGGTCCCCAGGATGCGTCTGCGTGCCGAGCTGGTGCGGGATGTATGTCGGGATCGAGCCGCACGGATACACGCACACATGAACGAATCGCAATCGCAGCGCCAGCTCTTGCTGCCGCTCGCGAACCTCCTTCAAGATGCCGGCGCACCCATGCGCGTCCACGACCTCAGCGACGGCCTTGCGGAACGCATCGCACTCGCGCCCGAAGTTCGTGATCGCGTGGTGACGACGACCGGCGGGAAGAAGATTCGCGCCTGGCATCGCACCGTGCGCTGGGTACTCCAACTCGCAAAGTTACGCGGCATCGCGGCGCCCGTATCCGCCGGCACATGGACCCTCACCGCGAAAGCCAACGACGCCCTCGAGAACGCGCGTCCCGGCATCGTCGTCATCCTGTACGAAGATCGTAATGGCATTGTGCTGTGGGGCGAAGCGGAAGCTGTCGAACGTCACATCGATCCGGGCAGCGTGCAGCTCGTCTGCACGAGCCCGCCGTATCCACTCACCCGTCCAAAGCAATATGGCAATCGTGCGGAGGCGGAACATATCGCGTGGCTCACCGAGCGCGCGGCGGCGTGGAAAGAGCTCCTCGCTGAAGACGGATCCTTGTTCTTGAATTTAGGTGACGTATATTTGCCCGGCGAGCCGACGATGAGCCTCTACCAAGAGCGCTTACTCATCGCGCTTGTCGACGAGCTCGGATACCATCTCGCACAAAAGCTGTACTGGCGCTCGCCAACGCGACTGCCTTCGCCCGCCGAATGGGTAACCGTGCGCCGCGTCCGCGTTCGCCACACCCTCGAATCGGTCTGGTGGCTGGCGAAAAGCGCCCATCCGAAAGCCGACAACCGCAACGTGCTCGTTCCCTACAGCCAGCGCATGCGCGAAACGCTCCAGCGCGGTACGAATGCCGGCGAGCGTCCCAGCGGCCACCGCATCACAAGCCGCTCCTTCCAAACCGACAACGGCGGCGCGATTCCCGAATCGCTGATCGTAGCGAGCAACGCTGGAATTTCCCGCGCATACCTCGATGGATGCCGCTCCCGTAATCTCCCCGTGCACCCCGCCCGCTATCCCGAAGCGTTGCCCGAGTTCGCGATCAAGCTCACGACCGATCCGGGCGACGTCGTCTGCGATTTCTTCGCGGGTTCGCTGACGACAGCCGTCGTCGCACAACGCCTTGGCCGCCGTTACATCGCCGCCGACCGGAGTAAGGCCTATCTCGAAGGCGGGATCCGTCGCCTCGAGCACGCCCACCACGGCTGAGACCCCTCGATTTCGCACGGTTTGGCCCGAGCCGCGCTACACTTAGGGTAACAACACCGCCTTCCGGACCTATCGCACTATGGACACTTCGACTACCCTTCGCCGACTCTACATCGCGCGCTATACGATCGGTATGGTGACGTTCATCCTCGCCTTGACCGCCTTCGCCCGCGTACCGCTGGAGAGTCCATACTTTTCATGGAGCTTTCTGCTCGCGATCGCCGGGATCGTGACTGCTGGACGTGCCGTCGTCGCCGAACAAAATCTCGACGATCCGGTTGCCACCTCGCAAGAGCCAATCGCGGCGGGAGAGATGCCGAAACGTGGGCAGGCTATCATCATCGCCGTTACATTCGGTATCGTCTGGATCGGAACGCTGGGCTTGATTCTTTTATCAGTAAAACATCCACATCTGGATCCCCACCAACTCATCTCTTTTTTCTCGAACGCAACGCCATGATAGAACAAGCCGTGGAAACAATCGTACCGACCACACAAGACGCTGTCGTCTTCTTTCCAAAGGATGAGCTGCGACGTAGCACGCTTGCCGTGGAGCACGGCCCGTGGTATCTCGCGCATTGCGCCGTCGCCAAGGCCGCCGGCACCGCAACGGACGTCGAGCTGCGCTTCCTCGAGAAGTACAGCGACAAACTCCCTGAGACGCAGCGATGGCTCGATGCCTACCATGCTGCAGCGTTCGATGAACCATGCAAGTGCCCGCAAACGGCTGCGAAAGCCCCAGCGCCTCCCGAAGGCTGACTCCAGTGGAACGATTGGCCTCAGCGCGAGCGCATTTGCAGGATGCACTCAAATATTTGACACGCGCGCTGGAAGAGAAAGAAAACGCCCTACAATCGCATTGGCTTTTGCAGGCCTCGCTCTCATCAAGCAAAGCCGCCGTCGACATCGGACGATACCTGACAGGACTCTAAAATATGCCACGAACCGCAGATGCTCCATCTCACACGACGTTTCGCGCGCCGCTCTCGTCCAATACGACGGGCGTCCTGCGCAAACTCAATCCCGACAATCTTGACGCGCTCGTCGACGTGCCGTTGAACAATGGCCGCATCGTTGAGGTCTCTGGGCGGCAGGCGATCGCGCTCTTCAACGCGGTCGCGGCAGATGCGGCGCAGCGGCGCGACGAGGAACTCGACCGTGAGACGGCCATCCGCAATAGTCTCCCGCGGGTGATCGGCTCACTTTCCTTTGCCGACGTATACGATGATCTACTCAGCCGTCTCCGTGACGCCTATCCCGGCGAAGCGGACGTTACCGCGCGCGCAAACAGCTATCTTGTGGGACGCGTCCTTCACGTCGAGGAGATCGACGATCGTGACGTCTACGCACCGCTCGTCCTCACCATGGATGGATCCCTCGTGACGGCTACGGTCGAGATGTGCGCGCGGTGCAAGAAAAACCCGTATGCCGAGTTCCGGACGGTCTTAGGCTGCGCCGCACTCGACTACCAGACCGGTAAGCAGATCGCAACCGCCGATCAAGAGTACGTCTGCGACGAATGCGCCGGATCTCGCTACGCCCGATCTCTTCGAAAATAGAGCGATGCGATGGCCCTACGGCACCACGTGCAAGGGCCATCGCAAAGGTACGATATGACGCAACTTCTGGACAAGCCGCTCACCCCAGCCAAAGCCGCAAGCAAAGCCGCTGCTCAGCTCAAGCCGTTTCGCGTTCACGCGTTCGGCGCCGGCATCCAGTCCATGGCGCTCCTGGAAGCATGGGCATTCGACTCCATCATCATGCGGAAAGACACCGTCGAGGGGCAGCTCTGGGACGGATTCTTCCCAGAGGGACCGCCGGACATTTGCATGTTCGGTGATACGCAGTCCGAACCGCCGCACGTCTATCGTTCCGTTGAATTCGCCAAGACGATTTGCGAAGAAGCGGGAGTCCCGTTCGAAACCGTCACGATCGGCAATCTGGCGTATCCGCCGAAGAGTAAGAACGGCACGCAGCAGATCTTCACGCCCCTCTACACCGTGTGCGTCGAAGGCCATTACGAAACGACGTATGAGCCGGTTCACCTTCTCGATCGATATCGACTCGAGCAACTTCTCGCGATGGCGGACGAGGGTATCTTGGAAGGCGCGGAACTCGACGAGTTCAACGCGATGCCAAAAACCGAAAAGAAGGTGTGGATCGAACCGGGGGCCCATGGCCGCCTGCGTCGGCAATGCACCGGTCGTTACAAAATCGATCCGGTCATGAAACGCGCGAAGGAACTTGCCGGCGATCGCCCAATCGAAATCTGGCTTGGCGTCAGCATCGACGAAGCACATCGCATGAAAAGCGATCCCAGCGACATGGTGCGGTACTTCTACCCGCTCATCTTCAATCAGAAAAGTTCCGGTTTCGCGCCGATGAACCGGAACGACTGCAAAATCTTTCTCAAGCAAATCGATTGGACTGCTGGGAAGAGCGCGTGCTGGTTCTGTCCTTTTCATAGCGATGCTGTATGGGGGCAAATGAAGAAGCAGCAGCCGGAGCTCTTCGCGCTTGCATGCGACTACGATGAACGCATGCGTCATGCACGGCCTGGCTATGAATGCTTCGTGCACCGCCAACGCATCCCACTGCGCGACGTCTATTTCTATGACGCCGATCCGAAGGTGTTAGACCTCGGGTTGTTTCAAGGACAGGATATGTCCGAAACCGGTGGATGCGACGATGGCTACTGCGGCCTCTAACATCAAGCGCGCGCTTGCGATCCCCGCAGGCGCGCACATCGACCTGTGGCCCGCAAAAGCGGAAGGCCGCGGCAGCCTTGCCGTGGTTCTGCGGCCCGATAGCGGCGTCGTAACACAGGGCACGGCTGATCGTCCCCAAGCGCGTTTTACTGAACGCATTCGCTACCGCTCAACACGCGACGACCGCGAATACCTCGCTGCCTTCAGCCGCGTTCGGCGGGTCAATGGCGAACCGTACATCTTCGAGCGCGATATTACACGCGCTGATCTTATCAGAACATTTGGTCCGCCCGAGCGGTGCACCGATTGTGGCGTACAGCCGGGACGTCTTCACAGCGGCGACTGCGACGTCGAACGTTGTACGGTGTGCAAACGCCAGCGCCTTTGCTGCGATTGCGACGGCCACAATCGGCGAAAGGCGCGCTGGACCGGTCATTGGCCCGGCATGGCGGAATGTCTCGCACGAGACTGGGTTCTTGGGCCGATACCAGATCTCAATCGTTTGCTCGTCTACGAGATCACCAACAATGACCCCGGACCCAGCATTGGGTACACCCCACGAGAGATACAAGATGCTCCACCACGCCGACGCCGCAAAGTCACTCGCCGTCACACACGCTGACGGATCCATCAACGACTTCGCACACGACGTGCGCCCTGATCGGCTATGGCGCTACTATCTCGTGCAAGCCGACCGCTCCGCTGCAGCTGCATCCTTCACCGGCATCGCGCGCACGCTCGCGCAAGTCGCTTCGCGTCCGCTCGTCACCAAGCCGATGATTCTCCAGACGCTCGATGACGCAATCGAAAAACTTTCCGGCATGCTGTCGATCGACGGCATCGGCGAGCAGGCCCTCCGCCTGAAAACCGACCTGGGCGCCCTCTATGCGGAGGCCGCCAAAGCCGAGCCGGAAGCAACCGAGCGACCGTAAGCTCGCGCGGCGGCCCGAGCCCAAGCCCGACGGGCCGCCGGCGACCGAACGAGGTTCCAAAACCGGCCAAAGCGCGCCCGGTCTACCTTCTATATGCGCGTAGCAACGCCAAAGCGGTGGCACTCCCTGACGCTACGCTAGGAGCATGATGACCACGACAGCAACCCAAACCACCCCCGCCAACGGCAACGGCTCATCGCCAGCCCTGAAATTCGAAGGCTCCATCGAGCTACGAAATCAGGTTGGAATGCGGCTCTTCGTCAAGATCAACACGATCGAAGAGGCTTACGCCATCCTGAACAAGCTGGGTCCCACCGGCTGGTACAGCGGCGACGTGCGCGATATGTTCGGTCGCTTCCCGCTCGACATGGCCGACATCTTCAATTGGTCGCTGATCGGCGGACGCGAAGCAAAGGTCAAGGTTGACGGGCAAGAAACGGACGTCGTCTTTCAAGGCGGCCACATGTGGACGCGCCGAGAATTCGATGCGGATCCGAAGAAGAAGATGCCGGCCAAAGTCAAGTATAGCCGTGGCGCAAAGCCAACCGATCCGCCCGAGATTCGCGAAAAGGGCCAGGGCGATATCGAATACGTCACCCTGATCACGTTCAGCGGCAAAGGTCCCATCGTTCCTGGACTGTGCAAACCGGGCGCCAAAATCCCCACGTCGACGAACCACAACTAACAAGCGTCATGACCGAAGAACGCAAGGCGCGGGTTCGTGAGATCATCCGGAACTATATGCTCGCCAACCTCGATGAGTGCAACCAGCACTTCGAGGAAAGCGGCTCGCCGGAAAACCTCACCGAAGATGAAATCGAGGAGGCGATGGCATGACTGCCGTCGCCTCCGTTCGTCACGATACCTACGACCCAAAGCAATGGTCGTATCGCGCAAAACTCGCCGGCGACTACATCCTGCGCGGGCTGGGCGGCACGCGCATCTTCGACAACTGCTTTGAAATGGGTGACGGCGACCTCGTCGCCTTCAAAATCGTTGCCCGTGCTCGAAAGAACGCTACACTTGCTACCGCACTCGCCAACCAAGGCTATCTTGCCGGCTGGGCTTCCCTCTACGGCGTTACCCACAACGTCACTTTGAGCGTGTCCGATCAGGTCAACGCCCTGTTCTCCGCGATGCGCACGCACCCCAGCGTCCTCGCTGATTTTTCGCGCCATGGACTCCGCCTCCCCGCGTAAGCACATGCGCTGCGTCGTCGTTGCCAGCCCGTATGCCGGCGACATCGCCACAAACCTGCGTTACGCCCGCGCATGCGTGCGCGATTGCATGCGCCGTGACGAAGCGCCGCTGCTGCCACACCTGCTCTACACTCATCCTGAGATCACCAACGACCGCGACCCTGTGCAGCGCCAGCGCGGGCTTGACATGGGCATGGCATGGGCGCGTCGCGCAGACGTGCTCGCCGTCTACACCGACCGTGGGATCTCGCCAGGCATGAGCGATGAAATCGACAACGCCAAGCACAACGGCGTCCCCGTCGAGTACCGCACCGTACCCGGCTGGATCGACGAGCCCCTCGACGCTGCCGCAGCATCCACGCTGCAACGCCATATCCAAGAGCTACTCGAACACGCACAGATGCCCGCATCCCTCACCGCGACCATCGTTGCTGCCGTGCGCATGCGCGAGGAACGGTTCGAGCGCCTCGCGCATGCGGCGCACGGCGTCGTCTTCGCATCCCCCGCAAATACGGATGCCGTTCACGCGCAGCTGAGCTTCGCGCTCAACGACCTCGATATGCTCGACCCCAACTTTTTCCGCTTGCCAAAAGGCGCGGTCGTCTAACTCCACACTTCCTGATAAGGGGCGCTCCATGGTTTATCTGCACAACGGGGTCCGCCTCGAAATCGAGGAGGACCACGTCTCGATCAGCACGCTGGGTCGGGATCCAGAAGCCGCCGAAATCGTCTATTGGAACGAGTCCGAGTGGCGTGAGGATCCCAGTGTGGCCGTCTCCATGGCGAACGCGGTTGCGATCGCTCTGACGGACGGTGCTCGAGCTCTTGCCGCCAAGATCGGCAAGACGATCGACGCTCACGGTGCGGTACACACGATCAAGGTACGCGTCTAGCGCCAATCATGCGGCACTTTGATTTTTACCAGCCCGTCGACTATAACTATCGGGCAAAAGACAGCTTCCATCGGACCGTTCGCAGCCGCCTACGCGCCACCGCCAAAGCACTGGGGCTGCCATCCGGCACCTACACCATCGACTCAAACAAAGCCGGCGACGCTGTTTCCGGCGAGATTATCTTGCGCGGCGAGTATCTGTACGTCGTCGTCTCTCAGCCTTGTACGGGTGACGACAACGGCATTCTCATTCGTTCCAGCAGCCGAGGCGGGATGAATTATTTCGCTCCGCTCCAGATCCTCAACGAGCCCGAGAAGCTTGCTGCGTCTATCACGCGGCTGCTAAGGCTCGACCACACGACCGAGCAGCGAGCGTTCCGTGCCACGACCAGCGATTACCGTTTTTCCGCCGCGAGCTGATTCAGGAGATTCCATGCGTCGCTATCACTTCAGTATTCAAGGTGGACACGGTCAACTCGGCCTCGCCGGCGCGATCTTCGCCGAGAACGACAAGAGCGCACTCGTCATCCTCCAAGGTTTTCTCAACGACGTTCAGACCCACAATCAGGGGGTCGGGAACGAGCCTGACCTGGCGGGATACGGAGATGAGTACGTGAGCGAAGACGGCGATGAAGAGGGCATCTCGTACTGCAACCTCTACACGAACGGCATCACAGCCACGATGGAGATGTTCGACGAGATCGAGGACGTCGAGTAACGCTCCATGCTACACCGTACTACACGCACCACCTGGGTCGTCCAACACGAAAGCGACGACGAGCCCATATATGTCACTCCGAGCGGAGACACCTCGGATTCATCCGACTACATCACGGTCGGAACGTCGGTTCCTATGCCGCAGCGATTGAGCTTGGCGCAACGAATAGCCCGTCTCTGCAATCGCTCAGCATCCGTCTCGAAGCCTGCCAACAAGGCAAAGCGAGTCCGGCGGTGACACGGACGTACACGACCGTCGGGGCTGCTTACACCAATACGCCTGAGCTGCAGCGTACGCTCGACGAGCATATCGCTCGCCTCACATGGGAGCCACTCGTACCCGGGAAGCGATTGCCGATGATGCCGGGCCTTGGCATCCGGGGCGCTATCGAAACACTACGAATTCCTAAGGTGTCCGCCATCGCATACAACGGCGTCATCGCCGATCGGTACGCGCTTTACGGCATCGAAGCGACCTATGCGAACGGACGCGCCCGTATCTACATCCTCGATCGCGGCGCCGACCTACTCGTGCTCGCCAGCGACTTCGAGCCAGCGGCCGCCCTGGAGCCTGCATAGATGGACGAGACCATGCTCTGCAAGGACTGTCAGGAATCGATTGACGGTGAAGGCGAGAATGGGCGGTGCGATGACTGTGCGATGAACTATTGCCTCGACTGCGGCGAACGCAGCGACGATGGAGAAGGCTACGACGGCCGCTGTGGGAATTGCGCGGACCGTCGTGAGACCGCGCGAGAGGAATAACCATGAGCGCAACCATCGTCATCTGCTCAATTTGCAGCGGCGAACTGGATACCCGCGATGAGGAATGCGAGCACGACCGCACCGAGGACTGCATGGTCTGCCGGTGCTGCGGACGGTGCCGTGAGGACCTCGACAGCGACGACACCTGCCGCGCCTGCGGCGGCGTCGACGAAAACTAAGGTCACTTCTGCGCCGCACGGAGGTCCCAACGATGAAACGATGGATTGCCGTCGATCTGGATGGAACGCTGGCGGACCACTATTGGCCCGACAAAGGCGATTTTGAGCCGCTGCGTATCGGCGATCCGATTCCCGCAATGGTCGCGCGCGTGCGCGATTGGCTTGCCCAAGGCAAAGACGTCCGTATCTTTACCGCGCGCGTCGGCCCACACCCCACGCGTACGCCCGCCATCATCGAGGAAATCCGTGCAGCGATTCGCGCATGGACGCATACGCATGTCGGCGTCGCCCTCGAGGCGACCTGTATCAAAGACGAGGGTCTCGAGGAGCTTTGGGACGATCGCGCCGTGCGCGTCATCCACAACCGTGGGATCCGCTGTTGCGAGCCGGCGGCATGACGACGCGATCTGCCGCACATCCGCGGCTCCCCCTTCAGCTTCCGATCGATAAACGTTGGAAAGGCGGCGAGGAACGCTGGCGCACGCCAGGAGAGGTTTTTGACCCGCGCGCGTTCGGCGTCGATGTCATCCCGGAACGCGAAGCGAAGCAATTCGTCATCGCCGAGCATTATTCACACGCGTTTCCCGCTGCTCGGCTCTCCGTTGGCCTCTTTCGCTGCGCCCCTGCGCACAAGGAGCTCGTCGGCGTGGCGGTGTTCGCCGTTCCGATGAATGGGAACACCATCCCGCGCTACACGCTGCTGCCGGCGCAGGAAGGCGTGGAACTCTCGCGTCTCGTGCTGCGCGACGACGTCGCCTATAACGGCGAGTCGTGGTTCGTGACACGAGCCTTCGCTGCACTGCGCGCGCACAAAACCGACGTTCGCGCCGTCATCTCGTATGCCGACCCGCTCGAGCGACGCGACCCGATTACCGGCGATCTGCAGAAGCGGGCCCACTACGGTGTCGTCTATCAAGCCCTGAGCGCGTTTTTCGGCGGCCGCGCAACGGCACGACACTTGCTGGTCGCACCAGACGGCACCATCATCTCCGAGCGGGCGCTTTCCAAGATTCGCACCGGCGAACGCGGATGCGACTACGCAACCCGACAACTCGTCGCCGCCGGCGCACCTGCGCGCGCGCCGCACGAAGATCCCCGGGAATGGCTGGAGCGGGCGATCGCCGCACCGGGCTTCCGGAAGATCTGGCATCCCGGAAACTTTTGCTACGTGTTCGCGTGGGAGAAGGCCGTGCGGGCACGGCTGGCCACGCACCTTTCCGGCCCGGCATGCTATCCTCGAAAGGCCGCGGCATAGCTATCATGGGCCGTCCCGCATCGTCGCACAAATCCCCTGATGCTGTGAACCAGCGCATCGGCGCGGCGCGGAGGACCGAAGCCGCGCCTCGCTTGGGAGAAAGCGCTCGATGAACATAACATGCTCGACGAAAGACCTTGCGGCAGCGCTTTCTGCAACAGCTCGTATCGTCAACTCGCACACGACCATGTCCGTGTTGGCGAACATCCTCATCACCACGAACGACGACCAGGTTGCTTTTCGTGCCACCGACCTCGAGACGACGCTGGAAGTGCGGATCCCGGGAGAGGTTACGGAGCCCGGCAGCGCCCTCGTGCCGGCTAAAGCGGTCAGCAGCTACGCCGGCAATCTCCCAACCGGCATTGCCAAAGTCTCGACGCACGGCATGACCACCCGGATCGAGAGCGAGTTGTCGCAATGCGACTTCCACGGCCTCAACGCCGATGAATTCCCGCCTCTCCCGGACGCCAAAACCTCAAAGCTTTTGGGCGTTGCGACATCGACAGTCACGACCGGTGTGGATGCGGTCACGTTTTGCGCATCGCGCGAACCTTCACGCGGTCCCGTCCTCATGGGGACGCTCCTCGAAATCCGTAATGGCAAGCTTCGTATGGTGGCGACCAACGGTTACCGGCTGGCGCTCTGGTCGACGCCGGTCGACAGCGGCGCCGCAAACCGCTCCGTGATCGTGCCGACGCACGCGCTCACCGAAATGCGACGCAACCTCGGGGTTGCCGAGACAATCGAGCTAACGACCCTGGGAACATCCGACGTGCAGCTGCGCGCCCAAGCGGGGCAGACAGTGCTCGTGACGCGTCTCGTCGACGGGAGCTATCCGAACTTCCAGCAAGTCATCCCCAGCGCGTACGACGCAACCGTGACCGTGGGCACCGCTCCGCTCGTTGGTGCGCTGCACCGCCTCGGCGTCGTCGCGACCGATCTTGCGAACACCGTTCGTATCGACATTCAACAGGATCGCCTGGTTTTGACGGCCTCGTCGGATGCGGTTGGATCCGCGAGAGAAGAAGTCTTTTGTGAAACGAGCGGCGAGCCGCCGAAAATGGCACTCAACGCTCGCTACTTCGCGGAGATGCTCTCGCACATCGACTCACCGCAAATCACCATCTCCCTTGGAAGTCGCCTCTCTCCGGTGAAAATCGTCCCAACGACACCGCGCGACAATGAAGAGCGCGTTTACGTGCTCATGCCGGTGCGTGACCATGAGTGATCGCCTCTGCCGCTGCGGCGTCGCGATTATCGCAGACGACTCGCCGGGCGTGCTTCATCATCTCGCCAACGGCGATGACCCTAACAACGCAAGCGACATCGACTTCGACCTCGATCGGGACCACGCTCCGGTTCCCGACGACGAGGACGCTTAGCCCACCTCGCCCATTTCGAGAGTACGCTCATGACTATCATCGGTTTGCAGAACGACCGCCGGTTTCACTATGCCGACGACAACGATCCCGCCTACGTCGTCATCTATCGCCAGCGCGGCGACGGTGACGCGGAATGGGTTGCGATGTTCAACACGATGTTCCCCGATGCGCGAAAAGAAGCGTACGCCTTCGCGCAACGCCTCGAAACGGCACCGCACTTCGAAGAAATTCTGATCCTTGAGGCCGACCGGTCTGACTGGCCGGACGTCTTCGAAGGCGGCATCGAGGCTATCGAGACGTCATCGCACCTCCCTGTCGCCGTATAAGGCACACGATGCACCAGACGCTCACGCAATCGCTTTTTACCAGCGACGATGCACCGATCGGCACGTCAGCCGAACTCGGGCAATTCTTCACCCCGCCTTGGGCAGCGGAGATGCTGTTACGGCAGTATTTCGGCGACCTGAGCGAAGGCGACGTCGTTCTCGAACCTATGGCCGGGACTGGCGCCTGGTTGCGCGCGCTCGAATCTCTCAACGACCGTATCCCAGCTCTCGGAGTCGAAATCGACCCCGCTGTCGCTGCCATCGCGCGACAACATACGAAACATCCCATTATCACCGGAGATTTCTTCGCCGTTCCGCTCGACATCCGGCCGACCGTTGCGATCGGCAATCCCAATTTCGTTTCTCGTGCGATCGATGCGCTGCTTGCAAAAATCCACGCCCTCTTGCCAGATGATGGCAAAGGACGCTGCGGATTCATTCTTCCCGCCCACTACTTCAGCTTGCCCGAACGCGTACTGACACTGCAAAAGAACTGGTCGTTCAAAGCCGACCACATTCCGCGCTACCTCTATCCGCGTATCTCGTTCGCACTCACGTTCGCCGTCTTCATGAAAGACTATCGACGCCGGCTGATCGGCTTCTCTCTTTATACCGAACTGGAAGCACTCAAATCGCTGCGACCCGAGTTCGAGCGCATCGCGTCGACAAGCCATAAGCCGTGGGCACGCGAGATGGCGCGCCTCGCGCTCGAGCAACTCGGGGGGACCGCGCCACTCGAACGGATCTACGCGCACGTCGAGCGCCTGGGTGTCCCCACCAAGAACCCATTCTGGCGCGATCGCTTGCGCGAAACGCTCGGACGGCATTACCACCGCGTCGCCGAAGGCGTCTTCAGCCTCTCGCCGGTCGCCGCCTAATTTAAGCAACGTCATGAATCATGAGACCACAGCGCAACTCGCGCTCGAAGCCTGGGATATCTCCACGCGCTACTATCAGCCTCTGCCGCGTCAGCAGCGCGACGTTGCGCTGGAACACGATCGCCTCGAAGAGATTGTGGAGCTGATTCAGCACCAAACGGAGGCGCTGCCTTTAGCGCCTGGCTATATGTTTGGATTACCGGAGGCGGACGGATTCGGTGCGTACCTGTACTGCGGGCACGACGAGCGCGGCGTCAAGATTGCCGTCAGTCCGACAGAATCATACAATCCGCTTGCACACGCAATCGGCGACGACGGCTATATGTCCTATGAGGATTTTCGCCGGTACGCAAATATCGATCTTCGCCCCAAATCGTTCGTCAAACTTCTGAAAAAAGCCCCAAAGACACCACCGGCTGCTGCGCCGACCGAGGTGAGCGAAGTATGGCCGTTTCTCGGCGACGAGGCGAAGGCGGTACTCCATCTGGTCTTTGGTGCACAGCGTAGATAGATCGATAGTCCTCAGACCGGGCGTCCTGCTGTGCGAGACGCCCGGTCTTTCATTTCGCGCACTTGTGCGACGTCCGTAGACGACGACATCCACCATGAAAACACTTCTTTGCCAGTCCATCTGTATCGTTCTCGGAACGATCTGGTGGCCTCCTCAGGCCACGTGCGTCGTTCGCATTCCCATGACGACTGGAGACATCGACGCAGCGCGTGAGCCCGACGGCAGCATTTCGCGCGAAAGCCTCGGCAGGTGGCTGCGACGCCGTACCGGCGACTTCTCCACAATCATCGATTTCTCGGCCTCTATCGAGGACGGCGGAGAGACGCGCGACATCGCCTGGGCGTGCGATGAACACGCTCACCTGTCCTAAGGGAGCACCACCATGAATACACTCGTCAAGTACCTCTACCGCGACGCCTCGAACTACAAGACGACCGACCACGTCATCTTTCGAGGAACGCTTACACAGCAACAGATCTCGGACATCATGGCGCATTGCGACGAGAGGCAATATTTTATCCCAGGACAAGTCGGCATGCAGGACTTGCAGTCGCGCCTCGGTGGACTGAACGACGACGACCATGCGTGGCATACACTGACGGAAATCGCGGAAACCGACCGGTGCCCGACGGAGGAGCGAAGCGCTGAGGCGTTTTATCGCGAGTTTATGGCGACGGTGTGGGATGACGCCTATTTCGCCGGCATGGTTCTTAGTCTGCTGCCGAGCGCACCTGAGGATCCTACCAAAAACACGGTTGTGACCATCACGGTCCAGTTCGATCGCAATATTGAAGAGAGCGTCCACCATGCCGTAAAGGCGCTCGAATCCATTGCCGCTGACGCGCTCGCGAATAGGGGCTTCTGTGGCCTGACGACCACCCATGAAAGCGCCGTCGTGAAGGTTTCCGTGCGCCGCTACGAAGACGCGACGGCGCACTCGTAAGGTCCGTTACCATGCTCGTCCACGACCGCATCGAACAACTCGCGACCCCGGAACAAGTCAAAAACGCCGGATTCATGCGCAATCCGGTCTACGCACGCGTCCGAATTTACGAACATGACGGCAAGCGCATCGCGCTGGTCACCGAGCTCGACAACAACCCAGGGCCAAGCGTCACCAATGCCGCCGAGATCGTCTATGAAACCGTGACTGCACGGCATCGTCCCGATCTCCTCCTCGAGCACTATCCCGATGATAACGAGTACGACCTGGTCTGTACCGCCGGCGAGGTTTCGTGGAAGCGATGTACCACCCAAGAATTCATCGAGATCATCGGCGAACGACCGAAACCTCACACATCAACCGACGAGCCCGCATGGCTCCAACTTGCCGGCACACCACACCCGCCGACGGCCGAAGAGCGCCGTGACGCCGAGCTCGCCGAGATCGAGGAGCGCATCCACGATCGCGCCATCCAGGAGCTCGCTGCATCATTTCGCAGCACCGAAAAGGAATACCGCGGCATCTTCGACGATCGCGGACGCCCGCAAATCGTCGTCGTCGACCAGAACGGCGGACGGCTTCTGCGCCACCACGTGCGCCACTCTCCGATGGGCCTTTTCTGGGGCTATTCAGGCTCCGGACCAGCGGAAGCGGCGCGATGCATCCTCGCGGATGCTCTCGGCCTCGAACCGCTCGGCGACAAGACTCCGCCGCCATTTCCGTTCAACACAACCAGTATTCCGGAAATCGACCGCATCTATCAAGCTTTCAAGGACAACGTCATCGCGCGTCTTCCAAAAGACAAGGAGTGGACGCTTCCGCTTACGCGCGTGCAAGCGTTTCTCGAGGATCACCCGCCTCGTCGGGTATGCCCAATCCACCGTGAACCGGAAGATCATCTTCACGAGTGCGAGTCCTGTACCGAGGAACGCATTGCGGAAGCTGAAGGACAGGACTAATGCGCGTCCACTTTGATATCTGGAAAACCGAACGCGAGCGGGCCGAAATCCTCCCCTGCGGGCTGCGCGTTCTCCGCGTTGACCAACCGGCAATCCGGGCCTTACTCTGGCGTCCACGTGCAGAGAAACCGTACGCGCACTGTCGATTCACCACCATCGATCGACGCGACGCCTTTATCGCCGAACAGATTCGGCGCTTCGAAGCCCATGAAGCGCAAAAGCGCGAACGGCGCCGGACGCCGGACGATGCAGATCTGTCGCAGTGTAGCGTCGGGTCCGTGTTTTCCTACTCGTGGGGATACGATCAAACAAATGTGGAATTCTGGCAAGTAATCGCGCGTAGTGGCGCGACGGCACGCTTGCGTCAGATTGCAGCTGAGACGGTGCAGGGTTCTGAGCGAGGGATGACCGAGCACGTCCGCCCGCGGCCGGATGCGTTCCTGGAGCCGAAATGCGGCGTGATGATCACGAACGAATACGGCACGAACCGCTGCCAGCGGTCGAGCCGTCATGCGTGCCACTTTGAAGACTGCGGCGCGTTCGAGCATCGTTACGAGCCCGGCGAGCCGGAAGTCCTCACCAAGCGGATCCGTTTCAGCAATGGCCGGCCGACGTTCTCCATGCCGCACGGAATCCTGACGCCGGTTACCGTGCATCGCTTTGCGAATGCGGCACCCCTGGTGGTAGACTCTCTGTACACGTCGAGCGACCATTGAGCGGACGAGAAGGGGGCAATGACGTGACCTATACGCTCCAGGCCGAAATCACGACCCTTGACCTCCAATCGGTTGAGGATTGTGCGAAAGTGTTTGTCCGCGCGCTCTGTATAGTCGGGTGCATTGAAGGCTTCGAATGGCCAAACTCTGACCACAGAGATAAGTATGCATCGAGAGCGAACAAGGCGATCCGTTGGGCGTTTGATTACCCTGAGGCGGTCATACGTGACGACCTTGTCGATTTTCTCAACGCGCTGTGCTGGCAAGTGTCTGTGAACGGATACAGCGCCGTTGAGGATATTATCGGCTATTCCCGCGATGGCGTCCTTCTTGCTATCAGTCAAAAGTGGATCGATGCGCGGACCGCGATTATTGTAAAAGACGAACCTGGCTATACGAGCGACGACGTCGTTGCTGACCCTGGGTTTTTCCGAGAATTTGAGTCAACAATCAACGCAACGCTTGCCGTGCACAACCTCGGTCCATTAACGTCTGAACAATCCCGAACGTGCGATGCGTGGTTTGAGAATAATCCAAAGATCACGCTTTCGCGCTTGGTCAGGATTCTTCGCGATACCGAAATCGCGTCCCAACCCGAGGTAGCCACAGAACGATGACCAGCATGACACACGCACGCTACCTCATCAGCGAGGGCTGGGGCCATATTTTCAGCGACGGTGTCGAGCGCATCACGCGCTGGGCGTACGATCGTGTCGAAGAGCGGCTGATCGCGCTCGAAATCCAGCGAACCGCCGGCTTTGCGCCCGCCTCCGCAGAGGCGTACGCCGACGTGCAGGAGAGCGTCCGGCAGAACCTCGATCTCAATGGCATCGACACCGATATGGCGAGCTATTTCGATATCGCTGCGCTCCCGAACTGGGCGTTCGCCTCGCAAGTACCTAAATGGCGCTGACGCTGCGGCTTTGGCATCCGCCCGGGAAGAAGACGGCCTTCGTCTATGTGAACGGCCTCGACGATCTCCCGAAGAGCACGCGCGTCTTCTTGCAATCACGATCCGGACACATCTCCGTCACCTTTCAGGGCGAGAGCGGCGTGCACACCCAGGCCTCCGTTCTGTCCGCGATCGCTGAGCTCGTTGGCGAAGGTCCGCTCACGTGGTCCGCGATCTGCGCGGCCGCGAGCCTCTCCGAACCGCCTCCGGGTCCGCGCACGCGCGTGCAGCGCGGCGTCCGGATCCTTGCTTTTCCGCCGTCGCAGGCTGAGTTCGAGCATCTCGATGCGGACATGAAGTCGAACCCTATCCCCGAGCCAACGCATCTGCTCGTTGACCACCGCGAACCGCCGGCGCTCGTCGAGCTACTGCGCGGCGTGCGCAATCTCGTCGTCGACGTGCAGCAGCTCGAGGTCGCCGACTACGTCGTCGACGGCGTGCTGGCGATCGAACGCAAAGAGGCACGCATAGACCTCATCAACTCCGTCGAAGACGGCCGTCTTTTCCGGCAAGCGGCTGCGCTGACGCAAAACTTCGCACACGCGGTCATCTTGATTGAGGGCGACCCCTAGGAACAATCTCGTATGCCGATCACGAGCGTCGACGGCACGCTCTCGTATCTTGCCGTCATCCGCGGCATTCCGATCATCACTTCGAAGTCGCTCGCGCACTCGGCGAAGCTGATCGCAAAGCTCGTGCGCCATGCAGTTCATGGCCTTGGCTACCCAGACCCGGGCTTGAGCGCGCGCAATGCTCCGCAAGATCCCGCCCTCGCCGGCATTCATCTCCTCACGTCGATTCCCGGCGTGTCCGCGACGATTGCCAAGCGCCTTATCGAGCGCTTCGGCTCCGTCGCCGGCACGGCCGCTGCGGCAGAAGCCGACTTGCGCGCAATCGCAGGGATAGGTCCCGCGACCGCAGCGTCTATTCGGGTGACGCTCAACGGTGCCAGCATCGCGACTCCGTCGTAGTCCGTTGCATCGACAAACCTAACGAATGTCGCCAAAGTCTGTTATTCTACGGGGCGGAGGTCATTATGATTCGAACAATCATTCTCTTCGCCACGATGATTCTTGGACTTGGTGGCGTTGCCGCCAGCGTCTCGCTTGCACAAACCGAGCAAAATATCGTCGGGGCCATGAGCACTATGGCAGATCATGGCGCGCAGCTGACGACCTACACGCTCACCGGCTGCTTGGCCTTGCCGGCGGGACACAAGGCCGGAGACAAGCATCCTCGTAAGCCGGAGTGCGTGGTAACGGACGCAGCGCGCAAAGCGGCGGCTGACGAATTCACCACGTCTGTGGTCGCGATCGAGCGCCTTATGGGCTCGCAAGCACAACGCTCGATCGTAGCCATCACGTTCTGGGCGTTATCCTTTATCGGCTTCATACTGTACAGCTATCTTGTCGGCCGAGATCGTGAGCCAACACCTGCAACCATCGGGACACCGGCCGCCGCACGCTAAAGCGGCCGGAAATTACGGGATGCGTTGCGTGACGTCCGTTGCCCAGAGAGGGAACGTCGCGCGTCCTCTCTTCCCCGTTATATCAGGATAGGCACATGCGCGCTCTGCGACTCTTCTCTGGCTATACGATCGACGCCAGTCACTCGAAAGACCTCGACGACGCTTTTCTCGTCTTGGGCAGTCATAGAGATGGGTGGCTGGTCGAGATCGCGATCGCGAACGTCGCCGATACCGTAGCTGCTGGCAGCCAACAGGATTGCTGGGCGCGCCGCGTTGGGGCAACGACCTATCGCGGGAAGCGCGTGGTGCAGCAGATGCTCGATGCAGATCTCGTCTGGGGCCTTTCGCTCCAACCGCATCGGGACGTCCCCTGTGTCCTCTTTCGCATCGAGCTTGAGCCAACGCATCTCGCGGTTCGTTCGTTTTCCGTCGAGCGGCGGATGTTCCAAAGCGCCGGACGGCTGACGTACACGGATATTCCGTATCTCCTGCGGGAAGTCGACCATCCCGCATATCAGCATCTTCATACCGCGTATGCGCTCGCTGACCGCATCTTTCACACACGTCTTGCGGGCGGCGCGTTTCTTGAAGTCGATCCCGACTCTCGAATGCAGACCGCCGATCATCCCGGCGAGCGTATCGTCAGCGAGTTGATGATTCTCACCAACACCGCTGCCGCGCGCTACTTGCGCGAAAGCTATGGCCGCGGAGTATTCCGCAACCACCTCGTCCCTGACGTCGCCATGGCGCAGATGCGTAAAGCGCTTACCGCTGGCGATCTCCGAAAGGTGGCGACGATCCGGCGACAGCACGCCTACCATCTTCCGCGCGCGATCTATGCGGCGACTTGCGACGGGCATACGGGGTTGGGCGTCGACGCCTATACGCACGCGACCAGCCCGCTGCGCCGCTATGCGGATCTCGTCAATCAGCGCATCTTGCTGGATGGCACGGTCCCGGATGATCTTGAGGACATCTGCGACGACATCACGCAGGCGATGCTCGACTACGAGGTCGAGCGTAAGGACTTCTACAAACAACGTGAATCGAACCGTATCAATAGCCGACTGGAACGCATGGATCTGACGACCGTTGAACCGAAAGTGTGGGATCGACTCTTCCGCGACGCGCTGGGAAGCGATGCGCTGACGCCGGAGCTCCTCGCCGCGGCTCGAGCACGTGTGGAAGCGGGAACGTTTACGCCGACAGACCTTGCGCGCATGCTGCGCTACGCACACGGCGACGGCACGATGCAAGAAGACTTACGATATCTTGCCGCGATCGCGATTATCCGGCGGCCTCGTCTCGGAAATGCCGCGTGGAATGAGGCGGCGCAAAAGTACCAGTTCCCGCAGCCGAAGGTTCGCTTGGACATCTGTGCTGAGGGCGGGTTTATCGCAACGGCGACGCTTGGATTGCTTGGCACCGACTATCAGCAGTCCGCAACTGCACCGCGATCGACCTTGGCGCGCCTGCTCGCGATTGCGAAAGCGACCGTTGCCTTCCTCGGCGGCAATCCCGACAGCGTTACGTTGGATGAGTCCGAGCTCGACGACGATCCGAAGACGCTGCTCTATAGTTTGTGTGCGCAACAAGGATGGCCACGACCACAGTTCACGATCGAACGGACCGGCCCGGACCACTTCCCCCAGTTTCTCGCCGAGGTCTCGCTGACGATCGATGGGACTGCCTACACGGCGTGCACCACGGAACCGACTACCGTGCAACGCGAGGCAGAGCGGAACGCCGCCAAAGCGCTGATGCCGAAGCTGCCGGCCATCGCGAAGAGCCACGTCCATCGAGGAAAGGCAATCAGCATCCTCAACTCGATCGGACAACGGACGAAAGTCGCGCCGCCGGACTATCTCTATGCGGAAACGGATGGTGGCTTCAGCTGCACCTGCCGCTTCAAGGGACTCGAGGCAACGGCGATCGAGCGGAATAAGCGCCTGGCCAAAGACGCTGCCGCGGAGCAGTTGCTCCATATCCTCGTCGAGCAGACCTCGCAAATCGCCTAGGCGCGAGCATACGCCGTTTGCAACGCTGCAGCGCGCGTAGTGCTATAGTGATGGCGATCTGAGGCAGACCGTGCCGCGCCTCGCTGGTGAGGAAGGCGCGGCACAAAAGCTGCAGACCATTGCATCGCATACGCGAGGATACAAGACTGATGAAAGTGATTTGCAATACCGACGATATCGCACGTGCGGTCGGAACCGTAAGCAAAGTCGTTAACCCCCATATCGCCGTGCCGGTTCTGGCGAATCTCCTCTTGACCGCAGAAGAAGGCCGTGTGCGCGTGCGCGCGACGGATCTGGAAATTACGATGCAAAACCAGTTCGATGCCGAGGTCCAGGAATCGGGATCGGTGACCGTGCCCGCAAAGCTGTTCACGTCGTATCTCAGCAATTCGCCGAAGGGGCCGGTGCTGATCGAAGCCGACGACAAGAAGGCGACCGTCAAAATCCAACGAGCGGTCTGCGACTTCAACACGCTTCCGGCGGCCGAATTTCCGCCGCTGCCGACAGAGCAGCACAACGAGAGCTTCACAATGCCTGGTGCATCGCTGCGCCGCCTCCTCGAACAAACAATCTTCGCCGCCTCCACCGAGGAGAGCCGCGGCGCCGTCCTGTGCGGAACACTTGTCGAGGTCGAGGGCAAGACGCTGCGTGCAGTCGCGACCGACGGCTATCGCTTGGCGGTCTCGCAGCTTACGCTCGAGTCGGAGCGTTCGGATCGCCTTCGCTTCATCGTACCGAGTCGCGCGCTTTCCGAAGCGTCGCGCAACGTCGACTCCGGCAAAGCCGTCACGATCACCACGCTGGGCAAGAGCCGCAACCAGCTCTCGATTCAGTCAGACGACCTTGTCATCACGACGCGGCTGGTCGACGGACAATATCCGAACTACGAGCAGATCATCCCGAAGACGGATCCCGCGACAACCGTGTCGGCAAGTACCGCCGACGTCGTTGCAGCCCTCAAGCGCGCCGAACTCATGACCGCCGATCGCGCCAACCAGGTGCGCCTCGAGATCGGGGGCGGCAAGCTCAAGATCACCGCGACCTCGGATATCACCGGGAACGCCCTGGAAGAAATCGACGTCGAACACAAGGGCGACGATCTCCAAATCTCCTTCAACGCGCGCTTTCTGCGCGACATCCTGGACCACATCGACGACGCGCAAACGCTAATGCACTTCGGTGGTCCGGTTGCGCCGACGGTGATGATGCCGGCCGGCACGCAGGAGCAGCGCTACCTGATCATGCCGCTGCGGGCCTAGCCATGCTGCCCAAAGAGGTTTCCGATCGTGAGGTCGCGCGCGCGCTGTCCGTCGTCTATCAGGCGATCGCCGAGCGTAAGCCGGACGACCGCGTGTACGCCCATGCCGACGCGCTGCGCGACGATTTGCTCGACGTCGACGATATCGAGCCGCTCCTCGAATCGCAGGCGCCGTAGCTCGCATGGCATGTCACTCGTGCCAGGGCGCGAAGCAATTCGAGATCCGGGGTATTCTTGTTTTCTGTGGGTGGTGCGCGCCTCTGGCGCCGGACGTCCACGAGAACGAGAGCGCGATCGCTGAAGCAACGCCAAAAGCGCAAGCCGACGCTGATATCCCTACGCCAGGGTCGTCCGCCTAAATTATGTCGGTTGATATTCATCTAACACGCGGGCGCACGGGCGACCGGTTCGTTCTCACACTCCATGAGGACGGCAGTTCAAGTCTCTATGACACGCGCATGGATCAGCGCGTTTCCGGCATCCACGATCTATCCGCCGATGCCGTTACCGCCTTACGGGAACACATCTCCATTAACGGCGCAGAAAGCATGGCCGAGGGAGACATTCCTCCCGAGCTGCGGTCTGCGGTTGATTCGCGTTCACGCTCTTACTGGAATTGCATACCCAAGAGGGTTTCGCGCATCCCGTCATCGAGATCCAGCCGGCGACGGATATCGCGGGTGCCATGCTTGAATCTGCGCCGGACGAAATCACGGACATTGCCAAGTACCTCCTGGGCCTCTTTGGACCCACGGACTACACCTATGAAGACGACGGCGACTATATGGGGAGAACGACGGGAATCTGGGTGGCGTCGACGCTCTACCGATACCCTGATCTGTCCGTCCACCTGACCGTCCGCGAACGCGTGACCGCGCGCGCGGAGCTCATGGCGCTCGTGGCCGCCGCCGGCGGTGACCCCTCGCGCATCGCAGAGCGCTTCCCCGACCATCTGCGTCCCGTTGAGGCGACGCAAACGTAGCAAGACAAAAAATCTTCGGTCGTATCCTACCGTCGGCTGGGGTTGACATGCTTGGATGAAGGTGTCCCCTACCACGGAGATACCGACCTGATGCCAAAGGCCCCCGCCCTCGCCCTCAAAGACACTCCCCCGATCTCCGGCGACGATGCCGGTTCTCTAAATGCGTACTTCGCAGAAGTCCGCCGCACGCCGCTCCTCACCAAAGATGAGGAGCTGCGACTTGGCCGCGCGGTGTTGGCCGCACAGCGCGAACAACGCAAAGGCGCTCGCGCCCGCCAAGCGGTGCTCGATGCAGGGGAGAGCGCAAAACGGAAGCTCGTCGAGAGCAACCTGCGCCTCGTGGTGTCGGTCGCCCGGCGGTACCGCAATAGCCAATTCTCGCTCCTCGACCGCATCCAGGAGGGGAACCTTGGCCTCATGCGTGCCGCCGAGAAGTACGATTATCGCAAGGGTTACCGGTTCTCGACGTACGCGGTGTGGTGGATCCGTCAGTCGATCACGCGCGGCATGCATGAGAAGGAACGCATGATCCGGCTGCCGGCGCACACCTCCGAGCGGCTTTCCACCGTCATGCGCGCCACGAACCGGCTGTGCGCTGAACTCGACCGCGAACCGACGATCGCCGAAGTCGCGAAGGCGGCCAAAATGACCGAAGGCGAAGTCGAAGCGCTGCTGGAGGCTTCGATCGAGGTGACGTCGCTCGACACTCCGATCGGCATGGACAGAAAACCGCTGGGCGACTTTTTGCCTGACGACGATGCGCTGTCTCCGGAAGAATTCGGGGAGCGCGCGGATACGGCGCGCCGCGTCGCGGAGGCGTTGGCGACGCTGCGCGATCGTGAACGTGAGGTCCTCGCCTTGCGCTTCGGCTTCGATGGCGGCGGTCCACGCTGGCTCAGCGAGATCGCCGACGCCATGGGTATCAGCCGCGAACGCGCTCGCCAAATCGAAACCGCCGCGCTCAAGCGGCTGCGCGAGCGTCATGCGCACCTCATGGAGTACTGGAAAGCATCCTAATGCGATGAAGAACACGCGATTTGGTGGAGAGGATCCCGGCAAGTTAATTTTCCTGTTGACTTCCGAGACCCGCCAAAACTTCTTCCACCTCAAAGCTCGTCCGTATCGCCTCCGCGGGGAAACTCCGGAGGCGATTCCATGGCAATATCCCTACGGTCGCATCGAGCGTCTGGCGTGTTTTTTGATTACCTCACAGAACGACAGCGATCACGCACGCGAGGGCCGGTCGATGTACGCGGTGCGATACTGCTACGACGACGTACACGACCTGCATTACGACCAAGCCAAAGCAATGGCGACCACGCTGCGTTACATCAATGCTCGCATCCAGCTCACCGGTTACGAAACGTTCGGCGAGCTCGTGACTGCCGTCGGTGCAGTGCTGCGCGTGCATGCCTACGCCACCTGGCAGCGCGAGCCCGATTTCGGCGTTAGCGGTAGCGCCCTCCTCATGAACGCCGATGGCGCGCGCGCATGGTGTTATCACCAAGAATCCGCGTACATTACCAAATGCGGCGGTACGCCCCGCGGCGTGCCGGCAACCGTCTTGCAAGGAGCGTCCTCGTGAGCCTTCCGATGCCCGCTCACCTCGCCGTACTGAAGCTGACGCTGGACGCGATCGGCGGCAATGCCGACGCCGACCAGAAGATCTACCTCGCCAAATATGCCGGCGTGGATCTCGGCTACGGCTTCGGCTGGTTCGGCAAACACGTGCGCAGCATGGCGTTGGGCGCCGATCTGAGCGTCCTCGACGAAGAACACAGCCTCGGCCACGAGGTGCTGCAGACACTGACGCCCGCGCAATACCAGCGCCTGGCGATCGTTACCAAGGTACAGACGCCACCGCCGTGGGCCTCGACCGTCACCGCGGAATGGCCCAACGTCCTCGTCACCATCCACTTCCTCTCGCGAACGTACGCTGCGAAGCCGGACCGCACGGAAGACGTGCTCGAGCGCCACTATCCCGCGTATCTGCCCCTCGTCGGACCGACGCGCGAGTTGCTCGAACGGACATTCCTTACCGTACCGGCATAGGCCAAAACCTTTGCGTTGTGCGCGGACGGTGGTACGATGGCCGCGCACGATGAGGAGTCTTCACCAAACCCGTACGCCGAAAGCACGCACGTGCACGTCGAGCATCACCGTCGAACTCGCACGCAATGTGACGACCCAAGTCCATTGCAAGCGAGCTGCCGATCATCGCCAACCGCATAGCGACGGCGCCGTCTTCTGGACGATCCGTGACGTGCGCATCACGCGCCGTAAACTGGCGCGAGCCGGGTAGCCGGACCGCCATGCTCAAGCTGCAGCGTCGCCGGCGCTCTCGGTCGCACCTCGCGACGACAACCATACCGTACAAGGACCCGAAGGTCGATGTTCGGATCGACCGCCTCCTGCTCACCCGCGATCAGGACGGCGTTATCGCAATCGTCGACCTCGTCGTGGCCAAAGCGGCGAAAATCATGCATTGCCGCTACTCCGGCGGGAGAACGCTGCAGCCCGGAGTGCTTGTCGTCAACGGCGAGGTCGTCGCGCGCGCAGAGATGAGCCCACGCTTTGCACGCCGTGTCACCGAGATGATCTGCGCAAAGCTGCAGGCGTACGACGGGTTCTCGGCACGCACGACGCAGACGCAATCCGTCGTCCGCCGCACGAAAGCGGTAACCGCGCGCTCGCGCAAGACCGCAAGCTAATTCGACCTGTACGCTAAGGACGCACGCCGCGCGTCGCCGGTAACCCACCAAGGAGCCGTTATGAATCGGGCGCTACCCATCGACCTCGAAGATCCGCGCGTCGCGTTCGCCGAAGCGTTGCAATCGCTGCTGCGCACGCACGCACCATACGCCGCATATAACCCGCAAGGTTACGGCCTGCTCGCGATTCGCACGACGATCGGCCTGAAACATCGCGATGGTCACGCGCTGCGCGCCTTCAAGGAGCGAACGGGCCTAGAGCCGGCGGGCGGAAATGGCTGGTCGCATCCCGCGCAGCGACAGCTGTATTATCTCTACGAGCGCGCGCGATTAGAGCAACTCGTCACCGACGTCGTGCGGTGGCAGCCGCGCTCTCCCGGATACCGGCTCATCGAAGCGCACACCGAGCTGACGACCGTCGGACGGATCCGCAAGGATGTGAGCGACCCCGAAACATCCGATCGACCACTCCATCTGTGCTATCACGATGCACCCGGCGCTGATGCGAGTATCGACGCGCTACTCGCGTCCATCGGCGCAACGACGCTGTATTGCGGTGAGGTGCAAACGCTACGTTACCGTACGGTCACCGCCGATCGGACCCACGCGGCCTTCATCGCGGGACATCCCCTCGTGCGCGAGCTCGACGTCGAATCGGTGCTCGTGCTCGCAGAGGCCTCGCCATTTCGCCGCGGCGGCTCGGCTTCTGCGGAAGCCGCCGCGTCATAACATCGTTTTTTTGAACGCGGGTAGCGACCACACCTCAATCGTACGCCATCATGATGCGAAAGTGATTGGTTCCATGTCATTGCACGACGAAACGGCAACCGCAACCGACTCGCACACGCGTGATCCGATAACGCTGCGCGTCGTCGAGGCACACGCCGAGGAGAACGATGGACGGTATCGCGTCCTGGTCGAAGCGGCTAGTGGCGAACGGTCGACCGTTATTATGTCGGAAGCGATCCTTGACGCTGCGCGTCGGAACAACAACACGCTCGTCGTAAAACCGTCAAGCGAGGCATTTCGCGAACAACGGCCACACCCTCGACGCTCCCGACGGCATAGCCATCATCGTCTGTGCACCCGGTGCCGGATGGTGAACACCCACACGAAGGACTGCGATGCGCTTGACGCCTTTATGGTCGACCTGCCGCGCCGCGCACGTGCTCCGCATGCCGATGCTCCTAACGCCGCCTGGGTCGCGTTCTTTCGCTCCTACCCCGACGTCATGGCGGCCGTCCTCAATCTTCCGGCGACGCGTCCCCTCGCCGGCGCAGCGTAGAAACGAGCCTTACATGAAACTCATGGTGCATCTCGTGGTCGGTGACGATCGCGGTGAAGAACGCTTCGATTCCGTGCTCGAAGCGGAACATCCGACCAAGACGGACGCCGACTTTCAGACTGAGTGGCTTGCTGCGCGAAAGCGCATCCAAGAAACATCGCAGGACGGTCACGACTCAGACGACGTGATCAACGAGATGGTCACACAGTTCGGGTGGACGATCACCCGGCCGAACGCAAACCTCGTCACCGTCTACGACTAACGATGCAGCAGAAGGGGACCGAGACGCCGTCCCGCCCTGACCCGCTTGCGCTGATTAACGCGCTCAAAGAGAGTCAGACCGCAACGATGGTTGACGTACATCGCGCCATACCGGAGATCGTCGCGGCGATCGAAGGCGAACGACTGCTGGCTGAAATGCACCGGCACGTCGCCTGGGATGACGGCTTCGCCAACGCCGAGACGTATAAAAATGACTTCGCCGAGGGCCGACAATACGAAGCGCGTCGCCGGCAGCGACACGATGCAGAAATCTCGGCTCTCCTGCGCGAAGCTCGCAATTCCATCACAGGGTCGCAAACGGATACGTCTACGGCAATGACGCTGATTGATGCCGCGCTGCGGCTTCTGCAGCGAGACTTCGATCCGCACACCGTTCCGGTTGCCGGAGACCCGGTCCAGATGCTCACGGCATACGTCCGCCATTTTGGCGGACATGCGTGGGTTCCGGGCGATCCCGGCAAGGTCGGTGGCCCGACCGGCTATTCAAGTCTCGACGAACTCCTCGAGGCCATGAAGGCGCACGCCTTCGCGCAAGATGACCGCATCGCACGCGCGCTCGTGCAGCTGACCGTACTATTCGATTTCCTCACACGCTCTGAGGGTCGCACATCGCTCTCGCAAAATCGCGCAGCGGCGCTAGGCTGGCCACAGGACAACGGCTGGGGTGGCTGGCTCAAACGCGCGATCGACGAGCTGCGCAATGACCCTCTTGCCGAGAACCAGACTTAATGGAATCTACAAGAGTCGCTTGTCCCGAATGCGGCAACGACCTCTTCCGCTTCCTTGACTGTCTGGATGAAGGACGGGAGTGTCAATTAGTCATCTGCACCGAATGCGGTGAAGATGCACCCGACGGCGTTCCTCAAGAACAAATTCTCTAACGCCGACTCGTTGTAACGACCGAACGACGCACCAGATCGACGCGGCGTCCTCTCGCACGGGCGAAGGACGGCCGCGTTTATGTTTTCGCTTACGAACGACCACAACTTCGAGACGTCGCTTGCGAGCCGGATCGACCGGTTAGTCGCCGACACTCAGTTCCTGTACTGCAACGAAGCACCAGCCGCAGGCGACGTCGTCGATACGACGCTGCGCGAGCTCGACACGCTCGATGCGCGCATCGCGTTGTGGAAGCGCATCGAAGATCTCGACAGCCAGGCCGCGGGTACGCTTGGGCCGGGGCGCCTCCTCGTCTTCGTCATGCCGCAGTGGCGGGCATATTACGTCGTCGTCCGCGATCTGCGCTCGCACGTCGTCGTGCGCCATCTGCCGATCACGCATCAGACGCATCCCGCCGCGGTACCCCACGCGGACGGCAGCCTCATCATCTCCCGTGAAGCTGCAGAACGTGCAGCACGTCGCCGGCACGCAGAACCGGCAGAAATTTTGGTTGCATAAGATGCGTAACGGTATTGCCACGGCGCTCGCGCAAGCTCGCCAAGCCAAGAAACGCGCCATCGCGGCACGCGAACAGCTCGCCGTATATCCCGAAGCCTTCGGCGCGCTGGCAGCGGATCTGCCCGGGTTGCTTGCCACGACATCCGACAACCTCATCACCGCGCTGGAAGCGCTGAACGAGATTGACAACGCGCCAACGCTTCCGCGCCATCTGCCGGCAACCTCGACGACGGTTCGGCACAGCACGATCGACAGCATCGTCAGTCGCGTCGCGGGACGCCTTCGGCGATTGGACTTTCATCCGAAATGATCAACATCGAAGTTATTGACAGCTACAGCCGCGCAGACGCTCTCGCCGACGGCGTTCTCGTCGACGTCACCACGACAGCCAAAGAAGCGGGGATCCGCTACCCGGTCGCCCTTACGCGTGCGGTCTGGGAAAGGTACGTCGCGTGGGACCGCTCGGATACAGAGCGCAACGGTGCGATCCAAGACGAGGCCGGACGGCTGTGGGACGTCCTGTGGATGTTCCGCATTGCCGCACGTCGAGGCACCCGTGACACCGTGCATTACCCTCTCATGGTCGTCGATCGTGAGAAGGGCGGCGCTCCCATCGAGCGCATCCTCAAGGCGATCGTCGGACCGGGCGACGACTTGGAGCCCGTCATCACGATCATGGAGCCAGACGAGGACTAACTCCACCCTTTCCCCCTGCCGCGTGGCTCCTACGCCCCGGCAGGAGCGTGGAGGCACGTATTACCTGCGTCTTCGGCCAAACGGCCCTAGAACGCCAAATCTACCCCATCTACGGGCATTCTGTGAGCGTCGCGCGGCACGCCCGTCGACGCATCACTCCGTCCCCCGCGTCCCCCGAAAGGTCTCCACCGCACCTCCATCATGCAGACACGACCTCCGACGCCCCGCGCCCGCTTCGCCTACGCCGAGACGCTGTGGCAAGCCGCAACCGATGTTCGCCTTCGCTCTAGCCGAGGCGCGCTGACGGCGCACGTGACGGTCGCAACGACCGACGGGCCATCACGCGGTATCGATACGGTCGCGGTCGCCGGGACGTTTGCCACGTGCCAACGGGTCGTGGATAAGGATCCCGACCTCCTCACACGCATCGTGCTCGCCGTTTTCATCGTGGTGGGCATCGCGGTTCTCGTACGATGAAGGGCGTGCGATTGCGCGGCCTGGACGCGCAGCAGCGGCAGAAGGCCACCACGATCGCGACTGACCCGCACGTCGCCAACACGAGCGCTGCATGGAGGGAACACCTTGCGGCCTGCGGTCGGTGCAACGACCAGGAAACTTCCGGCGTGCACCGACGGTGAACGATGCTTCGCTGCCCACCTTGCCGCATGGACGCTGCCAACGCAGGCGTGTGACCTCCGCCGCTTGCACGTTTTTGTGGCGCGTGTGCTAAGATAGACCTCCGCGAGCCGCTTCGGCGACGCGCGGAATCACGACCCGGATACAGCTGGAGTTTCTCCAGTGGTGGTAGAGGGAAGGACCCTCCGTTGCAAATGCCGGGCGCCCGAGGAAGCCTGACCTCTGGACTACTCCTAAGTTGCAATAGCAGCGTCGATGAGGCGCTGCTATTGTTTTATCCCTTCGAGACACCCGCTGCGCGCGTTGGGGTCCGTCATCTGGTTGCACATATCGCGCAAGAAGTCTGGATCGGGGAGCAGGTCGCTCCGCTGGCCGCTGCGTGAGAGCACCGCCGCAAAATCGCTTTGCGGCACGAACCCGAAATGAGCGTTGGCATTACAGTGCTCAACGGATCCGAACAGATAGCCGATCCGATAGAACGCCTGATCATCGTTACTGTCGGGATCGACGGCTCGTAATGCCTTCAACCTCGCTACCGCGACGCAACGGCTCTGCTCCGAAATGCGCTTCTCGAAGCTCGCGATCTTTCCGTCCAATTGTTTGTGCACGCGCTGCTCGCCGACGACGATTCCTTGCCGCCGGCCGAAATCGAAGGCGGCGACGATCGCCAGAATCGCTGCCACCGCGACCAACGCCACCAATGCCACCTGTTTCATCATCACGCCCCCCGGTTGCGGGCTTCGTGCCAACCTACTGGCATTCATGCCCGTAATGCTATAGTGACGTTGTAGGAGTAGCGATGGCAAAGACTCATAAAACAACCTGGAAACGCTTCGAATCGCGCCCCGCGCGCGACCTCGCTCGCGTGCTGCGTAACACGAAGATCCAGCGCAAGCCGCTCAGCGGGCGCAATAGCAAACAGGGGCCAGGTGACCATATCGTCCCCGAGGACTTCACGTTCTTCAGCGAGTGTAAGCTGGCGGCGCGCTTCGCCCACCACAGCACGTTCGACGTTGCCCGCGCGTCCGCAAAGAAAGACAGACGGCGCGATACGCTCCTCTTCACGCAGCGCAAACACTCCAAGGGATACCTCGTCACGATGCACCGCGACACGTTTTTACGCATCCTCCGCTACGGCGCCGACGCGCTCCGGAAAACTCCGCCACGTCCTCGAACGGTGGCCGACGGAGCCGACGACAGCGCGGTGACCGAACCGCCCGACGGCGCGAAGAGCTGATGCTCACGTTTGCCGCGGAGCGGTGGGACGCGATGGAACGGCTCGGCAGCGAGGTTGCCGCCGGGCTGATGCGCTCGCTGGAGAACGGCGAGCCGATCGCGATTCAGTGTCGCAGCGAACACGAGGCACGACTGATGCGCGTTCGTGTCAGCAGCCTTGGCTACCGCCGTATCGAGATGAACGCCTGGTACTATATCGCGACGAAACACACACGGGCAGAACCGCTGATGGTCTACGCCTGGATCGAGAAGTGCGATGCCGAATGCGTGAGCTTTCGCTTACGGCGATTGCCGGCGCGGCAGATGATCGGCGCCCTAGAAAGCAAGCCCGTGTGCCGGCTGAAACTGCCCCGGATCGACCGGCGCATTTTTGAACAGATTCGCTAGTCCGCCCCCGTCTCGCCGGCAACGTCATTGCGTAAACCTTCGCGTGTCGACGCAACGATGCTACACTGGTCCACATGACGCAGCACCTTCATACGTTTCGCTTTTATAACGTCGATCCCGAACCGATCGCGACCGCTTCCGATATGGTCGCGACGATCAGGCGGCACTTGAAGCACCTGACGGATCTCCTGCGTGGCGGGATGCCGGAACTTTCCGGCCAGCTCTTCGTCGGCGACGAGAATGGCCTCTGGGTTTCCCCGGTTGATGCGACCATGACGAGTCAATCATCACGTGACCAATTCCTCAACTCCACCTTGCGTGCATTCGTGAACGATCGCAAGCCAACCGTACTTGGAATGTTCAGCGTCGCCTTTGTCACCCAGCCAACGCCGCAATCCGTCTCAAACCTTATCCGTCAGCGGCAACGTTCGGCAATTCGTAAAGGTGATCTCAGTGAATGCCTGGGTTTACTGATTGTCACGAATGGCCCCGACATCGAAACGTATATCAGCGATCTTCACCCAGCTACTCCGTCGATTCGTCCTGAACCCATGGAAGGCGCGTACGTAAACGGATTACGATCCGCCATGGGAGAGGTGATGTTCTGAAGCCAACGTCCGTCAGCACGCCCGAGCGCGACCAGCATTTCTGCCACGCACCCGGTTGCCGCGTGCCGGTTCCACCAAAACGCATGATGTGCGCGCAGCACTGGTTTATGCTGCCGCAGAGCATCCGCGACGAGGTGTGGAAAACGTACCGGCCCGGACAGGAGATCGACAAGCGGCCATCGGCTGCGTACATGGCAGCACTCGCAAAAGCACGCGCGTACATCGAGGAGCTCGAGACCGCACAAATCGTCTCCGGAAAGATTCCCGCGATTTCGCTATGGCGCCCATGGGACGCCGCGATCATCAACGGGCCAAAGCGTATCGAAAACCGAGCCTGGCCATGGAATCCACGCCTGGGCGATCGCGTCGTGCTACACGTAGCCAAGCGCTATGACGACGAGGGAGAAGCCTTCATCCGTAGCGTGTGGCCGATGCTTCCGCCATCCGATGAGCTGCGCGCCCGGCCTTCTGGCCTTCGCGCGACAGCACGCGTCGTCGATTGCGTGAAAGTCGCACAAACGAATCTCGTCCTGCAACGCGGATTTGGTGATCAGGAGCAGTGGGTGTTTGGACCTTATGCGATTCGGCTCGACGACATTGAGGAATTCCCGTTTGTCATTCCCTACCGCGGTCAGCCGGCGCAGCCGTTTTTCGTCGACGCAGCGTGGCTACGCGAGCAACTAAAGTCGCCTTCATCGGATGACGTATATGCCTAGCATTGATGCACCTATAAATCTGAATTGCGTCGATGGCGCTTCTACCGACCCGTGGGATGACATCGAGCGATTCTATGACCGCGGCTTCGAGTTCACCGGACATCAGAGCGGTTCCCGAGTATGGATCGACTGGTTCATGGTACCGAAAGATGAACGCGGCCGTGGACAGGGCCGAGCATTCTACGGCGTCGTCGAGCGATGCATTCGCACGTTCGAGGGCGTTCGAGAGATCCGCGCCTACGCGGCGGATACAGGAAATGGTCCCACGGACGAATTTTGGTTTGCCATGGGATTTGAACAGACGTATCCCGGCGCCGAGCAAGATGACGACAAGCACGACCTGCGGAAGACTCTCGACAAGACCACCTAATGGTTTGCGCCAACGCGCTACTGACGACGCGTTCGCGCCCGTCGTGCGCGAGAGCCCGAACGCTACGATGACGACAACGCCTACGCCAACGCCGATCGTCTTTGCGATCCCAACGATCAACCTTCCACTCGAGTCCGCACGCGAGACCCCAAATCATGCTGCCGTGCGCGCGCGATGGCAAGCGTCGTTCCCTGGTGCCGCGCAAAGCGAGTCCGTCGATCGCGAGGAGTTCTTTGAGCTCGCGAATGCGTACTTTGCCCTCGTGGGCGCCGCAGTGCCCTATCGCGTCGCCATCGGTGACGTCCCGCAATCTGAGGCGAACACGATCTACCTCGGACGCTATCGCAAACACTCATTCTGCGTTGGCGCCGACCACGACGCTCTCGACGGCTTTCGCTGGCCTGACCTGCGCGCCGTACGCTGCGCAGAGCAATGGTACGAACAACGCGCCTTTCGCGATGCCGCCGGCCGATGGATCGGCGTCTTCGATATCCCTGCTGAGGACGGATGTGGCATCGGCGCCGCGAACAGCCTCCCCTCGGCATTGTCCGTGTACGCTCGTGATGCGGATCGTGACGTCTTTCTGAAGGTCGTCAGCCATGCGAAGTACGGCTGCTGGAAGGTACACATCCCGCGCGGTACATCGCCCAAAAACGTCTGGGACATCATCCTCGGCGAGCTCGAGTACACCGTCGTCCATCTCGCCGGTTCTCCTAGGGCAATCCTCGCGAGTGCGTGGACGGATCTGCGGTACGAATACCGCCTCATCGTCATCGACGGCCAGGTCGTCGCCGGTGCTGGCTGCATCGACGCGATGGATCCGTATTTTGCGGTCGAGACGCCCTTCGACCCCCAGATGGAGACGTACCGCAACTGCGGCGAGATCGCGCGTTTGCCGGCGCTGGCTCAATCTTATGCCGCCTTCGGATACGAGCTTGCCGCGCGTGCTGTGCGCGAGCAAGCGACGATGCGACACTACACGCTCGACCTTGCGCTGAATCCTCAGGGCCGGATCGTCGTGGTCGAATGCAATCCGACGCTCAATTTCGGTCTGTACTGCGCGCGCTACGAGCACATCTTGCCGGCGATCCTGCGCGCGTGCGAACCATCCACCGCTTCACCATCGCGCAGAGCAGAAAGAACGCTATGTCCGGAAAAGTGATCCGTCGAACTCATGACCGCAAGCACGAGCCATCGACGTACGAAGAAGCCGAGAAGATTGCACAGCGAGCGTTGGACCGTCGTCGCTCGTACGCCATCATCAATGATGAGGTGTGTGAACTCGTCCAATGGTCCAACGCCTGCGCGGGCTGCCATAACAGCGAAGACGGCCATTGCACGTCCGGTTGCAAAGGCCGGGAACACCGCGGGATCGGTTGCAGTGATTGCGGCTATACCGGCCGCAAACGCCACGGCTATTGGGTTCCGCTGACGCAGCTCTTCGAACCCGAGGCGGCAGCGGTATGACCCCAGCAGAAGCGTATGCGCGCATCGAAGACCGCGCCCGGGAAATGTGCGGCGGCTCAACCGATCCGGCGTACCAACGTCTCGTCCAATTACAACTGGATGCCGCAGCTGATGCACGCGCGAGCGCTCCTCACGGTGAGTGGCTCTCCGCGATCGATCAGACGGATGCCGAAGCGCGCATTCACGACGCCATTGCATCGCTGACACCCAAACCCGGCACCGACATGCGAACGTACCAGCTCGCCGTCGATCCACAACCCGACGGTACCGCGCGCACCGTCGACGGCCGCGCCTATGTCGTCCTCGCAGGTAGCGACATTCTCTTGACGGCGCTCGTCGTTCGCGACGGACTCAACTACACGAAGGGTGTGCTCATTCGGCCCGCCGGTACGGTATTTCAGCCCGACGCCAAGCTTCCCGACCTTCGCTGCCCGCGCAAGGACTGCATGGCCGCGTTACATGTCGCCGGAAACGTTTTTTGCGAGTCGGGCGAATACGATCACGCCCGCCAAGCGCACGAAGCGGAAGGCGACGCGACGGTGTACGCGTGCGAGCAGGGGCATAGCTTCGCGTTCGAGCCCCCGTATGTCGACGACCCCGAGGAAACGATTTGGTAACCAGCAAACAGCAAGACCCAACCGCATGAGCCTCCTAAGCGTCAACGAGCAAGTGGACCCCGAATTCGCGTGTACCGACTGTCACGTCGACGTCGTCGCGATCGGCGAGTCGTGGTACATGTTGACCGATCGCATCTGGCAACAGATCCGTGGACGAGGGATGCTGTGTCTCGGATGCGTCGAGCAGCGACTGGGACGCCCTCTGGAACCCAACGACTTTTCCCATGCACTCGCCAACCAGAGCACCCGTCAGCATGGTCCTCGCTTACGCAATCGCCTTCGCGGGAAAGTCTTTCTGCCGGACATTCGATTGCCCAAGGGGCGTTGGCTCCGTCACTTCGCCCACATCCTTGGCGTGACGGCAACGGTCGAACCCTGCAGTCATCCTATGATCGATCTGCACACCCATGTCGTCCTTCGCCGTGGGCCGACGAGCGTTCGTATCACTGTCTTTGGGCTCCACGAACACGCTTCTGCACGCACCGGCGAGTTTCTCAGACACCTCGAGTTCCTCTCCAGTATGCGATCCCTGCCGCCCGATTTGATTCGGTTTCAACGACGTGCCCGTCGGGATCGGGGACGCGCGGAGATGGCGATACGACTTCTTCTGGATACGCATGAGCGCGAGTGCTTACGGCACATGATGCTTAGTCTGAAAGATTGCGATCACGAGCTTCCCGAGCACATCTGGGAACCATTCCATCACACGATTGCACGACTACTCGCAGGCTGACCGGCGACGCTTCCGGTAGGCGCCGGTCAGCAGTGACCGGTGATGAGAAAGAAGGACGTGCATGCGTATTCGCTATTTTCAGGTTAGCGGCGACATCCTAACCGCAGCCAGCCAGGTCGTTGCGGTCGATGACAGCATAACTCCGAGCGCAGACGACGACACGTTCCGCGTACGAGTTGCCGAGGCGTGGGATGTCAAGCGTTTCGGCCGTGAGCAAGACATCGCCATCGAGAGCATTGTCGAGGTCGACGAAAACGGCCGCGAGTTGCCCACCACGTAGCGATGCCGACCCACTCCCTTTCTCGCACGAGCCGCCTTCAGGGCGGCTTGTGTCGTTTCCATCCACCGGAGACGTCATCATGAGGCGTCGTGTGCCTGTACGCCACGAGCTGCAAGAGGCACTCGTACAGAGTCACGTGCTCGACCTGCGCCGACGACTCGCGACCACGCTGGACGGTTTCTTGCAAGCCGCACGCCAGCAACAAGTCGACTATCCTGAATTCCAAATCGCGTGCACGATCGTCAGCGAAGACCTGCGGCGCACATTTCGCGTCAGCCGGCGCGCGATCGCGCGGACGACCCGCAAACCGGCTGCCTAGCCCGCCGAAGCAGACGCCCTAACCCAACGTCGCACCTCGCTAACGCCATACCGGTGGCACCGGCGTTCGGTACGCTCGTGAACGTGAGGCGTACCGAACAGATGATGACAATCGTGAAAAATCTTCCAGAACCGATCGAGCGAATCGAATTCTTGCCCGAAACCACCCCTGGTGGTCACCGCGCACCGCTGGACATGCCGCATCTCTCCGGCTCGCAACTCTCCGCCCTCACCCGTTGCGGAGCGGCGTACTATTTTCGCCGCATCCTGCGACTGCCCGAACCGCCCTCCAGCATGCAGATCAAGGGCAACAGTTTTCATGACGGCGCAAGCGCGTTTTTCTTCGCCCGCCGCGCAGGCAAAAGCATCGACGAAGCGCTCGTTGCCGCAAAACAAGCCGCGCTCGCGTATATCCGCACAGCCCTTGGGCACGATGCGGAAACGAATACGGCGACGGTAATCGTCGACTACGGCCAACGCTGGTATCGCGGCCCCTTCGATACGCCACGCTCCATCTGCATCGACGTCATCGCCGCACTGAAGCACGTCTTCTCGCAACCGCAGATCGCACAGCTCGAGGCGCTCTCCATCGAGCGCGGCTACGTCATCTACTGGAAAGACAAAGATGTGCTCCCGCTCGTCGGTTACACGGACCTTGTCGCCGCGCATGGTGCCGATGCCGCCGTCTACGACTGGAAAACCGGGTCGAAAAAGAAGCCTCTCTTCGCGCTTGCCATGGATCCCGCGCAGGTCGGGTATGCAGCCGGCGCCGCGATCGACCTCGGCCGCATCATCACCGATATCAAGTACGCGACGCTCTCGTGGGACAAGCCCACGGAGATCGGCCCGGATGTTCCGGCCACCGTGCACTTCGAGCTGCAAAGCCGGCCGTTCGACCCCTCACGCATCCAGCGGCTCTTCACCCGCTGCCAAGAAGCGACTGCCGATATCCGTGAGAGCCGCTACCGCATCAGCGAAAGCGACTACACCTGTCCCGATTGCGCCTTCCGGCACGTGTGCTCGGTGCGCTTCGGTAGCCTCGATGTAACCGTCTTGAACTCCGCTGCGCACACCGCCACGGCAATCGCCGCAGAAGCGGAAGCCGCCGCCGCCGCGACGACCGAGGAGCCCTGGGACCGCTCGCAAACCGGCCCGAGCGCCGCGCAGCGTAGGTGGATCACCGACATGCTCATCGATACCGGAGTGACGCTTGCGCAAGCCGCGCAGATGGCCGGACTTTCCGGCGCGGCGCACTTCGACGCTATCGCGAAGAAAGACGCCGGCCGCGTCATCGATGTGCTCAAACCTCTTGCTGCAAAGGTCGGCAAAGAGCGTGAGGCCGCGCGGAGCATCGGACGGCAAATCGTCCAAGCGCGCGTTGCGATCCAGGCGCTTTCGCCGGCTGATGCCGCACGGATTCTTGGACGTCATGGCATGACGGACGTCGGCGGTATCGATTCTGTAGAGATCGCGTTCGCCGTCCTGCAAGACGTCGCCGCCCTCTACACCGCCGTGACCGCTTAGGAGAGTGGGCATGTTCCTATCCGACGATACGCCGCTGCACCAACTCAAAACCGAAATCGTCGCGCTCGGCCCGAGTCTCGCTGCACCCTTCGTGCAATGCTACCGAATCGCAACCGTACTGCTGTGCTGCATCTTCGGACACCGCATGCGCCGGATGGAAGACTATGCCAACGACGATATTCGGGAATGCACGCGCTTCGGCTGCAGCTACTGGGAAGGCTGATCGTCGTGCCCCAGCAACGTCGAGCATTGTCCTGCACGTGAGCCTCACGAGCATCCTCCGCGAGCACGCGGTGCCGCTGTATCCCATCGAGGTAGCGTTTCTCGCGCACGGCTCCTGGAGCGCACAAAAAACGGCGATCGTCGTTCCGCCCCCGACGTCATACCGAAAGGGCCTCGACTTTGCCCTCGCCGGCGTCGCCTTTGACTTCTTCCTGCGCGCGCTGCTCTGCGTCCACAACATGACCCCCGAACCGGGGACCATCCTGGACGAGCTTGCAGAGTTTCTGGCTGAACGCCACCGTGCCGGATTGCCGACGACGTTCCCGACGGTGATCGACCCGATTGCTGGCAGCGAAACTCTCAACGATGCACTCGCCATCGTGAACGAACGGCGCGCATCCGGCATCGTAACCGGCGACATCCTCAGCGATGCGTTCTTACAGAATTGCATCGACGCTGCACGCCTTGAAGGGCTGCTTCGTACCGGCAACATCCGCCCACCGCAGACGCCCGATACGCTCGCAGACCTGCGACGCCTTGCCAAGCTGGCATGGAAGCAACGCTCTCTGCTCAGCTGTGAACGGCTTGCGCTGAATCCAAGCTTTCCGCGCTTTTCGGAGATCTTGCACGGCTGCGACGCGGACGCAGCGCTCGACGACCTCCTAATCGAGATCAAGACCACGAAGGACGCCATTCCTATCGGCGCCGCGACGCAAGCTGTGGCGTATGCGTACCTCGACGCCATCGAGCAACGGCTGGACGGCAAATCGCCCCGGTGGTATCGGGTCGGCGTCTACGCAGCGCGTTACGGAAACCTGTGCGTTGCGCCCGTCCACGCCTTCGCGCAATTCTTCCCACTTCTCAAAAACGCCCTCGGCATACTCTCATAGGACACCAGAAAATATGGCATCTCTAGCACGAGACATCATCAAACGTCCCGTCCTCATCGGAATCTACGCTGACGGCACGGTCCACATCGGCGATAAGCAGCGCCTGAACGAACGCGGAGCCCTGATCGTCGGCGGTGCCGATAACCACGACCATGCGCGACGGATCGTCTCCGATCTCTGCGAAAACTTTAACGGATTGAACGTCTTACGCGCCTATGCCGACAACGGCGGTATTCCCGCTGCAGATCCGACCTTTTCGTTCGGCGACCTCATGACGCAATTCGAAGACGCATATCAGCGGCTTCGCGAACAGTCCTAACGCGCCAATCACCTTCCGCTCCATACATCTCTCGTAGCGGCTCACATCGCTACGGGAGGATTGTCGTCGTTGCGGCCGGCCGGTTCGTCGAACCGTCCGCAACGAGGAAGAACGATGTCCGTAATCGCGATTGAAGAACAGCCTATCAGCGACGTCATTGCCGACCTCCGCCGTCACGAATCCTACCACCGCATGGGATTCGACTGCTCCTGCGGCGAGACCGATGAGGATGGACGACCTCTCCCGGACCTCAACGCCGAACGCGAAGCCGTCATCAAGCGGCTCGAAGAGATGATCGCTGACGTGCGCCAGATCGGCCAACACCGCTGCCACTTCGAGATGCACGACAGCCAGGAATACTACTATCCGTGCCCCGTCTGTGGCGCGGACGGCAACGTCTAAAGTCGGCTAACGCCATGATTCATCATGCAACACAGCGGTCTGGACATACGATCCACGCCCGTCATATCGAACCACCAACCCGCGAATTCTTCGTCTCCTGGTATTCCCCGGCATATTTGAACGTACTACTCTTCGACCCAGG